>Ga0310811_10002368_pt1 | contig 23565 bp, 22 predicted proteins | sample YCmetagenome_FD_207642 | JGI IMG/M metagenome (GOLD analysis project Ga0310811, IMG submission 207642) | Soil microbial communities from experimental microcosm in Duke University, North Carolina, United States - YC | ecosystem: Engineered > Artificial ecosystem > Soil microcosm > Unclassified ... | reverse complement strand
CACCGGGCACGAAAATGGCCAGGACCACGAACGCCACGACGCCGATCGCCGCCACCGCCCAGAAGGCCGCGCGCCAGCCCAGCATCAGGCCGAACCAGGCGCCGAATGGCACGCCGAGCAGGGTTGCGACAGTGAGGCCCGCGAACATGGTGGCGATCGCCGAGGCGCGCCGATTCTCCGCCACCAGACCTGTCGCCACGACCGATCCGACGCCGAAAAAGGTGCCGTGGGCGAGCGAGGTCAACACGCGCGCCAACATCAGGGTCGTGTAGTCGGGCGCCAGCGCACAGGCGGTATTGCCGGCCGTGAAGATCGCCATCAGCGCGAGGAGAACGCTTTTGCGCGGCAGGCGGCGCGTCGCCAGCGTCAGGAGGGGCGCCCCGACGAAGACGCCGAGCGCATAGCCCGAGATCAGCAGCCCCGCCGCCGGCACCGACACGTGCATGTCGGCTGCTACCTGGATGAGCAATCCCATGATGATGAATTCGGTGGTGCCGATGCCGAAGGCTCCAGCGGTAAGCGCGAGGACGGCAATGGGCATGGTTCTCTGCTCCCGGCTGACGAATGACCGCGCCGAGATAGAACCGCCTCGATATTGGAATTAGGCGGCGACAATTCCAATCATTTATGAGATCAATTCACATGCCTCGCCTGGAGACCAACCGTGCTGCCGAAATGGAGGTCTTCGTCCGGGTCGTAGATCTCGGCGGTTTCAGCGTGGCAGCGCACGAGTTCCGGATGACGCCTTCGGGCGTGAGCAAGCTCGTGTCGCGACTGGAGACGCGGCTCGGCACCCGGCTCTTCAACCGCTCGACGCGCCAGCTCCAGCTCACGCCGGAGGGCCAGATCTTCTACGACCGGTCCGTGCGGGTGCTGGCCGATCTCGGCGAGGCCGAGCGCGAGGCGGCAGCAGGTGCAAGTCCGCGCGGCCATCTGCGGATCAACAGCAACATCCCTTTCGGCCTGCGTCACGTGATGCCGCTGATGTCGATCTTCCTGCAGCAGCATCCGGCGATCACGCTCGACATCGTGCTGTCGGACACGGTCGTCGACCTTCTGCAGGAGCGCGCCGACATCGCGATCCGCGTGGGCCCGATGCAGGATTCGAACCTCACTGTACGCAAGCTCGGCACCAGCCCGATGGCCGTGGTCGCGGCACCCGGCTATCTCTCCCGGCACGGCACACTCAACTCGCCGGACGAACTCGCCCGACACCAGAGCATCGGCTGGACCTTCGCGCGTCTCCAAAGCGGCTGGCCGTTCAAGAACGGCGACGCGACCGCAAGGATCTCGCCGCCGCCGATCGCGCGGGTCAGCGATGGCGAGGCCGCGCGCCTGCTGGCACTCGACGGCGTGGGCCTCGCGCGCCTCGCCCTGTTCCACATCGGCCCGGATATCTCGGCCGGCCGCCTCATCCCGGTGCTCGAGGCCTTCAATCCGGGCGACTGCGAGGACATCCACGCGGTCTATCTCGGCCAGGGCGGCCCTTTGCCAGCACGCGTGCGTGCTTTCATCGATTTCCTGGCGGACCATGCGCGGATCGGACAGCCCAGGCTCGAAGCCACAAGAGACGGTCAGTGGCGCGTCCTCGTGCGGGCGGTCAGTCGTTCTGCGCCGCGTCCAGGAGCGCCTTCCAGTCGATCAGCTTGACGCGCGGGCGACCGAGCGGTGCACCAGCCGCGATCTCGGCCTTGTCGATGCGATGCCAGCCGGCCACATCGGTCGAGAGCGGCATCGGGTCCGGGCCGCTTTTCGGATCTCGCCTTGCCAGCCAGGCCAAAACCTCGCGCGCCACGGCGTGGCTGTCGGCGCGGTTGGTGGGAATGGTGCCGGTGGGTCCGCGCCGTGCCCAGCCGACGGCGAACACGCCCTCGCCCCCGGGGAAATCCTCGCCGCGGTAGCCGATACAGGTGATCACGAGATCGGCCGGCAGCATCCCAGTGGAGAGTTCGATTTCGCCCGGGCGGATGGCGACGGGCGTCGAATGGAAACGGAAATGCACGGCCAGCGGCTTGCTGCCCGCCTTGTTGCTCGCAAAGCCGCGCAGGATCTCGAGGTTCTTGGCCTTGCGCAGCCGCTCCGGCGTTGGATCGGACGCCGGCGCCTGGACAGCAAGGGCTGCGGCATCCGCGAGCGCCACGGCGCGGCCGATCCGTCCCATCTCCGCCAATTCGTTATTGGTGAACGAGGCGTTCTCGGGCCCGCGCCGGCCGATCACATGGATCTCGACAAGTGGCGCCGCGGCGATGGCCCTGCCGGCCTCGAGCACGATGTCGGTCTTGGCCATCTCCTCTGGCCCCTTGGCGAGGAGGCGGGCGACATCAAGTGCCACATTTCCATTGCCGATCACGGCCACGCGTCGCACGGCGCTGAGGTCCGGTCCCTGCCGGAAGTCGGGATGACCGTTCAGCCACGCCACAAACTTCCACGATCCCCAGACATGCGGCAGCTCCTCGCCAGGAATGCCAAGCTCGCGGTCGATCACCATGCCGGTCGCCACGATAACTGCGTCGTAGCCTTCCTGCAGCTCGTTCCAGGAAAGGTCGCGACCGATCTCAATATTGCCGGCGAAGCGCACATCCGGCTGCGCCAGCAGGCGCTCGAACTGGCGAACCACGGCCTTCGTGCCCTGGTGATCGGGCGAGACGCCCGCCCGCACCAGGCCAAACGGCGTCGGCAACCGATCGATTAGATCGATGCGGAGGTCCGGTTGGCCGCGCAACAGGCCGTCCGCCGCATAAAAGCCAGACGGTCCAGCCCCGACGATGGCAACCCGATGAGTCATGGCGGCCCGCTTAGCATATGATGGTGTCATGGCTAAATACCCTCACCTGCGCCAGCTCGGCCGACCCTCGGCGCTTCCCGACTCGCCTGAAAAAGCGGTCCTCGAGGCCGTACCCAATCCAGATCCGAAGGCATTGTATCTCGTGCGCTTCACTGCGCCCGAGTTCACGACGCTTTGTCCGATAACCGGCCAGCCCGACTTCGCCCATCTCGTGATCGACTACGCGCCGCGCGCGAAGCTCGTGGAGAGCAAGTCGCTGAAGCTTTTCCTCGGCAGCTTCCGCAATCACGCCGACTTTCACGAAGCCTGCACGCTCGCGATCGGCCAGCGGTTGGTGAAGACGCTGCAGCCGCGCTGGCTCCGGATCGGCGGCTACTGGTACCCACGCGGCGGCATGCCGATCGATGTCTTCTGGCAGACCGGCGCGCCGCCCAAGGGGTTGTGGCTTCCGGATCAGGGCGTTGCTGGCTACCGCGGCCGGTAGAGCCTGCAATGAAGGTTGGCCATGAGTCGTCATCCGCCTGTTCCCAAACGTCCGCCCAAGACGGCGAGCCCGACTGAGCTGCGCGATGCGATCCGCCGCGAAGCGCTGCGGCTCGGCTTCGATGCCGTGGGCTTTGCGCCGGCGTCGTTATCGCCCGATGTACGACGCGAACGCTTGGCGCATCTCGCCTCATACGTGGCGCAAGGGTTTCACGGCGACATGGGCTGGCTCGCCGAGCAATCAGAGCAGCGCGCGGATCCTGCGACGCTCTGGCCGGAGGCGCGCACGGTCGTGTCGGTCGCGCTCAACTATGCACCCACGAGCGATCCGCGAGCGATCCTGGGAACCCCCGAACGGGCCGCTATCTCGGTCTATGCCCAGGGCCGCGACTACCATGAAGTGGTGAAAAGCAAGCTGAAGGCGCTGGGCCGCTTCATCTGGGATACCTACCGACATCAGATCAAGGTCTTCGTCGATACGGCGCCGGTCATGGAGAAGCCTGCGGCACAGGCGAGCGGACTCGGCTGGCAGGGCAAACACACCAATCTCGTGTCTCGCCAATTCGGTTCCTGGCTGTTCCTGGGCGAGCTTCTGCTTTCGGCCGAGCTTCCCGTCGACGAACCGGAAAGCGATCACTGCGGCCAGTGTCGTGCCTGTCTCGACATCTGTCCGACCAAGGCTTTCGCTGGTCCGTATCGTCTCGAGGCGCGGCGCTGCATCTCCTATCTCACCATCGAGCACGAGGGACCGATCGATCCCGACCTTCGGCCATTGCTCGGCAATCGCATCTATGGTTGTGACGATTGCCTCGCTGTCTGCCCGTGGAACAAGTTCGCCCAGACGGCGCGCGAAACCTCCCTGCAGCCGCGTCCCGATCTCGATGCGCCCCAGCTCGCCGCGCTCGCAACCCTCGACGACGCGGCGTTCCGCCAGCGCTTCGCGGGCACGGCGATCAAGCGCATCGGCCGCGACCGATTCCTACGCAATGTCGCCTATGCACTCGGCAACAGCGGCGTGCCAGCGACCGCGCTGCCCGCGATCGAACGACTGCTGGACGACCCGTCGCCGCTCGTGCGGGGCGCCGCCGTGTGGGCGCTGTCGCGCCTCTCCCCGCAGGAGTTCCAGCGGCGGCGTCTTGCTCTTGAGGAAGCCGATGACTCGGTCCGTCGCGAATGGGCGGGTGCCGTTACCGCCGCGCCTTGAAGAAATCCTGCAGCAGCGCTGCCGCTTCACGATCTGCGATACCGCTATAGATCTCGGGCCGGTGATGACAGGTCGGCTGGCTGAAGATACGCGGTCCGTGCTCGACGCCGCCGCCCTTGGGATCCGATGCACCGTAGTAGAGGCGGCGCAGGCGAGCGAAGGAGATCGCCTGGGCGCACATCGGGCAGGGTTCGAGCGTGACGTAGAGGTCGCATTCGACTAGGCGTGGTGCACTAAGGGCGGCGGCGGCCGCTCGGATCGCAAGCAGTTCGGCATGCGCCGTCGGGTCGCGATCGGCTTCGGTCCGATTGCCGGCCGCGGCGAGCAGGGTGCCGTCTTGTCCCACGATCACGGCGCCAATCGGCACCTCGCCCCGCTCTGCGGCTAATCGGGCTTCGCGGAGCGCGCGCTCCATGGGCGAGAGTCTTGTCGTTGCGGCCATATCGGGGAAAATACCGCAAACAGGTCGGAAGGAGTAATCATGCGGTTCAGCTTCACGCCGGAGCAGGACGAGTTTCGCACCACCCTGCGGCGCGCCCTGGAGGCGCGGTCGCCCACCAAGGAGGTCCGGCGGCTGATGGCGACCGAAGCGGGCTTCGAGCGCGAAGGCTGGAAGCGGCTCAATCAGGAGCTGGGACTGACCGCGATCCACATCCCCGAGTCCTATGGCGGCCAGGGTTTCGGCTTTTCCGAGCTGGGTATCGTGCTGGAGGAGATGGGCCGTGGGCTCCTTTGCGCGCCCTATTTCTCAACCGTCGTTCTTGCCACGACGGCGATCCTGAACGGCGGCACGGAAGAACAGAAGAGCGCGCTATTGCCGTCGATCGCTTCCGGTGAGACGACGGCAACGCTTGCCTTCGCCGAGAACAGTGGCAGCAGCGAGCCGTCTGCCGTGACCATGACCGCCGCGCCGTCGGGCGGCGCCTTCCGGCTCGATGGAGCCAAGAGCTTCGTGCTCGACGGCCATACCGCCGACCTGATTGTCGTGCTGGCGCGACGTGCGGGCAGCAAGGGCGAGGACGGGCTGTCGCTCTTCACCGTCCAGGGCGATGCCCCCGGTCTCACGCGGCGAGCGCTCAAGACCATGGACGAGACACGCAAGCTTGCCCATCTCACCTTCCGGTCGGTCGAAGCGAAGCTTCTGGGCAAGGAAGGGGCCGCCGCCCCGCCTTTCGCCAAGACCATGCAGCAGGCACTGATCTGCCTCGCCAACGAGATGGTAGGTGGCGCCGAGCGGCTCCGCGAGGACGCACTCGCCTACGTGAAGATGCGCATGCAGTTCGGCCGTTCCATCGCTTCTTTCCAGACCACCAAGAACAAGGCAGCGGATATGCTGGTCGATGTCGAGCTTGCCAAGTCGGCTGCCTACTACGCCGCGGCGGCGATCGACGAAGGCGACGAAGATCTTCCGGCTCTGGCCTCGCTTGCCAAGGCGTCGGCCGCCGAGGCCAGCGTTCAGACTGCGATCCATGCCGTGCAGATGCACGGCGGCATCGGCTTCACCTGGGACAACGACACGCATCTCTGGTTCAAGCGTGCCAAGTCGAGCGAGATCTTGTTCGGCGATGCCAACGAGCATCGCGAGAAGATGATGCAGCACTGGACGCATTGAGGAGCCGAACCATGAGCGAACCGACCGAAGAGAGCGTCCGCAGCGAAGTCCGCGCCTGGCTCGAGGCCAACTGGAATCCCGACTACGGGCTGGTCGAATGGCGCAACAAGCTAGTCGATTCAGGCTGGGGTGCGCCGCACTGGCCCAAGCAGTGGCACGGCCGCGACCTGCCGGTGAAATTCAACTCGATCGTCGACGAGGAGTTTGCGCGCGTGGGCGCGGTCGGCGTCGCCAGGGCCGGCATCCGCACGCTCGCCGCCGCGACTATCCTCGATCACGGTACCGACCTGCATAAGGAGAAGTTCCTGCGCCGCATCCTCACCGGCGAGGATACCTGGTGCCAGCTCTTCAGCGAGCCGGGCAGCGGCTCCGACATGGCGGGCGCTGTGACTCGCGCCGACCGCCAGGGCAACAAGTGGGTGATCAACGGGCAGAAAGTCTGGACTACCTCGGCGCACAAGGCGCATTGGGGCCTGTTGCTGGCGCGCGCCAACTGGGACGTGCCCAAGCACAAGGGGCTCGCCTACTTCGTTCTCGATATGAAGCAGCCCGGCGTGGAGGTGCATCCGCTAAAACAGATGAACGGCCATGCCTCGTTCAATCAGGTGTTCTTCACCGACGCGATCGTCGAGCCGGAACTCCTGGTGTCCGACGTGGGCGACGGCTGGACGGTCGCGACCACGACCTTGATGCACGAGCGCCGCGGCGCCGATGCTCTGCGCTCATGGGCCACCACCTCCAACCGCAAGGGCCGTATCTACGAAGAAGAGCGCGCCGAGGTCGCGACCACGATGGAACCCTACAAGTGGTATCCGCAGCGCGCCGGACGAGTCGACCTCGTGATGGAACGCGCGAAGGCCACCGGCAAGATCAGCGACCCCGTGATCCGCCAGGAGATCGCCAAGCTCCTGATCATGTCCAAGTCGGCCGAATGGACCGCACGCCGCGCCCGCGCCGCGCAGGAACACGGCCGGCCTCAGGGGCCGGAAGGTTCGCTCGGCAAGCTGGTTTCGAGCCATGTCGCGCGACAGGCGGCGCGCGTGCACACCTACATCAGCGGTGCCGACGCGCTCCTGAGCGGCGCTGACAGCCCCATGGACGGCGTGATCGCCGAGATCCTGGTTTCCGTACCCGCATCCTCGATCGCCGGCGGCACCGACGAGATCCAGCGCAACATCATCTCCGAGCGCGTGCTGAAGATGCCCAAGGAGCCCAGCGCCGATACCAACAAGCCGTTCAAGGACGTGCCACGGAATATCGTCTCGTCCTCTTGATTCTTCCTCCCCAGCGAAGCTGGGGAGGTGGCCGAAGGCCGGAGGGGTCGTGGGTCGCGGTGTCTACTGCGTCTTCATGACCCCTCCGCCCCTTCGGGGCACTTCCCCAACATCATTGGGGAGGCAACGGCAATAGGTGGCGCACCTTTGCCGCTATGCGTATCTTCACCGCCATGCCTCGCCCTCTGATCGGAGTCACGCTGGATGCGGAAAAGCCCGGCGGTTACTCCAAGTTTCCCTGGTACGCGCTGCGCCAGAACTATCTCGATGCCATCGATGCCGCCGGCGGCTTGCCCGTCGCTCTGCCGCACGAGCCCGACCGCGTGGGCGACTACCTCGAGCGCATCGATGCGCTTGTGGTGACCGGCGGCGCGTTCGACGTTGACCCCTCCTACTATGGCGCTGGTGACCGCCATGCCAGCGTCATCACCAAGGACCGCCGCACCGCCTTCGAATTTGCGGTCACGCGAGGCGCGCTCGACCGCGACAAACCGGTGCTGGGCATTTGCGGCGGCCAACAGCTCCTGCACGTCGTGTTGGGCGGCAAGCTGATCCAGCACATCCCCGATACGATCGCCGATGCGCTGGCGCACGAGCAGCCCAATCCGCGCAACGAGCCCGGCCACAAGGTGAAGGTCGCACGCGGCACGCAGCTCCATGCCATCGTCGGCGCTGACGAGCTCGCGGTGAACAGCGCCCATCATCAGGCGGCGGCCGATGCGCCCAAGGGCATCGTCATCAACGCCACCGCCGACGACGGCGTGATCGAGGGCATCGAGGCGCCGGCCTATCGCTTCTGCATCGGCGTGCAATGGCACCCCGAGTTCCTGATCTCCGAGGGCGACGCCAAGCTCTTCCGCGCCTTTTTGGGAGCGGCGGCCTCTAAGTGAGCGAGCCCGAACGAATCGCCAAACGCCTCGCCCGGGCCGGCCTCTGCTCGCGTCGCGATGCCGAGCACTGGATCGCGGCCGGCCGCGTGAAGGTCGATGGCCAGGTGCTGGAAACGCCAGCCTTCGTTGTCACCGACAAGAGCCGCATCGAGGTCGACGGCAAGCCACTGCCCGGCGCGGACCGGCCGCGCCTCTGGCGCTACCACAAGCCGCCCGGCGAGTTGGTGACCGCGCGCGACCCGCAGGGACGCCGCACGATCTTCGACTCCTTGCCCAAAGGCATGCCAAGGGTGGTGACGGTGGGCCGGCTCGACTTCATGTCGGAAGGCCTGCTGCTGCTCACCAACGACGGCGGCCTCGCGCGTCGGTTGGAGCTGCCGGCCAATGGCTGGACCCGACGCTATCGTGCACGCGTGCATGGCGCGGTCGACGAGGGGCGGCTTGCCGAGCTTGCCCGCGGCATCACCATCGAGGGCGTGCGCTACGGCGCGATCGAGGCGCGGCTTGATCGCCAGCAGCGCACCAACGCCTGGCTCGAAATCGCCCTCGCCGAGGGCAAGAATCGCGAAGTGCGCCGCGTGCTGGCCCACCTCGACTTGCCGGTGGTGCGCCTGATCCGTGTCGCCTTCGGGCCGTTCTATCTCGGCGAAATCGAGCGCGGCGGCATCGACGAGGTCCCGGCGCAGGCACTCGACAATCTCCTCGGCCTCAAAGTGCCGCGCAAGGCAGGCTGGGCGAAACCACAGCCGCGTCCGCGGCAGCACAAACGCCCGCACCGCTGATGCTCAGGATCATCGGCGGCAAGCATCGTGGTCGCGCCATTGCCACACCCGAAGGCCTCGCCACGCGACCGACCTCCAACCGGGCGCGCGAGGCGCTGTTCAACATCCTTGCTCACGCCAACTGGCGGCCGGATGATACCTCGCCGCTCATCGAGGCACGCGTGCTTGACGCCTTTGCAGGCTCCGGCGCGCTGGGGATCGAGGCACTGTCGCGTGGCGCCGCCCACGCAACCTTCCTCGACAACGACCCGACGGCGATCAAGCTGATCGGCGAGAACCTGCGCAAGATCGGCGAGACGGCGGTGGCCAAAGTGGTGCGCGGGGATGCCACCCGCCCGCCTCCGACGCGCGAGGCCTGCGACCTTGTCTTCCTTGATCCGCCCTATCGCTCCAGCCTGGCCGGTCCGGCATTGACCGCCTTGGCGGCTGCCGGCTGGCTGAAGCCCGGCGCCATCGCAACGGTCGAGCTTGCCAATACCGAGGACCTGCCGCCGCCGACTGGCTTCGAAGTGCTCGACGAGAGGCGCTATGGTGCGGCCAAGATTCTGATCCTGCGTCGCGCGTGATGAGGCTCGAGCGTCCCCTTTACATGCTGCGCCACGGCGAGACCGCCTGGAACCTCGAGCGACGCATGCAGGGCAAGCGTAATTCCGACCTTACGGAACGCGGCCAAGCCCAGGCGCAGGCGATGGGCCGCACGCTCCGCACCGAGCTCGGGCGCGAACCTGGCCCCACCATCTTCCTTCGCAGTCCGCTCGGTCGCGCGCGCGAGACTTCGCTGATCGTCGGCCGCGAGCTTGGCCTCGATCCCGGCGACTGGCGCGACGATCAACGGCTGGCCGAGCTCAGTTATGGCGACTGGGAAGGCTTCTCCTGGAAAGAGATCGAAATCGATCATCCCAATGCGCTGGCCGAGTGGCAGACCGATCCGCAAGGCTTCTGCCCGCCGGGTGGCGAGACGCATTTCGAATTGCATCGCCGTTCGGCTGCCGTCCTCGCCGAGGTCGCCGCATCGCATGCCCGCACCGTAATCGTCGGGCATGGCGTGAGTGGCGCCGTGCTGCGCGGCATCAATCTCGGCCTCGACGCGAAAGCAATGTTCGTTTTGGAGAAACCGCAGGACGCCTTCTTTCGCCTCACCGCTGGCCGCGAGGAACGAATCGACTGCAAGGCCTGCAGCTAACGCCGGGCAGGATTGCTTCGCCAATTCAGGCGATAGCAGCTAAAAGCGCCGCCATGAACGGCGTAGCGTCGATCACGACGAACAGTTGGCAAGCGTGGACCGCGGAAGCGCGGGCCACGATTACGCTCGCCTGGCCGCTCATCCTCACGAACGTCGCGCAGACGGCGATGACGACGACGGACGTGTTGCTGATGGGCCGGCTCGGCTCGGAAGCGTTGGCCGCCGGCGCACTGGGAGCGAACCTCTATTTCGCGACCATGATGTTCGGCCTCGGCCTCACCACGGCTACCGCCCCGATGATCGCCCGTGAACTCGGGCGCAAGGGCCATTCGGTGCGCGACGTACGCCGCACGGTGCGCCAGGGATTGTGGGCCGCCGTGGTGATCGTGGTGCCGATCTGGATCGTGCTCTGGCACGCCGAAGAGATCCTGCTGGCGATGGGGCAGCGGCCCGATCTCGCCTCACAGGCCGGCCACTACATGCATGCCCTGCAGTGGTCGGTCCTGCCGTTCTTCTTCTATCTGGTGCTGCGGTCGTTCATCTCGGCATTGCAACGGCCGCAATGGGGGCTCGTAATCGGCGTCGGCGGAGTCGTCGTCAACGCCCTGGCCGCCTGGGGCTTGATCTTCGGTCACTTCGGCCTGCCGCGTCTTGGCCTGTTCGGCGCCGGGATTGCCACCACATTGGCCGACACGTTGATGTTTGTAGTGCTGGCGATCGTGGTCTATGCCGATCGGAAGTTCCGCCGCTACCATCTGCTGGGCCGTTTCTGGCGTGCCGACTGGTCGCGCTTCGTCGAGCTGTGGCGGCTTGGCATGCCGATCGCTGCGACGCTGGTGTTCGAGGTTGCGGTGTTCAACGCCTCGACCTTCCTGATGGGCCTGATCGGCGAGGCGTCGATCGCCGCCCATTCGATTGCGTTGCAGATCGCCTCCCTCTCTTTCATGGTGCCGCTCGGCCTCAGCCAGGCGGCGACGGTGCGCGTCGGTCACGCCTTCGGGGCCCGCGACGTCGACGGCATTCGCCGCGCCGGCTGGACCGCGCTCGCAATGGGCACCGCTTTCATGGCCGTGGCGGCGCTGGTCATGGTCACGCTCCCACGCACGCTGATCAACGCTTTCCTCGATCTTGATGTCCCGGCAAATGCGCCTGTCGTCGACCTCGCCGTGTCCTTCCTGGCCCTTGCAGCCCTGTTCCAGCTCGCCGACGGCGGCCAGGCGGTCGCGGCCGGCATGCTGCGCGGCCTGCACGACACGCGCATGCCGATGATCTATGCCGCTCTCGGCTACTGGGGCATCGGACTGGTCGTGGGTGTGGTTCTGGCCTTCGTCGCCAAGCTCGATGGCGTCGGGATCTGGATCGGGTTGGCGGCAGGGCTGGTGACGGTCGCGATACTGCTGTTGACGCGATGGCTGCGCCGCGAGCAGCTCGGCCTCCTCGCCTCGGCGGGCTGATCGACGCTATTTGCGTGCGAGCCGCGCCGTGCGGCCGCAGCCGCTGCCTTCCGTGACGACGAGAGAATTGCCCTGGGCACTCACCGTCAGCTGCTCCACGCGCCGGTCGTCATGCTTCACCGAGGCGACCGCGAGCAGCCGAAAGGAGCCCGATTTCACCACGCCGTGAAGCTGCCACAGACCTGGCCCGGGAGCGGGCGGCGGTGCCTTCTTGAGGTTAGGTACGGGCCCGTGCGCCGTGGTGTCGAAAGCGGTGCCGTCGACGAAGCCATCCTCGATGGTGATCGCATAGTCGAGGGGCGCATTGCAGGAACCGCCGTCGCTCATGCCGCGCCATGTCCCGCTGAGCGAGTTCGCCGACTGGGCATGGGCGACACCAACGATCGGCCCCACAAGCAGCAGTGACAGCATCTTCTTCATCGCCGTCCGAACAGCCGCTCGATGTCGGCCAGCTTGAGTTCCACATAGGTCGGGCGGCCATGGTTGCACTGACCCGAATGCGGCGTGGCCTCCATCTGGCGCAGAAGCGCGTTCATCTCTTCGACAGTGAGGCGCCTCCCGGCGCGCACCGACGTGTGGCAGGCGAGCGTGCCGCACACATCCTCGACCCTCTCCTTGAGCGAAAGATGATCGCCCAGTTCGGCGAGCTCGTCGGCGAGATCACGGACCAGGCCCTGGATATCGGCCTCGCCCAGGAGCGCCGGCGTTTCGCGCACGACCACCGCGCCGAGCCCGAACGGCTCCAGCACCAACCCCATATCGGCAAGCTCGGGCGCACGTTGCGTGAGGCGCCGCGCTCCATCCTCGCCCACCTCGACGACTTCGGGCAGCAGCAGCGCCTGGCGCTTCACACCCTCGCTTTCGAGCTGGTTCTTGAGCTTCTCATGCAGCAGCCGCTCGTGTGCGGCGTGCTGGTCGACAATCACCACGCCCTCGGCGGTCTGCGCCACGATGTAGGTCTCGTGCAATTGCGCACGCGCCACGCCCAGCGGATAGGAGCTCCCGTTGGCGTTGGCGGGTTCCGATGGCAGCTCGGCTCGCGCCGACGGCTCGGCGAACGGCGCCATGAACTCGGCCGCGGCCTCGGCCAGCCCGCGCGGCAGCGCGGCGACGTGTCCGTTGCCCGTACCGCGCGCGAACGGCAGGGCCGTCGAATACCCGGTGTGCGGGCGGAAGGCGCCGAGCGCTGCCTCGGCCACCGTCGTGCTGGCGCGATGGCCCGCGGCGGAAAGTGCGGTGCGGAGGGCCCCCACGATCAGCCCGCGCACGATGCCGGCATCGCGGAACCGCACTTCCGTTTTGGCCGGATGGACGTTGACGTCGACCATCTCGGTCGGTGCTTCCAGAAACAGCGCCACCATGGGATGGCGATCGCGCGCCAGGAAATCCTGGTAGGCCCCGCGCACGGCACCCGCCAAGAGCTTGTCGCGCACCGGGCGCCCGTTGACGAACAGATACTGGTGCTGTGCCGTCGGCCGGTTGAGCGTCGGCAGGCCGGCGAAACCCGTGAGGCGGAAACCTTCGCGGTTGGCATCGATCGCGAGTGCGTTGTCGGCGAACTCGCGGCCCATGATGGCTGCCAGCCGCTCCAGCCGCGCGGCGCCCGCCTTCTCCAACAGCGACGGGGTCGCCGCCGACAGGTCGAACAGCGTGCGTTCCTCGCTTTCGAGGCGGAAGGCGATCTCCGGGTGGGCCATGGCGAGCCGCCGCATGGCGTCGGCCACGTGGCCCGCTTCGCTGCGCGGCTCCTTCAGGAATTTCAATCGCGCCGGTGTTGCAAAGAAAAGCTCACGCACCTCGACCCGCGTTCCTGCCGGATGCGCGATGGGCCGCGGCGGCTGCTTTGCGCCGCCGTCGATCTCGAGACTCCAGGCTGTGTCGGCGCCAGCTGGCCGCGAGGTGATGGCAAAGCGGCTCACCGAAGCGATGGACGGCAGCGCCTCGCCGCGGAAACCCAGGGTGCGGATGTCGCTCAGATCGTCGTCAGGCAGCTTGGAGGTGCAGTGGCGTTCGACCGCGAGCTGCAATTCCTCAGGCGACATGCCGATACCGTCATCGACAACGGAGATGAAGCTGCGGCCGCCTTCCTTCAGGACAACGGCGATCCGATGCGCGCCAGCATCGATCGCGTTTTCTACCAGCTCCTTCACCGCGCTGGCTGGCCGCTCCACGACCTCGCCGGCCGCGATGCGGTTGACGAGGTTCGACGGCAGGCGGCGCAAAGGGCGAAGGGGCGCGCTCATGGCGCGCGCAGTCTACGACTTCCGCCTTTGGAAAAGATACTGGCGGGTGAGGACCCTTGGCGCCGAGTGCCTGACATGGAACACCCCTCGGATCGTGAGGTCTGCGCTAACGGTCCGAGACAAGTCCAACAGGCTTGCCAACGACGACGGTGGTCATGGCATCGTCCCGCAGCAAACGGTGGGCCACCCGATTGACGTCGGCTGCCGTGACCGCGCCGATCAACTCGGCGCGATGGTCGAGAAAGTCGCGTGGCAGGTGATCGGTCTGCAGGCCGCGCAGCAGGCTTGCGACGGCGCTCGAAGAATCGAGCGAAAGCGCGAGTGCCCCAGTGAGATAGGTCTTGGCATCGGCAAGCTCCTGCTCGGTGATGCCGTTGTCGCGCAGCCGGGCGATTTCGCCGCGAATCACCTGGATTGCCTCGGCAACGCGCTCGTTCGCGCTGCCGGTGGAGATCACCAGCAACGATCCTTTCTCGGAGACACGCAAGTCACTCGAGACGCTGTAGGCGAGGCCCCGTTTCTCGCGCACCTCGTTGAAGAGCCGCGACTGCTGGCCGCCGCCTAGGATATGCGCCAGCACCAATGCCGCGTACCAGTCGGGATCTCGACGCAGGATCCCCGGCATCGCCATGACCACGGCGCTTTGCGGCACCGGGCGATCGACGACGATGGTGCGCGACCCGGCGGTCGGCACCCAATCCGGCACCACCGGCTCAGCCGGCGTCCCCAACGGCAGGTCGCCGAAGGCATGATCGAGGGCTCGCGACAAGTCGGCAGCGTCAATGTCGCCTACGGCCCCAATGATCACGCCGTCTCGTCTCAGCAGGGCGGCCGCTCGTTCCTTGAAGTCCGTCGGAGTGAGCGTCTTCAAAGTCTCGCTCAGCTGCTCGAAGCCTCGGCCATAGGGATGGCCCGCGAACATCGTGGCCATCATGGTCCGTTCGGCGACCGCCCTCGGCCGCTGCTCGGCCTGCTTGAGGCCGGCGATCGCCTGAGCGACACGCTGGTCCACCATCGCCTGATCGAAGCGCGGCGCCGTAAGTCCAAGCCGCAAAAGTTCGAGGCCGCGGTCGCGGTTGGCGGTCAACACCTGCAGCGAGCCGGTCAGACGATCAGCGGACGCGCCGAACCCCAGCGAAGCTGCCGCTTCTTCCTGACGGAGCCGGAAGGCTTGGGCTGGCAAGGTCGCCGCGCCGTCGGTCAGCAGAGACGCCATGACACTGGTGACGCCCCTGCGGCTTTCAGGCTCCGACGCCGTTCCGCCGGTGAATGAAAAGGACAACGCCACGAGCGGTGCGGTCCTGTCCCGCACCAGCCAGGCCTTGATGCCGAGCGGCGTCACGACTTCCTCTATCTCCACCGCTCCCGCCGGCGCCGCCAGGAGCCCGACCACGACCGCGATCAACGCAAACAAGCTGCGCCTCATTGGCGATCCTCCGGCGTCAACAGCGATGTCACCAAGCCATCGTCACGCCAGACGTGCCGGGCGGCCGCCACGACGTCGGAGACCTGAACGGCAGCGATGCGCTGTGGCCAGGCCTCGACATCGGCGACGCTGTTGCCGGTGCTGAGCGCAGCGGCATAGCGGCGCGGCCCGCTGCCGAGCGAATCCTGTGCGTAGATCGCCGCGGCGAGCAGCCGGTTCTGCGCCCGCTGGACCTCCTCGGCCGAGACGTCGCCATCGAGCACTTTCTTCATCTCCTCCGACACGGCGCGTTCGATCTCGTCGATGGAATGGCCGGAGGCAGGATGGACGCTGAGTCCAAAGCTCGTGAGACCCAGGCTCAAGGCGCCATAATCGGCGCCGGCCGAAAGGGCGAGGCGACGATCAGCCACCAGCACACGCCACAGGCGGCTCGTCTCGCTGCCGCCAAACAGCCGCGCCAGCACCTGCAATGCATAGACGTGCCGCGTTTCGCCCATACGATACGACGGCGCCAGATAGTCGCGCGACCAGTCGGGCTCGGCGACTCGCCGATCGGCTCGCGCCACGCGTTGCGGCAGGTTGGTCCCACCGCTGGCTGGCCGCTGGCGTGGCGCGATGCTCCGGCCCGGAATCGGTCCGTAGTATTTTTCAGCAAGCTTGTGGACCGCGTCGGCTGTCGTGTCGCCGGCCACGATCAGCACGGCATTACTGGGCGTGTAAAAGCGACGATAGAAAGCCAGGAGGTCATTGGCGCCGAGCTTGCGCACATCGTCGACATAACCGGATGTCGGCATGCCGTAGGGTTTGTGCTCGCCGAACAGCACCGCGCGCACGGCCTCGTCCAACAGGGACGCCGGCACATTGTCGATCCGCATGCGGCGTTCCTCGAGCACGACCTCGCGCTCGGGCACGAGCTCCTTCTCCACGATGCGTAAATCGGCCATGCGATCGGCCTCAAGACGCATCACGAGCTCGAGCCGATCCGCCGCAATGGTCTGATAGTAGCCGGTGGCGTCGAAATCTGTGTAGGCATTGTCGCGGCCGCCGTTGCGCTGGATGGTGCGCGAGAACTCGCCCGGCCCCAGCGTGGACGTGCCCTTGAACATCATATGTTCGAGGAAATGGGCAATGCCGGTCTGGCCGAATGTCTCGTCGGCGCTTCCGACCTTGTAGACCACGATCTGGGTGACGATCGGCGCGCGCGACGACGGCAGCACGATGGCCTGCAGGCCGTTGGCGAGCACGAAGGTTTCGGCCGGTCGTCGTTCGACGGTCAAGAGATTTGCGAAGGCCGAGGCGGGCGGCACGATGAGCGCACCGCCCAAGCCGCCAGCGAGAAGACGACGGCGCGAGAGTGAAGGGGCGCTCAGAAGATGCCTTCGAGCCAACCGCGCTGGCGCCGCTTGATGGTCGGCGTCGCTTCAGTCGACGTCTGACCGCTCACCTGCGAATCGCGAAGCCGCTGCTGTTCCTTCGTGGGATCGACGACCGTCCCCGGCTGCGGATTCTTCTGCCAGAAGATCAGGCTGTCCATGAAGCCCTTGTCCTGGTCGGCAATCGTGCGGGTCTCGCGATTGACCTGGGAACGGATGTTGGGATCGACGCCGCCCTTGCTGGCCTTGGCGACCAGCGCCCGCTCCGAGGCATCACCCACCGCCGGCTGCTTGGCGGCAGCCTGCTGCTGGGTACGGCCGGCCAGCGTCGGCGACAACGCCTCCTTGGCTTGATCCGCCGGAGTCGTCTCCTGCGGACGCGGTTCGCCGGGACGCGGCGGACGCAAGTCGGCATTGGGCGGCATGGTGAGCGGCGAGTGCGAGACGATCTTGAATTCGTCCGGCGACACCTTCTTCTGACCGCCAAAATTCTCAAGAGCGCCGCAGCCACCCAGCGCCATCGCGCCAAAAGCCAGCAGGGTCACAGGAGTGAAGATCGTCCGTCGCATTGCTCGTCCTTGGGAAATCGCTTGTGTCCGCCGATCATGGCCGCATCAGGGCGCGCGTTTTCGTTCGCCGATCAGGGAATCGACCAGCATCAGACCGACACCTACCACAATCGCCGCGTCGGCGACGTTGAAGGCCGGCCAATGCCAATCCTGCACGTGGAAATCAGCGAAGTCGAACACCGCTCCCCAACGGGCACGGTCGATAACATTGCCGATGGCGCCGCCCATGACAAGGCCGATGCCCCAGCCCGTCAACAGGCTGTCGGTCAGTCGCAGCCACAGGAACAGGCCGACGCAGACCGCGATCGCAACACCCGAAAGCACCCAGGGAGGCAATGCGCCATCGCCGCTCAGGAGACCGAAGCTCACGCCACGGTTCCACACGATCACAAGCTGGAAGAACCCATCGATGATCGGTTGCACGGTGCCGATCTTGAGGAGATGGCGCAGCAGGAGTTCTTTGGACGCCTGATCGGCAATCAGAGTGAGCGCAACCAGACCCATCGCCTGGCGATCGATGGGTCTCATGCACCGGCATCCTTGGCCTTGCAGGCCGTTGCAGGAATTATCCGTCGCACTGCTATTTCCTGGAGAATCGCTTCTGTCCGCCGATCATGATTTGTCAGAGCGCACGCTTTCTTTCGCTGATCAGGGAATCGATGAGCACCAGCCCGACACCCACCACGATCGCCGAGTCGGCGATATTGAAGCACCAAAACTGACCGCGGAAATCGGCGAAGTCGAACACCGCTCCCCACCGGACACGGTCGATAACATTGCCGATGGCACCGCCCATGACAAGACCGATACCCCAAGCCGTCAACGGTCGGTCGGTTCGTCGCAACCACAGGAACAAGCCGACACTTACCGCAATGGCGACACATGACAACATCCAGGGTGGAAGCGCCCCGTCACCGCTCAGGAGGCCGAAGCTCACGCCGCGATTCCAGACGACCACCAGCCGGAAGAGACCGTCGATTACCGGAACCTGCGCGCCCGCTTGCTCTAGGTAGCGCAGCAGCAGCTCCTTGGAGAGCTGATCGACGATCAGGGTGATCGCGACCAGTCTCATCGCCTGGCGATCGATGGACCTCATCTGCCGTTCACCCTTCGACCGCCGCCTCGCAGCGCTGGCAGAGCAAAGGATGCTTGGCCGACTTGCCGACCTCCGGCAGGACCTGCCAGCAGCGGGCGCACTTCTCACCATTCGCCAAGGCCGGAACAACCGAGACACCGGCAACTTCCGGCAAAGCGAACGCGCCGGACGGCGGTGGGCTCGCCAGAAGATCGCCGGCCGAGGTGATGCAGATCTCAGCGAGATCGAGGCCCTTCATGGCGGCGAGATATTCCGGCGCCACGTGGACATGCGGTGCCGCCTGCAGGCTCGAGCCGATGCGCTTCTCCGCGCGTTCGAGCTCCAACGCACCTGTGACAACGCGGCGCAGCGAGCGCACCGTCTTCCACTTCTCGCCGAGCGCGGTGTCGAGCCAGGTGTTGGGGATCGTTGGATAGAGCCGCAGATGCACGCTCTCGGCCGTGCTGTCCTGCATGTCCTTCGGCCGCGCGAGCCAGGCTTCCTCCGCCGTGAAGCAGGTGATGGGCGCCAGCCAGGCGGTGAGGAAGGAGAAAAGCTCCGCCATCACGGTGCGCGCGGCACGGCGCCGCAAAGCCTTGGGGGCGTCGCAATAGATCGCATCCTTGCGGATGTCGAAGTAAAAAGCCGAAAGATCGACGGCGCAGAAATTGTGCAGCTCCGTCGCGATCTTGTGGAAATCGAAATCCTCGACGGCCGGACGGAACATGGTATCGAGCTCGGCGAGGCGATGCAGCACCCAGCGCTCCAGCTCCGGCAGATCCTTGAACTCGACCCTTTCGTTGGCAGAGAAGCCATCGAGGCTGCCCAGGAGGTAGCGCAGCGTATTGCGTAGACGGCGATAGGCCTCGGCCTGATGCTTCAGGATCTCCGGCCCGATGCGCTGGTCTTCGGTGTAATCGGCACCGACCACCCAGAGCCGCAGGATGTCCGCGCCATACTGGTCGCACACAGCTTGCGGTGCGGTGGTGTTGCCCAGCGACTTCGACATCTTGCGGCCTTGCTCGTCGAGCGTGAAGCCGTGCGTGAGCACCGCCTCGTAGGGCGCACGTCCGCGCGTGCCGCAGCTCTCGAGCAACGAGGAATGGAACCAGCCGCGATGCTGGTCGGAGCCTTCGAGATAGAGGTCCGCCGGCCATTTCAGGTCGGGATTGCCCTCCAGCGTGAAGGCATGCGTGCTGCCTGAGTCGAACCAGACATCGAGGATGTCCCTCACCTGCTCGAAGTCGCTGGCCTTGTGCTTGTTGCCCAGGAAGCGCTCGGGCGGGCTCTCGAACCAGGCATCCGCGCCTTCGGCCTTGAAGGCTTCGACGACGCGATCCATCACTTCAGGGTCGCGTAGCGGCTCGCCGGTTTTCTTGTCGACGAACACCGCGATCGGCACGCCCCAGGCGCGCTGGCGCGACACGCACCAGTCGGGCCGGGCCTCGATCATGCTGCGCAGCCGGTTGTAGCCCGCGCGTGGGACGAAGCGCGTGGCGTCGATGGCCTCCAGCGCCTTTTCGCGCAAAGTGCCGCCGATCTCGGCGATCGGCTTGTCCATTGCGATGAACCACTGCGGCGCGTTGCGGAAGATCACCGGCGCCTTCGACCGCCAGGAATGCGGATAGCTATGGGTGATGCGTCCGGTCGCCAGCAGCTTGTCGGCCTTGTCGAGCGCCTCGCTGACCGCTCGATTGGCCGGGCCCTTCTTGCCAACGGAGGTATAGACCTGCAGCCCGGCAAACAACGGAACATGCGGATAGTAGCTGCCGTCTTCCGAGACCGTGTCGGGCACCTCGACACCGTTGGCGATACCGAGCTCGTAGTCGTCGGCGCCATGGCCCGGCGCGATATGCACGAAGCCGGTTCCGGCATCGGCGGTCACGAAATCCGCCGGCAGCAGGCGCACATCGAAGTCGTAGCCCTGGCCGCGTAACGGGTGCGCCGCGACCAGCCCCTCAAGATCGGCAGCGCTGACTTTGCCCGAGACCTTTGGCGTGAAGTTGCCGGCCTGGCCAACGACGCCGACCAGTTCCTCGGCCAGCACCATCTTCTCGCCGACGTGCGCGCGGCTGCCCTCGGCGACGGCCGCGACCTCGACCAGCGCGTAGGCGATCTCTGGCCCGTAGGCGAGCGCGCGATTGCCCGGGATGGTCCAGGGCGTCGTGGTCCAGATCACGACAGACGCGCCGTCGAGCTTGCCGCCCTTCGACGTCAGCACCGGAAACCGGACATGGACGGTGTCGGAGACGTGATCGTGATATTCGATCTCGGCCTCGGCGAGCGCGGTCTTCTCGACGACGCTCCACAACACCGCCTTGGACCCCTTGTAGAGCCCACCGTTCATCAGGAACTTGCCGAGCTCGCCCGCGATGACGGCTTCGGACTCGTACTTCATGGTCGAGTAGTAATTGTCCCAATCGCCCTCGACGCCAAGCCGCCGGAACTCCTCGCGCTGCACGCCGATCCAGTGGTCGGCGAAGGCGCGGCATTGGCGGCGAAACTCGCCGACCGGCACCTGGTCCTTGTCCTTCTTCTTGGCGCGGTATTCTTCCTCGATCTTCCATTCGATCGGCAGGCCATGGCAGTCCCAACCTGGGACATACCAGCTGTCCTTGCCCAGCATCTGCTGGGTGCGCGTGACGAGGTCTTTCAGAATCTTGTTCAGCGCCGTGCCGATATGGATGTTGCCGTTGGCGTAAGGCGGGCCGTCATGCAGCACGAATTTCGTGCGGCCGCGGCCTTCGGCGCGCAGGCGGTCGAACAGCTTCATGTCGGCCCAGCGCTTCAGGAGCTCCGGCTCCTTCTTGGGCAGACCGCCGCGCATGGGGAAATCGGTCTTGGGCAGGAAGACGCTTGATTTGTAGTCGGTTGTCACAACGAACTCATGGGGTTCGAACGGGAGGGCGCCGGTTGCTTTCCAGCGCGCAGGCAGCAAGAAGAACCCGGCCGCAGCTAGCGGACCGGGCGGCTAATTCGCTCCCGAGAGGCCCTCGATCTCATGGGGCGGGCAATCTAGGGACGGGGGTGCGGAGGGTCAAGGCGAGCAGAGGCGTCCCTCAACCGGCGAGGATTGCCCGCGCGGCCTGGGCATCGGCGGCGATCTGGGCTTTCAGCTGGTCGAGGCCAGCGAACTTCATCTCAGGCCGGATGAAGTCCACCAGCGCCACGCGCAGCGTCTGGCCATAAAGATCGCCCGCGAAATCGAACAGGTGGACCTCGAAATTCTCCTGCAGCTTGCCGACCGTCGGCCGCTTGCCGAGGTTGGCGACGCCGTCTCGCCAGGCACCTTCGACCAGCACCCGCACCGCATAGACGCCAAAGCGTGGCCTCAGGTGCTCGCCCAACGCCACATTGGCGGTCGGGAAGCCGATGGTGCGGCCGCGCTGGTCGCCCTGCTCGACCACACCTTCGATTTCCCACGACCGGCCCAGAAGCTCGGCCGCCTCGCTCGCCCAGCCGGCGCGCAGCGCCTCGCGGATGCGGGTGGAGGAGTAGATCTCACCCTCGCGCATCACCGGGTCGAGCACAGTGACACCAAAGCCGCGCTCGCGGCCGAGCTTGCGCAGCTTTTCGACATTGCCGCCGCGGCGGGCGCCAAAGGTGAAGTCGTAGCCGCACACGACGTGACGCGCGGCGAGCCCCCGCAGCAGCACGTCGTCGACGAAGGCATCGGCGGGGAGTGCGGCAAAGGCCTCGTCGAATCGCTGCGCCAAAATGGCCTGCACGCCCTGCTCCTCGAGCAGGCGCGTCTTGGCCGGCGGCAGGGTCAGGCGAAAGGGACCGGTATCCGGCACGAAGAAGCGCCGGGGATGCGGCTCGAACGTGAGCACGACCACCGGCGCATCAAGCGCGCGTGCCTGCTTGGCGGTATTCGCGATGAGCGCCTGATGGCCGCGATGCACGCCGTCGAAATTGCCGAGCGCCACCGCGCCGCCCTTCCACGGTGCCGGAACGCCTTGCCACTCTTCGAAGACAGGGATCATCGGGATCAGGCGGCAGCGCGGCGCGGAACCAGCACGACGGCTTCGCCGTCGATCACCGCCTTCTCGCCGTTCAGGCATTGGGTCTTCAGCGTGACCCGCCGGCGCTTCTCGTCGATCTCGGTGATGGTCGCGACCGCAGTGATCGTGTCGCCGATCATTACCGGTGCCAGGAAGTTCATGGTCTGGGAGACATAGATCGCGCCAGGGCCAGGCAGCTTCGTGCCGATCACGGTCGAGATGAAGCTGCCACTCAGCATGCCATGCGCGATGCGCTGGCCGAACCGCGTGGTGCGCGCGAAGCCTTCGTGCAGGTGAATGGGATTTGTGTCGCCCGACACGCCGGCAAAGGCCGCGATGTCGGCGTCGGTCACGGTGCGACCGAACATGGCCGACTGGCCGACCTTGAGGTCTTCCAGGAAGAGGCCGTTCATCGCCTCGAAAGTCACAGTCATGTCGTCGGGCACGTCGCCGGGTCTCCTGCTTTTGGGCTTTGGCGCGCCCTCTTACCACGTGGCAGGCTCTGTGCCACAGTCCGGTGAATGACCGTTCATATGCAGAGCGAGGCCGATCAGGTGCGGTTAGCGCTGGCCGCTGCCACCGGTCGGCATTTCCACGATGCGGCCGAGGTCGAAACGCTGATCCGCCAGTCGGGCGGCGCCTCGCGGCAGACCTGGAGCTTCGACGCGCTGGTCGGCGGACAGCACCACGCGCTGATCCTGCGCCGCGATCCCCCGGCCAAGGGCAAGTCCGATCGCGAACAGTCCGTCTCGATCGACCGCGCCACCGAGTTTCGTGTCCTTCAAGCCGCTCACCGGGCCGGCGTACGCGCGCCCGAGCCGTTGTTCGAGCTGGTGCCGGAGGACGGCCTGGGCGAGGCCTATGTGATGCGACGCGTCGGCGGCACCGCCATTGCGCGCAAGTTGCTGCGCGATCCGCCCTATGCCGCGGCGCGCGGCCGGATCGCCCGTCAGTTGGGCGAGATCGCCGCGGCGATCCACGCGACCGACCCGAAAACACTGCCGCCCCTCAAACGGCGCGAGGCGGCCGACCATATCGCGGGCCTGCGTCGGTCGCTCGACCTCCTGGGCGGCCCGCAGCCGGTCTTCGAGCTTGCGCTGACATGGCTCGATCGCCGCAAGCCTGCACCGCTCGACCGGCCGCTGCTCGTGCATGGCGACTATCGCACCGGCAATTACCTCGCCGATGAATCGGGCGTGACGGCGATC
>Ga0310811_10002367_pt1 | contig 23566 bp, 24 predicted proteins | sample YCmetagenome_FD_207642 | JGI IMG/M metagenome (GOLD analysis project Ga0310811, IMG submission 207642) | Soil microbial communities from experimental microcosm in Duke University, North Carolina, United States - YC | ecosystem: Engineered > Artificial ecosystem > Soil microcosm > Unclassified ... | reverse complement strand
CGAGGATCAGGACCAGGTTGGACACGGCGGGGGACGGAAGGATCGGACGGCTCGTCAGTGCTCCGAGCGCTACTCCGGCGATGACGGAGAACAGGTGCAGGCACACCCCGACCATGAGCGCACCGATGCCGGGGTCGGCGGAGAGGCGCGCCAGCAGAGCGAGTTCACCGATCACCGCCAGGCCCAGAGCGAAGACGCAGGCCGCGATGATCCCGCTCAGCAGTTCCCCTCGGCGGTTGGTGACGATGGAGATCATCCGCTGCTCGTCCGGCTCGGTGTCGAGGAGCCCGCGAGCCGCCCAGGCGAAGACGGGCAGGAGGATTCCGGCCGAGTCGGCCATTGCTCCCAGCTCCTCACCGGCGGGGACCGGCGTCGCGTACATGATCGCCAGTAGAGGAAGCAGCGCGATGAGCGGCTGGAGAGCCCGATGCGAGCGTGCGTATCCCGCGAGCCGGAAGCGTGCCAGTGCGATCATTCGGCGGCCTCCCGTGCGATTCGGACCACGTGTCCTTCGGCGCGCAGGCGGCTCGCCAGTTCCTCTGCCTTCGACGTCGCGACGGCGACTTCGAGCACGGTGACGGCCGGGGAACTGTCTTCCAGCACAGCGGCTCCCTGCACCGTGATTCCGCGCCCCATGTCGTCCCGCGCGCTGTCGTCCTGCGGGGTGATGCCCCGCGGGGTGATGTCCTGTGTGGTGCCGTTCTGTGCGGTGCCGTTCCTTGCGGTGACGCGCGCGCCGGCGTCCGGCCCGGCGTTTCTGGGGAGCTCTTGAATTGTCCCGTTTCTGACCTCGTGTCGCCGTAGGTCGGGGAGCGCACGCAGTTCGCCCTGATGGTCACTGACGACGACGATGCCGCCTCTGGCGGAGACCTCGCCGATGATCTGTGGCAACTCGGCCCGGGTCGTGGCATCCAGACCCGCGAACGGTTCATCGAGGATGAGCAACCCCGGCTCACAGAGCAGAGCCTGAGCGAGCCCCACCTTGTGGGCGCTGCCCTTGGAGAGATCAGGCAGGCGATGTCCCATCAGCTGATCCATGCCGAGCCGCCCCGACCATTCGTCGATCCGCCGAGGGTCGGTTCCCCGGATCGCGGCCATGTGGCGCAGATACGCGGCGACCGTGAACGGCTGGGCCGCCGGAAACCGCTCGGGCGCGTATCCGACGACGTCCGGACGCTCGTCGATGATGCCCTTGACCGGTCTGAGAAGCCCGGCGAGCAGGCGCAACAGGGTGGATTTGCCCGTGCCGTTCGGTCCGAGGACCTCGGTCACGTCGCCCGGGCTGAGAACAAACCCGGCGTCCGACAACACCCAGGGATTCCGCCTTCCGTAACGGAAGAACAGATTGGTTACACGCATAGAGTCCGCAGCTTATCCATACAGACTTACAGCGTCCTGTAGATCGCGTGTGGTGCCAGTGGGGGCCAGGGGACTCCCTTCGTGCTCGATTCACCGACACAATGGATCTACTCGACCACGCGATGGACGGGAGAGGTGCGTGAATCGCTTTCCACGCGTCATCGGTGTCCGGCTCGGCTACGACCCCGAGCAGGTCGACGAGCTGATTCTAAGGATCGAGCGGACGCTCGGCCGCGGTCGCCTCGACGGTCCGCCGGTCACGGCCGATGAGATCCGCGGCGCCAAGTTCGGCGTGAAGCTCGGCGGCTATAACGAGACGGCGGTCGACTTCGCTCTCGACGCGTTCATCGTCGCGGTGGAGACCCGAGATGTCTCGGCCGCTGATCTGCCCCCGGGCGAGGATCCCGCTGACCTCGATGCCGTACGGCAGGCAGGTGAAGAGCACGGCGAACCTGCTCTGTCCGAGACGCCCGACGCGGAAGCCGAGACGAAGCAGAGCCCCGAGACGAAGCAGAGCCCCGAGACGAAGCAGAGCCCCGAGCGCGAAGTCGGTTCGAGCAAGTTCGGCGGGACCGGCCAAGACGCGGAGTCCAAGCTCGGAATCAGGCCGGGCTCACGGGGCGGCGCTGGGCCGGACGCACGCGACGACGACGGGGTTGAAAGCAGCAAGGCCGGCCTGGGCAGGACTGGCGAGGCCAGGGAGAGCGGCGGAGCGCACGCCGAATCCAAGGACAGCGGTGGAGCGCAGGCCAAGAGCGACACGCGTATTGGAGCGCAGGCCAGAGGCGATGCGAGTGGTGGAGCGCAGGCCAAGGGCGGTGCGGGTGGAGCGCAGACTGGGCGGGACGTGCTGGTCGGCGCCGAACCGGAGGACGAGTGGGAGGCCGAGGCGACGCGGGTGGAACAGATGGCGTTCCGGCCGGGGCGGCTCGGCTTGGGCTATCGGGAGCAGGACGTCGACGCTCTGCTCGACCGGGTCGTCGCCACGCTGCGTGGCACCACCGACCGACCGGTCACGGCGGAGCAGATAAGGACCGCCACGTTCACGACGGTGGTCATCCGGCCTGGGTACGCGATCGGTGAGGTCGACCGCTTCCTCGCCGAACTGGCGGGTGTGCTGGAGCGTCGAGGATAGAGCTGAGGACGAAGCCGTCCGAGATGGAGACACCGTATGACGCCTGACGGCCTGACCCCCTATCGCACGACTGTGGACGGCCTGACCGCCGATCGCGTGACGCCTGATCGCGTGACGTCCGATCGCGTGATCGCGGGCGCCACGACCACCGGTCGCATGACCCGCGGCCCCGTGGCCTCCGATCGCAGGACCTCTGTGGTCGCGACCTCTGCCGCTATGGATGGACGGTCATGACGAAGGTGGCCGTCGCCCAACTCGCTCTCCAGGTGGGAAGGGCTGAGGAGAACCGGGCGGCGGCGTCCGCCGCCGTCGCCGAGGCCGCCGCGGCGGGAGCGCGGCTGGTCGTCCTGCCCGAACTGGTCAACAGCGGTTATGTCTTCTCCCGAGCGGCCGAGGCCAGGGCGTTGGCCGAGCCCGCCGACGGCCGGACCCTCTCGGAGTGGGCGCGGCTGGCACGGGCTCATGACCTGGTGATCGTCGGTGGATTCTGCGAGCTGGTCGAGGGGCGGGTCCGCAACAGCCAGGCCATGGTCGACGCCGGCGGGTTGCGTGCGGTCTATCGCAAGGTCCATCTCTGGGACGCCGAGCAGGACGTGTTCGTGCCGGGCGAGAGTCCCGCCCCCGTCGTCGACACGGCGATCGGCCGTGTCGCGATGATGGTCTGCTACGACCTGGAGTTCCCCGAGTGGGTGCGTTCGGTCGGGCTCGCGGGGGCGGACGTGCTCGCCGTCTCCACGAACTGGCCGGCGTCGCCCGTACCCGAGGGGGAGAGGCCCGTCCTCGTCGCACATGCCCAGGTCGCGGCGGCCTCCAACCGGATGTTCGTCGCAGTGGCCGATCGGTGCTCCGCCGAGCGAGGGGTGGGCTGGGTCTCCGGATCGTCGATCCTGGGACCGGACGGCTACCCGCTGGCGGGACCCGTCCTCCAGGACCGTCCCACCGTGCTGATCGCCGACTGCGACCTCTCCGCGGCGCGGGACAAGGCCACGGGCCCGCGCAACGATGTGCACAGGGACCGGCGGCCGGACCTGTACGCGACAAGGGGACCGGACCTGTACGCGACGAGGGAGCCGGAGTCCGCGACAAGGGAACCGGATCTGCATGTGACTGAGGAAGCCGCGGCGCGACCATGATCGTCGACTTGTCGGTGCCCATCGTGACGGGGATGCCGGTCTATCCCGGCGATCCGGAGGTGGACGTCCGCCCGGCGCTCACGGTGGCGGGGGAGGGCGTCAACGTCCTCGGGCTGCATCTCGGGTCCCAGTCGGGGACTCACGTGGACGCTCCGTACCACATCGACGACGCGCTCCCCAGGCTCGACGACCTGCCGCTGGAGCGCTTCATCGGCCCGGCCGAGATCGTGGACGCCAGGGGCCTGCCGCCTCGCGCGCCGATCACCTCCGCCCTCGTGGCGCCGCACCTTCGGGCGGGGACGATTCTTCTGATCGCCACGGGCTGGGCGGCCATGTGGGGGAGTGCGGACTACCTGGGGCATCCGTGGCTCACCGCGGAGGCGGCGGAGCTCATCGTCGGGTCGGGCATCCGCACCGTGGGGATCGACGCGCTCAGCGTGGACCCGACGCCGACGGAGGAACTGCCCGCCCATCGGGTGTTGTGCGGCGCGCACGCCGTGATCGCCGAGAACCTGCGAGGTCTCGACCGGCTCGTCGACGCGCAGAAGGAGGGCCGGCCGATCGAGGTGTCACTGCTGCCCCTGCGTCTGGAGGGCGCCGACGGCGCCCCGGTTCGGGCCGTGGCCCGCATCGGTGCCGCGCGTCAGTGACCGCCCGCCGAATGAGTCAGCGGGCCAAGGGATGCCCGCCGCGTAGGCCAACAGGCCAACGACTGCCCGGCGAATAAGTCAGCGGGTGCCTCCGCGAATCAGCGGGTGCCCCACGAATAGGTCTGCTTGTGCAGCTTTAGATAGACGAACGTCTCGGTCGCCCGCACGCTGGGGATCGCGCGGATCTTACCGAGGATCTCCAGCAGGTGGGTGTCGCCCTCGCAGACGACCTCGACCATGATGTCCACGGAACCCGCGGTCAGGACGACGTAGTCGATCTCCTCGATGAACGACAGTTTGTCGGCCACCGTCTCCAGATCGCCCTCGCACTTGATGCCGATCATCGCCTGCCGCGGGAAGCCGAGCGTGAGCGGGTCGGTGACCGCGACGATCTGCATCACTCCGAGGTCCAGCAGGCGTTGCACGCGCTGGCGCACCGCCGCCTCCGACAGGCCCACCGCCTTGCCGATCGCGGCGTACGGCTTGCGACCGTCCATCTGCAACTGCTCGATGATCTGCTTGGAGATCTCATCGAGGACCACGGGCCCGCCATTGGCGGTCGCCCGTGCCTTCGGCGGAGTCGTCATCCTCGGGGGGATCCTCTCTTCGAGTCGCCGTAGCGGCCCTGTGTTACGCGCCGGTTTTTGACATGTTGCTTTTCAGGTCTGACATGTTGTCAGCTTCGATGCACCAGTCAAGCGATTTCGTAGCGATTTGGTATCTTAGCCACGAAATCACTTGTAGTTGGTTTTTTTCTCTGCCAGAGTCGCGACATTCAGCTACCTCGACAGGAGGGCAACGGTGACCACCCGTCTGCAGAACTTCGTGAACGGGAAGTTCGTCGACGCCGTCAGTGGCCGGTTCTCGGATGTGGTCGATCCTACGACCGGCGAGGTCTACGCCCAGGCGCCCGTTTCCGGTCAGGACGACGTCGACGCGGCCTACGCCGCCGCGGCCGCCGCTTTCGAGACCTGGGGCGAGACGACCCCCGGCGAGCGCGCCGGCTTCCTCCTGAAGATCGCCGATGCCATCGAGGCCCGCGCCGACGAGATCAACGAGGCGGAGTGCCGCAACACCGGCAAGCCCCGCGCGCGGATGGCTGAGGACGAGACCCCGATCGCCGCCGATCACTTCCGCTTCTTCGCCGGAGCGGCCCGCACGCTGGAGGGCCCCACGGCCGGGGAGTTCCTCGCCGACCACACCTCGATGATCCGGCACGAGCCGATCGGTGTCATCGGCCAGGTCACCCCGTGGAACTACCCGATGATGATGGCCGTGTGGAAGATCGCCCCGGCCCTCGCCGCGGGCAACACGATCGTCCTCAAGCCGTCGGACACCACACCGGTCTCCACGATCAAGCTCGCCGAGATCATCGGCGACGTGCTTCCCGCCGGCGTCTTCAACGTCGTCACCGGCGACCGTGAGACCGGCGCCCTCGTCGTCGGCCACCCGACCGCCGACATGGTGGCCATCACCGGTTCGGTCGGCGCGGGCATGGCCGTGGCCAGGTCGGCCGCCGACGACCTCAAGCGCGTACACCTGGAACTGGGCGGCAAGGCCCCCGTCGTCGTCTTCGACGACGTCAAGGACATCAACGCCGTCGCCGAGGCGATCGCGGGCGCCGGCCTCTACAACGCGGGCCAGGACTGCACCGCCGCCTGCCGCGTCATCGTCCAGGAGGGCATCCACGACGAGTTCGCCGCCGCGCTCGCGCAGGCCGCCGCGAACACCCGGATGGGCGGCCTCGACGACGAGGAGGCCTACTTCGGCCCGCTGAACAACCCCAACCAGCTCACGCGGGTTCAGGGGTTCTTCGAGCGTGTGCCCGAGCACGCCTCCGTGCTCACCGGCGGTCACCAGGTCGGGGACAAGGGCTACTTCTTCGCCCCCACCGTCGTCGACGGGCTCCGTCAGGACGACGAGATGATCCAGGACGAGATCTTCGGCCCGGTCATGACGATCCAGACCTTCACCGACGAGGCCGACGCGGTAGCCAAGGCCAACGGCGTCAGGTACGGACTCTCCGGCTCGGTCTGGACCTCCGATCACGGCCGGGCCATGCGGGTGTCCAAGAGGCTCGACTTCGGCGTGGTGTGGGTGAACACGCACATCCCCTTCGTGTCGGAGATGCCGCACGGCGGCTTCAAGCATTCCGGGTACGGAAAGGACCTTTCGGTCTTCGGCCTCCACGACTACACCCGCGTCAAGCACGTCATGCACTACATCGGCGAATAGGCCGCGGCGGGAGCCGTACGACCTATTGATAAAGAGGGATAAGCCTGGAATGACAGAAATCCAGGCGGGCCCGGGGGCAGCCGCTTCGGCTGCCCCCGGTTCACAACAGACGCCCGCCATCGAGCTCGACAATGTCGTGAAGGAGTACACCTCGCACGGCGAGGTCGTACGGGCAGTCAAAGGCGTGAGCCTGGCCATCACGGAGGGCGAGTTCTTCTCCCTCCTCGGCCCCTCTGGGTGTGGCAAGACCACCAGCATGCGGATGATCGCCGGATTCGAGGACCCGACACAGGGCGTGGTCCGGCTGCACGGGCAGGACGTCACGAGCGTCCCCCCGAACAAGCGTGATGTGAACATGGTCTTCCAGTCCTACGCGCTCTTCCCCCACATGAGCGTCTGGGAGAACGTGGCGTTCGGACTCAAGCGCAAGAGCGTGGAGACCGCTGAGATCCAGCGGCGGGTGGGGGAGATCCTCGAGGTCGTCGACCTCACCGGGCGGGAGAAGCGCCGCCCCAAGGAGATGTCCGGTGGTCAGCAGCAGCGTGTGGCCCTCGCCCGCGCGCTCGTCAACCGGCCCCGCGCCCTGCTCCTGGACGAGCCGCTCGGCGCGCTCGACCTCAAGTTGCGCCAGGCCATGCAGATCGAGCTCAAGCGCATCCAGCGCGACGTCGGCATCACGTTCGTCTACGTGACCCACGACCAGGGTGAGGCGCTCACGATGAGCGACCGCATCGCCGTCATGAACGACGGCCTGGTGGACCAGCTCGCGGCTCCCCGGGAGATCTACGAGCGGCCGGCGACCAAGTTCGTCGCCGGGTTCATCGGCACGTCGAACCTGCTCAGCGGGACGGTCGACAAGGTCAACGGATCGACGGCCGTGCTCGCGCTCGGGCCGAGCGACCGTATCCTGGCACCCGTCGAGGGGGCGGTCTCCGTGGGTGACACCCTGGAGCTCACCGTCCGGCCGGAGAAGATCACGATCTCGACCGAGCAGCCCGAAGGCGACCGCAGCGTCGTGCAGGGCGCCGTCTCCGAGGTCGTCTATCTGGGCACCTCGAACAGTTACGCCGTGGTTCTCGCCGATGGCGCCGAGATCACCGTTTTCCAGCAGAACGCGCACGACAGCACCATCACGGCCGAGCGAGGCGACACGGTCTGGCTGTCCTGGCAGCCCCAGCACTCCTACGTGCTGCGGTAACTCCCTCGAAATACCAGGAGCACGAACCCTATGAACGACTTCCGCAATCAGGACCCCGCTTTCCTCCGTGGCATGACGCAGCGCCGTCTCGGCCGTCGTGACGCGTTCCGCCTCGCCGGCCTGTCGGCGGCAGGTCTCGCGCTGGCCGCCTGTGGCGTTCAGGGCAAGCGTGTGGCCCAGCCCACCTCCTCGGCCGAGGCGCAGTCGGCGGTCCAGCAGTACTGGTCCGGCAAGGTCAAGAACGGCCACGTCGACTTCGCCAACTGGCCCCTCTACATGGACCCCAAGCAGCCGGAGCTCAAGCAGTTCACCGACCAGACCGGCATCTCGGTGACCTACAGCGAGGTCATCCAGGAGAACGCCAGCTGGTTCGCCAAGATCCAGCCGCTGCTCGCCGCCGGTCAGTCGATCAACTACGACCTCATGGTCGTCACCAACGGCATCCAGTTCAGCCAGCTCGTCGAACTCGGCTACCTCGTGTCGCTCGACCACAGCAAGCTGCCGAACTTCGCGGCGAACGCCGGCCCGCGGTACAAGTCCGAGGCGTTCGACCCGGGCAACGTGTACAGCATCCCGTGGACGTCGGGCATGACGGGCATCGCCTACAACCCGAAGTACATCGACACGCCGCCCACCAGCTACGCCGCTATGTGGGACCCCAAGTACAAGGGCAAGGTCGGCATGATGGCCGACTCCCAGGAGATCGGCAACTTCGGCATGTTCCTGCTGGGCATCGACCCGGAGAAGTCGACGCCCGCCGACTGGGAGAAGGCCGCCGCCAAGCTCAAGGAGCAGCGCGACGCCGGGATTGTGCGGAAATATTACGATCAGTCGTATGTTGACCCGCTGAGCAAGGGCGACATCTGGATGTGCCAGGCCTGGTCCGGCGACATCTTCCAGAAGAACGTCTCCGACGGCACGGACCTGAAGTTCGTGATCCCCGACGAGGGCGCCACGATCTGGACCGACAACATGATGATCCCGAAGACGGCGGCCAACCCCGTCGACGCGATCATGCTGATGGACTTCTTCTACGACCCCAAGGTCGCGGCGAGCCTCGCCGAGTACATCAACTACGTCACGCCCGTGCCGGCGGCCCAGGCCATCATCAAGGCGGACGCCGACGCGGCGTCGGGCGACGACAAGAAGACCCTCGAAGAGGTCGCCGCCAGCCCGCTGGTGTTCCCCTCGGAGGCGGACTACGCCAAGCTGCGCAGCTACCGCAGCTTCAAGAACACCGACGAGCAGAAGCAGTACGAGAACATCTTCCAAGCGATCACCACGGCATGAGCGGACTCGACGTGCCCTTAGCTGAGGAGGAGGCATGAGGACGCTCAGAGCCCGGCTCACGCCGTACGCGCTGATCTTCCCGGGCGGGCTCTGGCTGGCGATCTTCTTCGTCGTCCCGACGCTCGTGATGTTGTCGCTGTCGTTGCAGTCGGGGAACGTGGTCGACGGCTTCGCCTTCACATGGAACTGGCACAGCTACGTCGACGGGATAACCACCTACCACGACCAGATCATCAGGTCCCTGCTGTACGGCCTGGCCGCCACGGTCATCCAGATCCTCATCGGCTTCCCGGTGGCGTACTGGATCGCCTTCAAGGGCGGCAGCAACAAGTCCGTCTACCTGTTCCTGGTGCTGCTGCCGTTCCTCGTGTCGTTCGTGCTGCGGACGATCTCCTGGCAGTTCCTGCTGTCGGACAACGGCATCCTGCTCGGCCCGCTGCGGGACGCGGGACTGCTCCCGCAGGACTTCCGCGTCCTGGCCACGCCGTACGCGGTGATCGGCGGCCTGTCCTACAACTTCCTGCCGTTCATGATCCTGCCGATGTACGTCGCGCTGGAGCGGATCGACCCACGGCTCCTCGAGGCCGCGCAGGACCTCTACGCGAGCAGGATGCAGACGTTCCTGCGTGTGGTGCTGCCGTTGTCGCTGCCCGGGGTGTTCGCCGGGGTGCTCATGACGTTCGTGCCCGCCACCTCCGACTACGTCAACTCGTCCGTCCTCGGTGGCACCAACACCACCATGATCGGCAACGTCATCCAGAACCAGTTCCTGGTCAACCAGGACTACCCGGTCGCGTCGGCCCTGTCGTTCACGCTCATGGCATTGCTGCTGATCGGCATCTTCGTGTACGCGAGAGCCCTCGGCACCGAGGACGTGCTGGAGGTGGCCGCGCGATGAGCCGTGGACTGTTCCGGGGGCGCGGCCTCCAGATCTACACCTGGCTGGTGATCGCCTGGCTCGTGGTGCCGATCGCGGTCATGATCCTTTTCGGATTCAACGACACCAAGGGCCGGTTCAACACCACCTTCCAGGGGTTCACCCTCAAGTGGTACGGCCAGTTGTTCGAGATCGACGCGCTCACCCAGGCGTTGGTGAACTCCCTCCTCATCGCCGTGCTGACGATGGTGATCGCCGGCGTGCTCGGATCACTCATCGGACTGGCCCTCGGCCGCTACCGCTTCCGCGGGGCGGCGCTCCTGACGCTGGTGATGTTCGCCGCGATCTCCTGCGCCGAGATCGTGATGGGAGCGTCCCTGCATTCCCTGTTCATCACGCTGGGCATGCCGGAGGGGTTCCCGACGATCGTCATCGCCCACGTCATGTTCTCGATCTCCTTCGTGGCCGTGACGGTGCGGGCCCGGGTGATGACGCTGGACACCTCGCTCGAGGAAGCCGCCCGGGACCTCGGCGCGAGCACGTGGGACACCTTCCGGCTGGTCACGCTGCCGATGATCTTCCCGGGTGTGCTGGCGGGGTCGATGCTGGCGTTCGCCCTGTCGATCGACGACTTCGTGATCACCAACTTCACCGCGGGCGGCACGACGACGTTCCCGCTGTGGATCTGGGGCGTCACCCGTGTCGGCATCCCCCCGCAGGTCAACATCATGGGCACGCTCATCTTCGCGGCCGGTCTCCTGATCGCCGTCGGCAACATCATCGCGGCGCGCCGTCGCCGCGCGTAGCTCTCCGGGGAAGTGGAATGTGTGGATCCGCTGAAGGCGCTCGCTGACGCGGAGCGTAAGCCGTACTGGCTGGATCGGGCGATCGCGCCCGAGCCGTCGCCGCGACTGGTCGGCCAGGTCACCGCTGACCTGGCCGTCGTCGGAGGTGGTTTCTCCGGCCTGTGGACCGCGCTCATGGCCAAGGAGCGCGACCCGTCGCTGGACGTCGTCCTGCTGGAGGGGCGCGAGATCGGCTGGGCCGCGTCCGGCAGGAACGGCGGCTTCTGCGCCGCGAGCATCACCCACGGCCTCGGCAACGGGCTGGAGCGATGGCCGGAGGAGATCGGCACGCTCGACCGCCTCGGGCGGGAGAACCTCGACGAGATCGAGGCGTCCCTCGCCAGACACGGCATCGACTGCTCGTTCGAGCGCACCGGCGAGGTGCGTGTCGCCACACGGGACTGGGAGCTCCGTGGCCTCGACGAGGAGGCCGCGGTGGGCGCGTCGCTCGGTCTGCGGATGGAGCGCCTCGACCGCGAGCAGGTGCGGGCCGAGGTCGACTCCCCGACCTACCTGGGCGGTCTGTGGGACAGGGAGGGGGCGGCCATGGTCGACCCCGCCCGGCTCGCCTGGGGACTCCGGGAGGCCTGCCTCCGGCTCGGGGTGCGCGTCTTCGAGCGGACCCCGGTCAGGTCGCTGCGGGACGGCGGAAGCCTTCTCGAACTGGGCACGCCGCTCGGCATGGTGCGGGCGAGCATGGTCGCCCTGGGCACCGGCGCCTTCGCTCCGCTGCTGGGCAGGCTGAGGCACTTCCTCGTGCCGGTCTACGACTACGTGCTGATGACCGAGCCGGTGCCGGCGGAACGACTGGCCGAGGTCGGCTGGCGCAACCGGCAGGGGTTCGGCGACTCGGGCAACCAGTTCCACTACTACCGGCTGACCGACGACAACCGGATCCTGTGGGGCGGATACGACGCGGTCTACTACAACGGCGGTCTCATCACGGCGGACCAGGACCAGCGCGACGCCACGTTCGAGACGCTCGCGCGGCACTTCTACGAGACGTTCCCGCAGCTCGAAGGGGTGAGGTTCAGCCACAAGTGGGGCGGGGTCATCGACACCTGCAGCAGGTTCAGCGCCTTCTTCGGCACCGCGTACGGCTCTCGCCTCGCCTACGCCGCCGGCTACACCGGCCTCGGGGTCGGGGCCACCCGCTTCGGGGCCAACGTGATGCTCGACCTGCTCGCCGGAGAGCGGACCGACCGGACCCGGTTGCGCATGGTCCGGCGCAAGCCCGTGCCGTTCCCGCCCGAGCCGTTCAGGTCGGGCGTCATCCAGCTCACCCGGTGGTCGATGGCCAGGTCCGACGCGCAGGAGGGACGCCGAAACGCCTGGCTGCGCACGCTCGACGCGTTCGGGCTCGGCTTCGACTCCTGAAGTCAGCCGGCCAGCCAGCGCAGGGGGTTCTCGTGGGTGATCAGGCGCTGGGTGTCGTCGTCCACGCCGGCCTCGCTCAGGGCCGGGAGGATCGTGTCGAACAGCCTGCCGTAGCCCTCGCCGCCGTAGTCGGCGAGGTGCTCCCGGCGGGACACGCCGCTGCTGAGCAACACGCGTTCGGCGTGGCCGGCGTCGAGGAGCGCCAGGACGTGCTCGGCGTCGTCGACGCTCACGTAGGCGCCCGTCTCCGCGATCTTCCGCTGCGCCGGCGTGTCGGTCGTCCGCGCGCTGAGCCGCCGGGGCGGCACCCCGTGGGAGAGCAGGAGTTCCAGCAGGCCCAGTCCATCGGTCGCGACCGGCAGATCGGTGCGCAGGCAGGTCCGGGCGGCGGCGATCAGCGCACGCTCCTCGGCCGCCGTCGGCGTCTCGTCCCAGGCGGTCGCCACGATGAGCCCCGGCCGCGACCCCGCGCCGTCGAGCCCCGCGCCGATCTCGTGCAGAAGATCCGAGGTCAGGTCGTCCACGCTGTACCGCCGGACGGCGTCACCGGAGAACGGCTCGGGGGCGAAGCCCGTGGCGGCGACCACGGCGACCCGGCTGCCCGTGGCCATGCGGCCGAGCGACGCGGGGTCGCGGGCCATGCCGATGCAGGTGTGCTCGACGACGAGGCTCAGCCCGCGGTCGGACGCCAGCTTCTTGAGCTCGGCGACGACGTACCGCTCCTCGTCGAGCCAGCGGTACGGGTCGGAGCCGACGCCGATTCCCCACCGGGTGTCGGTGCGCAGATGCTCACGGGCAAGCACCGGGCCGTCGATCTCGGAGACGGGGACCGCACCCGAGACGGTCTGGATGCGGGGGAAATAAGCGCCGGGCATGAACGGACATTAACTGATTTCTTGCGAAAATAGGGTCTTTTCACGCGAGGAGCTCCGTGTAGATCTCCTCGAACCGAGCAAGAGATCGCTGGTGATCGTGGGTGGCGGCGATGGCGAGGCTCGCCTTGGCCATGGCCGCGTGCGCCTCGCCGGAGGTCAGGATGCCGGTGAGATGCCGGGCCATCTCCTTGGCGTCTCCCGGCCGGTACAGGAAGCCGTTTCCGGCCACCAGATGGGGCAAAGCCATGGCGTCCGCCGCCACGACCGGAAGGCCGGCGGCCATCGCCTCGAGTGTCGCGATGCTCTGCAACTCGGCGACGCCGGGCATGGCGAACACGTCCGCGGCCGAGTAGACCTGCGGCAGGTCGGCGTCGGGGATGAAGCCGAGGAACCGCACCCGCTCGCCCACCCCGATCCGGGTGGCGAGCCGCTCCAGATCCTGCCGCTTCCCGCCGGTGCCGACCAGAACCGCCTGCGCGTCGACGTGGTTCAGCACGTACGGCAGCGCCCGGACGAGGTCCTCGAGCCGCTTCTCCTCGTCCAGGCGGCCGACGAACAGGACGGTGGGCCTGTCGGCCAGGCCGAACCGCCGCCGCGCCCACTCCTGCGGCTGACGCTGGAACCGCTGCAGGTCGATGCCGCAGGAGACCGCCTCCACCTCGTGGGGGAACCCCTTCTCGACCAGCAGCCGGGCGGCGATCCGCGTGGGCGTGGTGACGCGGTGGGCGCGGGCGAAGATCCTTGTCAGGTCTTGCCAGGCCATGTCTCCGGCGCGGGCCCGCAGCCCCGCCGGGACGCGCGCGAACTGGAAGAGGTTGTCCGGCATGAAGTGGTTGGTGGCCACCACGGGCAGGCCCGCCCCGCCTGCCGCCGCGAGGGCCGCACGACCGATCATGAAGTGTCCCTGAATGTGGACGACGTCGGGGCGGGCCCGGCCGATCAGGTGTGTCATCGTGCGCTTCAGGCCTGCCGGAAGGCTGATCCGCATCGTCGGGTGCAGGGGCAGCCGGGCCGACCACAGCCGGTGGACCATCACGCCGCCCACGATCTCCGTACGCGGGCGGCCTTCGTCGGACGCGCACACCACATGGACGTCGGCGCCGCGCGCGGCCAGCCCTCCCGCGAGGCGGTGGGTGAAGTACGACGCGCCGTTCACATCGGGCGGGTAGGTGTCGGTGGCGATCAGCACCCGGCGGCGCCGCGCCGGGGCCGCGGCCACGGCGAGGGACGGCTGTGCTTCCGGCAGGTCCGGGCTGGAGGGGGCGGGGACGGCGTTCATCGGGCTCCGATCTGCGTCATCCGGTGCGGGGGGTCATCCGGTGAGGGGGGTGGTCCGGGCGAGGGCGACGGTTCCGGCTCCGGCGACCAGTGCCGCCGCCACGGCGGCGGTCACGTTCGTCGGCAGGGGTTCTCCGAGCAGCAGGGCTCCGCAGGCGACCGCCGTGAGAGGGTCCGTGAGTTGCAGGGTGGCGTAGGCCACCGCGAAATGACGGCCGGCGTAGGCCCGCTGCAGCAGGCTCAGCGCCGCGAGCACCGGGATCGGAAGGACGGCCAGGAGCCAGAGATGGCCCCCGCCGCCGCCGTCGACGATCACGCGGGTGACCGTGGCGCTCGAGCCGTACATCACCCCCGCCGCGACCGCGAGCAGCGCGGGGCGGCCGGCGCCGCCGATGCTCTTGGCCAGCCCGAAGCAGGCGAGGGCCGTGAGGACGGCGGCGGCGAGCAGCCCGAGCGCGCTGGCGTCGTCCATGCGGGGCGCCGGCGCCGTGGCGGGGATGAGCACCACGAGGCCGACCAGGCCGGCGCCCACCACGGTCGCGGCGACGAGTTCGCCCGCGGCGGGCCTGCGGCCGTGCAGCGCGGCCGCGATCGGCAGGGCGAACAGGAGGCTGGCGACGCCCATCGGCTGCACGACGATCAGCGGGCCCGCGCTCAGCGCGACGATGTGCAGGCCGCCACCCAGGGCGACCGCTCCCGTGCCGATCAGCCAGCGTGGCCGGCGCAGCAGAGCGAGCACGCCGGGTCCGGCGGCGCCAGACGCCTCATGCTGCTGGAACGCCGCACCCAGAGCGAAGAAAAGCGAGCCGAGCAGCGCCATGGCCGCCGCGAGCACAGTCATGCGCCCTCCCTTCAGCTGAATGAAGACATGGCGTCATGGCCGAAATGCCTCATGTCAGCAACCGGAGGTCGAACGCGGGACTAATGCCCGCCGCGCGTGGGGCCGGTCAGGTCATCGTCTTGCCGCCGTTGACGGCGAGGCGCTGGCCGGTGATGAACCGGGAACCGGGAGAGGCGAGGAAGGCCACCGCCTCGGCCACGTCGACGGGCACGCCCATGTGCCCGAGGGGCAGGTTCCTCATGTAGTCGTCGTACTCGGCCGCCGGCGTGCCCTCGTGGCGTTCCACCGGGATCCAGCCGGGCTCGACCGTGTTCACCGTGATGCCGTACGGGCCGAGTTCGCGGGCCCACGACCGGGTGAGGCCGTGCATCGCGGCCTTGGCGGACACGTAGTGCCCGTAGTCGGCGTTCCCGAGGTCGGTGACCTCGCTGCCGACGTTGACGATCCGGCCGGATCCGGCGGCGCGCATGGCGGGCAGGACGGCCTGCAGGATGAGGAGCGGAGCCTTGACGAAGAAGTGCAACTGGTCGAGGTGGTCCTGCCAGGTCTGCTCCTCCACGGGCATGAGCGGCTGCGGCCCGGTGGCGTTGTTCACCACCACGTCGATCGGTCCGATCTCGGCGATGGCCTGCCGTACGGACTGCTCGTCTGTGACGTCGAACCGGGCCAGGCGCGCGGAGCCGCCGGCGGCCTGGACGCGTTCGACCACGGCCGAGGCCCCCGCGGTGTCGTGCGCGTAGTTGACGGCCACGTGCAGGCCGTCGGCCGCGAGCCGTTCGGCGATGACCGCGCCGAGACCCCGTGAAGCTCCGGTGACCAGTGCTGTTCCCATGGTCGTCCGTCCTATCACGGGGGCTCGGTGCCTGGAAGTGACCCGGTCCCGGCCCGTACGGCTCTCGCCGCCTAGCTGCCGGGTCGGCCGAAGCGGATCGCGCCGAGCGTGTCCGCGGCGGGCCGGTCGAGCACGGTGACGCTGTCGGCGGGAGGGAGCGCCCCGGTGCGGGCCTGCCGTATCAGCGCCCGCCATCGCCGGCGGTGCCGGGCGAAGGCGACCCTGGTGACGGTACGGCCACGGATGCGCTGGCCGGCCAGCGCGATGTCCGGTTCGACGTCGAGAAGGATCATGTGCATCTGCGTGCCGCTCCGGCGGGCGAGCCACGCGAAGCCGTGGAGGAGGTGCGGCCAGGTGCCGCGCGTGTGCGCTACGACGGCCTGTCCCCGCGTCATCGCCCGCGCGATGCGCCACACATGGGTGGCGTGCACCAGCGGGGTGCGCAGGCGTGGGGGGATCGGCCCGAGGTAGGGCGCCCACATGTTGCGGGACTGGTAGGAGTCGATCACCCACGCCCCCCGGCCGTCGGGTACCGGCTCCGTCTCGTCGCAGCGCAGGCCGTACAGCCGTCGCAGCAGTGTGCTCTTTCCCGCACCTGGCAGCCCCGCGAGGAGCACCAGTGAACGGGCGGGGTAGTGCAGGTCGTCGATGGAACTCGGGGCGACCGAGTCGGCGGCCATGGTGTGCACCTCGCTGGATTGGGTGGTTCCCGGTGGTGCCCTGGTCCCCATCATGCGTTGAATGGTGCCGCCGTGCGCTCTCCCGTCCTCGAGAGTAGGGCGCATGGTGCATAGTGATCCGCATGGATGAGATCGCCGCACTGGTTGACCGGGCCGAGATCGAGGATGTCGTGACCGCGGTCTTCGACACGACCGACGCGAAGAACTGGCCCGTCTGCCAGGAGCTCTTCGATGACGAGGTCGCCGTGGACTTCACCGGCCTGGGCGGCGGGAAGCCCTCGACGGTGACCTCCGCCCAGCTGGTCGACGGCTGGAAGACGGGACTGCACGCGAGGAAGCAGAGCTTCCACACGGTCAGCAACTACGCCATCAACGTCGACGGCGCCGAGGCGGGCGTGACCGCGAAGGGATACGCCTACAACCTGCTCGACGCCGACCTCGGCGGGGGCATCTGGGAGGTCTGGGGTGTCTACCGGCTCAGGCTGGTACGGCAGGCCGAGGGCTGGAAGGTGACCGCCATGGCGTTCGAGCCCCGGCGCACCCGCGGCGACGACGCCGTCCGCACCCACACGCTGTAGATGTAGCACCAGGCAGGCCCCGCGCGGCCAAGCCGCTCCGGCCGGTGACGGCCGGGGCGCTCAGCCGGTGACGGCTGGAGCGGTGACGGCTGGAGCGATGACGGCCGGGGTCTCGGCGTGCAGACGGTGCAGCACCCGCCGGAAGGCCCACGCCGACCCGAGGAACGCGAGCCCGCTGATGACCGCGACGGCGGCGGTGCGGACGAGCAGGTAGGTCCCGATGGACTGGTGCAGCAGCAGCCAGATGCTGACGGTCGAGTTGGTCAGCAGGACGAAGGCCCACAGCAGCGTGATGCGCGCGAAGAACCTGCGGATCCGCTCGTGCCGCAACACGACCGACGGCAGGTGGATGTAGTCGAGCGTGAGCTTCTGCACGAGCGGGCGGCGCAGCCGCACCGACGCGAGGAACGCCATGCTGATGCAGATCGTGCCCAGTTCGGGCTGGATGAAGTAGACCACCGCGCTGCCGGTCCACAGCCCCAGGACGGCGCGGGCGGTGATCGCGATCGCCGCGAGGACCATCGTCCCCGGCACCGGGCGGCGGCGGACGAGCCGCCACAACAGCCCGATGTAGACCCACGCGACCGCCGCACCCAGCGCCCCGTTCAGACCGAGCACCGCGAGTGCGGCGTAGAAGACCGCCAGGGGAGCGACCACGCCTTCCAGGAGCCGCGGGACCGCCTGCTTGAGCATCGCGGTGAGCCGTGGCAGGACGAAAGGCGATTGGTTCATGACACTCCATCGAACCGGGTGCAGGGCCTCCACCTACCCACAGCAATTGCCGGAAACACGAGGGCAGGCCTTTACCGGTGGCCTAACGTACCCGACCCCCGCATGATCCTGTGCCCATCCGGCCGGGGTCGTCGCCCCCGGCCCATGCCCGTACGGCATGGCGTCGCAAAGCCGTGAATGCCCCGAACCGGGCGCTGGCCAGGTCTTTACGACAGCCCGCCGGGTGTCGCCGGGGATGCGGAAGAAATGGTGATTGATTTGGCGCCATGGAATCTGGATTCGGCTACTTCCCCACGCACTACGCCCCCGGTCCCGGGGTCGTCGCCCGCCTCGTCGAGGAACGCGGCCACAAGGCGCTGCTGTTCGCCGAGCACACCCACATCCCTGTGCCGGCGCAGGGCACGCGTGTGAAGGACGATGCTGGGGGCGATCTGCCGTCCAAGTACTGGCACACCTACGACCCCTTCGTGGCGTTGACGGCGGCGGGCCTGGCCACCACGCGCCTGCGGGTCGGGACGGGCATCTGCCTGGTTCCCCAGCGTGATCCGATAACCCTGGCCAAGATGGTGGCGAGCGTCGACCATCTCACGGGCGGGCGCTTCGAGTTCGGTGTCGGGGCGGGCTGGAACGAGCCCGAGATCCGTAACCACGGGGTCGACCCCCGCCGTCGTTTCGCCGTGATGAAGGAGCACATCGAGGCGATGCGCGAGATCTGGACGCATGAGGAGGCGGAGTATCACGGCGAGTTCGTGTCGTTCGACTCGATCTGGTCGTGGCCCAAGCCCGCGCAGCGCCCGTATCCGCCCATCCTGGTCGGAGGCACCGGTCCGCGCGTGCTCGACCGCGTACTCGCCTACGGCGACGTCTGGATGCCCAACTACGGGCCGGGCGTCGTGGAGCGCATCCCCGAACTGTTCCGCCGGGCCGCCGAGGCAGGCAGGCGGGTCGAGGTGATGGTGCTCGGATTCCCCGCCGACCCGAAGGTGATCGAGGAGTACGCGAACGCCGGAGTCAGCCGGGTGATGCCGTGGCTTCCCTCAGCGGGACTCGACCGGATCCAGCGTGAGATGGACGCCTTCGAGGCCGCGCTCGCCGAGGCGCGGAGGTAGTGAGACGGAGGTGGTGAGACGGTCAGTTCAGGGTCGCCGTGGCCAGCTTCGCCCCGAAACCGAGGAAGACGGCGCCGACGCCTGAGGTGAGCCCCGCGGCGAGGCGGCGTCGCTGCCGGAACTGGCCGGCCAGATAGGTGCCGCTGAAGATCAGAGCGCTCAGGTAGCAGAAGCTGAAGACCTGCGCGATCGCGGCCAGGATGAGGAAGGACAGCGCGGGCGCGCCGTACGAGGGGTCGACGAACTGCACGAAGAAGGCGACGAAGAAGAGGATCGCCTTCGGGTTGAGCAGGCTGATGCTCAGCGCCTTGCGGAAGGGCCGCACCCGCTTGGACGGCAAGGCCTCCTCGGGGACCGCCGACACGGTGGCGGGCGAGCGCCACGACTTCCACGCCGACCGGAGCATGCCGAAGCCGATCCACGCGAGGTAGGCCGCCCCGGAGTACTTGACCACGGTGAACAGGATCGGGGTGGACTTCAGCAGCGAGGCGACCCCGGCCGCCGACAGGAACATCAGCACCGAGTCGCCGGCGAACACGCCACACGCCGCCTGGTACCCGGTCCGGACACCCCGCTGGGCCGCGGTCGTCAACACGAACACCGAGTTCGGCCCGGGCAGCAAGATGATCAGAAACGTGCCGACGATGTAGGCCCAGATATTGGTGATCCCGAAGAACATCTCCCGCTCCTCAAATTACGACATACGCCGTTATAGTGCCTTACTCATCTTGGTCTTGGCAGGTGAGGGCATGGAAATGCCCATTGACCTGGTGGGAAATTACGAATGATTCTGGGCGTATGACGCTCTGGAAGCCGGATCCCACGTTCTATCCGTCTCCGCGTGATGCCGCCGCGGCCCCGGCGGAGAAGCTCGCCTACGTCGCCGCGTTCGACCGCTCCGCGAACAGGCCCGACGCGCTGACCGTGCTGGACACCGACCCCGAGTCCGCTTCCTACGGCGCGATCGTCGGCTGGACCGACCTCCCCTACACCGGGGACGAGCTGCACCACTTCGGCTGGAACGCTTGCAGCAGCGCACTGTGCCCCTCCGCGCCGCATCCCCACCTCGAGCGGCGCTACCTCATCGTCCCGGGGCTGCGCTCGTCGCGGATCTACGTGTACGACACCAAGGACCTGGTGAGTCCCGAGCTCGTCAAGGTGATCGAGGCGGAGGACCTCGGCAAGCGCGCCGGATACTCCCGCCCGCACACCGTCCACTGCGGGCCCGAGGGGCTGTACGTCTCGGCCCTCGGCGGCTACGGCGAGGAGGGTCCCGGCGGCATCGCCGTGCTCGACCACACGTCGTTCGAGGTGCTCGGCAGGTGGGAGTCCGACCGGGGGCCGCAGTACCTCGCCTACGACTTCTGGTGGCACATCAACCACGACGTGATGGTCACCTCGGAGTGGGGGACCCCGTCCATGATCGAGGACGGTGTGGTGGGCGAGTCGCTGCTCGGCCGCCAGTACGGCCACCGGCTGCACTTTTGGGACCTGCGCAGGCGCAGGCACGTGCAGGAGGTCGACCTGGGGGACCAGTACCAGATGGTCCTGGAGTTGCGGCCCGCCCACGACCCCAGGAAGAAGTACGGCTTCGCCGGGGTCGTCACGAACGTGGAGGACCTGTCGGCCTCCATCTGGGTCTGGTACGAGGAGGGCTCCCGCTGGGCCGTGCGGAAGGTCGTCGACATCCCGGCCGAGCCCGCGGCCGCCGACGACCTGCCCGACGTGCTCAAGCCGTTCGGGGCCGTGCCGCCGCTGGTCACCGACATCGACCTGTCCGTGGACGACATGTACCTCTACGTCTCGTGCTGGGGCACGGGCGTGCTGAAGCAGTACGACGTGTCCGACCCGTTCAAGCCGGTCGAGACGGGCTCGATCCACCTCGGCGGCGTCGTCAGGCGGACGTCCCATCCGGCCGCGCCGTCCGAGAGGCTGTCCGGCGGGCCGCAGATGATCGAGGTGAGCCGCGACGGCCGGCGGGTCTACATGACGAACTCCCTCTACGGCTCCTGGGACGACCAGTTCTACCCCGACGGCGTCGGCGCCTGGATGGCCAAGGTCGACACGGCGGGGTTCACCCTCGACGAGAGGTTCTTCCCGCACGGCGACGACTTCCGGGGGTTGCGCCCGCACCAGACCCGGCTGCAGGGCGGCGACGCCTCCTCCGACTCCTACTGCTACCCGTGACGCTCACCGCGGTCATCCTGCTCGGGGCCTTCCATGGCATCAACCCCTCCATGGGCTGGCTCTTCGCGGTCGCCAGGGGACTGCAGGAACGCAGCCGGGACCTGCTCCTGCAGTCTCTGCCGGTGATCGCGCTGGGGCACCTGGCGTCGGTGGCGGTGGTGGTCCTCATCGTCAGCGCCACCGGCTCGCTGGTCACCGGCTCCGTTCTCAGCATCGCCTCGGGCGTGCTGCTCGTGGGCTTCGGGCTCTGGCACCTGCTGTCCAAGCGGCACTTCCGCTGGGTCGGCATGCGGGTGTCGCTTCCGCAGCTCGCGGCCTGGTCCTTCCTCATGTCGTCGGTGCACGGCGCCGGCCTGATGTTGTTGCCGGTTCTCACCCGGCTCCCGGCCGCCACGACGGCCGCAGGGGGGCATCACCACGGCGGCGCCCTGTCCGGCGGCATGGTCGTCGCGGGGATCCACACCCTGGCCATGTTCGTCACGGCCACGGTCATCGCCCTCGTCGTCTACGAGTTCGCCGGCCTGACGATCCTTCGGAAGGCGTGGTTCAACCTCGACCGGATGTGGGCGTTCGCCCTCGTGGGGGCGGGGGCGATCACCCTCGCCACCGCCTGGTGAGAGTCGGCCGTCTTCCTCCCTCAGGAGGAGGATGGACGCGATATATCTCGATAAGGTGTGGGCGACAGCCGTATAGAGGGAGATCCGTCATGGCCCGCGCCCTTCGCGAAATGTTGTTCCTCGTGGGTGTGATCGAGGACGTCCACCTGCTCACTCCGCGGATGCGCCGCGTCCGCATCGCCGGACCGGCGCTGAAGGGTCTCGCCTGGACGCCGGGCCAGCAGGTCAGAGTGCACGTCACCGACATGTTCGCCGCGAGGACGTGGCTGCGGGGAGCGGTGGGCGACGTGCTGCGCACCTACTCGATCTGGGCCGCCGACGGCGACGCCGGCACCCTCGACCTGGTCGTCTTCGACCACGAGGGCGACTCGCCCGGCAACCTCTGGGCGAGGGGGGCCACCCCCGGCCAGGAGGTCACCTTCTCCCGCCCCCAGGGCGACTTCGTCGTACGGCCCGGCGGCTACCACCTGTTCGCCGGAGACGAGACCGCCGCCGTCGCCTTCGGCGCGATGCTCGAGGCGATCCCGGCGGCCACTCCGGTCTACGGGGTGGTCGAGGCCGGCGCGGCGGAGGACCACCTGCCGCTCCCGCGCGACCTCGTGCGTGTGGAGCGCACGGGGGAGGCCGTCCCCTCGGCGGCCCTGCTGGAGGCCGTGAAGGCGCTCGATCTGCCGGGGGAGCCGGGAGTCGCCTACCTCGCCGGCGAGGCGCGGACCCTCCAGGCCGTCCGCAGGCACCTCATCGCCGAGCGAGGCTGGCCGCGCAGAAGCGTCGTCACCAAGCCCTTCTGGACTCCCGGCAAGCGAGGCATGGACTGACCGGCCGGTCGCGAATCACCGTCCGAGGAGGGCGTCGGGCAGGATGTCGGTCATGCGGGTCAGCCTTCTGGGAGCGATGGAGGTAACGGACGACGACGGTGAGCGGATCGTCGTCGCGGGGCCACGTGTGCGGGCGCTGCTGGCCGTCCTCGCCGTACGGCCGGGACAGGTCGTGTCGGCCGACGGTCTCGTGGACGCGCTGTGGGGCGACGACCCGCCCGCGACGGCGGCCAACGCCCTGCAGACACTGGTCAAGCGGTTGCGGGCGGCCCTCAGACGTCCGGACGCCGTCGTCTGGCGAGCCGGCGGCTACGTCCTGGACGTCGACCCCACGCATGTCGACGTCCAGCGCTTCGCCGTCCTGCGTGTCATCGGCGATGCGGGCGACCCCGCCCGCGCCGCCGACGCGCTCGACGAGGCGCTCGCCCTGTGGCGCGGGCCCGCGCTCGCCGACTTGCTGGGCGTGCCGTACCTGGCGAACGTCGCCACCTCCCTCGAGGAGCAGCGGCTCGCGGCCCTGGAGGGCCGGGCCGAGGCCTACCTTTCGCTCGGGCGTGACCTCGACCTGTCCGCCGAGGCCGCCGCCCACCCCCTGAGGGAACGGCTCTGCGCGCTCGCCATGCGCGCACTCGCGCGAAGCGGCAGGCAGGCGGAGGCCCTCGCGCTCTACGACAAGACCCGGCAGGCGCTCGCGGACGACCTCGGCGTCGATCCCGGACCCGACCTGCGCGGCGCCCACCTCGCCGTCCTCAGGGGAGAGATACCCGGCGTACGGCGAGGCCGGCCGGACGGCGGGCGGACCACGGCCCCGCGCGCGCCACTCACCCCGGCCCTGCGCGCGCCGCTCACCACGTTCGTGGGGCGCGGAGACGAGGTCGCCCACCTCGGCGGACTGCTGAAGCGGACGCGCCTGGTCACGA
>Ga0310811_10002366_pt1 | contig 23569 bp, 27 predicted proteins | sample YCmetagenome_FD_207642 | JGI IMG/M metagenome (GOLD analysis project Ga0310811, IMG submission 207642) | Soil microbial communities from experimental microcosm in Duke University, North Carolina, United States - YC | ecosystem: Engineered > Artificial ecosystem > Soil microcosm > Unclassified ... | reverse complement strand
TCGCTGGCGACGGTGCTCGGCGACGTGCCGGCGCTCGCATCGTTCACGCCCCATTCGGGTATCACGATGGTCGGGCTCTGCGCCAAGATCGCCGTCGTCGTCGCCGGGTCGGCGAACTTGCTCATCAACGTCCCCGAGAAGCCCAGGCTATTGCCCGCGGGGAACGTGGGCGGCCCGTTCGGCGTGCAGCTGCAACCCGTCGTCGTGCGGCGCACGAGGTTCAGGAAGCCGGGAAGGTACGTCCACCAGGCCGTCGACGTGCCTCCCGCGCCGGCGATCCCGCCTGCGGTAAGGCTGTTGCCGGCTGGGACTATGCGCTCGTTAGCGCCGAGGTCGAATGTGGTTCGAGCGGCCACGCATCAGGTCGCGATCTTTCGGCCGCTGATGACCGAACCGACGCCGAAGAACTTGTTAACCGCGTCCTTGAACACGATGCTCGTGACCGGCGTCGCCGTGTCGCTCCAGAACGCCGTGCCGTTGAACGTCTGGATGCTGTTGGCCGTCGCGTCGTACAGGGCCGCATTCCACTTCGCCATGCGAATGGCCCCCGACTTGGGATAGACGCGGATGTGGCACGTCGCCGTCTGACCAGCGACGGCCTCGAGCCCGACGACCGCCTTGGTGGAGTTGCCGAATGCGGCATGGGCCGGCGTGCCGGTGCCCGAGATGTGCTCGGACTGGCACTGCTGGTTGGTCGTCGTGCCGTTGAAGTTGATCGTGATGCTGCCGCCGGCCGACGTGCACCCGGTGCCGCAGATGGCCACGATGTCGAACTCATAGATGCCGTCCGTATCACCGCTCAGCCCCGAGAACGTCACCGTGTCCGTCTCGACGGAGATCGTCTGCGTCGGGAACGCGGTCACCTCGCAGGTCGTGAGGTAGTCGGTGCCGGGAACCGCCTTCGAGACGGTCCCGTCAGCCGCCACCTTGAGCAGGCCCGCGCCGCCCGAGAAGATAGAGGCCAGTGAGATGCCGCTCGCAGGCGGCGAGCCGGTCGCGTCCTTCATGATGGCGGTGAAGTCACCGCCCCCGCCCCCGCCCAGGCTGGACGTCGTGCCATCACTGGCCTGCTTGAGCAGGTTCGTGCCGTCCTGCGAGATGATCGCGAGCGTGCCCGCGGGCGGCGGCGCCGGCGTACCCTTCGCGATGATCACCTGATTGCCGACGAAGGGGCGCTGATTCGAATCGGACATCTCAGTACCTCACGACTTCGAGCCAATCCATCTCGACGATGAGCCGGCCGGTGCCCCCGGCGCCCTGCGCGATGGTGTTGCGGACGATCAGCCCCTCGTTGGGCGCGAGCACGACCGGATAGCGGTCGAGGTCCTCGGTGGAGAGGTAGATTTCGGCGGCGCCCTTCGGCACGGTGGCCGCGGCGGCGAGCTCCGCGTACACGCCCTGCGCGATCGGCTGCGCGTCGAGCGTCTGCGTACCCGCCGTGAGCGCGCTCGTGTTCGCGACGCGCATGTCGGCGAAGGCGCTGGCCGGGAACGACGAGCGCTTGTTGTTGTTGTCGCCTGTGAGCGTCAACGCCGTGCCGCTCGAGCCGGCCACGGTGAAGCTGCGCGCGATCGACAGGTCGATGCCGATCTCCTGCGCCGCCGTGTAGCCCGCGATCGTCACGAGCCGCGCGCGCAGGCGCTGCAGCACGCAGAATTGGATCTTGGACGCCGCCGCCGGCGCCCACTGCGCCGCGAAAAGATGACCGGCCGAGGCCGATGCCGCGGCCACGCCGGACAGCAGGCCAGAGACGGCGGCAACGCGGTACGCACCCTCCCCGGCGGTCTTGAGGGTCGATACCTGTACGCCCTGGCTCATCGCCAAAGCGGCGTTGGATACCTTACCCGGCGGCGGCTTCCTGGCCCGGCGTCGACTCTCCCGCGCTCGTCGCAGGCGCTCCGCCGCCACCCCCGCGCTGCTGCGCCTGCAGGGCCGCCTGCTCGCGGGCCTCCTGCTGGGCGAACATCGCCTGCACGTCGGCGGCGATCGAGACGTCCACCGTCGCCTGGCCGCGCAGAATGCCCAGGAGAGCAAGCTTCGTCGGCGACGGCTGCCAGTCCTTCCCGCGCCTCGCCGCCAGCTGCGCGCCAGCGTCCACGACGGACTGCGACATTTCGGCGTACGTCGCCGGGTACAGCAACTGCATCGCGGCGACCTGGTCTTCGCTCAGCGATCCGTCTTCGAGGTCGTCGAGGATGGTCATCGGGTCGCACGCCACGGCCCACACGCGGCGGAAGTCGGCCAACTCGGACTCGGGGATGTCCTCGACGTGCAGGTTCATGAAGCCGCTCTGCTCGGGACGCGGAAGGATGCCCTTGGCCCACGTCTGCAGCCGGTCGGCCTTGACCAGCAGGTCGCTGGCGATCTCGGGCTCGGACAGGGCCTTCATCATCGCCGCCGTCTGCTCGGGTGTCTGACCGCTCGACACGAGCTTGCTCACCTCGTCGTAGTCGAAGTCGGGGAGGTCCTTGGCCTCGGCGAACTCATCGGCGCCCAGGAACGCGGCCATGCGCTTGCGGATGGTCTTCGGTGCCGCCGCCGCCGCCTCGAACTGGTATTTGTGGACGGTCGGCTTGGCCCGCAGGATCGGCAGCAGCCCAATCGCCGCAAACAGGGCCTCTTCGTCCTCGGGCGACATACGCCAAAGCGGCGTTGGATACCGTCCCCGACCTGGACGCCCGTCCAGCTTGCGCGGGCCGGGAGACGGCGTCACGCTGGCGGGATGTCGCCTGAGGCCAAGGGGATTGCGGGCGCGTTCATCGCGGCGATCCTCGGCGGTGCGCTCGTGCATTCGAAGCACGAACAGTCAGCCCCCGTCGTCGAGCCGGCACCGCAGCACGACGCGTCCTACGAGTGGCTTGACCAGCTCGCCGCGGACGCTGGCATCGAGGCGGGACGATGATGCTTCGCCGCGTTCTTGCTGCCTGCGGGGCGGTCCTCCTGCTGGCGCACCTGTTGTACTGGCTGCCGAACCATGCGTCGCGCGACACGAGCGGGCTCGATGTGCCCGGCTATTACGAGGCCGCCGGGCGCGTAGTACATCGCGCTCCCCTCTACGACGGCGCCGTCGAGGCCTTCTATTCGGGCCGAGCGCCATACATCTACCCGCCTCCTCTCGCCGTCGCTCTCTCGCCGCTTGCGCGCCTGTCGGCGAGCACCTTTCAGGCGATGTGGTACGCACTCGTCCTCGTGGGCTTCTGGTGCTACGCCGCGGGGCTCGTACGCCTCTTCGGCGCGCGGGTCGGTGTCGCGAACGTCCTCGGCGCGGGCTTCCTGCTGCAATTCGCTCCGGGCATCGCCATGTCGATGAGCCTTGGAAACGCCGACGCGATCGTCTGGGCGATGTGCGCATGGTCGCTCCGGGGCGGCGGGGCGCTCGCGGGATTCGCAGGCGCGCTCAAGGTCTTTCCGGGCTGGTCGCTGCTTGCAAAGTCGAAACGAGACGTCGCGATCGGCGTTGCCGTTGCCGCGGCGACGTGCGCGGCAACCTTGACCGTCGTCCCCCTGAGCGACTGGTCCGCGTGGGTAAAGCTCATGACGGCGATCGGTGCGGGCGGGATGGCCTGGCACACAAACATCAGCTTGCCCGCGCTTCTCGGCGTTCACGGCCTGGCGCCAATGCTCGCCCTGGTCGCGATCGCCATTCCCCTGCGGAGCCGGCTGTCCCCGGAGCTCGGCGGCGCTGTTCTGCTCGTACTGGCGCTCTGGCTATCGCCAATCTGCTGGTGGCACTACGCGCCCGTGCTTCTCATGCCGCTCGCCTCAGCGTGCCGCGTTCACGGCGTCCTGCAGCGACATGCCCGCCTTCATGGCCTGGGCGACCTTGGCGGCGTAGGTGAGATCGTCGCCCGTCGCGGTTGAGCTGGCGGCGGTCGCGCGCGCGGCGCTGGCGGGCAGCGTGTCAGCCGCCGTCTTCCCGAACAACCGCTGCGCGGCGTCGCTGTTCGCAAGAGCGTAGTCGGCGCGCGCGGCGGTCTCGCGGACTTTCTTCGCGGCGAGCTTGCGGGCGCCGTGTGGCTCGAGGATCTCGGCCGTGAGATTGTGCGGCTGCGCCAGCCCTTCGGCCTGGGCCCGCTCGAAGAGCTGCCGCTCAACCGGCATCAGAGCTGCAATCTGTCGATTGCGGGCCTTCAGGGCCTCGACGTCCACGCCCGGCGTCTTCTCCGCAAGGTCTGAGATCGCCTCGTTCAACTCGGCCTTGATAGCCGTCGCGGCCGCGGCCTGATCGCCAAAGGCAGCCGTTCCAGGTGCAGCGGTCTGGATCTTCGCGGCGAGGCCGTTTCGAATGCCGCGAAGCTGCTTCGCCGTGATCACGCTCCTGGTAGGCACCTCCGGCGTGGGCAGCGATACGTAGTTCGCGCCTTGGCCAGAGAGAGATGAACCGCGCGACGAGCCGAGGGCGACGAGCTCAGGGTCGGCGGGCGTGCCGGCCGACCCTCCGGTAACGCGCACCCTGCTCACCGGGCCGAGCTCGGGGTCCACTCCGATCGGGGCCTCCGGCGGGACACGCTCTGCCTCAGAGAGCCCGTCGATGGTGTCGAGCGTCTTCCGTGCTGCCTTGCGCGTGACCTCGTCGCCTGCCGCCTTGGCGCGCTCTTCGATCGCCCGGAGACGGGACGCGATCGTGTCGGTCGAAATATTGCCGTGGTGCTTGGCGATCGCGTCCGTCGCCGCGTCGTTGGCCTCGGTGAGCTCGTCGATCTTCCCGCGCACGGCGTTCGCCTTCTCGGCGGTGCTGCCGGTGGCCATCGTCTTGCGCAGCTCGGGGTGCGCCGCGTACGTCTCCTCCAGGATGTCCTTGGCCGCGAGCACCTGTTTTGCGGCCTTTCCTTTCGCGCCGCCCGTAATGTCGGTCTGCATGCGGCTGGCAGCGCGGGACTCGGCGCCCTGGAGGGCCGCACGCGCAGCGCCAGGTCCCTCGAGCACCGTCCCGATCGCTGCGCCCTTGAGGATGTCGCCCAGGTCGCCGCCCTGCGCCGCCGTCGCAGCGCCGCCTTCGACCGCACCACGCACCAGCTTCCCCGCCACGGGCGACGCCACGCCGACGAGCCCGGCGACGGGCGCCGCGACAAGCGCACCTTCCGCGCCGCCCACGATGCCCTGCGCGATGGGGTCGCCCTCGAGCTCCGTCGTCGTGTGCGCGCGCTTCCGGCCCAGCTGGCGCGCCTCACCGCCCGACGGCAGTCGCGTCTCGTCCTCGGCAAGCGGAGACGAAATGCCCAGGTCTTCGTCAGAGGCCGTGAACGACTTGGGCTGCCCTGCACGGCCGTCTTCTGAGCGTGGCGCCAGCGCGCCGTGCTTCTCGAGCACGGCCGTTGCCTTGCGCTTCACGTCGACTGGCGCCTGAGGATCGTCCAGGACGCCCCAGACCTTGGCGAGGGTGGCTTCATCGAGCGCCATCAGGGTGCTTTCTCGTCGAGCAAGTCGTCTAGAAACCCGTACTTGTCGCCTTTCCCGCCGCCCGGCGCGGCCGTCTTCTTTTCGGCCGTGCGCGCGGAGCCCTCGACGGGGATCAGTATCTGCTCGCGGTATTCCTCGCGCTGCTTGCGAAGTTCGGCGATCTTCCGCCTCACAGCCGCGGCGTTCGCTCCCATCAGCGAGATGCCACCGCTGGCGCCGATCGAATGCCGCTCGACTTCCTGCGCCTCGTTCGTCTTGCCCATCGGCGATACGGTGACGACGCCACCGAGCGCGTTGTTGTACAGCGATTCGCGTTCCTTGATCTGCTGCGGGCTCAGCGCGCGCTCGCCGTACTTCTCGACGTGGTCTAGGAACGCCTGCAGCTGGTCCTCGGCCCGCGCGTAATCGGCGTCGCGCGTCGCGAACCCTTGCGCGCCGCCACGACCGGTCGGGACATGGCCGATGATCTCGCCCGGCTTGCGCCCGCTCGGGTCGTTCTTGCCGGCGCGCACGGCCGTCGTATCTTCCTTCTCGGTCTTCTTCTCGGCGGCTGCGGCGGCCTTCTCGGCGCGCGCCTCCCGACGCTCGGCCTGGCGCTCTTCGAACTCACGGCGCCGCTCAGAGGCGCCGGAGCGGCGATCGGCGATGGTCGCGTCGATTTGTCGCTCCTGCAGGTTGAGGTGAGCGTCGGCCAGTGCGCGCGTCGCCTCGTGTCCCTCGCGCGTGTCCCGGTGCGTCTGCTCGCGGTCGAGGATCTGCGCCTCGGCCTTCGCCGCCTGCGCCTTGGCGTTCGCTACGAAGGCGTTGCGCTTGATGTCGTCTTCGCTCGCGCCCGCCTGGCGCAGCCGCGCCTCGGCTTCCTTTGCGACGAGCTTGTACTTGACCGACGTGTCGGCGTCGAGGTCGTTCATCGCCGCGCGCTGGTTCTCGGCCAGGTCCTGGTAGCCGTGCCGCGCCTCGAGCAGCGACTCCGACATCGAAGCAATGCGCTGCTTCTTGATGTCGTAGTCGCGCTGGATCATCCGGTCGACGGCCTTCGCGCCCTCGTTCTCGGCGTGGCCGACCTGCCCAAGGTGAGCGGCTGCGGCGTTCTGCAGGCCAGCACCGATCGCCCCGAAGATGGTGGCGACGATGGCGCGCCCTGTGTGCTGGTCAGCCCAGTTCGCGCCTTCGAGGTCCTTCTGCGCGGCCGCGCGGCCCGTGACCGCGTCGTCGATCTGCCTCTGCGCGGCGGCGCGCTCTGCGGCCTGGCGCGTGCGCAGGGCGTCGTGCTGGCGCTGGTACTCCTTCGCGATCTCGACTTCCTTCGCGGCCTTCTCGGCGTTGGCGGATGTCGCGCGCTTCGTGAGCTCCTGCTCGCGCTTGCCGTAGTGGTCGGACAGGTCGCGCTGATACTGCAGGTTGGCGGCCAGGTCCTTCTCGGGGTCGCCCGTGATGGGCGGCGGCGCGGGCGGCGCGACGCTGAGCGGGTCTACTGGCGGCGGCCCGGGAACCACCGGCGCGGCAGCTGGCGGCACGTCACCGGGAGCGGGCGCGGGCGGCTGCTGCCCCACGGCCGCGAGGTTCTGCGAGGCCGCATCTACGTCGAAGTTGCCGAGGCCGCCCGTGTCGACCGGCTGCACCTCGGGCGCTGGCATCGGCGCCGGCGCGGCGTTCGCGGGCGCAGGGCCGGCCACGCCGTCGTACTGGTCGGCGAGTCCGTAGAGCTCTGGATCGGGTGCTCCGAACGACATCAGGATCCGCCTGCCGCGCCCCGAGCGAAGCCGCCGAAGATCTGACCCTTGAAGGCATCGTCGGCCGCGGCCTTCTTGGCGTTCGCATCGGCGACGGCAGCCGCGGCCTTCGCGTTCGAGTCGAGCGCGCTCGTGTCGGCCTGGATGAGCTGGCCCGTCTGCTGAATGTCTCCCGTGCGCAGGCCCTGTTCGCTCTGCTGCTGGTTGCCGATCGCCTGGACGAGCGCCGCGCGCGCCTGCGCCTGTTCCTGGGCGCGCAGCTGAGCGGCCTGGGCGTTCGCGTCGCCCTGGGTGTTCGTCGCCGCCATCTGCGCACTTCGCAGGGCGCCGCCGGGCGTGCGACCGCCGAGCGCCGCCGCCATCCCGAAGGCGTTCGCGGCGTTGCGAGCCGCCTGCTGGTGCAGTTGCAGCTCGGCCGCGGAGGGCACAAGCCCCTTCGAGGCCGCCGTGAGGTCGGCGATCGCTCCCTGTCCCTCGTCGAAGAGCTGCGCCGAGTGTCCCGGGTTGTACGCCGGTGGAAGATCGACCAGCCGCTTACGGTAGAAGTCCTGAGTGTCCGCGGCGCGCTGCTGGGCGTTCTTGAGGGCGGACGTGTCGACCGAAGAGGGAGTCGCGAGGCCAGTCACGACCCCTGCCGCCGACTTGGCACCGTTCCAGGCATCGCTCGTCAGGCCGGCGTCAATCGGCTGGGCGGTACCGTTGGCCCATCCTCCGATTCCGGTCGAGGCGGGGGTTCCGTCGGCATTCTTCCACGTATTCGTGGCGGGATCGTAGATCGGCGCTCCCATCGCCAAAGCGGCGTTGGATACCCTGGGTCGCGGGCCCAATATTGGGACAAATGTCCCAAAACTAACCGACGCGGTTCGCCGCCGATACCCGCTGCAGGCCGGCCTTCGCGCCGAGCACGAGCGTGACGCCCGTGAGCCGCAGGATGCCCGTCGTGCTGCCGCCATCCGTCACGGAGACCTTGAGGGCGCCGAGCTTGGCCGAGTAGCGCAGCTCACGATTGATGACGCCCACGGGGGTCGTGAGGCCCTTCGTGGCGATCGGGACGGTCTCCTGGTTCCGGTACAGGTTCATACGCAGGATCACCGAGTCCTGCGACACCTCACCCGTGATCTGCTGGCGGTAGAAGCGCTCGTACCCGCGGATCTGGTTCACCTGCAGCCACGGCCAGCCCACGAGCATCGTCGTCGCCGCGCCGTCGTCGGTCAGCACGGCGCCCGTCAGGTCCTCGCGCAGGATGTTCGAGGTCGCGCTCGAGGCATAGACCGCGATGCCGTCCCAAGCCGTCGAGCTCGCGCACGGCTGGCCGGTGAACGTCGACCAGGCCTGTGTCACGAGGTCGTAGACGAGCGTGCGACCGCTTGCCGTGTAGAAGCGGGCCTGCAACAGCGACGAGAGGAACCTCGACGACGTGATCGTCTCGGCGTTGTAGCGTTGTACCGGCGCGCCGATGTAGGTCACGGTCAGGCCGCGGTCGAGCAGGAAGAACCCGGCGCGCTGGGACGTCGAGCGGAAGATCACGCCGTCGCGCGTCTCGCAGACGGCCTGCGGGTTGTCGCAGCCGATGCCGGAGCAGATGCGCTGCGCGGCGTAGCTGCCGCCCTGGCCGCGACCGTCGGGGCCCTGGCCGCCCACGGCGTACACGGCGTCGTCCTTGAACACGATGGGGCGATCGTCGATGACCGCCAGGGCGCGCATCGATCCGCTCGCGTCGCGCACGTCGAACGAAATGTCCTCGTTCCACTCGACGCCAGTGCCAAGGCGGTGCTCCTTCGAGGGCCAGAGCACCTGCGGGTCATCCATGGAGATGCCCCACGAGCGGTTCTGCGCCTCGGCGAGCGCAACGAAGCCTGTGGGCGTGCTGTTCTCTAGAACCCCGCCGTTTGTGTAGAGGAACTCCTTCGTCGCGAGCGTCGCGTCGCTCATCGTGTCGACGAACGTGACGGTATCGACCGTCATGTCGTTCGCAACGACGCCCGCCTTTTGGAACAGTGCCTCGTCGCCGGCGGCGCCCCGGTACGCCTCGATCTGGATGACCGGCGCCGCACGCCCGGTGATTCGCAGCGTCGGGCAGGCGAGCGTAAGCGTACCATCGCCCGCGCCTGTCGCTCCTGACGCGGGCACACTCGGAGCGCTTCGCCACAGGCGCCCCTGCGCGTCCATGTACGAGTACACGAGCACGTACCAGTACGTCGAGCTCACCGTGAGGCCGCCGCCGACCGACGGCGTTGGCGCCGCCGGGGACTCAGGTGGGTACGCGAACCCGGCTTCGAGGAACGTCGAGCCGTCGTACTGCCCGATCTGGGCGCCCGGCACCAGCGTCGAACCGATGGACTCGCGCGGCACGCCCAGCGTCGTCTGGGGGTAGCTCGGATGCGTGATCGTGGCGTACTGCACCCCGTATGCGTCCGGGTCGTTCGAGTTGTCGAGGCGCACAATGTAGTTGAGCGCCACCGCCACCTCGGCCGCGGAGACCTGTGCGACCGAGCTGATCCCGTGCGTGTTGTTCGACTGCCGCGCGCCGATGATCGCCAGGGGCGTCGCCGTCTGCGGCGAGATGGGCGTCGGCAGGATGCGCATCACGTAGTGGGCGCCGTTTGTGGACGACGGCGTGCCTAGGACGATGAACCCGTCGGTGCCCACCTGCCATGTGCGCGATCGCATGCTGGCGTTGCGTACGAAAGGCGAATTCAGCACGACGCCGCCAATGCGCGACGCCGTCCGGACGATCCTGGTGCCCGTGTCGTACACGAGCACGAACTCACCCGATAAGCTCGCCGCGGTCGTGTGCCCCGCGAGATAGCCGATGTTCGCCGTGAATCCAGCGTCCACGACGTACGAGCTCGCCGCCTGCCGAGTGGCACCCATTGTCGGGATGTCCCACTGAGCCCTCAGGCCCTGCGCCGTGTTCGCCGTGAGCAGAGCGACCTTGCCCGATCCGCCGTAGTCGTACAGCCACGCCAGCGCGCCGTTGTTGACCGCCACGGCCGCGGCGCCCGAATCGGCAAGGTCCCACGCGGTTGTCCCCGAGGTGATGGGGTCGAAGTCGATGCCCGCGACGTTGTTCGATCCGTTCTTTCGGAACGCGATCGCCACGACCGAGTCGCGCGCATAGGCGTCGAAGTTGTTGTCCGTCGAGGCTACGCTCGCCGCGGCCACCGACGACGTGATCGTCTCGGCCATCGTCGACGGCACGACGACGTCGTAGAAGATCGTCCCCGCGTTGCTGAGCATGAGGAACGTCGCGCGCCCGGCGGCGTAGACCACGCGCCAGGACAGCCACCCGGCCGCCGAGAAGCTGTTGCTGAACGCCTGGTGACCCGTCGTCGCATCGAGCGCGAGCACGTGCAGCGTCGTGCCGGCGTCCGAGTAGATGACCCAGTAGTAGCCGCCGCCGATGGCCATCTGAGGCGCCATGGCGTTCGCGGCGACCCTGGTCAGCACATGCGAGATGCCGGGGCGAAAGTCGCCGCCGGCCGTGCGCCAGGTCGTGTCCGTCGGCGTCGCCAAGGTCTTGAGCGGCACCCCGGCGTCAACGAGAGCGCCAAGGTGCGTGGTCAGCTGCCCCTGAGTGTTCCCAGGGGCGGCGAGGGCGACGAAGCCGAAGCGCTTGACCGCTTCGATCGTGCCGTCGACGGGCCCCTTGCGCACCGCGAAGCAGTTTTCCAGGTCGATCATGCGCCCGAGCGGCAGCACCTTGTCGTCGATGTCGGTCTGAAGACCGCCGACGGGCATGAACAGGTTTTGTTTGCGCAGCGCCATCAGGTGAACCTGATCAGGACGGAGACGGACGCCGACGAGCGCAGCAGGATCGACGTTTTGGGGGTCGCATTGACGGTGGCCGGCTGCCAAACCGTCGCGCTGCCGTCGATGTCGACGATTTCCCAGGTCTGCACGGCGTGTCCGAGCCCGTGAACCACCGGCCAGTCCCGTGTGTTGTCGAGCGTGGTCCGCACCAGCACGTCGTTGGTCACCGCGCCGGCCAAGCTCGCGATCGAGTCGGCGATCGCGGACAGCATGCGGTCGAGGATGGTCGATCCGCCCGGCTGCCCAGACGTGTTCACGGGCTGAAAGGCCTTCATCGCCACCACCCGTTGCCGCCCATGTCCTCCGTGTCAGCGATGACGCCCGGCTGCCCGTCGTCGCGCTCGGCCGCCGTGTCGGCGATCTCCTGCTTGATGGCCAGCATGCGACGTGCCTGCGGGTTGTCGTCGCTCTCTTCGACGCCGAGCGCCTTCATGGCCGCGAAGACCTTGACGTACTCGGCCCACTGGTCGACGGACGGCAACAGCGCGTCGCAGTTCGTGACCAGCTTCGGGTGCCTCGAGACGTAGTGCAGCCGATAGTTTCCGCCCGCGCGCTCGTACGGCTCGAGCATGAGCAGGTTGCCCATCAGCTTGGCGCGCACGTCGGGCGCAAGGTTCATGGCCCACAGCGCCGCCGAGCCCGCGCCGTTGTCCTTCTCGACGAAGTTGAAGCCGCGCACGCGCCGACGCTGAGCCGTGTCCGGATCGCGCTCGAGCAGGCGCACGCGGCGGAAGTCGCCCGCTGGGATCGTCGTCACGTCGTACGTGTTGCCGCCGATGCCACCCGCGAGCGAGAAGTCGACCGTGCTGTAGAAGTGATCGGCGAAGAACGTCGACACGTAGCCCCACAGCGATTCCACGCCGTCGTTGACCCACTCGGTCCATGTGTCCTCGGTCACCGAGTCGTCGTTGACCTTGTCGGCGAGTAGCTTCGCGCCCTTGATCAGGCGGACGAGCGGCGTCGTCGTGACGTTGCACGAGTCGCCCGCCGGCCCGCTCACGCTGAGCAGCAAGCCATAGAAGGACAGCTGCACGGGCGTCGTGCCGTCGCCGGCGAGGCCGGCGCGCGTCGTGAACACCACGAACTTCGACCCGCCCGGGTTGTCGATGTCCATGCGGCCGTTGACGCCCACGAAGACGCCACCCGTGCCCGCGACGGACAGCGAGAGCGTGCCCAGCAGCGTTCCGCCCCCGCTGGCGTCGCTCTCGGTCGACGTGGCCCACACTTCGAGGACGGGCGCGCCGCCGGGACAGGACGCGATCTTGCCAATGGCGCTGAACAGCAGCTCGACACGCGAGTCGAACGCGTCGAAGTCCACGTAATACTCGGCCGCGACCGTGCGAACGTTCGCGACGCTGTTGGTCTGCGGACTCGCCGTACCCCCGAACGCCTCAAGGGTGATTTCCATCAGCTGGACGCCTTTCGAATGTTCACGGTCAGGCCGCGGTAGCTGAACGCGGACGCGCACGGGCCGAGCTGCGCCGCGGCGTCAGTCGCGATGTCCGATGCCGAGCGCTCAAAGTTCAGGACGCGAACATTCGCGTACTGCGCCCCGCCGCTGTTGCCGAACGTCCCCGCGGGAGGCACGCCACTCTCAGTGCCGCCGATGTAGAAGACTTCATTCCCCTGGATGGCATGCCCGCCCGGCGTGTGCGCAACGGTGCCGATCAGTACTCCGTTGCGGTAGGCATGATAGTTGTCGCTCGCGTCGCGCGTGACCGCGAAGGCAGCCGGCGCCGCGTAGGGCGGCGGCGAGCCGGGCACCTGCGCCCACGTCGCGTTGTTCGTCCCTGGGAACGCGCCGTAGAACGGACTCGGCAGGGTGCTGCCGATGTTTTGGTCAGAAATCTCGCAGTCACCGCCCGTCGACCAGATATCGTAAAGGCTGCCGATTCGGTCAGGGGCGCCGTCGCGGTGCGGCGTAATGTTGTCGGGGTTGACGCAGCAGAAGTGTGAGATCGAAAAGGTCCGCACCTGGACCATCACCCACTGAAACGTGAACGGCCCCGTGAATCGCAGCGCAGCGGCCAGCGCCGCAGGTAGCTTCAGCTTGGCGTTGAAGGTCACCCCGTCATAGGTCGTGTCGACGGCCTGGGTGCAGCCGTCGAACGTGACGTACGTGGGCGCCTTGGCGACCTCGGTGCGAGCGTCAACGGCCGTCAGGGTGAGGCCGTTCCCTGAGGTGTCGACCAGCGAGCCGTTGAGCGGCCAGTTGGCCACGGTGCCGCTAATGTTCGGCAGCGGGCGCATCAGCCGGACCCGTTCTGCGAGACGACAAGCAGGTACCGCTTGCCGCCAGGGTTCACGATGCCTGCCCCGCTCGCCGTAACGGGCGCGTAGACGCCGCTCGTGTACGACACGTCGAGCGCCGCGAGCTGCGTTCCACCAGAGGTGCTCGTCGGGCTCGTCGAGGCCCACAGCGCAACGCGCGGCTTGGCGATCGCGAAGGTGTCGGCGTTGGCGATCGCGGCCACGTCGATGTCGAGAAGCGGCCCGAGCTCGTCGAAGTCAACGAACCAGGCTGCGTCGATGTTCGGCGTGCTCGAGGCGTTCGTGATGGGGCTCGCGACCGGCCCAAACTCCGGGATCGAGAGCCCAGGCACGGATCACCCCCGGCGCGCGTCGAGGTACGCGTCCAGCGCGTCGCAGGCCCCCTGGGCGTCGCCGCTCTTGAAGGCCGCGAGCACGTCTTCCATCATGCCGACGCGTGCCGCCTTGTCGTCCTCGGCGGCCATGTCGTCGGTGGGCTCATCGCCGTCGGGCTCGTCGTAGGGCATGCCCTTGACGAGCTTGTCGGGCGGCGGCGCCTTGCGAGCGAGATCCCCGACGGCCATGTTACAGGTCCCTCACGACAACGGCCCAGTGGATCTCCGTCCCGCTCGCCGGATCGGCGTCGGTGCGGACGCCCGCGAGGCACGTCTGAATGTCGAACGTCTGCGTGGTGCGGTTGCGGTAGTAGGCCTCGTCGGCCGTCGCGATCGCCGCGTCGGCAGGCCCGACCAGCCCCGGCGCGCCAAGAAATCGCAAGGTGATGTACTTCGCGTCGAGGGTGACCGTGTAGCGGCCCGTCTTGCCCGCCGTCTTGACGACGCCAGGCGAGACGCCGGCGGCCGCCGACGGACACAGGCCCGTCGTCGAAGCGATCGCCCCGGCCGCGCCGATCACGATCGATCCCGAGAGGATGAACTCGTCGCGGGTCTGGGCGCCCATCGCGCCGCCCTTTACCTTTTTCGCCATGTGAAAGCCTTTCTAAGAAACGCGCGCCGGGCGGAACCTCGTGAGCGCCGCCCGGCGCAGCGAATCAGGCCAGCTGCACCCGCAGGCCGCCCGCGGGGTTCTTGAACTGGAAGATCGCCTGCTGGAACAGGCGCGACTCGTAGCCCGCGGAGTTGTAGATGCGGGCGATGGTGAGACCGTCTTCCTTGTCGATGTGCGGCATCGTGCCGATCGACTTCTTGACGATCTGCGCGGGGTCGAAGCCCCAAATGACCGTGTCGTTCACGACGCGGCTGATCTCGAGCGTTCCCTCGGCCTCACCGTCCGAGTAGATCGTGAGGCGCTTCGTGCCCACGCTCTTGCCCTCGCCGTTGTTGTCGTACCGCACGGCGTTCTGCAGGTCCTTGGCGATGCTCGCGAACGTCGCCTTGCTGCAGAAGCAGCGCAGCTTCTTCGCGCCGCCGACCGTGATCGCCTCGGTCACGCCGTCGATGAGCGCGCCGACAGGCGAGCCGCCAGCCGTCGCGTCGATGAACGTGCCGTAGTTGCGCGAGTTGGTCGAGCGGTCCACCGTGAACAGCGTGGAATCCGTCGCGGCGATCGCCGTGGTCTGGTTCGGGAACCACGCGCCGAGGCCCGTCAGGGCGATGCGAGACGGCGTCGCGCTGTTCTGGCGCGCGCCGGCGATGAACGCCCAGTCATCGTTGACGCCACCGGGCGTGGCCAGGTTGCCCGAGAGCGTGACGAGCTCGGAGCCCGGCGTGTAGTTGACCGCCGTCACCCACAGGCGCGTCGCGGAGCGGAGCACCGCCGTGGCCAGCGCGGAGCTGAACACGATGGGCATGCCCTTGACGTACTTGGTGATGTCCGAGGCGATCTTGGGCTTGAAGGTCGCGCCCGAGACGTTCGTGATCTGCGAGATCTCGCCCCAGCCCTTGCCCTGGAAGAACACCGCGTTGATGTGCTCGGTGCCCTTCAGCGTCTTCTCGAACGCGACGTCGTAGGCGCGCGCCCAGGCGCCGTCATCGTTGCGCGTCTGCCCAATGATCTCGGAGGTCAGCTGAGCAACGGCCGACCACGCATTCCAGTTGGACAGGTACTTGCTGCCCACCGTCTGCGTGTTCGAGCTCGCGCCCGTCTGCGCCTCGGAGAAGTCCGGGGAGCCGTTGTAGGCGTCGTCGTTGTCGGCGAGCCACGAAAAGTTGTCGCCGCTGCCGTCCGTCTTGCTGGACAGCGAGCCGTAGCAGGGCTCTCGGAGACCCGAGAGCATGTTCTCCATGCGCTTCGGGTCGTAAGTGCGCTTGACGTACGCGTCGAGTGCTGTTTTGTCGAACATGGTCGGTTACTCCGCGGCTGCGCGCAGCAGCCCCTCGGCGGCGAGGTCCCGCAGGACCTGTGCGCGCGCCTCATCCGGGTCTTGCGAGTACTCGCGGACCACCGGGGCGCCCGACGTGCCCTTCGAGGTGATGGTCGCGGCCTTGGCGCGTGTGCTCGTCCCGGCTGCGCCGTTGCCAGGGACGGGGGGTGCGCTCTTTGCGGCAGAACGCGGTGCCGGATCGCCGAACTCGGCGCGGAGCTCGCGCTCCACCTGGTCGGCGAGATAGAAAACAGCCTTGTCGGGGCACGAGCCGTGCGCCTTCGCGTACTCGACGATCTCGCCCCACAGGCGCTGCTGCCCGAGCGACGTCGCAGTGCGCGCGTACTTGTCGCCCTGCGCCTTGAGCGCCTCGCCGACGGCCTTCTTGGAAGCCTCGACCTTCGCCGAAGCCTCGCGTTCCTCGTCGGCCTTCTTGCGGGCCTCGATTTCGGCGCGCAGCTTGCCCACCTCGTCGAGCGGGTCGGGCTTCTTGTCGGCGCCGCCCCCCTTCGCGACCAAGTGATCGATGAACTCGCGCGCGGTGTTGAATCCGTGCGCCTTGAGAGCCGCCGCCGGGTCATCGCGCAGCGACGGCGCGGCAGACGATTCGGCCAGCCTCGCCTTGAGCGTCGCGTTCTCGCGCGTAACCGCCTCGACGGCGCGCTCGGCGCGGCGAGCTGCGGCCATCGTGCGGTTGGCGTACTGCAAGCCCAGCTTGCGCCGCTCGTCCTCGGGGATCTTCTTGATTAGCTCGGGCAGCTCGGCCGCGAACTTCGCGTCCTCGGCAGCCTTCGCTTCGGCCTCGGCGGCGATTTCCTCGGGCGTCTTCTCGACGGCCGGGGTTTCGACGGTCTCAGCCGGCGCGGCACCCTCGCCTTCGACGGGTGTTGCGGGCGCTGCGGTCTCTTCGGTGCCTGGATTCGCGGCGCCCTCGGCGGGAGCGTCGGAGCTTTGCGAGGTATCCACGCCAAAGCGGCGTTGGATACTCTCCGCTCAGGCTGCGACAGGCGCTGCGACGGGCGCGGCGCCACCGGTCGGCGCGGGAGGAGCGGCCGCGGCCTGGACCTTCTGCTGCAGCGCCTTGCACCGTTTCAGGTACCGGCGCACGCGCTCGAGGTGCTTCTCGGGCACGCCGTCTTCCTTGCCCTGCTCGAGGTAGTCGACGCCGATCTCGAGGGCGAGCTTGTAGTCGGTCCACTCGTCGGGCACCGCCGCCGCCTTCGTCTCGTACAGCAGGTCCTCGAACATTTGTTCGAGCCGGCGCTGCGGCGCCAGCTGGCGATTGACGCGCCCGTCGACGTCGAGGTCCTGCATGTAGCCGGCAAGCTGCTGCGGCGTCCACGCGCCCATTTCGACCATCTCTTTGCCGTAGGCCATGAGACCGTCGGGATCGGTCGGCACCGGCGACGCGGGCTTCGTCTCGAGCACGTAGTCCTTCTCGTCGATCGCCACGTCCTTCCAGTCGACGACGCTGAGACCGCGCTTGCCCGGCACGGCAACCTTGTACCCGCTGCGGCGCGGCTTCTTGTCCTTGCCTTCCTCGTCGCCCTGGCCCGTGACGATGTCGCGCACGACGCCCAGAGAGACCTTGACGCAGTCGAGGTGGAAGCGCTCCCACCGCTGCTGCCGCATGCTCTGGCGCTTCGTCGACTTCTTGGACCGCTCGCGCAGGGCCGCGCCGCTGGCGTCCAGGCCGCTGCCCGAATCGCCCTCGGCCTCGTCCTGGTTGACGCCGTAGTTCTCGAAGATGCGCTGCCCGTCGCGCTCGACCTGGTCGTACATCTCCTTCGTGGCCGCCTGAAACAAGATCTGCTTGGGCGGGTTCGGCCCGTTGCCGATCCACGACGAGCCGATCTCGTTCGAGAGCTGCCCTTTGTCGAGCTTCATCTCGCGCGGCACGTACAGGTGGCCGGCATGGAACAGCTTCTGCGCGCGGTCGATGCGGTAGCTGTTCGCGTTGATTCGGCGCTGCAGCTTCCTCGAGCACGTCATCGGCGACAGGCCCCAGCCCGTCGTAAAGCGCTCCTCCCACGAGAAGAACACGAGCTCGTGGTAGGTCTTCTTGTACGGCTCGACCAGCAGGTCGCCGCCCTCGATATCCAGGGCGACGATGTGCCACCCGTCGCCGCTCTCCTCATCGGTCGGCAGATGCCAGGCCTCGAACAGGTCGACGTCGTCGTCCGCGTACGCGCCCACGCCGGCCTGCGTTCGCTGCGACCGGATGAGCTCGGCTTTCGCCTCGTCGTCCTTGGCAAAATCGTTGACCACCTTGTCGACCGGGACCGGCCGCTTTCGGTAGATCGTGCGCGGCATCCCGTCGACGAGGCCGTCCTTGGGGTTCCACGAGAGCTCGGGCGCCAAGATGCGTTGCACGGCGCACCGCTCACCCTGCGGCGTGCGCTCCCGATAGAACTGCAGCACACCCACGCCGCTTTGCAGGACCGCCGCGTCGAGCGCCGCGCGCTGCTTGAGCCGGTGCAGCTTGAGCTCGTGCACGAGACCGTCGGCAAAGTTCTGCATGGCGCGGCCCCGGCGACGCTGGCGGTAGCTGCCGTCGTTGACGAGGAAGCGCGCGCGCTGGTCGGTCGAGGCGACCTGCGACATCAGCGTGTCGATCATCGCCTTGGCGCGGTTGTTCGTGCTGTCGTCGGGCGGCGTGAGCGGGAGTGAGCCGCCGCCGTCCGAGTAGTAGCGCCCGGCGAAGTCGTAGAGCGTCGCGTTGGCGTCGGCCTCGTAGAGCCGCACGTTGTCGATGTCCCGATCGCGCCGATACGTCTCGTGCGGCAGGTTCGAGATGATCTTCTGACACTTCACCATCGCCGACGCGCGCTCGGCGTCGCTCATCTTCTCGCGCCAGAAGGACAGCGACTCAGACGGCGGCACGGCGCGGCTTCCTGTTGAAGTTCTTTGCGTGGATCGGGTCCTCGACTACCGCCTCGTCCTCGTCGTCCTCACCGAGCGGGTCCTTTTGCAGCGGTCCCATCCCCTCGTCGAGGTCGATGGGCTTCCCCGCGGCGTCGACCAGGCCGGCGGGCGCCACTGGCGGCCCGAAATCGACCTCGATGGACGATTCCCCGGCTCCGTTCTCGGTGTAGCGCGCGCGTGTGACGCCCGCGGCGCGCAGGTCAGCGAGAACCTTCGGCAGATCCATCAGCCAAGCGGCGTTGGATACCGTCCAGGGCGCCCTGAATTAGCGCCCACGTGTCCGGTAACTAACCGGCGGCGTCGAAACCAAGATCGGCGTCGAGGTCGTCCGAGAACTCGTCCTGCTCGTACTCGTCGTGCTGCGCCTGGCTGGCGCGGCGGTTGCGCTCGGCGCGCTGGGCGGCCTCGTGGCGCTCACGGGCGTCACGCTCCTGGGGTGTTTCATCGACCGGCGCGTCGGGTAGCAGGTTGGCGAGCTCCACGGCGGCATAGCGGGCCATCGGAACGACGTCCGAGTGCCCCGTTTCCTGGATCTTCCCGTTCACGATGCCATCGACCCACTCGCTGTTGCGCACCTCGGCGTAGAACTGACTCTTTCGGGACACCTTGAACCCCCTGACCATGCGGTCGTTGAGCGCCTTGACCTGCAGGTTCACGGGCGGCTTGACCACGGCGCGCATCGGCACGTCGGGGAACAGCTTCTGCAGGGTCATGATGACCTTGAGACCGAGGCCGCCGCCGTCGAAGGCCGTTACGACGGGCGTATCGTCCCTTGATTCGATGAGCGGGCGCAGCTCATCACCCAGGCCCAGCGTGTCCTGCCCGCGCTTCACGTGCTCGGACACGAGGACCAGCGTCGGATCGCCGTCGTTCCAGGCCCAGCGGCCCACGGCGTCCGCGTCTCGCACGCCAATGTCGCCGATGAGCGCGTAGTGGTCGAAGCGGGGCGGCCCGGTCTCCTCCCACTCGAGGGGCCACGCGTTCGCCTCGTCGTCGAAGTGGTACACGCGGCGCGCGATGTCGACCACCCAACGGGCCAAGATCTCGCGCTGGTACCAGCTGCCTTCCTTCGTCTCGCCGGCCTCGGCGAGCATCTCATCGACGACGGCCTCGATCTGCGCGCGCGTGCCGAGCTTCGCGTTGTCGTAGACGGTCCCGGTGAACACCGTGGCGCCGGGCCGGCTCATGTACTCCCAAAACGTCCCGACCTTGCCGATCGGGTTCGGCGTGCCCATCAGCCACAACTGCGCATCGATGCCCTTCGCGCGCAGGTCGATGAACATCGGCTTGATGACGTCGAGCAGCAGGTACCGCAGGACGTCGGCCCTGTAGCGCTGCGATTCGTCGACGCACACGAACGCGACGTTGGACAGGCCGCGCACCTTGTCGGCCGCCTCGACGCTATCCACGGGCAGTAGCACGACCTGCGAGCCGTTCGGTAGCGTCATGGACCAGCCCTCAACGCCCTTGAGTGAGACCGCGCCGAGGCCGTGCACGCGGTTCATATCGCGCAGCGTCCGCCAGAAGATGCGCGAGATGCTGCCTTGCGTGGCGCCGATCAGGCAGCACGTGACGCCCGGGTTCGCGAGCGCCACCGCGAAGGCCTTGAAGCAGGCCACGACGCTCTTGCCCCAGCGGCGACCGGCGCAGATGACCACCGTGAGCGCTGCACACAGCGCGACGGCGATCTGACCCGCGTGCAGAACGTTCTCGGGCGTGAACGTCGACGGCGGCGCGGCGAGATCCTCGAGTTCGGTCAAAAGCTCGATCCGTTTCCTGTCGCGTTCGCTGAGTTTGCTCATTGCGTCATCGTCGTTGGGTGTGGCTCGAGCTTCCCAGTCTTCTGGGCTATCACTCGAATTGGCCGATCTCGGAGGTGGGGAATCGCTGCGCGTGCTGGGAACCGCGGAAGCTCGTATTGCACCCGCCCACGGAGAGGACGAGCGCGAACGCGATGCAGCGGCGCGCAGGTGGGTGGCGTGGCCTACCCGATCCTTCCTCGTCGATGCGTATACGTTGTGCTCGCCTGCCCTGCGTTACCGCCCCGTGCGGCTCGCAGCGCGTGGATCTTGTGCCCGCGGAGCGCAATAGCGCTGACACGCGGGAAATCGGACGGCCTCAAGGGCGCACCTTCGCTGGCGCTTCAATCGAGCGCCCGAGCCGCGCGGCGCGCGCCTGCTCGACGAGCTGCTCGATCCGCCTGTCGACCTCGCGCTCGATCTCCTCGCGCGACTTCTCGCGGTCGTTGAACAGCCCGACGTGCTTGCCGGCCGTCTTGAGCGGCCCCGGCTTGTCCCACAGCTTGATCTCGACCTCGCGGGTCACGTTGCCGTGCTCGTCCGTGAACACCTTGCGCTTGATGCTCGAAACCGCGCGGATGGCGCCCGTCGGCGCGTCGGCCTTCACCTTCACGTTGCCCTCGTCGTCGACGTCGTAGTGGTCGACGCTCGAGAACGCCAACAGCGCGAGCTCGGCGAGGACCTTCTCTTGCGTGATCTCGGTGCGCACCTGCAGCTTCGACCTCGCCGCCGTCAAAGCCTCGACGACCTTGGGTGTTCTGAGCAGGTGCGACGCAGTGCTCTCAATCCCCGGCCCGGCCTTGTATCCCGCGCGCAGAGCGGCCTGCGTCGCGTTGCCGTCGACGAGATACTCGGCCACGAAGCGGGCCTGCCGGGGACTGAGGTCGCGCATGGGTTACGTCCCGCCGAGCTCCATTCGGATGCCCGTCGCGAGCGCGCGCATCTTCTCGGCGCGCGGCGTCGTCTCTCCGTTGGCGCGTCGCTCAAGCTCGCCGGCCACCTCGAGCCCGCGGCGCCGGAAGTTCGGCGTCTTGAGCTTGCCGGCCTTCGCGCGCGCGAGGCGCTTCCGCGCGTCCTTGCTCACGTGCCCTCGACGACGCGCTCGACCTGGTCGATCTTGTACCAGGGCACGGTGATGATGAGGTCGTGCCCCTCGAGCTTCTCGGCGCGCGCGCGGATGCTCTCGTAGCCCGCGCCGTCGATCTTCACGTCGATGCCGCCCGCGTGCATGCGACCGTCGACGTCGATGAGGTCGCGCTTTTCGCGCAGGCCGGGGATATTCACGGTCTCCATCGACCGCAGTCGGATCAGCGCGTACTTCACCCACTGCGGACCCTGCTTGGTTTCGGCTGCCATACTCGTTCTCCTCTCGTTTCGTTTCGCCTCGATGTGCTTCCACGCCTGCTCGCGTCCCGAGCGGCGCCACGGATTCGCGACCGGCGGCGGCGGCGCGCGCCGGACCACCACGCGCAGCGCCTTCTCGACAACGCCGCGGCTCACGCGGAGCTTTCGCGCCACCTGGCCGTTGCTCTTGCCCTGTGCGTGCAGACGCCACACGGCGCGCAGCTGGACGCTGGCGTCGGCCCGCTGCCGCGGGAAGTAGTCGCGGCGTCGCAAAAGCTCGCGGGCCCAGGCCAGATACTTCTCGCGCGCGGCCGCGTCGTCGGAGTCGTACAGGCGCGAGCGCTCCCCCGTAGGTACGCCACGCCGCCAGATCTTACCCGCGCCCATCGGATCGTCGAGCGGCGCCAGGCCTTCGCGCGCGAGGCGGTCCTCGAGCAGCCGACGCGCGTGATCGACGTCGAGGCGCAGCAGCGCGACCTTCATGGAACCCCCGGAGGGATGCGCACGATGACTCGCACGTGCCCGTCGTCGCCCATCCAGCCGAGCCACGCGCGCACGCCGAAGCGCGCCTCGAGATGCCGGGCGATGCCGTCGAGCGGCTCGAACCCGCGCCGCGGCGGCACGAAGATCAGGCCCGGCGCGAACGGAAACTGCGGGCTCAGCGCGTCGCGCGGGGCGATGCGCGTGCTGGCGTATTCGTCCCAGCTCATGAGGCTCCTTTGCGCGCCGGCGCGGTGCCTTCCATGACGTCGCGCACGCGCTGCCACAGCGGCTTCGCGTGCCACTCTCTCCAGCGCGTGACGCGGAGGGCGGCCTCTTGCTGTTCGGGCGTCCAGTGCGTGACGTGCCAGCAGCGGCACTGCGTGCAGCGGTAGGCGTTCATCGTCTTCGGCGGGGCGCGCCGCGCGCTCTTACGCATCTTCTCGATCGCGAACAGCGCCGTGCCCTCGTCGCCGTATTTCGCCTTCCCGGTGCAGCCGGGTACGTGGGCGGAGATCACCGCCGCGCCGCCTGTTCGAGCAACTCGCGGAGCGTGGGCCGCCGGTACTCGAAGTACCCGCGACCGGAGCAGGGGCCCAGCTTGCGCAGCTCGCGGACCGCTTCGAAGTTGTCGCAGCAGGCGAAATCAAGAGATGCCGGGCACCGCTCGCACGACGCCATGAACAACTCCGCGGCCCCGCGCCCATAGACGTGCCCGAGGCGCTCACCTTCTCGAATGACGTCGTCCGCGGTCATGCGGCCCTCCGATGGCTCGCCTGCTGCCCGCCGCGCCACGGGTCGGCGCTGCGCTTCTCGACGCACAGCGGGCCAAGGGCACGCCAGTCCGTGATGTGCCAGCCAAGGTCAGGCCCGCGGTAGACCATGAGGTGCACGACGTCGTCGGCCTCGATCTCGGCGCGCTCGGGACACTCCGAGCACAGCACCAGGAAGCCCGGCCGGCGCCGCTTCTTCGGCGTGAACGACAGGTCGCGGCCGCCGCTCAATTCACGGACAGCCGTCTTGAAATCGACCTTGCGCGTGGCCATGAAGTAGTCGACGACGCCGCCCGACTCTCCGCAGGCGAAGCACCGGTACCGCCAGCCGCTCGGCGTGAGCCGCACCGACATCGAGCGGTTCTTCTCGTCGTGGAACGAGCACAGTGCCTGATAGGCGTCGCGGCCCACGCGGCGCGGGTTCGCATCGGCGGGCAGCAGCTCGATCAGGCTCACGGCCTGGCGAACCGACTCCGCGTCGATGCGAGAGTTCCTCATCGCCGTCTCCCCGTGTCCGTGCCGCAGTTCTGCTCGCCCCGCCGGCCCATGAACGCGACGACATCCGGCACGCACACATGGCCCCGGCCGTCGTCGAAGATGCGTGTCCCGCACCGCTTCACCGGGCACACGCCGATGACCCGCACGGGCCGCATCTCGGCGTTACCGGTCGACTCGCCCGCGACGGCCCCGCGCCTTCTCGCCTCGCGCATGAACACGTCGACCGTGGCC
>Ga0310811_10002365_pt1 | contig 23570 bp, 22 predicted proteins | sample YCmetagenome_FD_207642 | JGI IMG/M metagenome (GOLD analysis project Ga0310811, IMG submission 207642) | Soil microbial communities from experimental microcosm in Duke University, North Carolina, United States - YC | ecosystem: Engineered > Artificial ecosystem > Soil microcosm > Unclassified ... | reverse complement strand
ATCACTTGGTTATTACGCCGCGTCACTCTCCACGTGTGTTGAACCACGCGTTTTGTTGCTTTAGTTGCCTTCGTTACTTTCGCCACGCCTACTATTCTCCCGTCGGGTTATTACCGCCGTCATATGACGTCCTCCAAAGAACAGCAACAGCACACCGGCAAGTTTATTCATCGAGGGCTGCCAGCAGAAAGCCTGGGACGCCACTGCAACGCGACCTCATCAGGCAGGCAGCACGACAAGTTAATGGCCCATGACCGCCTAGCGACGATCAATTTGGATCTGTGAGCGGCTACACCTTCTCAATGCGGGAATTTACCGCTGTCTCGCGTCCGCTTTCGCCCATCTCGGACGCGATGCTGAGGCGCGTGAGGCGGCGGCGCGTCTGCTTGAGCTCGATCCGGCCTTTACGATATCGGCATGGATCGCCCGGGCGGCCAAACAAACTCGAAGCTGGTGATTGAGGGGCTTCGCAAAGCCGGGTCGCCCGAATGAGCCCGCGTGTGCTTGCGGCAAAAGTTGGCGATGCATGAGTCCGGAAATGGCCCGGCGCTACCACTCGGCGGCTGCAGGCTAGCGTCAGTTCTGGAGGGGACAGCAGACCTGCTCTAAGCCGTGCCTTACGGCAAAGCTTGACCCCACCCGGACATCTCCTGCGCGGCGAACGGCAGCGCAGGACACACGCCGCTAGATTTACGCGGCAAGCGGCTGGGAGCGCGCGTGATCGGCGCCGGACTTTGGATATCGACGATCCTTGCACTCGAACGATTGGGGCTCGATCCGCGACAAGACCAAATCACTATTTTTCCCGTCGGTAGTCCAGTGCAAATCTTCCGTGCGTTGGAACAGGGCGAAATCGACGCTGCGCTCGTGTCAACAGCACAAAGTCGCGAACTGCAGGCCAAAGGGTTCGCTGTCCTTTTGAAAGACTACCCGCCAGACATAAGCAGCTTTGGAGGCGGCCTCGTTATTTCCAGTAGATTTCTCGCGAGTAATCGCGACGTGGTAGAGAACGTCGTGCATGCCTTGCTCGAAGCTCTGGCGCTATGTCTTGGCGGACGGAACAAGGAAAAGTCATGCAAGCATTCAACAAATCTCTCAGTATCACCGACGACGAAAGCGCTGCAAACAGTTTGGCCGAACTGCGACGCAAGCCATATCCGTCACTGGCACCGCTAGCAAAGATGCGAGCGGTGATATCAATTCATGACCCCCGCGTGCTGAAGGTTTCGCCTGCTGATCTCATTGATGACTGGTTTGTTCGCAAGTTCGACGAAAATGGTGAGCTGGATGCCCTCTACGCGGCTTATGCCTAGTCTTGGCGCGGCTGGCGCATCCGCGTGTCTTCAGTCCCGCCGGTACCTTCCAAGCGCTATACACAATGTCCGTTGATGGCCCACACCCGACAAAAGCCGGCGTTTGCCCAAACGTCGGCTGTTAGGGGTTAACCAGAATGGCCGACGAGTGGACGAACCGACGCGATTGACCCGCTGCGGACTTTTGATTGGTCCTAATCCGCTCTTGCTTAGGACGTTTGTATAATTTGTCAGGAGGTAGGCGCCGCTATAGTGACGGAGAGTTTCGGAAGGATAGCCAGAGTCATTCTGCATCGAGCTTATGGAGTCTAGGAAGGTTGGACTCATGCGGCGACGGGATTTCATTGGAGCTATTGGCGCCATCGCCGGTCTCGGCACGGTGGCTCTTCCCATCCGAGCTCAAGTCCAAGTCCGTCGAGTCGGTGTTCTCACTGTGCAAGGGCCGGCAACTCGGCTTCTGGAAGAAACCCTCAAACAGCGGGGCTGGACGCTCGGCCAAAATCTCAAGATCGAATACCGAATCTACAACGGAGATACCGATCAGGCGCACCGTTATGCCCGCGAGCTAATCTCCCTGAAGCCGGACGTGCTGTATGCTGTAGCCAACACATCGATGGCGGCCGTTCAACTGGAAGGCTCAACGATTCCGACTGTCTTTGCGATGGTGAGCGACCCCGTCGGGAGGCACTACGTCGATAGCCTTTCGAGACCGGGCCGCAACGTGACCGGCTTTACGCCTTTTGTGCCGTCGCTCGGAGGCAAGTGGGTTTCCATTCTGAAGGAGGTGGCCCCGGACATCCAGCGCATTGGCCTCGTTTACAATCCTGAACCCGGAAACAATGCCGCTGCATTTCGCAAATCGATTGATGAGACTGCGGGCAACTCGGGGATTGTGGCGGTGGAGGCACCCAGCGGGGGCAGTCCAGACATAGAGCGTCTAATTTTCTCTCTAAAGGAGAAGCCCAGGTCCGGGCTTGTTTTCTTGCCAGACCTTTTTACTTGGGTTCAACGAGCTCATTTGACAGCCCTGGTCGCGCAGTGTCGTCTTCCAGCAATTTATCCGCTTCGTCAGTTCGCCGATGCAGGCGGTCTGATATCGTACGGCATCGACGAAGATAAGATATTTGTCAGCGCTGCTTCATACATTGACCAGATTTTGCGTGGCGCCAAACCAGCTGAACTGCCGGTTCAAGCTCCAACCGAATTCGAGCTGATCGTCAACCAGAAAGCAGCTAAGCAACTCGGCTTGACGCTACCGTCCACGCTGCTCGCGCGTGCCGACGAGGTGATCGAATGAGTGCGCCAGCCGCAAGCTGGTGCGATCCAGCCGGTGAAAGACCGGCCCAAGTAAGGCGTAGCGTCCGCTTGGTAGCGAGTGTTGCGTAGCCGCTGGTGACAGTGGTTGCGAAGCGTACACAGCGATTGCATGGGGTGCGGGATTGAGCCACGAAAGATCAGATGTCGCGGGGGCCGAGGGTTTTTATTCCCTCGAAGGCAACATGTGCGGCACCGTGCGAGGTGCTGATCGCCCTGCCAGGGTCTAAGGCCACATCACGTGCAAAAGGATCGCATCGGAAGCTGGGAGATCTCGGGTCTGACCGGAACGGTGTTGCCTTTGCCGGCCCGCATCGGGAAGGTGAGGAGCCGTAGCCGATGATGAACGGACCCGAGAAGTCTGACTCTGTCATAGTAGCTGCGAAGCCAACGAACAAAGCGGATCTGCGGCGGAGTTGGTGGAGCGAAGGGCAGGGACCGAGGGGAACGTGGGCCAATTAAGCACGTGCCGGGCTCAGAACCGGATAAGCGTGAACAGGTGTTGGCTCGCATACGGCAACAGCCGCCGTCGTCGACCCTAGGTGGGAGCCGCATGCGGGAAAGCCGCACGTGCGGATCTGTGCGGGGGGCGCGAGGTAACTCGCGTCTACCGTGAAACCGCTGATCCATGTCTCCTCGTGGTCCCTCACGACGAAATCGTCCGATCGCACATAGGTCGGCTAAGAGGGGTAGACCAGACGAGCCAGAAGCGCGGCCAAATCGACGCGAATAACCCGGACCCGCCGCAGACGAGATCGAAATCCTTGCACTGCGGTGAGCCCCTGACATGATGCTCTTCAATCCGTTATACTGTAGGCTTGGTCGGAGGCAGCGGGTGCAGTTCGATCAACTGAAACGGCGCGAATTCATTACGCTGGTCGGTGGAGCGGCGGCATGGCCGATCGCCGCGCACGCGCAAGAGCCAGGACGAGTCTGTCGTCTTGGCAACGTGTTCGCGGCTCCGCGCGATGCGCCCCACCACGTCGCACTCTTTGCCGAACTCGAATGCTGGCTTCGTCGAAGGCCACAATCTCACAGTCGATTGGCGCGGATATGGATTGCGTGTCGAGCAATTCGATGAACACGCGGCGGATCTGGTCAAAGCCGGGGTCGACCTGATCCAGGCAGGCGGTGATGCCGCTGTTCGCGCCTCTCAACGGGCAACGAGGGAAATTCCCATCCTCGCATTGACGGATGACATGGTTGGTCAAGGATTCGTTCGCTCGCTTTCTAGGCCGAACGGCAACATCACCGGCGTCACAATTCTGGGTTCCGAGCTCGACGGCAAGCGGCAAGAAATTCTTATCGAAGCGGTGCCCGGCGTTCATCGCATTGGCGTGATCGCGGATCGGAACGTCACGCCAGAGTCGCACCTCAGAGGGTTGCAAGATGCGGCGCGCGTGCGAGGCGTCGAGCTTTCGGTCCATTGGGCTATCCTGCAAGAGGATATTGCGCCGGCGATCGACGCCGCGAAATTATCCGAGGCAGACGCGCTTAATGTCCTCGCATCGGCGCTCTTTTTTAACAATCGCACGATTATCTTTGATCGAGTGACCACGCTGCGGCTGCCAGCGATGTATCAGTGGCCGGAGATCGCGGATCAAGGCGGGTTGATCGGGTACGGGCCGCGCATTGTCCAACTCTACCGCGAAGTAATTAGTCGGCAGCTCATCAAATTGCTGCGTGGAGCCAAGCCTGTTGACATACCGGTCGAGCAGCCCACCAAGTTCGAGCTGGTAATCAATCTTCGCACCGCAAGGATGATCCAACTCAATCTGCCGGCCGCCTTGCTCTCCCGCGCCGACCATGTGATCGAATAGCTCCATCTATTGCTGCATCTGCTCACGGCCGCTCATGGCCCCAAGGCTGCCGAAATTTGGCGGCAGAGCAAGTCGACAGCTGTTTGGGGTACAGCGGCCGTGGCGCTGACCCGTTCGGGGAAAGCAGCCTTTGACCCAGACCCAACCAACTGTAATGTGGCATGGGCTACTTTTACAGATGCCGAGGAAACCGCAGACGATCAGCGCTGCGGGTGGATAGCCTCAAACTGCGGCATTTGGTACCGTCTCAAGAAAATCGCGCAGCAGGAAAGCTTCGATACTGGCGCGCCTGGGACATGGTCCAGAAACTGGACTACCTTGGTGGCCTTCGTGATGCTAAAATTCTCGTCATGAAAGGCTATGGATCATTTTGCCCCGTAGCCAAAGCTGCGGAAATTCTCACGGAGCGGTGGACCCCGCTCGTGCTCCGCGAGCTATTGCTAGGATCCCGCCACTTCAACCAGCTTCGCCGCGGCATCCCCCAGATGTCGCCCACCCTCCTTTCCAAGCGCCTGCAGACGCTAGAAGAAGCCGGACTAATCTCACGCCAATCAGGCGATAATGGGCATTGGGAATACCATCCAACCCAAGCGGCTAGGGAGGCCCGGCCAATCATCGACGCATTGGGCTATTGGGGCCACAGGTGGGCGCGCAGCCAGCTTATGCCCAATGAACTCCATGCGGGTCGACTTATGTGGAATATGCGCCGTTCGTTCGATCAAAAGCACATTCCATGCGACTTCGTGCTGTACATCGAGATTGCGGACGCTCGACCGAGGCGCTGGTGGTTTCTTGTGAAGAAGGAGGAAGCCGATCTCTGCTGGGATGATCCCGGCTTCGAGGTCGATATCAGCCTCCATGCAAGTCTGCTGACGCTTGTGCAGATTTTCATAGGCGAGCTGCCGCTGCTACGGGCGTGTGAGCTCGGCAAAGTCGAGGTCGACGGTCCAAAGCATCTTGTGAAAAGCATGGGAGCTTGGTTCCCGCGCAGCAAATACGCCAATGAGGCGCCTGCGACCGCGGATCGGGTCTCAACCAGTTGAGCACATTCTTTTTCAGTCCACTTTTTGGACTAGTGGCTCTACTTCCCTCAGCGGTAGCGTTTGCGACCAAACATCTCAGCTAAAGGAGGCACAAGATGAGCCGCCCTTCTCTTTCATACGTCCTACTGTTGATCTTTACGTGTATGTGCGTCGGTCCCGCGGGGGCAGACTCACTTGCCGACGAACTTTCCTCGGCGGCTGCCAAATGGGATGCCGCCATCAACAACGCAGACTTTGATGCCCTTTTACCATTGTATGCCGCTGACGCCAGATTGATGCCGCCTGGCGCGCAGCCCGTCGTGGGCCCTTTGGCAATCCGCAATTTCTTTGCTGGGCGAGGAAGAAGCGTCAGAGATCACAAGGTTGAGCTGGTCGATGTGTTGCCCATCGGGAACTACGCATATACCGCCTCCCATTTCACGGCCACATTAGTGGTGAATGAGAAGGCGGCGCCAATTTCTGGCAGCACCGTGAGACTCCTTGAACGCCAACCCGACGGACAGTGGAAGATAAAGTCCCATATCTTCGTTAAAGAATAAATTCGCGAGTGCCACAGCCATCAGACACCCACAAACCTGACACGGGTCGCAAGTGATAGATGGTCGTGCACCCTATGGCCCTTCGCGACGGTGGGGCAGCACCTTGAGATTCCGGTCGGTTTTGTAGAGCAGCGGAAATGCGAGGGGCGCCGTCTCTGGCCAGAGACGTCGCGGAAACCCAAGAACGGACGTTCACATGGATTTCTTCACGATAGCGAAACAAGACGATGTAACCTTCGAGGCTACGTCGGATCATTGTCGTAACTGCTGCTGAGGTTCGGACGGATGAGGCGTTGGCACTACGTCAATATCGTTAGTGTCGTTGTCGCTGCGAGCCTGCTTGGTGCTGGGGCGCTGGTGGTCGGCCAGTCCCACGTGTCGCCACAAGCCATCGCGTCCTCGGTAACGCGTACACCGGAGCTTATAGAGCGCGCGTGGCGCCTGTCAGTGGTAACCACATTCCACAGGGACGTTAGCTGGCAATCAAATGGATCCCGTTGTGGACCTGCCGCTGTAGCGAATGCGTATCGGTCGCTTGGCGAGGCGGCGAGCACGGAGGACAAGGTGTTGGCTGGCACAGGCTGGTGCTGGACGGGCGTATGCATCTTGGGCCTCACACTACGGTCTTGCGCAATCTCAGCGAAGACCAGTTTCTGGAGCATCTGCGTCGCTCCAACGATCCGGGCCGACGCTACATCGTGAATTTCGATCGCGCGCAGATTTTTGGCGCTGGCGTTGGACATCATTCGCCCATCGGGAGCTATCTCGAAGCTGAGGATTTAGTGTTCGTGCTTGATGTCAATTCCGACTATCAGCCGTGGCTGGTCGAGCGGAAGCGGCTGTTTGCCGCTGTAAATACGTTTGGCGGCGCTAAGAAGCGCGGGCTGCTGCTAATAGAGTAATAACACTCGCAGGGCCCCACGGAACGTCGCCTATTGGTCCTTCGCGACAGATTGGGGCGGTCTGGTATATGGCCGGTGATAGGGCTAAACCGGAAATCGCTTGGCGCTGATGAGCCATAGCGGTCTTGCGGCGCTTGGGGTAACCTTCTTTCACCCCTTTTTGCCCGCGCTGACGAGGTGATTGGATGAGGCGGCGGGAGTTCATTGCGCTGCTAGTCCTCGCGGCTCTTAGTAGCCGCCGCGCGGCTTTGGCTCAGCGAAGTCGGCCGTTCATAGTCGTGTTGAGCCCGTATGGCGAAACAACGGACCCGGTTTTCAATCCAGTATTTCGCAAGGATTTCACTCAGGCGCTCAGGGATTTAGGCTGGGTTGACGCCTCGAACATCCGACTCGAGTATCACGACGCCGGGGGAGATTTTGGGCGGTTGCGCAAATTAGCAAAGGAAGGAGTAGAGCTTCATCCGGACTTGATCGTTGCCGTTAATACCCCGCTGGTCGCCGCAGTTCTTGGCGAAACTCGGACGATCCCAGTTGTCTTCGGCTATGTATCGGACCCGGTCGGCAGCGGCTTCGTCCAAAGTTACGCACGCCCTGGCGGCAACGCCACGGGTTTTGCTTTCGGCGGCAAGGACCTTGCAAGCAAATGGCTCGGACTCCTCAAGGAAGTGTCGCCTGCAATTACTCGGGTCGCCCTCCTGTTCAATCCTGATGCCTCCCCCGGCCGTGGCAGCTACTACATGCGTCCGTTCGAAGCCGCCGCTGTGTCGCTTGCGATCACGCCCGTGATGACACCTGTTAGCAGTGCCGAGGAAATTGAGCGCGCCATTTCACGACTCGAAGGTCAACCTCCTAGTGGCCTTGTTGCGACACCAGACTACTTCGTTGCCAGTCAACGTGAACTCATCGTTGCCGTTGCTGCCCGGCACAAGGTGCCCGCGGTGTATTTCTTGCCTCAATTTGCCATCACCGGCGGGCTGATGTCGTACAGCATTGATGATCCCCTCGAACCTCGACTAGCTGCATACGTGGATCGGATTTTAAAAGAGACCAAACCGGAAGAGCTTCCGGTTCAAGAGCCCGTCAAGTTCAAACTGGTGATCAATCTAAAAACGGCGAAGGCGCTCGGTCTCGATGTGCCACCCTCTCTGCTTGCCCGCGCCGACGAGGTGATCGAATAAAGACGCAGTCTCGCTGCGGTGGATGAGTCCGCACATGACCCGAAGCGGTCATCGACTATTGTTCGTGTAATCCCCATTGCCGAATGATGTTTGCGACGCCGTCAGAATGGCCGGCAGCGCCACTGACGCTAAATTCACAAAATGATGAATTTGGCTGAGGTCAGCGCAATGGCAAACTCTCCCAGTGACTGACGGTCACTGATGGAAATGGGAGATTCGCAGATGGCGCGATATGGCCAAGCCGCCGCGACGCTTACAGGATTCCTACTCGGTGGTGCTTGCGCGGTGATGCTGATAACGCCATTGCATGCAGCGGACGAGCACTCAGATCTGCTGAAAGAATCTCAGGCTATTTTCCGACCCCTACCGAATGACATGGCGAGCTCGGAGTTCCCAGTCACGCCCGAGCGTGTCGAACTTGGTCGCAAGCTCTACTTCGATCCGAGAATCTCGGTCGATGGGACTGTAAGCTGTGCCCGCTGCCATCAGCCGGCTCTCTATGGCACAGACGGCCTGGCCAAGCCGCTCGGTGCCCACGACAAGGTCAACCCGCGAAACGCGCCGAGCATTCTCAATGCGGCGCTTCAGTTCAAGGAGCACTGGCGCGGCGATCGGGAGAATGTTGAAGAGCAGGCGAAGAAGGCACTCGTTGGGCCACCGAGCTTTGGCGACCCCGACTACGCGACCGCGATGGCGAGGATCAAAGCGATTTCTGGGTATCCGGAACTGTTCCACCAAGCGTTTCCAGATGAACAGGATCCTGTCACGCCGGACAACTGGGCGAAGGCGATCGGTGCTTATGAGCGGACGCTTGTGACGCCCTCGCCTTTCGACAAGTTCCTGACCGGCGATGCGCAGGCGCTTTCGCCGGCGGAGCGCACCGGCCTGCGCAAGTTCATCGATACCGGCTGCACCGCGTGTCACAACGGACCAGGGATAGGCGGCGGTATGTTTCAGAAATTCGGGGTCGTCGAGGACTACTGGACGGAGACCGGCAGCAAAGAAGTGGACAAGGGCCGCTTCGACGTTACCCACAAGCCGGATGACATGTATGTCTTCAAGGTGCCGAGCCTAAGGAACGTCGCGATGACGCCACCCTATTTCCACGACGGCTCGGTTCGGACATTGCCGAAAGCAGTGCGCATCATGGCCAAAGTACAGCTTGGGAAGAATCTGAGCGATGATGATGTGGCTGACATTGTCAGTTTCCTAAACAGCCTGACCGGGAAATTGCCGGAGAGCTTCGTCGAAGCGCCCGTGCTTCCGCCCTCGGGATTCGATCCAACGGCGGCCAATTCCAACCAGCAATAACGGAAGCTAGGACGAGCTGTACTTCTTGCCTGTACAAAGTCTCCTTCTGGCCCATCGGCGAAGCTACAGCTCGCACCGGTGACGTCCGCTTCGGTGGGTTCTGCCGACGCGAATTGCTCGCGTTGAGCCTTTCTCAATTTGACCCGAAGCGGACTCGGCTCTGATGCGGTTTACTTATTATTCCGCCGGCGCTTCCTACGTGAACGGCTTCACAGGGTGCCAGCGACCGGCGTGTTATTCTCCTTCGCGTCTTACGGTGGGAGCCGGGACTTCGCGGGCCTGGGCAATTACAAGTGCTGCGCAATGGCTCTCATAACCCTGAGGAAGAGTTGTTCTCATGTCGCATCCTGACCCGCACGAGCCGCCCGATCGCACACCGATCCAAATCGGCGAGGTTTGGGAAAACCCCATAACGCAGGAACGCGCCACGATTCTTGAGCTTCCTGACCAGAACCCCGAGCGCCGGGTGGTCGGCGAACTGCTCGCGCTTGCCGGGGCGCACGTGGTCGGCGAACATCGCCATCCCGGAATTGTCGAGCGTTTCACTGTTCTTGAAGGTGAACTAACCATCAAATGCGACGGCAAGCCGAGCACTCTTCGCCAGGGAGATACAGCCACCATCGACCCGGACGTATGGCACGACTGGTGGAATGCGAGCGACCGAGACGCGCGCGTGCGCGTCGAAGTGACGCCCGGTGAACGCTTTGGCCATATGCTTGAAACTTTGTTTGGCCTCGCGCGGCTCGGACATACCGACGCGAGGGGTAGGCCGAATCCATTGCAGTTCGCACTGATCGCACGGGAATTCAGCGACGTGATCGTTTTTCGTTCGCCACCAATGATAGTGCAGCGTGCGCTCTTTGGCATCCTCGCTGTTATCGCGCGCTGGTGCGGTTATCGCGCGACGTACCCTCAGCTCTCCCGAACGGTGCTGGCGGCGCGAACACAGGCCTCTCGCTCCATTGGAGTGATGGGAAAGCTCGCGGATACAATTCGCCGAGATAACCCAGAGCTGACGAAATTGGACTCTCCTTAAATCAAGTGTGTTTGTAGCCACGAGCCACAACAGACTGGACCCGCAAGTAAGTAATGCGGATGATCATCTGCCCTTTCAAGATTGGAGGGGAAAATGGACGACAAGATGGACCGTCTTACGGAAGCCTCGAACCCGCGTCGAGCGACGCTCAAGGATGCCGCTCAGCTCTCGAAGCTCTTCGCTTCGGCGTTCATGGACGATCCGCTATTCAACTACATGATCCGCGGAGGGGCTAAACACGCTGCGGCGCTCGAAATTTTCTTCCATGAGGTTCTCGCGGCACGCGACATTCCGCAGGGTGAGGTCTGGATGAGTTCGGATGGGAATGCGTGCGTGTGCTGGCTATCTCCCGAGGCGCAACGATCTCCTGGAGGACTGATTCAGAAACTGCGTTGGCTACCGTTCTTTATTCGCGTCTACGGTCTTACCAACTTCAGTCGGTCGATGTCGATCATGGACGCGATGGAGAGAAATCACCCTTCAGGGCGACATTTTTATCTGTCGTTCATCGCGGTTTCCCCTAAATATTTCGGAATAGGGTTGGGATCGCGAATTCTCAAATCAACGTTCAAACAAATTGACGCGCGCGGGCTTGGTGCATACGTCGAAAGCTCTAATCCAAAGAACGCGACGTTCTATGAGCGTGCTGGCTTTGTTGCTCAGAAGAACATCGCTCCAGCGGGAGCGCCTTCGCTGATTGCGATGTGGCGTGAGGCAAAAAAAGTCAATGAGGTGCCCGGTAACACTTTGCTCCCACCTGATATGTCAGATGTCGGATAAAACTTGTGCTTTGGTGCTGCTTCCAGCCACTGAGGGCCTCCTCAGTCGAGGAAGCCCGCTGACAGAGTTTGGGACGGCAGCCGAAGAATGTCCGGAAGTGGCCCATCGCGACAGATTGGGACGGTCTGGAGATGTCCGGTGGTAGGGCCGAACCGGACGTTACCAGCCGAAGCATGAACCGGCGCTCGTGACCCATAGCCCTCTTGTGCCATGCGCCGCATTTTGCGCCCGCCGTGTGCGGCTACAGTCGAGATGTGGTAGCCTGCGTCCCGTCGTCCTCAAGCTGTGATGAGGTTCGAATGAAGCGGCGGGAGTTCATTGGACTTGCCTGTTGCGTGCTGCCCACGACAGCATCAGGGGCTGCATGGGCAGTGGAGCCTCACAAGATGTACCGGATCGCGATCCTCCACCCATCGCATCCGGTATCCGATCTGGCCGAAAACGGCCGCATCAGATATTATCGCGAGTTCTTTCGCGAACTTCGCCAGCTCGGCTACATCGAGGGAAAAAACTTGGTGGTTGAACGGTATTCGGGCGAAGGGCGTATTGATCATTACCCTAAACTCGCCCGCGAAGCCGCTGCTCGCAATCCCGATGTTATTTTTGTAATCACTAATGGGATGGCCGACGTTCTCAAGGAGGTAACCTCGACGATCCCGATCGTTGCGTTGACCGCCGATCCGGTCCCGTCCAGTCCCGTCCAGCCCGGCCTAGTGAAGAACCTCGCGCGGCCAGGCGGAAACATCACCGGTGTTAGCGTAGACGCGGGTCTTGCGCTTTGGGAGAAACGACTTCAGCTTTTTAGGGAGGTTGTCCCGACAATATCGAAATTGGCAATCGTGGGCATAAAAACAAACCCGGAAGCAGCCCAAATGCGGGAGACGACAGAGAAAGCCGGTATCGGAATCGTAGGTCCATTTTACATGGAAAAGGGCACCGATGACGAGTACCGGGAGGTCTTCGCCACGATCTCCCAGTCAGGGGCCAACGCCCTCTTCGTGGGCGGAAATGCCGAACTCGTCACAAAGAGACAGCTCATTGCGGAATTGGCGGCGAAGCATCGGCTGCCAGCCATATATCCATATCCGGTGTTTGTTGAGGCCGGTGGCCTGATGTCCTATGGAACTGATCTGGTGGAAATTCTTCGCCGGGCTGCGCATGACATTGATCAAATTCTCAACGGCGCAAAACCCGGCGATATTCCTTACTATCAGCCAACTAAGTTTGAGCTTGTCATCAATCTCAAAGCTGCGAAAGAAATCGGACTTACAGTGCCAGAGCCCCTGCTCGCCCGCGCTGACGAGGTGATCGAGTAAGGCGGCGAACGTCCGGTTATGGGTTATGGCCCGTGGCGACAGATTGGGTGGTCTGGAATATGTCCGGTGATAGGGGGCTGAACCGGACGTTACCAGCCGAAGCGTGAACCGGCACTCGTGACCCAGAACGGACATTCGACCTGTTAGTGTTCGCGCTCCCAAATGAGCGTGCCCACGACTTTTTTGCCAACAAGCACGGCGCGGACCTGTTCAGCAGTCCGAATGCTCAGCCTGCCGCCGTCCAACTTGAAAAACCTGACCTGGTCTTATCCGGTCAGAAGCTCGTTCCCGATATGTCGACCTTCACTCAGCTTCCAATTACGGGCAAGCTGCTTGGCTGCGTCGTCCGCGAGTGCAAATGCAGATTGGAGATACAGATAGGCGGCAAGCGCGGAGACAACGGCACGTAGCATTTTTTCATGGCCTCTGTCCCTGTAGGGCAAGAGGCAGAATGGCTGCATGTGGCCCGCAGCAGACATGAGAGGCTACCTTTTACTGCGATGCGCGTGCTACAATTGGGCGGTGGCGCTTAGCCTTTGGGTAGGTCCATGAACCGGCGAGAACTCATCGCACTGCTCGGCAGCGCGGTTATGCCATGGCCGCGTCCGGCCGGTGCACAGCGGAGTTTGCGTCGTCTTGGCGTGTTGATGGGAACCGAGCCCACTGATGCAGAGGGACAAGCTCGGCTCGCTGCATTACAAAAGGCACTAGACCTGCTGGGTTGGAGGGAAACAAGCGATCTTGAGACGTTCGTCAGGTGGTCCACTGAAGATATCCGCATTGATACGTCTGCTATGCAGATCGTTCAGCTCAAGCCTGATGTCATCCTCTCAAATGGCACGCCGGCAACCATAAGCTTCCAGCACCAAACAGAAGACATCCCTGTCGTGTTCACGATGGTGACTGACCCGGTGGGGCAGGGATTAGTCAAAAGCTTGGCCCAACCCGATGCGAATTTGACGGGTTTCACCAATTTCGAGTTTTCAATGGGTGGCAAGTGGCTTGGCCTGCTGAAGGAGGTTTCGCCAACAATCGCTCACGTCGTCGTTCTCTATGAGCCCCATACGCCGCATCCTTCCTCGAGCCGCTGCAAGTAGGCGCGGCAGCATCGTCCGTTCAAGTTCAGCCAGCTGAAATCCATGGCGCTTCGGACCTAGAGCGCGTAATCGCCACACTCCCAACCCGTTCCTGCAGCGGCCTAGTGATCATACCGAGCGTCTTCATGTCGACCCACCGGGACCGGATCGTCGAAGCAGCTGCGCGTCATGCAGTGCATGCTATCTATCCTTTCAGTTTCTTTGCAAGCGCTGGTGGGCTGATTGCATATGGGGCCGATGGACTAGACTTACATTCGCGCGCGGCATCCTACGTGGATCGCATCCTCAAGGGCGCGAAACCTGCAGAGTTGCCAGTCCAGCAGCCGACCAAATACGAACTCGTTATCAACCTGAGGACCGCTAAAGCGCTCGGTCTCGATGTGCCACCCTCGTTGCTAGCCCGCGCCGACGAGATAATTGAATAGCCGCAAATTGATGCTGCATGAGTCCGGAAATAGCACGTAGCCGCCTTCCAGCGGTTCGCCGCTGCTTCTGCTCTTGAAAGTAGGCCGGAGAAGCGCGCGGACCTCCCCTTCCACAGCGGCTTTTTGACCCTACGGGCATCGATCCGCCAATTAGCAGGCTCGAATTCGGGTATTTCGGCCCCTTCCAGAACGCAGTTGTAACCCCATAGAATGGCCTTGGTTACCCCCGAGGGCGGAAATGGCGCGGTCAGCAAAAGCGAGCGGCAAGAAGGGTGCGGCGAAGACGCGCAAGGTGCGATCAGAGAACGGCCGCAATCCAAAAACACAGGCGCGGAAAACTCAAATGGTTAATCCGCAACAACTCGTCGCGGAGCTTCGGCGCGAACTCGATCACGCCCGCGGCGAACTGGCGGCCCGCAACAACGCCTACAGCGAGCGGGTCGCATATCAGGCCGCTGCTAACGACGTGCTGAAGCTAATGTCGGCATCACCGGGCGATCCGCAGCCAGTGTTCGACCTTATCTCTGTCCGGGCTCGCGACCTTTGCGACGCCTACGGCGTGACTGTATACGAGTTCGACGGCTCGCTCCTGCATTGGCGAGCGGCAACGGGTGTCAGTGACGACCCCGCAGAGAGAGAGGCCGCCAAGGCGGCATTTCCGTTACTGCCAACGCCCGATCTAGTTGTCGGCCGCGCGATCCTAAGCCGTGCGATTGTTCACATCCGGGACTACGCGGCTGTGCCCGGGCTGCGTCGCTTCAGCCTCACTGTGAAGTCCACTGTCGCTGTCCCATTATTGCGAGGGAACGTACCGATTGGCGCCCTGCAAATGGGCAGTCGTGAGCGCGGCGGCTTTTCGGATGCCCAAGTCGGACTGCTACAAACCTTCGCCGACCAGGCGGTCATTGCCATGGAGAACGCGACGTTGTTTAACGAGACAAGGGAAGCGCTGGAGCGGCAGACGGCGACTGCGGAAGTCTTAAAGGTCATCAGCCGTTCGGCGTTCGACCTCGAACCTGTGCTCGATGCGCTACTTTCTTCCGCCTGCCGTCTCTGCGAAGCCAACATCGGAACAATTCGCTATCGCGCGGCGGAAGGGGGCGATTATCGGCTAGCGGCGACGTTCGGCTGCTTGCCCGAGTGGAAGGAACACTTCCTAAAGTACTCGACGAAGGCCGACAGAAGCTCGCTGTTTGGGCGGACCATCATCGAAGGACGTACCATCCATTTACCAGATGTTCTTGCAGATCCGGATTTCGGGCGGCCCGAAGCGCAACGGCTCATTGGGTTCAGGTCAGCACTGAGCGTACCGCTCGCGCGCGAGGGGCAGGCGTTTGGCGTAATCAATATGTTCCGCTTCAAGATCGGTCCATTCGAAAGCAGACAAATCGAGTTGCTTCAGACCTTCGCCGATCAGGCCGTGATTGCGATTGAGAACACCCGACTATTCAACGAGACAAAAGAGGCGCTGGAGCGGCAGACTGCGACGGCCGACATACTGAAGGTCATCGCAAGGTCGCCGGACGATGTGCAGCCGGTGTTCGAGGCCATTGCCGGCCGCTCAAAACGGTTAGTCAATGCATTGTCGACCACGGTATTCACGCTGGTGGACAGCGCAATGCACCTTCAGGCATTCACGCCCACTAATCAGGAGGCTGATACGACGCTGCAGGCCATGTTCCCAGCGCCCCTATCGACGTTTAGTTGGGGCGAGTCGGTCCGTAAGGGAGAAATTTTCCGCGTTGCCGACACTGACCGTGAACCGAGCAACCTGCGTGAGATTGCAAAGCTGCGCGGTTTCCGAAGCATGCTGTTGGTACCTCTCCTACGCGAAGGGTGCCCCATTGGTCTAATAAGCGTTACTCGGGTGGAGCGCGGTCCGTTTTCCGATCATCATGTGCAGCTGCTGCAAACTTTCGCTGACCAAGCGGTCATCGCGATCCAGAACGTCGAACTGTTCGGAAAAGTGCAGGCTCGCACGAACGAGCTATCGGAAGCTCTCACCTACCAGACGGCTAGCGCCAACATTCTCAGCGTGATCGCCTCGTCGCCCACCGACGTGCAACCCGTGCTAATGGCCATCGTCGAGAGCGCTTGCCAACTCTGCGAAGCCTATGATGCCATTGTCATCCTCAAGGACGAGGACGAGCTTGAAATTTACGCGCATCACGGGCCGATCCCGCATAACCGGACGCGCTGGCCAAACGACCTAACTACGACCTCGGGGCGCGCAATGGCCGACCGACGGCCAGTGCATGTGCATGACATACTCTCCGACGAGGGGCTTGAGTTTCCGATAGGGCGGAGCATGTCGTCTGTCGACGGCTGCCGGACGCTCCTGAGCGTTCCGCTGCTTCGCGAGGGTGAACCCATCGGCGCCATCGTGCTCCGGCGTAGAGACGTCTATCCCTTCAAAGACAAGCAGATCACGCTGTTGCAGACCTTCGCCGACCAGGCGGTGATCGCGATCGGCAACGTCCATCTGTTCGAACAGGTGCAGGAGCGCACGCATGACCTCCAGGAGTCACTGCGGCAACAGACCGCTACCTCGGAAGTACTGCAGATCATTTCGTCATCGTCCGGCGAGCTTGTGCCGGTCTTCAATAAGATGCTTGAGAATGCAACGAGCGTCTGTGGCGCCGAGTTCGGAACCATGACCTTGTATGAGGAGGGAGGCTTCCGCACGGTCGCCCTGTATAACGTGCCGAAGGCCTATGCGGACACTCAGCTCTACAAAGTCATTCGTCCTCACCGCGAAAGCGGGTTGAGCGCGGTGCAGAAGACCCATCAGCCCATTCATATTGCAGACATCAGAAGTGAGCGGCCTTATATTGAAGGCAATGCCAACGTTCGCGCTCTAGCCGATCTGGGGGGAGCTCGGACGCTGGTGATTGTTCCCATGCTCAAGGAAAACGAACTCGTCGGCTCGATCACCATTTACCGACAGGAGGTAAAGCCGTTCACGGATAAGCAAACCGAGCTTGTGTCAAACTTTGCCAACCAAGCCGTCATCGCGATTGAGAATGCGCGTCTGCTCAACGAGTTGCGGGACCGCACCGAAGAGCTGTCACGGTCCCTTGATGACCTCCGCACCGCGCAGGACCGTCTGATCCAGACCGAGAAGCTTGCCTCCCTCGGTCAGCTCACCGCGGGTATCGCGCACGAGATCAAAAACCCACTCAATTTCGTAAATAACTTCTCCGCGCTCTCGGTCGAGCTAACTGACGAACTGAATGATCTTTTGAAACAGGCGGCGCTTGCGGAACAGCTCCGTAAAGAAGTCGACGAACTGACCGATTTGCTGAAGTCCAACCTCGAAAAGGTAGTCCAGCACGGCAAGCGCGCAGACTCCATTGTCAAGAACATGCTGCTGCATTCGCGCGAGGGTTCGGGCGAGCTCCGTGTCGCGGACATCAACAGACTCGTGGAGGAGAGCCTCAACCTCGCCTATCACGGCGCGCGCGCCGAGAAATCCGGCTTCACCATTACACTGCAAAAAGAATTTGACGCGAGCGCCGGTTCGGCCGAGCTGTTTCCACAAGAGATCACCCGCGCACTGCTAAACCTAATCTCGAACGGCTTTTATGCTGCGACTAAACGCAAGACGGAGAACGGCAAAGCGAGAGTTGAGCCGACTCTGTCGGTCGCGACAAGAAATCTCGGCGCTTCGGTCGAGATACGCATCCGTGACAACGGCACGGGTATTCCGCCCGAGGTGAAGCAGAAGATATTCAATCCGTTCTTCACCACCAAACCGGCAGGAGAAGGAACCGGACTTGGCTTGTCGATGACCCATGACATTATTGTCAAGCAGCATGGTGGTACGATCGGCGTAGAGACTGAGCCCGGTGCATTCACGGAATTTATCGTTACTCTGCCGCGAGCAACAGGCGGTGTAAAACGATCAAGGGAGCAGCAATGAGCACCTACATCGTGGTGGTCGATGATGAGCCCGATGTCGCGGAAATGTTTAGGCAGCAATTCCGTCGAGATTTGCGATCAGGCCGCTTTATTATGGAATTTGCTCTGTCTGCGCGGGCCGCCTTGGAGCTAGTGAAAGCGATTCCCGATCCGTCACTCATTTTGATATTGTCAGATATCAACATGCCGGGGATGACCGGTCCATACAGCTGGGCCAAGACCTGACATCGAAGCGGCATCTGGCCCTGAGCTTCAGGAACAGGTCGAAGATTGTCCGCACCGTCCTAGCTTCGGTTTTTGCGGCACAGCGCCACGAAGGACCGGAAAACCTCACGAATTGCCCTGCCATTGTCCTTACGGAAATCTGCGATGGTCTTGAAGTCCGGCACCAGATGCCCCGTCAACCAGATCAGCTCGATGTTGCGCTGGCACTCGCGCTCTAAGCGACGGCTCGATGGGACCCGATTGAGATAGCCATAAATGTATATCTTGAGCAGCGTCGCCGGGTGATAGCAGGGGCGCCCTCTTTCCAGCGGGACAAACCGACCAAAGCCGAGCTGGCCAAGATCAAGACCCTCAACGAAAGCGTCAACCGCGCGAACCAGATTATCCTCGGCTACATAGTCCTCAAGTGCTGCTGGGAACAAACTGCTTTGGCTCCAATCAATCCCCTCCACGAAGCCTGACATCCAGTGCTCCCGATCGCCGATTCACGCACAGAATCATAGCATCGATAAGACTTTTCACACAGCCTGGGCCACCAGCCGACTTCGACCGGCAATCGTCACCAGACGATTGTGCCTATTTCGGCCGCGGTGTAGCTCGCTCCGTCGACCACTCGGCGGCCTTACGCCGCATGTCAGGGAACCGTTAGCTATCTCTTACGCTTATCGCTGCGTCCCAACACGAGCCGCGGCGTGCGATGATCGACGACCTCTGGTACAAGAACGGTGTCATCTACTGCCTTTCCGTCGGCACCTATATGGACGCGGACGGCGACGGCGTCGGCGATTTCAAGGGCCTGCTTAGGCGGCTCGATTACCTGCACGGGCTCGGCATCACCACAATCTGGCTAATGCCGTTTCAACCATCGCCCTGCAAGGATGACGGCTACGATATCTCGGACTATTACGGCGTCGACCCGCGCTACGGCACGCTTGGCGACTTCGTCGAGTTCACGCACGGCTGCAAGCAGCGCGGCATCCGCGTGATCATCGACCTCGTCGTCAATCACACCTCGAACGAACACGACTGGTTCAAGTCGGCGCGCAGCTCGAAGGAGTCACCCCATCGCAACTGGTATGTCTGGGCCGACAGGAAGCCCACCGGAGTAAACAAGGGCATTGTTTTTCCCGGCGTGCAGAAATCGACTTGGACGCACGACAAGGAAGCCGGCGCCTGGTACTTTCATCGGTTCTACGACTTCCAGCCCGACCTCAACACCTCGAACCCGCTGGTGCAGGCGGAGATCCTGAAAATTATGGGATTCTGGATCCAGCTTGGCGTGTCCGGCTTCCGCATGGATGCCGTGCCCTTCGTGATCGCGACCAAGGGCGCAAAGGTGAAGAAGCCGATCGAGCAATACGACATGCTGCGGGCGTTTCGCGAATTCCTGCAATGGCGCGAGGGTGACGCCATCATCCTTGCCGAAGCGAATGTTCTACCCAGGACCGACATGGACTATTTCGGGGATGACGGCGACCGCATGCACATGATGTTCAATTTTCACGTCAACCAGCATCTGTTCTATGCGCTGGCCTCCGCCGACTCCAGGCTACTCGCGAAGGCACTGGCCGACACGAAGCCGCGACCGGCCACCGCGCAATGGGGTCTGTTCCTACGCAATCATGACGAGCTCGATCTTGGCCGGCTGACGAAGGCGCAGCGCGAGACCGTGTTTAGGGCATTCGGGCCCAACAAGGACATGCAGCTCTATGACCGCGGTATCCGCAGGCGGCTTGCGCCGATGCTGGGCGGCGATCGGCGGCGGATCGAGCTCGCCTACAGCCTGATGTGCACGCTGCCGGGAACGCCGGTGATCCGCTATGGCGACGAACTTGCTATGGGCGACGACCTCTCGCTGCCCGAGCGCAGTTGCGCGCGCACGCCGATGCAATGGTCGACCGAGCCGCATGCCGGCTTCACCAAGAGCGACAAACCCTGCTCGCCTGTCATCGACAAGGGCCCCTACGGTTACGAGCACGTCAACGCGGCCAAGCAGCGCCGTGATCCCCAATCGATGCTGAACTGGACGGAGCGCATCATCCGCATGCGGAAGGAAGTGCCCGAGGTCGGCTGGGGCGATTTCGAAGTGGTCTCCGTGCGTGATCCCGCAATCTTCATCATCCGCTACGACTGGCGCAATAATTCGGTGCTCTTCGTGCATAATCTTGACGAGCGGCCGCGCGAAATCTCGTTTGCGGTCGGTGTCCCGGGCGAGGCCGGAAAGCTGCTCGTCAACCTGCTCGACGAGAACCACAGCCGCGCCGACAGACGCGGCCGGCACAAGGTGCTAATGGAAGGCTATGGGTATCGCTGGTATCGCGTCGGCGGCCTGGACTATTTGCTGAAACGCAGTGACATTAACACGAACACGGCGGAGAAAACCGGGCACGGTGGTCCGTAACGATTTCCGCTACGGGTCAAACCGCGAAAAACTCTAACTGAGCAAAACTGGCCTGCTATGACCCGGTAAGCTGACCTTTATGAGATGTGCCGCCACTTCGCTGATGGGCCAAGAGGCGACATAGAATGAGGATGGCGGCCAACTGGTGGGAAGCGTTAATCGTCCCAAACGTACTCGCCGCAGCCGCACTTATACACGCGCACTGCTTTTCCGGTTTTGGGGTTTAGTAGACTGTGTGCAACACGCCACGTGTGAGCACCGCACGTCGGACATAAGACCCACTGTCGGGTTTCGGCCGATCGTGGGCGCTCTCCTGCTTTTGGTTCGTCGCGCTCCATGCACGACGCATGACAAATAACGCGCGAGTTGTCGTTCACTTAGGTTGCAAAGTGAACACAAAACGAATTAGGAGAGTTCTAAAACCAATCAGCACCGTCTCCATGGGCCGTGCATGCCAAACCGTGGAGACTTTTTCGGCAAGCAGCTCGTAGGAGAGCGCGATCCGTTCCTCCGAGCGGCGCACCATTCACGGATTCTGTCATTTTCCTGGCGTATGCGCTCCAAACCGGCCGAGAGATGTTGTACGTACCAAACTAACTCGGCGGGCAAACTGAGAACGTCCCTTTGCGAAGTTTTGGCCACGTTAAAAGCTTCGGTTCGCAAATCAAGGCCACTGGTTTTTAAGATCGGCCACTAAGGTCGGAACAGGCCAACACCCCAATAATGCGTGGTCATGAACGCCCAGCCCGCACCGAAAGCACGCAAACCGTGTTTACCGTGTTGCGTCCATCCATTTGCCGCAGCGGGTACGGCTTGCGGTCATCGTCCAGGCGTAACCGTAAGCTTCCGAGACACATTGATGCGCCAGAACGGATATGCAGCCATTTCTTTCGCATGCTGCCCGAACATGTCGATCCGTCTGCTTGTAAATTCCATAATGACGGCAAAAAATTCAGCTGGCGACCTGATTGTCGCAAGTCTCAGGCCGAACTCGAAGGCAAGTTGCCCGTTGGCCTGAGCTATCTCCAGAAGCTTTGCTTGATAGGGCAGCGTGTTTGCCGTCGCTAAAGCGAAGCCTTTCGTTGGATCGCTATCCCTCATCCTCAGAGCGAGGTCACGCGGTAACGCATCCACCCGAGTCTCAATGGAAGGAGCATCGTGTTTTGGAGCGTCATGGAGCTTCAGAGGCGATTCAATCGAGACTGCCGCAACAGAGGGCGGAAAATTGTCTTTCGGGCTTCTAACAATGGCCTGCTTGCTCCGTTGGGCCCTCGCGGCCTTTTTCGGATTGCGGGCGCGCTTTGACGCTGTTGCCGGTTTCCGTTTGCTCATCCGTCGCTCCAAGAAAATAGGGTGGTGCGACCACAACGGTCATCTCCAAAACCACAACAGGCTGTGCGATGTGGCGTTCCAAACCCTCGGACTGTTCCGCAGGAACTGAGATCAATCGCGCGTCGACGATGATTTTAGGTAGTAACTCCAACCAACGAACGTCTAGCTGGCGATCCAATAATCCAACGGCAGTCAGAGAACAGTGACACTCATGCCTTTTCTTTCGCGAACGATTCCCTTGGATGCGGAGGGGGGTATCGCCTGCGGCTATTGGCAGCCGATTTTGCTCGGCTAATGACTGCTACGGGTCAATCGCGTCGGTTCACCCACTCATCGGCCCTTTCCGGTCAAGCCCTAATAGCCGACGTTTGGGCGAACGCTGGCTTTTGTCGGCGTGGGCCAACAACGGACTTACCGACGGCGACTGACCATGTCTTAAACAGATGTGTCCACGACCTGGCGATTTCTGACGGATGGCATCGGCCGCTCGTCGACCTCCAGCCGAAAAATGTCCGGCCGGGCATAGTGCCCGACTGCGTCGAAGTCGATTTTCCCGCGCGCGATTTCGTCGGTGTCCAACGCTGCTGACAGCACTCCCTCCTCGTTCCAAAGAGGGCCGGCGAGGACCCTTCCAAGCGGGGAGACAATAAGGCTTCCACCGCGCATCAGCACGCGGTCCGGCTCGTCGCCAAGCCGATTGTGCAGACTGTCGGGAAAGCTGGCGCGCGTTAAGTACTGGCAGGCGGAGAGCACGAAACAGCGGCCTTCCAGCGCGATGTGCGTCACGGTGGCGGCCCACGTGTCGCGGTCGTCGGCCGTTGGGGCGCAGTAGAAGGCAAGTCCCTTGGCGTACATCGCCATGCGCATCATGGGCATGTAGTTCTCCCAGCAGATCACCGCGCCCAGCGTGCCCCAAGGCGTCGGCACTGCCGTAAGTGTGGAGCCATCGCCAAAGCCCCAGCACAGTCGCTCCAAAGCGGTCGGCATGAGCTTGCGGTGCTTTCCCAGCAAAGTCCCATCCGGCCCGAAGAACACAGCGCTGCAATAGAGCGTGCCGCCATCGCGCTCTATCACACCGGCAGTCAGGAACAGGTTGGCAGTGCGCGCGGCCCGGCCGAGGCGCTCGGTCGCGGGACCCGGAACGGAGATTGCGGAGTCGAAATAGTGGCGAAACTCCTCACGTCCTTCCGGCGTACGCCCCCCAAGGAAAATGCGGAAGTCGGCACCCTTCGGATAGCCACCGACGAAGCCCTCAGGGAGCACAGCAATGCGCGCACCGATCCGACCCGCTTCGGCAATTAAGGACTCGGCCTTGGCAAGCGTTGCTTCCGTGTCGAAGCCGACAGTACCGCCCTGTAATACGCACGCCGTCACGATTGCCATGGCTGCCTCCGTTTGCCACCGGGAGTCGCTCGATCCCGGACGCCGGCTTGGCGCAGTGGAGATCATCGCGCGTAGTGAAGATGTCCGCAACGGTGGTCACATTCGGACGTCAAACATCGGTCGCTATAGTCTGCCGTGCCTCCGACCCAGATCATCCACTCATTCCGGCAGGCCGGCCAGCCGCAGACCCTCCTCCAATCTGCTGAGATCATCGGGTCTGCGAAGCGGCACCCA
>Ga0310811_10002364_pt1 | contig 23572 bp, 24 predicted proteins | sample YCmetagenome_FD_207642 | JGI IMG/M metagenome (GOLD analysis project Ga0310811, IMG submission 207642) | Soil microbial communities from experimental microcosm in Duke University, North Carolina, United States - YC | ecosystem: Engineered > Artificial ecosystem > Soil microcosm > Unclassified ... | reverse complement strand
CGATGGGAAACCGGCCCATTCGGTATCGGATTCAGACCGGACGGCGCAGCCGCTCCCGCGCGGTGCCGCCGGTGTCCGGCGCCACGACGACCTCCTGGCTGGCCGGGACGCCATCCGCCTTCAGCACGGCGTCCACCGGGACGGTGCGCTTGACCACGGCGAGTGCGATCGGCCCGAGCTCGTAGTGCCGGGCCGAGCTGGTCACTGCGCCCACCTCGCGGTCGTCCAGCAACACCGGCGAGCCGTGCGGCGGCAGGTGCTCCTCGGTGCCGTCGAGGTGCAGCATCACCAGGCGGCGCGGCGGGTGGCCGAGGTTCTCCACCCGGGCCACGGTCTCCTGGCCGCGGTAGCAGCCCTTGTCGAGGTGGACCGCCGAGCCGATCCAGCCGAGCTCGTGCGGGATGCTCCGCTGGTCCGTCTCCAGCCCGGCGCGCGGCCGGTGCCCGGCGATCCGCAGCGCCTCCGCGGCCCAGACGCCGGCCGGGTGCGCGTGGGTGCGGCCGTAGTCGGCAAGGCGCTCGCGGGGCAGGAACAGCTCACGGGCGCCGCCGGGCAGCTCGCGGGCGACCACGTCGGTGATCTCACTCGGCGCGGGCTCGTAGACGAGCGCGTATTCGCCGGTCACGTCGACGGGTTCGACCTCGAGCATGAACCGCATCTTGGTGAGGAACGCGGCGAACGGCTCGGCCGCGCCCGGTTCGACGTGCGCCCAGGTGGACTCGCCGTCGTCGACAAGGTAGAGCGCGAATTCGATGCGGCCGTTGGGGTCCAGCAGCAGCGTCTCGGTCGCCTCGTGCGGCGCCAGCCCGCTCAGGTGCTGCGTGGTCAGCGAGTGCAGCAGCGCGAGACGGTCCTTGCCGCCGATGCGCAGCACGCCGCGGTGCGAGAGGTCCACGAAGCCGCGGCCCGCCTCCAGCTCGCGCTGTTCCACGTGCGGATTGCCGTAGTGCGCGGCGACGCCCTCGTCGGGGGCTTCGGCCGGGACGGCGCCGGGCAGGTCGAGCAGGGGGGATCGCATAACCGGATCAACTCGCGGAACCGGCCGAGTTGTTCCCGGATCCGTGCCGGGCCGTGTTCGCGCTCACCCCGCCGGCCGCGCACTCGGCGCAGCGGCCGAACAGGGCGAAGTGCGCGACGTCCGTCTCGAAGCCGAATTTCGCGCGCAGGCCCTCGACCAGCGAGTCGGCGCAGCTCGCGGCGGCCTCGGTGATCTTGCCACAGGAGCCGCAGACGAGGTGCAGGTGGTCCCGCTCGTGCGCGGCGTGGTAGATCGGCGCGCCGTGGCCCAGGTGGGTGTGCGAGACGAGGTCGAGCTCCTCGAGCAGCTCGAGCGTGCGGTAGACCGTGGAGAGGTTCACCGAACTCGCGGTGCGCTGCACCTCCGCGCAGATGGCGTCAGGGGTGGCGTGTTCGAGCGCGAGCACGGCGCCGAGGACGAGCTGGCGGGCCGGGGTGAGCCGGTAGCCCTTGGCCCGCAGCTCCTCGGTCAGGTCGATGGGTGCACCGCTGGACGACACGCATCCAACTGTACGCCGTGGCGGCGCCCCGTTTCTTGTCGCTATTTCACGCGCTTGAGCTGCGCGGCGAGGTGGTTCTGGATCTCCTTGCCGACGGCCGCCATGTCGAAGGTCCAGTACAGGTCGCCCTGCACCAGGCCGTAGAGGCGGTGGCCGGCCGAGTACTCCTTCGCCGAGCCGGTGCGCGCGACGGCGTCGGTGTGCAGCTCGATCTTGCCGTTGTCGACCGCGCCGAGCCAGATCTCGACGATGCCGGTCGGGTGCGCGAGCACGAGCTCGACCTGGTTGTCCGGCTGCGGCCGCCAGTAGCCGTGTTCCCGGGCCAGCGGCCTGACCTTCTCCCCGGCCTCGTCGATCAGCCAGGAGCGCGACTCGTAGTCCAGGAACGCCTTGCCCGGCGTGTAGGTGACGACGACCTCCTGGCCGAAGCGGAAGTCCTCGATCGTCGGGTACTGACCCAGCCCGACACCCGCCCACTCGCCGATCAGGAACGACAGCGGCAGCAGCGCCGGGTCCAGATCGGCCGGGATGGTGATCGGCATCAGCTCTGGCCCTTGAACAGCTTGAGCACCACGTAGCCGGCGAACCAGACGACGGCGATGAACATCACCACGAGCAAGGCGGTGAAGAAGTTCTCCATGACGTTGCGCTCCTGTGCGTCAAGGGCTGGGCGGTTGCGCCTCGATTCTAAATTACGCTCGGTGGGCATGACGATCCGAAACCTCGTTATCAAGCTCACGTCCGGGGCCGAGGCGGCCGAGCGCACGGCCCAGGCCTTCACCGTCGCCGCGGTCGCCGCGTCCTCCGGCGCCCGCGTCTCGCTCTGGCTGACCGGAGAGTCCTCATGGTTCGCGCTGCCCGGGCGCGCGGAGGAGTTCGAGCTGCCGCACTCCGCGCCGCTGCCCGACCTGCTGGAGGCGATCCTGGCGAACGGCACCGTGACCCTGTGCACGCAGTGCGCCGCGCGGCGGGAGATCACCGAGCCGATGCTGCGTCCCGGCGTGCGGATCGCCGGCGCGCAGGTGTTCGCCTCCGAGATCCTGCAGGACGGGACGCAGGCGCTCGTCTACTGAGAACGGCGAGGCTACGGCGAAAAGCCCCCGGCGCACTGCCGGGGGCCCTTCGAACGCATGTCGCGAGGATCAGACCGCGATCGCGACCTCGTGCACCTGACCCTGCGCGGCGACCACGGCGCGGTCGGCGGTGCCGCCGGGCACCAGCGCGCGCAGCGTCCAGTTGCCGGGCGCCGCGAAGAAGCGGAACGCGCCGGTCGCGGAGGTCGGGACCTCGGCGGTGAACTCGCCGTCCGCGTTGAGCAGGCGGACGTAGCCGGTGACCGGCACGCCGTCCTTGCTGATCGTTCCCTCGATCACGGTTTCCTTGGACACGTCGATACCCTCCCGGGAAAGGCCGCCGGTGGTGGCGCCGCACATATCAGTTACCTCTTTCTGCTGACGCTCAGGCGCCGAGCTCGATCGGAACGCCGACCAGGGAGCCGTACTCGGTCCACGAGCCGTCGTAGTTCTTCACGTTCTCCTGGCCGAGCAGCTCGTGCAGCACGAACCAGGTGTGCGCCGAGCGCTCGCCGATGCGGCAGTAGGCGATCGTGTCCTTGGCCAGGTCCACGCCCTCCTGCTGGTACAGCTCGGTCAGCTCCGCGTCCGACTTGAAGGTGCCGTCGTCGTTCGCGGCCTTCGACCACGGGATGTTCTTGGCGCTCGGCACGTGGCCGGGGCGCTGCGACTGCTCCTGCGGCAGGTGCGCCGGGGCGAGCAGCTTGCCCGAGAACTCGTCGGGGCTGCGCACGTCGACCAGGTTCTTGACGTTGATCGCGGACACGACCTCGTCGCGGAACGCGCGGATGGCCTCGTCCTGCTCCTTGGCCTTGTAGTTCGTGGCGGCGCGGGACGGCACCTCCTCGACCAGGTCGCGGGAGTCGAGCTCCCACTTCTTGCGGCCGCCGTCGAGGAGCTTGACGTCCTGGTGGCCGTAGAGCTTGAAGTACCAGTAGGCGTAGGAGGCGAACCAGTTGTTGTTGCCGCCGTAGAGCACCACGGTGGTGTCGTTGCCGATGCCGCGCTCGGACAGCAGGGCCTCGAACTGCTCCCTGTTGACGAAGTCGCGGCGGACCGGGTCCTGCAGGTCGCGCTTCCAGTCGATCCGGATCGCGTTGCGGATGTGGTTCTTCTCGTAGGCGCTGGTGTCCTCGTCCACTTCCACGACGGCCACCTTCGGGTCGTCGAGGTGCTGCTCGACCCAATCGGCGTCGACCAGGACGTCGCTGCGGCTCATATGAGTCTCCTGATGCTAAGGGGTGTTCAATGCCGGGAATGCCGGATAACTCGCGTGCTGGGGTGCGGGGCCCGTACCAGGCTCGAAGGAGGTCGCCCGCCGGAGTCCGGACGGGGCGCGGCACTCGCCTGGAATCAGGCCAGGCGACACAGGCAGGTGGCGACGCGGCACAGGTCGACTGCGCGCCGCTTGGTGAGCTCTGCCTGGGGCCTCATGTCGTCGATACTAGGGACGGATCGGGCGGACTGTCACGAACATCTCACTGAGTGAGACGATGGTCTCACATACGAAACACGGCCGCGCGGCGGGAGCATTCCCCCAAGTCAGCCGCCCGAAACCGTGCTCTGGCTCAGGTTCACGTGGCTGCCGGTGGCCGAGATCTGCACATCGGAGTCGGTGAAGGTCAGCCGGGTCAGGTTCATCCCGAAGGGCAGCGCGCCGAGGCTGTACCTCACGTCGAAGTTCGACGGGGTGACCAGCGTGGAGAGCGGGCTGTCGAAGCTGACGGACTTGAACTCCAGCGTGTTGGCGCCGGCCAGGCTCACGTCCACGATCGCGCTGACGTCCACGCCGAGCAGCGAGTAGGACGCCTTGATCTGGTCGTTCCCGGCGTGGGCCACCTGGATGGTGCCCACCTGCACGCCGTCGACGTTCAGCTGCGAGGAGAGAGCCTTGGCGATGTCCGAGTACGAGATGTGCGCTGTTGCGGTGAGCGAGTCCACGGTCGCGCCGTTGAAGGCGCCGTTCACGTGCACCCCGCGCAGGTCCGCGTGCAGGTCGGTGATGGTCAGCGAGTTCGCGGTCAGGCCGTGGATGTCGACCGTCGCGTGCGGGAAGTCCCGGGCGGCGACCTGGGTCAGGAAGGGGAACCCGGAGATGCTCACGCCGGGCTTCTGGCTCAGATGCTGGGACGACTGGATCCGGCCGGCGAGCTGGTCCTCGGCGACCACCAGCGCGATCCGGTCCGCGCCGACGAGCAGCGCGAGCAGGATCACCAGGGCGATCAGCCACTTGGTGCCGCGCCGGCGCCGCCGCGGCGGCTTGACCCCCTCGGCGCTCACCCGCTGCGTGGGCTGTTCCCAACTGTTGTGCGGCATGGGCACGGTCGGCTCAGTCACGCGAGCCAGCCTAATCCGCTTCGCGCTCGCGCGGCGAGGCTCTGGGGGCGCGCGGATTGCGGGCGTATCACCGGAAAGCAGTGGAGGCGATGAGCGCGCCGACCGCCGAGAGCGCGACCGGCAACACCTGCGACACGATCCGGGTCGAACCGCGCGCATCGGCCTCGGCGACGATCCGGTCCAGCGCGCCGACCGCCGTGGCCGCGGCCAGCGCGGCGATCGCCCCGCCCAGCGCTCCGGCCTGCAGCCCGCCGTTCGCCTGGAGCGTCTGGGCCGCGAACGCGCCGGCGCCGGCGCCGGCCACGAGGGCGGCTACGACGCCGCGCACCGGGTTGCGGCCGAGCAGCGCGCAGCAGAGCACGCCGAGCGCGGCCGCGGAGGCGCACGCGCCGGTGAGCGCCGAGTCCGAACGCTCAGCGATGACGAATCCGGCCGGCAGCACGGCGAAGAACCCGCCCGCGACCGAGATCCCGAGGCCGGCCGCCCGCTCGCCGTCGCCGAGCGCGCGCCGCCGCATCGTCTGGTCGGCCGCGAGCAGCAGGAACCCGACGCCGAGCGGCGCCAGGACGCCGAGGTACTCGCTGTCCGCCGAGAGTTTGAAGGCCGCGGCGGCCCCCGCCCAGCCGATCAGCGCGGTCAGCACGGCCGCGCGGCGGTCGAGCCGGCCGTCGTCGCGGATGCCCATCGCCTGCTGCCAGCCGAGGGCGACGCCCGCCTGGATCAAGGCCGCCACGATCAGCAGCGCTCCGCTGGAGGCGACCGCGGCGACCGCGGTTATCGCGCCGATCCCGGCCGCGCCGAAGGCCCCGCGGCCGGCCTGCGCGGCCGGCCGCGGGGCCGTCGCGGGCTTCTCCGGCTCGGGCCGGCGGTCCGGCTCCGGCTCGGATTCGAACCCGGGTTCCGGCTCGGCCGCCTCCTCGGCGCGCTGATGCGGTAACCCGGCGGGCTCCTCGGCGTAATCCGCGTACGAGGTCTCCGAGTAGTCGGCGTACTCCGAGTACCGCTCGTACTCCGGGGGATAGTCCGGCTCGTACTCCGGGGGGTAGTCCGGCACCGGCAGGTCGCGCGGCAGGTCCGCCTGGTACTGCGGGAAGTCCGTCCCGGACAGCTCGTTGACCTGCGTGTACGGGTAGGAGGCGCCGTGCCGCGCCTCGTCCCAGGCGCGCTGCTCCCAGCCCATGCCGGACTGCGCCCACTGCTGGTCCTGGTACGGCGCCTCGTACTGCTGCTGCTCGTACTGCGGCTGCTGCCCGTACGGCCCGTACGCCTGCTGCTGCTCGTATCCGGGCTGCTGCTGCTGCTCGTATCCGGGCTGCTGCTGCTGCCCGTATCCGGGCTGCGGCTGCTGCTCATACTGCGGCTGCTGCCCGTACGCCTGCTGCTGCTCGTATCCGGGCTGCGGCTGCTGCTCATGCTGCGGCTGCTCGTACTGCGGCTGCGATTGCTCATATGGCTGCTGAAACCGCTGCTCGTCGTACTGCCCGCCCTGCTGATACGGCTGCTGCTCATACTCGTCGTACGGCTCGTAGTCCTCGTAGCTCATCGCCGGCTCAGCCCCCCGCGAACGGCGGGAGGATCTCGACCACGGCGCCGTCCGGCAGGGGCACGGACGCGCGCTCCGCGCGGCCCACCCGCACCCCGTCGAGCAGCACGGACGAGCGCTCGATCACCCGCCGCAGCTCGGCCCCGGCTCCGGGCCCGGCGTCGCCGCCGCGCCTGCGCACCGCCTCGTCCAGCGCGTCGGCCAGCGTGCCGGCACCGACCGTCTCCTCGGCGGCTCCGGCCGCTTCGCGCGCGGCGGCCCAGAAACGCAGTGTCGCTGTCACGACCAGTACCCGACCCATCGCTAGTTTTAAGGCACACGTTCTCGAGCAAGTATCCGCCACGGCATCCGGGTCGTGGACACGCTCCAGATCAGATCGTGTGTTCTTCGTTACAGACACCTGGTGGTCACGTCGGCTATCCTCCCTGTTAAAGGATCCGGGCGATGAAGCCACCGGATCCTTTGCTGCTTTTTACGCGCGGGTTACAAAGCCCGCACGAACGCCGGTGGAAGGAGCACCTCCCCCATGGCCACACTGCTGCTGCTGACCAACGCGCTCACGCCCTCCACCGAGGTGCTGCCCTCCCTCGGGCTGCTGCTGCACACCGTCCGCGTCGCGCCCGCGGAGGCGTCCGCCCTGATGGACACGCCTCCGGCCGACGTTCTGCTGGTCGACGGCCGCCGCGAGCTGCCCGCGACGCGCTCGCTGTGCAGACTGCTGCGCACGACCGGCCTCGACTGCCCGATGCTCCTCATCACGACCGAGGGCGGCCTGGCCGCCGTGACCGCCGAATGGGGCGTCGACGACGTCCTGCTCGACACCGCGGGCCCGGCCGAGCTCGAGGCGCGCATCCGGCTCTCGCTGGGCCGGCTGGCCGCCGCGTCCGGCAACGAGGACCTGCCGCTGGAGATCCGCAACGGCGACCTGGTCATCGACGAGGCGACCTACACCGCGCGGCTGCGCAATCGCGTGCTCGACCTGACCTTCAAGGAGTTCGAGCTGCTGAAGTACCTGGCCCAGCACCCCGGCCGGGTCTTCACCCGGGCGCAGCTGCTGCAGGAGGTCTGGGGATACGACTACTTCGGCGGCACCCGCACGGTCGATGTGCACGTCCGGCGGCTGCGCGCCAAGCTCGGCACCGAGAACGAGCAGCTGATCGGCACCGTGCGCAACGTCGGCTACCGCTTCGTCAACCCGGACAAGCGCAACGAGCGGGAGAACGTCGCCGTCTAGGGCGGCCGTGATCCGCTCCCCGGCGCCCTCCGCATCTACTGTAGGAATCATGCGTGAGCAGACCGTGGGAGAGCTGACCGGACCCGATCGCGAGCGGGTCGCCGCCCTGGTAGCGGCGGCCGCCGCGGCGGACGGCCAGGTGCCGCTGTCCGAGGAGGCGCGACTCGCCGTCGCGCACGGCCGTCCGGGCGTCATCCATCTGATCGAGCACGGCGCCGCGGGCGCCGTGCTCGGCTATGCGTACATAGGAAACCCCGATCCGGCGGAGCCCGACGAGGGACGGGCCTGCGAACTGGTGATCGCACCCGAGGCGCGCGGGGCCGGGCTCGGCACGCTGCTCGCCCGGGACGCGCTCAAGGCCGGGGCGAGCCGGTTCTGGGCACACGGCGCGCACCCCGGCGCCCGCCGGGTGGCCGCGAAACTGGGCCTGGTGGAGTCGCGGGAGCTGCGGCTGATGGAGGTCGCCGGCTGGACGCCGGCCGCCCTCTCGCCGAAGCCGCCCGCCGGGATCTCCATCCGCGCCTTCCGGCCCGGCGAGGACGAGGACGCCTGGCTCACCGTGAACGCCGCCGCGTTCGCCTCGCACCCCGAGCAGGGCAAGTGGACCCGGACGGACCTGGACGAGCGGATCGCCGAGCCCTGGTTCGACCCGGCCGGCTTCTTCCTCGCCGAGCGCGGCTCGGGCGCGAAGCGCGAGCTGGCCGGCTTCCACTGGACCAAGACCCACCCGGCCGGCGCGTACGCCGAGGAGGAGGTCGGCGAGGTCTACGTGCTGGGCGTCGCCCCGGGCGCGCAGGGCACCGGCCTCGGCCACGTGCTGCTGCACCAGGGCCTCGACTACCTGACCAAGCGCGGGTTCCGCACGGTGATCCTCTACGTGGACGGCGACAACACCGCCGCGGTCCGGCTCTACGAGCGCGCGGGCTTCCACACCCGATCGGTCGACCTGGAGTACCGGGTCCGCTGACAGGTGGCGGCCGGGTGGCGCGGGTATGACCGCTTGATAGCGGGAATCGAGAGGGGTACACCGAAAGTCTGACCGGAGGACACTCTCCGTTCATTCCGCTATGCGAGAGTTGGATCATGGAACAGCCTGGCGACCCGACCGCGGCCCCCCTGCCGCGTTTCCTGGACCGGGAGGCGTCCTGGCTGCAGTTCAACAGCCGGGTGCTCGACCTGGCCGAGGACAAGGACGTTCCGCTGCTGGAGCGGGCGAAGTTCAGCGCGATCTTCGCGAACAACCTCGACGAGTTCTTCATGGTGCGGGTCGCCGGGCTCAAGCGCCGGATCGCCACCGGGGCCGCCGGGGTGACCGCCTCGGGGCTGAGCCACCGCGAGCAGCTGCAGCGCATCTGGACCAGCACCAAGGAGCTGATGAACCGGCACGCGGTGCACTTCCAGGACCAGCTGCGCCCGGAACTGGCCGCGCAGGGCATCGAGATCGTGCTCTGGAACGACCTGAGCAAGGCCGAGCAGGACGAGCAGTACGTGCTCTTCCGGGAGCGGATCTTCCCGGTGCTCACCCCGCTCGCCGTGGACCCGGCGCACCCCTTCCCGTACATCTCCGGGCTCACCCTCAACCTCGCCGTGCAGGTGCGCAACCCGGTCACCCAGCACGAGCACTTCGCCAGGGTCAAGGTCCCGCCGCTGCTGCCGCGCTTCATCGAGGTGAGCGAGCAGCGCTACGTGCCGCTTGAGCAGCTGATCGCGGCGCATCTTCCGCACCTGTTCAACGGGATGGAGGTGCTCGGCTGCCACACCTTCCGGGTCACCAGGAACGAGGACGTGGAGGTCGAGGCCGAGGAGGAGTCGCAGAACCTGCTCGAGACCCTCGAGCGGGAGCTGCAGCGCCGCCGCTTCGGCCCGCCGGTGCGGCTCGAGGTGGAGAACACCATCGACCCCGGCGTGCTCGAACTGCTGGTGCGCGAGCTGGGCATCGGAGAGGCCGAGATCATGCGGCTGCCCGCACCGCTCGACCTGACCGGTCTGTTCGCGATCGCCGGCGAGGACCGGCCCGAGCTGAAGTACCCGCCGTTCGCCACCGCGATGCACCCGGACCTGGTCGAGTTCGAGTCCGGCGCCGGGGTGGACGTGTTCGCCGCGATGCGCCAGCACGACATCCTGCTGCACCACCCGTACGACTCGTTCACCACCTCCGTGCAGGCCTTCCTCGAGCAGGCGGCGGCCGACCCGGAGGTGCGCGCGATCAAGCAGACGCTCTACCGCACCAGCGGCGACTCGCCGATCGTGGACGCCCTGGTGGACGCGGCCGAGGCCGGCAAGGAGGTGCTCGTCCTGGTGGAGATCAAGGCCAGGTTCGACGAGCACGCCAATATAGTCTGGGCCCGCACGCTGGAGCAGGCCGGCTGCCACGTCGTCTACGGATTGATGGGCCTCAAGACCCACTGCAAGCTCTCCCTGGTGGTCCGTCAGGAGGGCGGCAAGCTGCGCCGGTACGCGCACATAGGCACCGGCAACTACAACCCGAAGACCGCCCGGCAGTACGAGGACCTCGGCCTGCTGACCTGCGACCCGCAGGTCGGCGAGGACCTGACGCACCTGTTCAACAAGCTCTCCGGCTTCTCCCGCACCACCAGCTTCCGCCGCCTGCTGACCGCGCCCACCGGTCTGCGCGACTCGATCATCGAGAAGATCGAGCAGGAGAAGGCGAAGACGGCCAGCGGGCGCCGGGCGCTGGCACGCACAGCGCGCATCCGGATGAAGATGAACTCGCTGGTGGACGAGGCCGTTATCGACGCGCTCTACTCCGCCTCCCAGGCCGGCGTGCCGGTGGACCTCGTGGTCCGCGGCATGTGCGCGCTGCGCCCCGGGGTGCCCGGGCTGTCAGAGAACATCAGGGTCCGCAGCGTGCTCGGCCGCTTCCTCGAGCACTCGCGCATCTACGTGTTCGGCGAGGACCTGCCGAGCCGGGGAGCGGTGCGCACCGCCGCCGAGCCCGCGCAGGTGTGGATCGGCTCGGCGGACATGATGCACCGCAACCTGGATCGCCGGGTCGAGGCGCTGGTGCGGATCGCCGAGCCCGCCCACCGCAGCACCCTGATCGGGCTCATCGACACGGTCTTCGCGCCCGACGCCTCCTGCTGGGAGCTCGGTCCGGACGGCGACTGGATCCGGCGCGGCGCTCCCGAGGGCGTACCCACCCGGGACGTGCAGTCCGCCCTGATAGCCGCGCGCAACCAGCGCTCGGCGGCCCGGCGGGCCCGGATGGGCTGAGCTCCCCCGTCCCGATCGGGACGCGGTCCGAACGGCGCCGCCACCAGGGCGCCGCAGCGATGTGGATGACTTCTTATGTATGCGACCACGATCAACGGGGCGGAAGCAGGTGAGACGCGCATGGACCCGACGGCGGGTGACGTGCTGCGCATGTATCTGGCGGAGCAGAGCAACGCCTTCCTGGCGCAGCTGCCCCGGCTGCGCCAGGACAAGCCGGAGGCCGCGCACAAGCTGCGGGTGGCCTGCCGGCGCACCCGCTCGGCGCTGCGCACCTACCGCCCGCTGCTGGACGCGGAATGGGCCGACGGGCTGAGCGCGCAGATCGCCGCGCTCACCGACGTGATCGCGCCGGAACGGGACATCGAGGTGGTCCGCGAGCGGCTGCTCGGCGCGCTGGAACGGTACGGCACCGAGGACCCCGGCGTGCTGCGGGCGCACACGCTGGTGGACCGGATCCTCAGCAAGGACTACGCGGCGGCCCACGACGCGACGCTCTCGGCGCTGGCCGGGCCGAACTTCCACGCGCTGGCCGATCGGATCGCGCTTGCGCCGCAGGCCGTCGCGGCCGCCGGGGGACCGCTCACGGCGAGCGCGGAGGAGGTGTTGCCGCCGCTGGTGCGCGCCGAGTTCGCACAGGTGGCCATGCGGGCCGCGGCGGTGGACCAGCACGGCCCCGACGAGGCCTGGCACCGGCTGCGGATCAGTGCCAAGCGGGCCAGGTACGCCGCCGAGGTGTGCGTGCCGGCGATCGGCATCCCGGCCGAGGCCTTCGCCTCGCAGCTGACCCGGATCACCGAGGAGCTCGGCCAGCAGCAGGACGCGGCGGTGGCCGGCGAGGTGGTGCTGCGCGCGGCCCAGTCCCCGCGCATCGCCACCAGCACCGGCTTCGTGCTCGGCCGGCTGCTCGGCGAGTCGCGGGCCGAGATCGCCCGCTCCCGCCGGTCCTTCCCCGAGTTGTGGAACGCGGCGACGGCCCCGTCGTACCGCGCGTGGTTCGCCGAGGAAGTACGCTGAAATCATCATGTCGACGCACCTGAACTCGACCGAGCCGACCCGGATCAGGGCCGCCGGGGCCCTGCTCTGGCGGCCGGGCCCGGACGGCAAGGAGCTCGAGCTCGCGCTGATCCACCGGCCGCGCTACGACGACTGGTCGTTCGCCAAGGGCAAGGCCGAGCCGGGGGAGCACGCGGTGCTCACCGCCGTGCGCGAGGTCGAGGAGGAGACGGCGCACCGGGCCGTGCTCGGGCGCCGCCTGCCGAACACCGAGTACGACGTGCTGGGCCGCGCCAAGCAGGTCAAGTACTGGGCCGCGCGCAGCGCGAGCGACGCCGAGTTCTTCGCGAACGAGGAGGTGGATGTGCTGGAGTGGGTCTCCGGCGCGGAGGCCCGGGTCCGGCTGACCAGTCCGCTCGACGTCATGGTGCTCGAGGCGTTCCTGTCAGGGCCCGTCGATACCTTCCCGATCGTGCTGCAGCGGCACGGCAAGGCCGAACGGCGCGGCAGCGAGTGGCCTGACGATCTGGCCAGGCCGCTGGCTCCGGAGGGCAAGCAGCAGGCGATCGCGCTGGCCGAGCTGCTCGCCGTCTACGGCGCCGAGGAGTTGATCAGCTCGCCCGCCGTGCGCTGCGTCGACACCGTGCGCCCGTACGCCGATCTGCACGACGTCGAGATGAAGCTCGACTCCGCGCTGACCGAGATCTCGTACGTGCACGCGCCGCGCGCGATCGTCTCGTGGGTCCGCGCCCTGGCCGACCGCCGCGTCGGCACCATCGTGTGCACCCACGGCCCGCTGCTCGACGAGCTCATCGCCGCCTTGCTCTACGCCCCCGGCTTCGCCGACCCGGACCGCGAACCCACTCTCAACGGCAAGCCGTGGGACCACGCCGTCGCCGACCGGTGGGCGAACGAGCCACTGGTCAAGGGCGCCGCCTGGGTGCTGCACTTCGACGCCTCGACGGCCGAGGAGAACGCCTCGCCGCGGCTGGTCGCGGTGGACCGGCTCAAGCCGTAAGGCCCGGTCATTCATATTTTCCGATAGGCGTTCGATCGTACCGTGACTGAACCAGCGGACGCTCGTTGCTCTGAGTGAGAGCTTGTCGGCTCACCGTGAGGAGTGATCGTGAACACCACAACGCGCCTTGAACTTCCCCCGCTGGAAATCCGCCGCCGGCACGCGGTCCACGGCCTGGTCGCCATTGCGAACGGCCCCGACTACTGCCTGTGCGGAAACCTCTGGCCCTGCCGGCCGTCCACGGAATCAGCGGGCTGAGTCCTCGTCCCCCGCTCGGCGCGGGTGGCTCGGTGTGTGCGCGCGCGGCCCGAAGAGCGCGGCGGCCAGCGCCGTGAGCTCGGGATCGTCCATGGTCGGCTTCGCGGCCGCGGACAGCGCGGGCGGTGCCACCGGGCTCAGCGCGGGCGCCGGGCTCGCGGCCGGCTCGGCCCGGACTTCGGGCTCGTACACTCCCGGCTCGTAGACCTCTGACACCGGCTCCGCCGCGCCGGCCGGCTCCTGGGCCTTCGGTGCGGGCGCGGCCGCCGCGGGCCTCGCCGACGTCACCGGCAGGGCGACCGGCTGCTCGGGCCGCGGCATCGCCACGACCGCGCGGGTCGGCGGCAGCGCCCGGGCCACGGAGGGGAGCCTCGGCTGCAGCGCGGGCGTGACCGGAGGCAGCTCGGGCGCGACCGGCGGGCTGTCCAGCCCCTCCCGCGGCGAGCTCTCCGTCATCGCGCGGTCCGTGTAGACCAGCGGCTTCTCGACCTCGGTGACGATGTGCTTGACCACCTGCACGTCGCCGTTCACGTCCCACACCGCGATGCCCGGCGAGAGCGTGGGGATGATCTCCACGGCCCAGCGCGGCAGGCCGAGCACCCGGCCCGTCGCCCGCGCCTCGTCGGACTTCTGCATGTAGATCGTGCGCGTGGAGGCCATCTTCAGGATCGCCGCCGCCTCCTTGGCCGCCGCGCCGTCTATCACGTCGGACAGGTGGTGCACGACGGCGACGAAGGACAGGCCGAGCCGGCGGCCGAACTTCAGCAGCCGCTGGAAAAGCTGCGCCACCGAGGGCTGGTTGATGATGTGCCAGGCCTCTTCGACGAGCAGGATGCGCTTGCGCCGGTCCGGACGCAGCCAGGAGTGCTCGAGCCAGACCCCGACGATCGCCATCAGGATCGGCATCGCGATCGAGTTGCGGTCGATCGTGGACAGGTCGAAGACGATCAGCGGGGAGTCGAGGTCGATGCCCTCGGTGGTCGCGCCGTCGAACATGCCCTTGAGGTCGCCGTCGACGAGCCGGTCGAGCACGAGGGCGACGTCGAGGCCCCACTCGCGCACGTCCTCGAGCGCGATACTCATCTCCTCGGCCGCCTCCGCGCGCGGCTCGCGCAGCGCCTCCACCACGTCGTGCAGGATCGCCTGCTGCCCCAGCCGCTGCGCGTCCGCGTGCACCGTGGTGTGCGCGGCCTTGAGCGCGTAGCCGGAGCGCTCGTCCAGCGTGCGGCCGAGCGCGACCTCGACGATGGTGCGCAGCAGGGCCAGCTGGCCGGTGCTGGTGATCGCCGGGTCCAGCGGGTTGAGCCGGATGCCCTGCCCGCCGCGCGCGTGCGGGTCGAGCCGGATCGGGCGCACGCCCAGGGCCTCGGCGATCAGGTTCCACTCGCCCACGCCGTCCTCGCCCTGCGCGTCGAGGACCACGACCTGCCGGTCCCGGAAGCGCAGCTGGCGCAGCACGTAGGTCTTCTCCAGCGCCGACTTGCCGTTGCCGGACTCGCCGAGCACCAGCCAGTGCGGCGCCGGCAGCTGCTGGCCGTAGAGCTGGAAGGGGTCGTAGACGTAGCCCTTGCCGCTGTAGACCTCGCGGCCGATGATCACCCCGGAGTCGCCGAGGCCGGGCGCGGCCGTCGGCAGGTAGATCGCCTCGGCCTGGTTGCTGGAGGTGCGCACCGGGATCCGCGCCGTCTCCCGCCTGCCGAACAGGGCCGTCGCGAAGCCCTCGGTGATCAGGTCGCCGATCCCGCCTCGAGTGGCCATGCGATCTTCTCCTTCTGAACGGACGCCGTCAGGCTGCGGTTACGCGCCTACGGCGGTCACTGTGTCTATTCAACGCCTGACGCCCGTGGCGAACGGCAGGGTGTTGACGAAGGCGCGGTGGTGCTCGCGGTCGCACCACTCCAGCTTCAGGAAGCTCTTGCCGGCCGAGGCGCGGATGGTCCGCTTGTCCCGGGCCAGGGCCTCCGGCGAGCGCGAGGAGACCGTGATGTACCCGGCCAGGTTCACTCCGGCGGCGCCCGCGGCCAGGTCCTCGCCGCGCAGGTCCACCCGGCTGGAGTGGGCGCGCTCGCGCGGGTCGTCGACCCGGCCGAGCTTGGCCTGCCGGGCCGCCTCGGCGTCCACGTTGACCCGCTCGGTCAGCATCCGCTCGATCGCGACCTCGGTCGGCTCCAGGTCCATCGAGACCGCGACCGTGCGGATCACGTCCGGGGTGTGCACCAGCAGCGGCGCCAGGAAGTTGACCGCGACCGGGGTGAGCGGCCACTCGCGGATCCAGGCCGTCGCGTGGCACCACGGGTCGGCCGTGAGCGACTCGCGGGTCTTGGCGCGCAGGAACAGCGGCGCCGCGGCGTCGAACTCGGCGGGCCACGCGTCGCGCTCGGCCATCCCGTCGGTGTGGTCGATCGGGTGCTCGGGGTCGTACATCGAGTGGATCAGCGAGGAGAGCGCGGGCACGTCCAGCGGTCGGCGGACCTTTATGTCGGCGTCGGCGAGCCGGGCGCAGATGTCGTTCAGCTCGCGCACCATGATCACGCAGATGCCGTGGTCCAGGTCGGTGCCGCCGGACATCACCCGCGCCTCGGTGGCCAGCTCGCGCGTGTAGCCCATGCACGCCGTCAGGTACGTGCGGTGCTGCTCGCTGGAGGTGGAGACCATCGACAGCAGTTGCGCGTACGAGTCGCGGATCCAGCCCGGAGCGTTCGGATCACCGCGCCTGGCCACGTCCTTGGCGTGCGCGTCCGGGTCTGCGGGCAGCGTACGGGCGAGCATCTGCAGGCGCGTCACGAAGCCGTCGCCGTTGGCCACGTGCCGCAGCAGCGTGCCGTACCGGTCGACCAGCGCCTCCTGGTCCTCGGCGTCCCGCGAGCCGACGCCGGGGCCCTCGATCTCGATCGTGCAGGTGATCGTGCCGCGGTCCAGGTGCATCAGCACGGCGAGCTCGTCCGGCCCGAAGCGCGCGGAGATCCAGCGGACCTGGCCCACGCCGGGGGGCGCCGGCACCTGGATCTCCTTGCCGCCGAGCGTCGTGCCCGCGGTCTCGGCATCCGAGGTGTAGAAAGCGTTCCGGCTGCGCACCATCCGCTTGTAGGAGCGCTCGATCTCGAACCACTTGTAGTACGTGCGCTTACGGTATGGAGCGAAGACGATCGCGCCGGCCAGGACCGGGCAGCCGACGATCGTCAGGATCTTCAGCGGCAGCGTCGGTACGGCGAAGCCGCACACCATGGCGAGCAGGCAGCCGACCGCCAGCACGGCGAGCTCGCCGGTCTCCCGGTTGCGCCCGACGATCGCGTTCGGCTTGGCCTTGCCGATCAGGAAGGACCGCCGACGCTCGTACCCCTCGGTGGTCGTCATAGGCCGATTCCCTCACTCGAGCCCGGACGACATCCGCGCCACAGCGGTTCTGTGAACTTCATGTACTCGGCCCCTCCCCCGCACCCGCGACCGAGGCGCCGCGGCCGGCGTCCGCGCCGCGTCCCGCGTTCGCCGAGGGCATGTTCGGGCCCTGCGGCGGCAGGCCGCCGCCCGCGCCCGGCACGCCGCCGGGGCCGATCGTGCCGACCTGCGGATCGGGGCGCTGCAGGGCGAGCCGCGCGGAGGCCTTCAGCCCCTGCGCGGCGAGGCCCGCGCCCGCGCCGAGCGCCGCCATGGCCGGCGCCGAGGTCGGGTTGCCGGTCCGGTCGCCGTGCGCCGCGATGCCCTGCTGCATCCGGGTCGCCGGGCCGTCCATCGCGCCCTGCTGCACCTGCGCGGGGGCGTCCCCGCCCCGAGACTGGCCGATCCGCAGCATGTCGTCGCCGAAGTTCGGCACGAAGCGGTAGATCAGCCCGGACGCGAAGATCGACAGGACCATGATGGCCAGGCCGGAGAGCACCGAGGCGAACGCGGAGGTCGGCGAGCTGCCCGAGGAGATCGCCGCCGCCAGTCCGAGCACGATGACGATCACCGGTTTCACCATGTCCACCGCGATCATCAGGCCCGCCCAGCGCCGCACGTGCGGCCACAGGTCCTTGTCCACCAGGCCCGCGTACACCGCGCCGGCCAGCGCCGCGCCCACGTAGAGCATCGCGGCCCGGATCAGCAGCTCCAGCCAGAGCACCGCCGCCGCGATCATCGCGACCAGCGAGATGAAGATGAGCAGGATCGGCCCGCCGCCGATGGCCGAGTTCGATCCGTTGGTCGGGCTGAGGGTGTTGGCGAAGGAGCTGAGGAAGTTGTTCGTGCCCGAGCTCGTGGTCGAGCCGATCGCGTTCGTCACCGAGTCGGTCAGCGTGACCATCCCGTAGAGCACGATCGGGGTGAACGCCGAGGCGCCGACCGCCAGCCACAGAAAGCCCGTCGCCTCGGTCACGGCCGTGACGACCGAGTCCCCGCGCACCGCGCGCTTGATGACCGCGAGCATCCAGAGCAGGACGGTCAGGATCGTCGACGCGGCGAAGACGATCGCGTACTGCTTCAGGAAGCCCGAGTTGGTGAAGTCGACGCCGCTGTCGCCGCCGACGGCCCCGGAGACCTGCTCGATGACCCACGCGGCCGCCTCGGCGCACGACTTGGCGATCGAGCCCAGCGGATCGGTCAGTATCGAGCCGGCCGAGGTGCCGCTCGAGGTGCTTCCGCTCACCAGTTTGCCCGCGTTCTCACAACCCTGCTTCACGCTGCCGAAGAGCGCGGCGCAGGGATCCGCGGCGGCGAGGAGACTACTACCGGCCATAGCGCAGACCCCCGAACGTCGAGACGGCTGCTTGCAGCGTCGACCCGGCGGCGGGCGTCTGCAAGCCTCCCAGGGGCGCGGGACCGTCGGCAGACTGGAAGGAGAACCACTTCCAGTCCCCGCGGGTCCAGTTCAGCGTCACGGTGACGGTCGCCCAGTCCTCGGATACGGCGTGCTGCGAGTTGGTGCCCGCGAGACCCGCGAGGGTCACCACCCAGACCGAGACGGTCGCGGTGTTCCCGGAATCGCTCACCAGCGAGACGCCGACGGGGGCCGCCCGCTCGACGTAGGTCTGGCCCGCGGGGGCCGCGCCGGAGCCGGTGAGCCCGTAGGTGGTGTCGATCTGCGCGTAGGCCGCGTCGAACTGTCCCTGCAGCGTGCCCGCTATGGCCGGGTCGGCGATCGCGTTGATCAGCCGGGCGCGCGCGGAGGAGCGCACCATGCTCGCGGAGTTGAACGCGACCACGTAGTTCGCGGCGGCGGCCTCGGCGCCTGAGCTGCTGTGCGGGTACCCGACCGGGACGCCGTCGGCGGTGCCGTTCGCCTGGGTGGAGTCGTACGAGGTGGTGACCGGGCTGGCGGACGCGCTGGCGGACGCGCTGGGTGTTGCGCCGGCGCTCGGTGTGCCGGTCGCGGAGGCCGTATTCGACCCCGTGCTTCGGCCGCCGTGGTTGACCAGCGCGATGACGGCGAAGAGCGCGACGACCACGCCGCCGACGATCAGCGGGCCGCGCAGCCGCGAGCGGTTGCGGGCACCGTCGGAGTACGGGTCAGTGGGCAGCTTGATCCGGGTGCGCGCGGCGCCGGAGGTGCCGGCGGCCGGCGGCCGGCGGGTCGGCCCTGCTTCCACGGTGGAACCCCGATCGGTGCGGCGCGGCCGGCTCACTTCAGGCCGCCGCACGGTTCGACGATGCGTTGCGTGTGCGAGTACCGAGCCGGCTCCCGACGGATATGGAAACCGATGTCGATGTCACCGACGGCGGTCTACCCGCCGCGCACCCCGGCGAATCAGCACTCACAATGATCAGATCGCCATACCGTAGACAATGGTGAACAGCGTACTGAGGCTGCCGATGATGAACACCCCGGTCAGCCCGGCGATGATCAGCCCCTTGCCCTGCTCCGCGCTGAACGAGTCGCGCAGGGCGGTCGCGCCGATCCGCTGCTTGGCGGCACCCCAGATCGCGATGCCCAGGCAGACGAGGATCGCCGCCGCCATGATGACCTCGATCAGCACCTTCGCCTGCTGACCCACCGAGCCGAACGGACCCCAGTTCGGGGCGATCCCGTTGATGATGTTGCCGATGTTTCCGTTGCCTGCGGCAAGGACCGTGGCCAAGGCCATCTGGCGGCCCCCAATCTGTGTCGCGCTGCTTGAAGCATCCCGGGTGCATTGCGGTGCATCCTGCCGAACACGCCGCATCGGGCCGCCGTCGCCTCGCGGAACGGGGATTCCGCAGTGCAGACGGCTGCTGACGCGGCGTCATCCTGCCCTTATCATAGGGCGCACGGGCACCTCGGCGCTGTGCCCGCGCCGACTAGTTTTCCCGTCGGAACCCGTGCCCAACCGTGATGGGCCGTCAGGGAGGGGAACCATGCTGCGCCCGGCCCCGCCTCCGATGCTGCGTCTGACCAACAAGTGGATCTGGGTGGCGATCGCCGCGCTGCTCGCGCCCTTCGTGATCGTGGCGGGCGTCACGGTGCTGGCACTGGGGATCACCGACTCCGAGACGGTCCAGGTGCAGGAGTCGCTCGAGCCGGGCACGGTGCCGACGGCGTACGTCGCGCTGATCGAGAAGGCCGCGACGACCTGCTCCCTCCTGAGCGCGCCGCTGCTGGCCGCGCAGTTCTACCAGGAGTCCGGCTTCAACCCGAACGCGGTGTCCGACACCGGCGCCGAGGGCATCGCCCAGTTCGAGCCGTACACCTGGACTACGTGGGCCTCGCCGAACGACGGCGACGGCAAGGAGAACCCCTTCAACCCGGCGGACGAGATCCCGGCGGCCGCGCGCTTCGACTGCGCGCTGGCGAGTCAGCTCTCGAAGGTCCCTGGCGACGCCGTGGGCAACATGCTGGCCGGCTACAACGCCGGGGCCGGCGCGGTGCTCTCCGCGAATGGCATCCCGCACAACTCGCAGACCGAGAACTACGTCAAGAACATCGAGGCGCTGGAGAAGTCCTTCGCCAAGCCCACCACGACGACCATCTCGGCCAGCAGCGTCGCCGTCCAGGCCATCAAGTTCGCCTACGAGCGCCTCGGCACCCCGTACCTCTACGGCGGCACCGGCACGGCCGCGCAGAACGGCGAGTTCGACTGCTCCGGCCTCACCCAGGCCGCATACGCCAGCGCGGGCGTCACGCTGCCCCGCGTGGCCGCCGAGCAGTGGTACGCGGGCGTGCACATCCCCAGGAGCCAGCTGGAGCCGGGAGACCTGGTCTTCTTCGCCACCAACGTCAACGACCCCAGCACGATCGAGCACGTAGGCATCTACGTCGGCGGCGGCGCGATGATCGACTCGCCGCACACCGGCTCCGTCATCCGCTTCGACGCGATCGACGGCTTCAACCCGACGTACATCGGAGCCGTGCGGCCCTACTCGACGGTGCCCTCGTGGCCGGTGGCCACCGGCGTCGCGAGCGCGACGGCCACGGCCACGGCCACGAAGTAGCGTCAGGATATTGACGCAGCCCCGGCGGGGGTGGGCGGCGGGGCCGGCGGGCCGTCAGCCGCGCACCGCGGCAAGGCCGTCGGCCACCGCGGTGCGGGCGCGCCAGCCGGTGGCGTTGTGGAAGGCGTCGGATGAGATGCGCTGGGAGCGCAGGAAGGGCTCGACCCGCTTGGAGATCAGGCGCAGGGCCAGCGGGGACAGGTAGCGCGCGGGGCCGCCGACGCCCGCCGCCTTGCCGAGGGCCTCGGCCCACTCGGCGCGGGTGAGCGGCGGGCCGGAGACGTTGTAGACGCCGGAGGGCGCGGCGAGCGAGGCGACGACGGCCGCGGCCGCGTCCTGGACCGTGATCGGCGAGAGGTAGCCCTCGGGAGCGCCCATGACCACGGCCTTGCCCTTGCGCACCCGGTCCAGCTGCCAGCGCGTGGCGGGCTCGTCGCCGTAGAGCAGGCCGAAGCGCAGCACCACGGCGAAGCGGTAGGCGTCTGCGAAGTCCATCGCGTGCTCGGTCGCGGTGATCGACGAGGCGGTCACCGCGTTCGGGCGCACCGGGTGCCGTTCGGTGATCCACTGGTCGCCGCCGTCCTCGTAGACGAAGGAGACCGCCTCCTGCACCAGCCGCAGCACGCCCTCGGCGGCCGCGGCCTCGGCGAGGTTCCGGCTCGCCTCGGTGCGGATCCGGTCGTTCTCCCGCCAGTTCTTCGCACGCAGCGCGGCGGTGCCGGGCGGGATGCTTGTGGCCAGGTTGACCACGACGTCGTGGCCGGACACTGCGTGCCGGAGCGCGGCCTGGTCGAACAGGTCGGCCGCGACCGGGGTCGCGCCGGCGCCGTCCAGCACGTCGCGTTTGGGACCGGATCTCGCGATCCCGGTGACCTTGTGCCCGGCTGCGACCAGACTCCGCACGGCGGCGGTGCCCAGCACCCCGGTGGCACCAGCGACGAATACCCGCATCCTGTGTTCTCCCTCGCCGAGCTCAGGGCCCTACGGCGGCCCGCTGCTGTCCACTACCCGCGTAACCCGCGCCCATTCGGCTCGTTGGGGAGTCCGGGCACGGTCGCCGGGGACAGTCTGCCGCATTCCGCGCCCCCTTTGCTCCCGGTTTCAGCGGAAATCCCGATATCCATACAAGTGCAGAGCCCCTTAGCGGGAACGGACGGCGGCGCACGGCGTCGCACTGGAGGTATGTCAGGTGGACACGGCGACCGGAACGCGCGCGCGAACGCTGGTACGCGCCGGACTGGCGGGCGCGGTGCTCGCCTGCGCCCTGGCGACGGCCTCGTGCGCGGGTTCGGGCTCGAACGCGGTCTCGGTCGCGGCGGACCCGGTCGCCGCGGTGCGCGCGGCCGGTCCCGCGTCGCTGAAGATCGGCACGGCCGAGGTGGCCACCTCCGTGTCGATGACCGCGAACGGCAAGACCGACCAGTTCTCCGGCACCGGCGCCTTCGACTTCGCGAACCAGCTCGGTTCGATCAGGCTGACCGTGCCGCCGGACGTCAGCGCGCACAGCACGCTGGACGAGATCGTCACCCCGACCACGCTCTACATGCGCCCTACCGGCAGCACGGGCAGGTGGGTGCGGGTGGACTCGGGCAAGCTCGCGGACGGCAACCTGATCAGCGCCGGGTACACCAGCCCGATCCTCGCCTTCGCGATGCTCTACGGTGCGGGCGCCTCGGGCGGCTCCGTGCGCTACGTCGGCCAAGACCGGGTCTACGACGTCCCGGTGGCGCACTATTCGGGCACGCTCGACCTGGCCGCCGCGGCGAAGGCGGCCCCGGCGCCGGAGAACGCCGCGCTGGTCGCCGCGAGCACCTCGTTCTCGAAGCCGCCGGTCCCCTTCGACGTCTTCCTCGACGCCCAGGGGCGGGTGCTCCGCTTCGTCGCGCACCTCCAGTACTCCGCGCCCGCTCCGGAGAAGGGGACCGTCACGATCGTCTCCAGCACCGACCTCTACGACCTCGGCAGGAAGGTCGCGGTCACCGCGCCGGCCTCCGCCGACGCCACCTCGTCGAACTAGGCCGTCCGGGGCGAAGCGGGCGGCGTCGGGCAGGTGGTCCGGACCAGGCTCGGATGGCCCAGTCGGGCCATGGCGGTCGGATTAAGGCGGTCCTAACCTTGAATACCAGGGAGCCGACTGTCACTTCGGTCCGCGAGCCGCGAGGAGGTGGTCTGGGTGCGTACTGACACGACGACGTCTGTGAGCTCGTCCAAAGCCGGGCTGTCCGGATCCGCGGCGCAGCGCTCCACCCGCGCCGCGCGCGCTGCGGCCTCTCCGGGCCCGCGGTACCGCGCGGTGCACGACCGGGTCGCCCTGGACGAGATCGAGCTGTATGCCGAGCTGATCATCGCGGCCGAGCGCAGCGACGAACCGCTCTCCCAGGAGGCGATCGACCGGATCCTGGGGCTGACGGTCCGTGCGTGAACTCCGGGTGAACGCCCGGGGAAGTGATTAATCTCTCAACCGGTTTCCGCCGAAAGCGGCCGGTATCCAGCGGCCGCGCCCTTTTCGGGGCCGTCGGACCACAGGCCGGGCCCGTCATGCCGCTCCCGGGCGAGAACGGGCACCTTGGCGCGCCTGGATACGGAGCGTCTACCATCCTTGTGGTCATGGAACACTGGACTTCCGGGACCAAGATCCACAGCTCACCCTCAGTCCCGGAAACCCAACCACAAGCCCGGAGAGCCCCGTGCGCCTGCGTCTGACTCCGAAGGAGACGAGCTTCTACGAGCTGTTCGCCAAAGCGGCGGACAATCTCGTCGTGGGAGCCGGCCTGCTGACCGAGCTGCTCGGCGCCGACAAGGTCGGCCGGGCGGACATCGCCGGCCGGATGCGCGACGCCGAGCACGTCTCGGACGAGATCACCCACGACATCTACCGGCAGCTGAACTCCTCCTTCATCACGCCCTTCGACCGCGAGGACATCTACATGCTCGCGAGCCTGCTGGACGACGTGATGGACGAGATGGACGCCGCGGCCGACCTGG
>Ga0310811_10002363_pt1 | contig 23586 bp, 24 predicted proteins | sample YCmetagenome_FD_207642 | JGI IMG/M metagenome (GOLD analysis project Ga0310811, IMG submission 207642) | Soil microbial communities from experimental microcosm in Duke University, North Carolina, United States - YC | ecosystem: Engineered > Artificial ecosystem > Soil microcosm > Unclassified ... | reverse complement strand
CCACCGACTACGCCGTCGAGATCTTCCACGAAGCCCTCGAGGAAAAGAACTACACCTCCTTCCTGAAAGAAGATACCTACCTTCCCATGATGTATATGCCGGACGCCCTCCGCGCCACCATCGAGCTCATGGAAGCGCCCGCCGACAAGCTGACCGTCCGCACCTCCTATAATGTATCGGCCCTCAGCTTCTCCCCAAAAGAGATCTCCGCCGAGATCAAAAAGCATATCCCGGAATTTGCCATCCGCTACCAACCCGACTACCGCCAGCATATCGCCGACAGCTGGCCGCAAAGCATCGACGACTCCGTCGCCCGGGCAGACTGGGGCTGGAAACCGGAATACGATCTTTCCCGCATGACTGCGGATATGCTGCAAAATCTACTTAAACAATAGACTTTTTCGCTAAATTGCAGAATGAACGCTTTTAGACTCATCCTGCCTCTGCTGTTTGCCCTGCAAGCTCATACAGCTGCCCCGACCTTCCGCAACGGCCAATGGCGCGCCCTGCTCATCCGTAAGGATGGCAATGACATCGCTTTCAACTTCAGCGTAAAGGATAGCGCAGGCAAACAGGTGCTCTATCTCCGCAACGCCGGCGAGAGCATCCTCGTCGACGATATCACAAAAGAAGGAGATTCCCTGTTCATAAAATTCCCCTTCTATGAATCCCAGCTTCGCGCCCGCGTGACGCCTGAGGGCAATCTCGAAGGGGTCTGGCTCCGCCATCTCGCAGACAGCTGGCTGATGGTGCCTTTCAAGGCCTTCCACGGGGAGTCTTCCCGGTTTCCCCACACGACTCCAATGAAGACTCGCTCGGTCACCGGCCGTTGGGCAGCCGTCTTCCGTTCCACCACAAACGCCACCGACACCACCTTCCGCGTCGGCGAGTTCAAACAGGTCGGCGACAAGGTCACCGGTACCTTCCTCGACGCCGGCGGCGATCTCCGTTATCTCGAAGGCGCCGTCATCGGCGACTCGCTGAAGCTCTCCACCTTCGACGGCACCCATGCCTATTATTTCACGGCAACGCTTGGAAAAGGCGGTAATCTGACCGGCTACTACTATGCAGGCCCCACCTCCGTCGCAACCTGGACTGCTCATAAGGACGCCAACGCCCACCTCGAAGACCAGTTCGCGATGACGAAATGGAACAAGGACATGCCCTTTTCCTTTACTTTTAAAGATATCGATGGGAACAATGTCTCCCTCTCCGACCCCAAATACAAGAACAAGGTCGTGATCATCCAGATCATGGGTTCCTGGTGTCCAAACTGTATGGATGAGACCCGCTTTCTCAGCAGCTTTTATAAGGAATATCACAACAAAGGGGTCGAGATCATCGCGCTGGCTTACGAACGCAGCACCGACTTCGATCGCAGCCAGGCCAGCGTACGCACCTTCCAGCAGCGCTTCGACGTCCAGTACCCGATGCTGATCACCGGCGCTGCCGTCGGCGATCCCGATCGTGCGAAAAAGACGCTGCCGCAGATCGAGGCGATCGTCAATTTCCCGACCACCATCTTCGTCGGAAAGAACGGGAAGATCGAGAAGATCCATACCGGCTTCAGCGGCCCTGGCACCGGTCAGCATTATGAGGATCAAAAACAGGAATTCTATACCCTCGTCAACGATCTCCTCGCCGCCAAATAGTAACTGAACATCGTCCGCAGGACGCTGCCTGCCGCAAAAAGCATCAACCACCCAAACCAGTCGCCCCAGCGGCTGTACAACGTCCGGCCCGTGGCAGGTTGCACCGTTCCGATCATTGTCGTCAACTCCCGGCTCTCGCTGCTGGTCTCGAACAGCACCCGGCCCCGGTCGTCGCTGATCGTCATCCGGCCTTCCCGTGCATTCCTCACCAGCGAATAACCATTGGCCACCGACCCTACGATCGCCACCCGCGAGTGCCACCACCCATCCCGCACAAAATCCCAGGCCGGCGCATACAGCACACCGATACCCGCCTGCCCGTATTTCCGCATATAGCTTTCAAAATCGAGGTCCTTGCAAATGGCCACGCCCGTCCTCCCGGCGATCCACGGCATCCACCCATGATGGAATCCCTCGAACATTTCTCCCTCGAACAAATGCACCTTCTCATACGCATCCCGCACTCCTTTGCCCGGATCGATCACGCTCGCCAGGTTCTGCATCGGCTTGGGACTGATCATCGTATAACCTACAACGATCCTCATTCCAAAGCGATTCGCCAGCTCCTTCATCCACCCGCGCAACGTATCCGCGGTAGATTCCGTCACCGGCACCGCCTTTTCCGGCAATACCACCAACCTGGCGCCCTGTTCCCCCAATTTCCCGATCTCTGCCGCATACAGGGACAGGATACCGAATTCATCGCTATCCTTCTTTGGATAGATGCCATTCTTGTATACTCCTTCTTCCAAAGCAACCATCCCCACCTTCACCGGCGCTTCATAATTCCCCGTCTGCAACCGCACAATCCCAAACCCCACCACCCCCACCACCACGGCCGCCGCCCAGATCCATTTCCGCCCGGCAATCAATGCCGGAACAAGACAAATGACAAACGTGATCCCCGCCACCCCCGTCAGCGCCGCTACCTGGATCACCGGCAAAAAAGCACTCTGTGTATACGCCATGCTCACGATGGTCCCGTCCCTTCCCACCTCAGCAAAAAGAAATTCCATTGCCGTCCACAAAACAGCAAAGCTCAATGCAGCCGACACCGGCTCCTGCCGGCGCAGGAACACCCTCGCCGGCAATATCGCCAACCCAAAGAACGCTGCCGGCATCACCGTAAAGATCAGCGCCGGCCCCACCGGCAACACGCTCAGCAAATAGCCCAGCCAGGCACAGCGCCCGATCAAAAAGGCCAGGAACGCCAGTCCAAAGGCTCCCCATCCACCCAATCGCGGCGCTATCCACAACACCGGGAGCGGCGCCAGCCAGATCGGCCACCACCAATGCAGCCCCAGGTCAAAGGAAAGCCACCAGCAGGCGCCGGAAACCAGCACCACCCCGATCAATCGTAGCAACATGCTTTTTTTCACAAACATACTCGACCCGAAACGGGCAAAATTGTAAATTTTAGACAGGCTGGTTCCGGATCAGCAGCTCCGCCACCGGATTCTCCTCGACCCGGAACTGTCCCGGCGTCATCCCGGCGAAATGCGTAAAGTCCTTGATAAAATGCGCCTGGTCATAGTACCCACAGGCATACCCTACCGATGTCAGTGAATCGCCCCCGCCGATCTGCCGGATCGCCTTGTTGAATCGCACCAATCGCGAATATCCTTTCGGGGTATAACCCACCTCCTTCAAAAAGGCCCGCTCCATCCGCTTATACCCCCAGCCCGCCTGCTCGCAAATGGCTTCCACCGTGATCGGGCCCCCGCATCGCAACGTCCCGAGCGCAAAAAGCACCTCCGCCGATGAAGCCGCTACCCATACGTTGCACAACCAGCGTTCCAGTAAATACACCCGCGAGGCATCGTCCGCCGCCTCGTAAAGCACCTCATACAAATCTCCCACCGCCGGCCCAAAGACCTCCGAAGCAGGCAAAAGCCGGTTCAATAACAAATGCTGAGGGATAGGAGAGAAAGCCGCAAAACAGCCCGGACGGAAACGTACGCCGAACAGCTGCATCCTACCCGAAGGCCGGCAAAAGAACAACCGGTCCCGCTGCCCCATGATATGCGCTTTGCTAAGCCCCAGGCCCGTCTCCTCCAAACCGCTCATCAACCACTGCACAGTATCCCCGAGGTTAAAGATCAGCTCGACCCTTCCTCCGGGGATCAATCGCTCCACCCGGCCGGGCAATCCTTCGCCCCGCCACACCCAGTAGCATTCGATGGCATCGGCCAGCGCAGCGCAAGGCCGGTATTGCCGGTATGGGGAACCTATTTCCATAAGATCGTACCCACTACTTTACGTTCATCGATCAATCCGAGATATCGCGAATCCTGCCCCCTCCCACGGTTATCACCCAACACAAAGAGCTTGCCGGTAGGCACTCGTAAGGGACCGAAATTATCCAGGTTCCAGCTCTTCTGGTAGACGCGGAAGATGGTTTCATCCCGAAGACCCGCAGGCAGGACGTATCTCGTACACGGCACCTGTTCCTTCTTCACGACCCGGTCCTCCAATGGAATATACAGGGTATTGGAATACGGCGGGATCGTATAAGCCTCTTCCTCCCTGTACGCGAAGGAACCGGCATATTGCTGGTCTATTTTATAGATATGCTTCAGCCGCAGCTCTCCGTCGGCTTCCTTGCCATTGACAAACAGCATTCCCGCCTTGAGCTCGACGATGTCCCCGCCAACGCCGCATATTCGGTCGATCAGCAATAGCTGTCCCTTCGCGGGCACCACGGCCCGGTATGCGATCATCCGGAAACGTTTCGGCAGCCTCATCCGTGTGATGAAGTATACCACGCCGTCCATTTTCAATACCCGGAATAGGTTGGTCGTCCGGCCTGTAAGCCATATGCAAAAAAGGAGGCCGCATGCAAGCGCGGTCGGGATCAGGGGGTTCAAATGCAGGGGTTTATTCCCCCCTAAAATACGTAAATTGCACCCATGCAGCAATACCTTGATCTTCTTCAGTATATTCTCGACACCGGGGCCACCAAAACCGACCGAACCGGTACCGGGACGATCAGTTGCTTTGGCTACCAGTTGCGCTTCGACCTCAGTAAAGGTTTTCCGCTGGTGACAACCAAGAAATTACATCTGAAAAGTATTATTTATGAGCTGCTTTGGTTTCTCCGCGGCGATACCAACATCAAATACCTGAAGGAACATGGCGTCAGCATCTGGGACGAATGGGCCGATGCGGATGGCGAGCTGGGCCCCGTTTATGGCAAACAGTGGCGCAGCTGGGAAGGCGCCGACGGAAAGACGGTCGATCAGATCACCCAGCTGATCGATCAGATAAAAAAGAACCCCGATAGCCGCCGCCTCATCGTCAGCGCCTGGAACGTCGCCGATCTTCCCGACATGGCCCTCATGCCCTGTCACGCACTGTTCCAGTTCTATGTCGCCGCCGGACCCGATGGCGTACAACGCCTCAGCTGCCAGTTGTACCAGCGCAGCGCCGACGTGTTCCTCGGAGTTCCTTTCAACATCGCGTCGTACGCGTTGCTCACCCTGATGGTCGCACAGGTCTGCGAACTCAAACCCGGTGAGTTCATCCATACCTTCGGGGACGTCCATCTCTATAGCAATCATCTCGAGCAGGCAAAGCTCCAGCTGACCCGCAAGCCCTATCCCTTGCCGGCCATGAAGCTCAACCCGGCCGTGAAAGATATCTTCGGGTTCCAATTCGAAGACTTCACCCTCGAGAACTATCAATCCCATCCTGCCATCAAAGCCCCGGTTGCAGTATGATCATCTCTCTTATCGTCGCCGCCTCCGAAAACAACGCGATCGGCAAGGACAACAAATTGCTCTGGCATCTGCCCAACGACATGAAGTTCTTTAAGAATACCACCTGGGGAATGCCGGTGGTCATGGGCCGAAAGACCTACGACGCATTGGCCGGCGAGCCTTTACCCGGCCGCTTCAATTTCGTCATCACCCGTCAGAAGGATTGGCACCCCCGCAATGAAAAGGTCACGGTCACCCCCAGCCTGGGGCTGGCGCTAAAGGGCGCCGAAGCGACAGACTGCAAAGAAACGTTCGTCATCGGCGGCGGCGAGATCTACCGGGAAGCAATGCCCATCGCCGATCGCATCTATATGACCCGGGTCCATGCGAGGCTGGACGGCGACACGTACTTCCCGCCCATCGACGAAAAACAATGGCAGCTCACCGACAATCGGGATTTCCCCGCCGACGAAAAACATGCCTACGCCTATAGCTTTCAGGTATGGGAGCGGAAAAAATAAACCCATGTATTCGCCTTTCCGGCTTGCCCAGAAATATCTCCGGTATTATCTCACGGCCGCTAATGGCCGCGGGCATGGCATGCATTCCCCCTTTGTCTTCGAGTTCATCACAAAGGTGCTCAACGACCGTCAACGCTATCCGGCCTATGATGCCGTCGAACGGCTAAGAAGCCGCCTTCTCCTCGACCACACCCCCCTCCGGATAGAAGACCTGGGCGCCGGCTCGGCCTATCGAACGACGACCCATACCCGAACCGTCGCTGACATCGCCGGAAAGGCGGCAAACCCGCCTCGCCTGGGCCGGCTGCTCCACCGCTTCGCCCGTCATTATCAACCGTCCACGATCCTCGAGCTGGGCACCTCCCTGGGCATCTCCACCGCCTGGCTCGCCACCGGCGCTCCCAACGCCGCCGTATATAGCATCGAAGGCGCACCGGAAATAGCCGCCGCCGCAGAGCGCAACCTGCAGTCGCTCCATCTAAACCCGACCGTCCTTACAGGCTCCTTCGACGATCAACTGCCCTTACTCCTCCCCCGCATCACCCCTATTGACCTGGCCTTCATCGACGGCAACCACCGGCTCGAACCCACCCTCCGCTATTTCAACACCCTTCTCCCTCATCTTTCCCCCTCCTCGGCCCTTATCTTCGATGATATTCACTGGAGCGCCGAAATGGAAGCCGCCTGGACGGCCATCAAGGCTGATCCCCGCGTGCTTCTCACGATCGATATTTTCTTCCTCGGTTTTGTTATCTTCAGGGACGATTTCAAGGTCAAACAGGACTTTGTCATTCGCTTCTGAAATGAAAAAAGACCTTAACCAACCAAAATTATGTCCTATCCTGACTCCAAACTTCTCCTTAAGGGGCCAACCCGGTTCCTCCTTATTATTGGTCTGCTTTTTACACTCGGGGCCGTACTCGCCGTTTACAACTATTTTGTCCAACTAAAAGAGCTCCGCGGATACACGCCCTCTGCCTGGTTCCTCCTCCGGTTTTTCGCCTCTCCGGCTGTTTTTCTCATCGAAGCCATGATTTACTGGCGTTTGCGCCGATATAACGAGTTTCCTCGCGCATCATGGGCACATTGTAGTTTCATGCTCCTGGCCTACTGTCTCCCAGTGTTTTTGATTATTCCTCAACTCCTTCAGAGGTCGATTATCGCCCGCAACTATCCGTCCCGGCAGGAATCGGGACGATATTTATTTTGGTTGACGATGATAGTCGCCCATGCGTTTTTCGCCTGGGTCGTTGTCGGATCCATCAAGAACAAACGAATGCCCAAAGCCTTACCCGAAAACCCGGAAAACCTCCTCGACGATGTCTTTTCTTAGTGTTCGAAAGAACCCTTCGGGACCCTCTTGGTGCACTCTAATTCTGGGGATTGTGGTCTTGATCATGTCCGTATCCGCGCTTTTCGAGGACTGGGGACCTTTTCGAATAATGCGTAAGGAGCCTGTCCTGAGAATTTTAAGCTTTTGTATCCCTGTGCTGATCTTTATCGAAGCACATTTATATTGGCGGTTTCAGCGACGAAATTTCTATTCGGTTCTCACTTGGGTACAGATCGTCCTCCTGGCAGTGGCACTGCCTACAGCCTTTGGTGCCGAAGCGATCTGGAGGATGAATATCGAGATGGCGCGAGCGGGAGATAAGAGTGTAAAGGATTTGATTGCAGAGATCATGATCCTGCAAACGATCGTTTTCTCGATCCTTCTAATTGCCTCTCAAATTATTTTCCTGATATTACTGGTAAAATTCCGATCCCACCCACACGTTCCAAACCCGTCAAGCGATCCCGAAAACCTCCTCGACGACCTCGCCCCTTGACCAATCCGCGGATTTGGTTTAATTTTACCGCGATCGTGCCGACCCTCCTACCAAATCAACTCCTGTCCTCCCTCGAAGGGCTCCCCGGCTTCGACGCCGCGGCCTTTGCCGCCGTACATGCCGCAGGCGGCGCCCCGACTTCCATCCGTATCAACCCAGCCAAGCCGCCCCCCACGATGCCGGCAATCGCGACCCCCGTGCCCTGGTCCTCCTTTGGATATTATCTCGACACTCGCCCCAGCTTTACCCTCGATCCGCTCTTCCAAGCAGGCACCTACTACGTGCAAGAGGCGTCAAGTATGTTCCTCAAGCAAGCCCTTCGCCAACTCATCGACCTGTCAAAGCCTCAAAGAGTCCTCGACATGTGTGCGGCTCCGGGCGGCAAATCCACCCTGATCCAATCCCTCCTCTCACCCGACAGCCTGCTCGTCAGCAATGAAGTGATAAAAAGCCGGGTATCGGTCCTGCAGGAGAACATGATCAAATGGGGCGCAGCCAATACCGTCGTCACCAACAACGATCCGCGCGATTTTCAACGGCTCGAAAATTATTTTGACGTCATCGTGGTCGATGCACCCTGTAGCGGCAGCGGCCTCTTCCGCCGCGACCCGGAAGCCATCGGGGAATGGAGTCCCGCCAACGTCGGTCTCTGCTGGCAGCGCCAGCAACGTATCCTGACCGATTGCTGGCCCGCTCTCCGGCAGAACGGCATCCTGATCTATTCTACCTGCTCCTACTCCCGCGAAGAGGACGAAGACGTGCTGGATTGGCTGATGACGGAATGTAATGCCGACTCCTGCCGGCTACAGATAGAACCCGGATGGAATATCGTCGAAACAACGGGCAAAAATGACGGCTACGGTTACCGGTTCTACCCTCACCGGTTAAAGGGCGAAGGTTTCTTTATTGCCGCCGTTCGCAAGAACGACGGTGCGGCCTTCACCGCACCCCGACGACTCAGCCAGCCCGAAAAACCGGCGAAAAAGGATCAGGAGATCATACGCAGCTGGATTCAGCCCGCAAGCCCGCTTGGGCTCTTTACTCACCAGGAGCAGGTCCATGCCCTCCCCGAGTCCCGGCTGACCGACATCGCCATCCTGCAATCCGCGCTATATCTGAAAGAAGCAGGCATCACCCTGGGTCAGGTGACGGCAAAGGACTTTATTCCTGATCACCACCTGGCGATGAGCACCATCGTCCATCCGGATATGCCGGCCCTTTCCGTCGATCGCGAACAGGCATTGCACTACCTGAGAAAAGAAGAGCTGCACGCCGGCACCGCCCGGCGTGGCTGGACACTGGTACGATATGAAGGCCGTGATCTGGGCTGGATAAAGGTTCTACCCCAGCGCGCAAACAATTACTATCCAAAAGAATGGAGGATACTCAAAAGAGAATAAAAAACCGCATCTTTGTCTTTATCTATAAAAAAAATATCATGCGATCACAACGGACCGTACTTTTCCTGATCAGCTTTTTTTTTATACAGTTTGCCTATGCTCAAACCCCATCCAATGAATTGACCGTCTATGGACAAACCGGGAAACTCTATCTCGAACACTCGGTCGTTGCCAAAGAGAACTGGTACAGCGTCGGTCGGCTCTACAATGTCAGCCCCAAAGATCTGGCGCCCTTTAACCACCTGGCGCTGACCCAACCGCTGGCGATCGGCCAGGTCCTGCAGATCCCCCTCACGGCCGTCAACTTCTCACAGGATGGAAAAAAGACCCCCGCGGAAACGCTGATCCCCGTCTATCACGTCACACAGGAAAAGGAATGGATGTATCGCATCAGCGTCAATCATAACAAAGTTCCCATCCCCACGCTGGAAAAATGGAACAATGTGAACAAGGACGCGGTACGCCCCGGCATGCACCTCATCGTAGGATATCTCAAGGTGAGAACAGCCCTTTCCGCCCTGGCTACCGCTCCCGCGGCAACGCCGGCGACCGCCGCCGTGACGCCTGCTGATAACAGGCCCGCCGAAAGCAAGGCCACCACAGAAGGCAAGCAAGTAACAGAAAGCAAGCAAGCCGCCATAAACCCGCCTACCACTACCACACCACCCCCGCCGGCGACAGCCAGCGCCGAAATTGCAAAACCCATTTCTACAAAAACACCCGATAGTCCCATCGCAAAACCTGTATCAACCCACCCAACGCCTGAACCCACCCGAACGGTAACGCAGTCGCCATCCACACCCCCGCCACCCCATTTCGATGGCGGCGCATTCAAGTCGGAATTCCTCGATAATGGAAAGAATTTAACCGGCGCCGCCGGCATCTTCAAAAGCACAAGCGGCTGGCAGGATGGGAAATACTATGCCTTGATGAATAATGTCGCCATCGGCAGCATCGTAAAGGTCACCGAAACCGCCGGCGGTAAAAGCGTCTTTGTAAAAGTATTGGGCCAGCTTCCGGATATGAAGGAAAGCGTGGGTCTCACCATTCGCATCAGCAACGCTGCCGCCGCGGAAATGGGCATGACCGCCGACCGGTTCAATGTTCAGGTAAGCTATTGAACCGGTATCCCCGGAGAAAATCCGCCACCGGCATCCGTTTCTTCCCTTCCAGTTGGAGTTCCGTCACGCGGATATAACCGTCAGCTGTGGCAAATCGCAGATAGGTCTTGCCATCCGTATCATAGACGCCCGGCGCCACGTCCGGCGCCAGCGCATGCACCACTTTTTCGGCCCGGTACATCTTCAACGTTTTTCCATCCAGCTCCGTATAGGCCGTTGGGAAAGGCGACAACCCGCGGATCAAATTATACACCTCGTCCGCCGGTCTGTTCCAGTCGATCTTCCCCGTCTCTGTAAAGATCTTGGGCGCGTGCTTCAAGCCGGACGGATTCTCCTGCGGCACGGACTTCAGCGTGCCCGCTGCCAACCCCTCGATCGTGCGCACCAGCAGCCGGGCGCCGATGGCCATCATCCGGTCATGCACATCGCCGGCGGTATCGGTCTCCGCAATCGGAAACCGCTCCTGCAGCAAAATGCTCCCCGTATCGATATCCTGCTGCAGCTGAAAGGTCGTCACCCCCGTCTCTTTCTCCCCGTTGATCACCGCCCAATTGATCGGCGCGGCACCCCGGTACTGCGGAAGTAAAGACCCATGCAGATTTACGGTACCCATCGGCGGCATATTCCAAACCACCTCCGGCAACATCCGGAACGCCACGACAATTTGCAGATCGGCCTGCAAGTCTTTCAACTGCTGCAAAAACTCCGGGTTCTTCAGCTTCTCCGGCTGCAACACCAACAACCCCCGCTCCCGGGCATATTTTTTTACCGCACTCTCCGTCAGCTTCATTCCTCTACCCGCCGGCTTGTCCGGCGCCGTCACAACACCCACCACCGGGTAGCCCGCCTCGACGATCGCCGCCAGGCTGGCCACTGCAAATTCCGGTGTTCCCATAAATACGATCCGCGGCTTCGACATGCAACAAATATAACTATTTAGTCCTACCTTGCAGGCAAACATATTATACTACATGGCACAAGAAGTAAGATCAGGCGATACCGTCAAAGTACACTACCATGGTAGGCTCACCGATGGAACGACATTCGATTCCTCCGAAGGCCGCGCACCCCTGGAATTTGAGGTAGGCAGCGGTATGGTGATAAAAGGATTCGATGATGGTGTGCTCGGCATGACCATTGGTGAAAAAAGAACCATCGAGATCCCTGTGGAAGATGCCTATGGACCGCGCGATCCCCAGGCGATCATCGAATTCCCCATCGATCGCTTTCCCCCCAATATCAAACCCGAAGTAGGAATGCAGCTCGCCATGAACAACGGCGAAGGACAGCAAATGCCCGTCGTCATCGTTGACGTAAAGCCCGATTTCGTCGTGCTGGATGCCAACCACCAGCTGGCCGGTCAGGACCTGGTCTTCGACCTCGAACTGGTGGAGATCAATAGCCCTTCCCGAATCATCATGCCATAGGCTGAACAGGCGAAGCCTGCGAAGCATACTTTTTCTCAAAGTACAACGCCAGCACCAAAAGCGCGATAACCGATACCAACGTATTCAGGATCGAACCCTCGAGCCCGAAATCGCCGCCCGTGATGAACAGATCACCCTTGGGTTCTGCCACCAGTAAGGTAGGCAGACTCAGTCCGCTTACCCGGAAACCAAGGATCGGTCCCTGGAAGAAATTCCAGCTGAGATGGAAAAGAAAAGAGAACCAGAGATTTCGGGTATAGATATAGTTGATACCCAGCAACAGCCCCGCCAGGAACAGGTTGACGAAGGCCAGCGTATGAGTCCCCGGGTTGGTGAAGTGAAACGCCGCGAAAAGGATGCCGGAGATCAATAGCGCCACCCATTTGTTGGCAAAAGAATCCAGCAGGTTGCCTAAAATATAACCCCGGAACACCATCTCCTCGCTAAAGGCGATCAGCGCCATCAATCCAAACGAGACGAACAGCGAAGAAGGATCAAAGCTGATGTCCACCCATTCCAGGTGACCGCTTGCCATCATCAGCAACGCGGCAATTCCAAGAACGGCAGGACCCATGAACAGCCCCGTCATCGCTTCCCCCGGAAAGGCCTCAAAACCCCAGCCCAGGCTCCCAATACTGCGCCGGTCGATAAAAAGCCGGAAAACAGCTACCGAGACCAGGGCGATCACAAACTCCAACAGCACCATCAGCCAGAGATAGTTACCCGTTAACAGCCCCGACAGGACGCCAACCGGTTGTGCCTTCAGATCATCCACCGAAATTCCCGCCACGGCGATCACCGCCGGGACTGCTATCAGCAGCGTGAGCACGCAAAAGCTGATACAAAAGACCAACACCCGCAACCAGCCGGGTTTCAATACTGGATTTTTTTTAGCCTGATCGGTCATACGTACTATATTCGCTAGGTCCAAAACTGGCGGAGCCAGTTTAAAAGACATTAGCCAAAAATACATAAGATGTTTGATAATTATGCCTTCACTGTCGCCGAAAGATTTCTCCGTTATGTCCGGATCGATACGCAAAGTGACCCGCAATCAAAAGCCTGTCCGTCCACGGAAAAGCAAAAGGACCTCGGCCGCCTGCTCGTCGAAGAGCTCCAAGCCATCGGCCTTGCCGATGCGGTTCTGGACAATTTTGGCTATGTCTATGCCACTCTCCCCGCCAATACGAACAAGCCCGTGCCGGTTATTTGCTTTTGTGCCCACATGGACACCGCCCCCGACTGCACCGGCACAAACGTCAAACCCATCGTCCACCGGAACTACGACGGCGGCGATATCGTCCTGCCCGACGACCCCGCCCAGGTGATCAGCCCGCGGGAACATCCCTACCTGGCTACAAAAAAGGGCGATGATATCATCACCGCCTCCGGCGCCACCCTCCTTGGCGCCGACGACAAGGCCGGCGTCGCCGTCATCATGGATATGGTCAGCTACCTCCTGCAGCACCCGGAGGTAAAACACGGCGCCCTGCGCATCCTTTTCACCCCCGATGAAGAGATCGGCAGGGGAGTGGACCGGCTGGACATGCTCCGCCTCGGCGCCGATTTCGGCTATACCCTGGACGCCGGCGAGCTGGGCTCCTTCGAAGACGAGACCTTCTCCGCCGATGCGATGAGCATCACCTTCCACGGCATCAGCGCCCATCCGGGCTATGGTAAGGACAAGCTCGTAAACGCCCTGAAAGTGGCCGCCCATTTCGTGGATTCCCTTCCGAAAGACGAATGGTCGCCCGAGACCACCGACGGCCGGTATGGCTTCGTTCATCCCGTCCGCATCACCGGCATCGCCGAAAAGGCGACGGTGGAATTCATTATCCGGGACTTTATTACGGCAAAGCTCAAGGCCTATGAGGCCCATCTGCAGGATATGATGGAAGACGCGCTAAAGGCGTTCCCCGGCGCCACAGCGGAGGTCACCATTACCGAACAGTATCGCAACATGAAAGAGGTGTTGCTTCTGCATCCCCAGGTGACGGAATATGCCCTGCAAGCCATCGAAAGGGCCGGCGTAACGGTTCATCGCAGCAGCGCCCGCGGCGGCACCGACGGCTCCCGTCTTTCCTTTATGGGCCTGCCCTGCCCCAATATCTTTACAGGTGAAATGGCCTTCCACGGAAAACACGAATACGTCAGCATCCAGGACATGCAGGCCGCGGTCCGCACCATCGTCCACCTCGCACAGGTATGGGAAGAACGATCCTAGAGCTTGTCAAGAATATCCCGGACGATCATCCCTGCATGGACCCGCGAATTTTCGATAAACCAGACATGGGTATTCATCCCGCCGCAAACGACACCGGCAAGGTATAGCCCCGGGATATTGGTCTCCATCGTATCCGGGTTATAGTAAGGCTGCAAACGGGCATCATCCGAAAGCTTGATCCCGGTTCGGCGCAGGAGATCAAAATCGGGCTGATATCCCGTCAGCGCAATGACATAATCATTGGTGATCGTCTGCACCCCATCGGGAGTAAGGACATCCACTTCATCCTCGCGGATCGCCGTGATCATGCTCCGCGTAAGAGCAGTAATGCTCCCTTCCTTGATCCGGTTCTCGATATCGGGTTTCACCCAATACTTCACCCGCGGACCAATGCCTTCCCCACGGATCACCATCGTCACCTCCGCTCCCTTCCGCCAGGTCTCCAGCGCAGCATCCACCGCAGAATTGCTCGCACCTACCACGATCACCTTTTGCATCGCATAGAAATGGGGCTCTTTATAATAATGGGTCACCTTGGGCAAGTCTTCGCCGGGTACATTCAGCAGCACCGGGATATCATAGAATCCCGTGGCCAGGACGACATGCCTGGCATGATAGATGCCTCGTTCACTCACTACCTCGAAGCCGTCGCTCACCGGCCGGATCCCGGTGACCCCCTCCTGCAGCTGGATGTTCAGGGCGTTCGATACCGCCACCCGGCGATAGTATTCCAGCGCCTCGGGCCGCGTAGGCTTCACATTGTTGCTGACGAATGGCACACCCGCGATCTCGATCCGCTCCGACGTCGAGAAAAAGGTCATATTGGCCGGATATCGGTACAGGGAGTTGACGAGGCAGCCTCTTTCGAGAATAAGATAGTTCACACCGGCCTTCTGTGCCTCGAGGGCACAGGCAATGCCGATCGGCCCGCCACCGACAATGATCAGGTTGTAATTCGTGCGCATCCACAAATTTATGTACATTCACCCATAAATCATTTGAGTTATGGAGACGACCAATGTCCTCACGATCATCGTGGTCCTCATCGCCCTTGCCGTTATCATTAGCTGCATCGTAACGGTTACTCAGGGATATATCTATGTAATTACCCTGTTCGGAAAATATCAGCGGATTATGCGGCCGGGACTCAATTTCAAACTACCCTTCCTCGAAGCCGTGTATAGAAAGATATCCATTCAGAACCGGTCGGTAGAGCTTGAATTCCAGGCCGTCACCATCGATCAGGCCAACGTCTATTTCAAAAGCATGCTCCTCTACGCCGTACAGAACGCGGACGAAGAGACCATAAAAAGGGTAGCCTTCAAATTCATCGCCGATCGCGATCTCATGCAGGCCCTCACCCGCACCATCGAAGGCAGCATCCGCGCCTTCGTGGCCACCAAAAAGCAAGCCGAGATCCTCGGACTTAGACGGGATATCGTGGAGTTCGTAAAAGAACAGATCGATCACTCGCTGGAAGAATGGGGCTACCACCTCATGGATTTGCAGATCAACGATATCACCTTCGACAAGGCCATCATAGAATCGATGAGCAGGGTAGTGGCCAGCAACAACCTCAAAGCCGCCGCCGAGAACGAAGGCCAGGCCCTCCTCATCACCAAGACAAAGGCCGCCGAAGCCGAAGGCAATGCCATCAAGATCTCCGCCGAAGCCGAAAAAGAGGCGGCCCGGCTCCGCGGTCAGGGCGTCGCCCTCTTCCGCCAGGAGGTGGCCCATGGGATGAGCGAGGCCGCCGAAGAGATGAAACGGGCCAACCTCGATACCAATGTCATCCTCTTCAGCATGTGGACCGAAGCGATCAAGAACTTCGCCGAAGTGGGGAAGGGGAACGTCATCTTCCTCGACGGCAGCGCCCAGGGCATGGAGACCACGATGAAGCAGATCCAGGCGCTGATGATGAAGCCGGCCGGTACCAAATAAAGCGGAGCACAGCTCCACCGCTGGCCAAAGGCCCCGGTGAATTTGGCTTAATTTTAGCAATCAAACAGAAAATAGGATGGCCCACAGGCCGTTATATTCGCAAATCTTTACATTTACACATGAATTTATTCTTCCTGCAGGTAATCATCGACTCCGCAAAGATCAAAGACAGCCTGGCCAGAGCGGCTCAGATCGCCACGGCGCAAAAGGAAAGCCTCTGGGACATCCTCCTCAAAGGCGGCCCCCTCATGATCCCCCTGGCACTCCTCCTGATCATCGCCTTCTTCGTCTTCTTTGAACGATATATAGCCATCAAAAAGGCTTCGAAGCTGGACGATAACTTCATGAGCATTATCCGCGACCATATCATCAATGGCAATGTCCAGGCCGCCCGCAGCCTGACAAAGAACACCAACACCGCCGTCGGCCGGATGATCGATAAAGGCATCCAGCGCGTCGGCAAACCCATCGAAGCCATCGAAAGAAGCATGGAGAACGTCGGCAAGCTGGAACTGTATAAAATGGAAAAGAACCTCAGCGTCCTTTCCGTTATCGGCTATATCGGCCCGCTCTTCGGCTTCCTCGGCACCATCGTCGGGATGTTCCAGCTGTTCTACACCCTGGCCGCCTCAAACGATTATACCCTGTCGACCATCGCCGGCGGTATCTATGTAAAAATGATCTCCTCCGCCTCCGGTCTGATCATCGGCATCATCGCCTACCTGGGCTATCGCTTCCTGAACTCCCAGGTGGACAAGGCCACTAACCGGATGGAAGCGGCAAGCGCCGATTTCATCGATATCCTGCAGGAACCCACCAGGTAACCGCTAAAAAAAGGTAACCGTCAATGAATTTAAGAAACAGACATAGAGAAGACGCCGAAGTACACACGGGACCGCTGAACGACATCCTGTTCATCCTGTTGCTGTTCTTCCTCATCGTCTCCTCACTCGCCAACCCGAATGTGATCAAGCTGTCCCAGCCCAAGTCGAAAAGTGACACCAAGGCCAAACAAACCGTGGTAGTTTCCATCGACGCCAACAAGCAGTTCTACGTCGGCCAGGCCCACGTCACCCTCGAAGAGCTAAAGGCCAAATTGCAACCCTTCCTCGCCAAGGAAGGCGATCAGCCATCGGTTGTTATAAACGCTGATAAGAATGTCCCCGTCGACGACGTCGTCCAGGTTATGCGCATCGCCCGCGAGCTCGGGGCGCGTACGGTTCTGGCCGTTGATAAGAATGGAGTGCAATAGAACCTAAAACTCCACATGCCCCCTGACCGCAAATACATGAACCGGCCCCCTGTCCTTATTGTATCCCGGGCTGCTGACAAACTGGTAATCGACCGTGGTCCAGAAATTGGGCAGTAACCTGACGTTATAATAGGCTTCCAAAATGGCTTCATGACCATAATTCAACGCCCCGTCGCCGATGATAAAACCATAGCCGCCCGCCTTGAGAAAAGCGCGGTGGCCCGCCGAGATCCCATTGACAACACCGGCGATGCCCACAACGTCGTCCGCCCGCTTCCACTTCGTTCCCTTTAGGGACAATCCCGCATGGATCGTTTGGTCGATCTCGGTAAAGGCCCAGGAAACATGCTTCCCATCATTCCAACCCGCACGGGCGAATAGGCCCAGGTCATCCGTGATCTCCTGCTCCCAATTCAGAAAAAGCCCCGATTTATTGCCACCAAATCCCGGTGCTTCCCCATTCCCATCAATCACCGCAAGCAAAGCGCTGTCCCCGGTCTTCACCGCCTGAATTCCCTGCGTGTAAGAAGGTGCCCTGGAAGCGGTGTAACTGTACATCAAACGGATCAGTCCGGCTCTTTTATCGATCCGAATCTTTTTTTCAAACTCAACGGTCTCGGAATGCGCTTTTCCAAGAACATATTCCATATTGCTGTGATTGGCCACTTTCGAGACGGCCACGCTCGAAAAGCGAAGGGTCCAGCCGGGGTTGATCCATTCGATAACCCCGCCAAAAGTATATCCCCGGGTATTGGCCGGGTAATCCCACGCGCCGTTGCTCATTAAGCTCCAGTTCATGAACTGCGAACGCGGATCATGGCTATATTTATTCCTGTCGAAGAAATCCGCGATAGAGAATTTTCCAAGGCTGATGACCATCCTGTGTTTCGGGACCCTGTCGGCCACCTGGTTCGCCACATCGGCCAGGTCTTCATAAGCGGTATCTCCCCCCAGCGGGATCACCTGCTGGACATAGGTTCTCGCAATCGTCACCACGGGCTGCGGGTCGCCGATACGATAGGTTTCTCCATTCAAGGCTCCCCCAAGCCCCAACGCGCCGCTAAGGCCCTTGCCACCGGACATTTCAGGATCGAAATACAGCATGGCGCCCTTCCAGAGCCGCCGGCCCAAAAAGAGGGTCGATGTTACACTGGTAGCCCCCGTTTCAACACTGTCTGCAAGACTGTTCATTCCGCTATAGAGAGACCGGAACCCGGTATGACTTTGATTGATCACCGTCAGCTGGAAATGGGTGCTCCAGTTGCCACCATCGCTGGTGTCCAAAAGCCCCTGGGAATATAGGTTGTTTGATAAAACCAGCACAAGGCAAAGCCCGGTCAATTTCTTCATAGATCGCATCAACGACAAACTTTTGGGGCGCAAAATACCCTAGGACGGCAAAGCGGTAAAATATATTACTGTTACCATGTTGCTTTTATCATCCGGTCCTTACCCTGCAGGTCCTTGCGCAGCTCCACTCCCCGGGCCCCCAGCCCGGCCAACAGATCGCGTACCGCCGGTCCCCGGTCCTCATGGATCTCCACAAACAGCCCACCCCCCGGTTCGGCCCGGTCCCGGACGAATTCCCCCAGGGCCCGGTAGAATACAAGGGCGTCCCCATCCGGGACAAAAAGTGCAGTACTGGGCTCGTATTCAACCACATGAGACGCCATCGTCCCGCTGTCGCCGGCCGGGATATAGGGCGGGTTGCTCACCACCCACCGCACGGCCGGCAGCCGGTCCCAACATGCCCGATCCAGGAAATCCAGGGAAAAGAATTCCACAGCCGCCCCGAGCGTCACCGCATTCCGCCCCGCAACCGCCAATGCCCCCACGCTCACATCACAGGCGATCACGACCAGGTCCCTCCGCTTCCGGGCCAGGCTGACGGCAATACACCCGCTCCCCGTCCCTACATCCAACACCCTTCCCGTAACCTCTCCCGCAGCCCATTCGACCAGCTCCTCCGTCTCCGGTCGCGGGATCAGCACCCGCTCGTCAACAAAGAACGGCATCCCCGCAAACCAGCTCTCCCCCAGCACATACTGAACAGGCCGATGCGCCAGCAGCTCCCGCCGGTAACGCTCGTAAACATCCAGAACCTCCGGCGAAAGGGCAATCCCACGCATCATCATCCGATCCAGCCTCTTCTTCCCACTCAACGCCTCCATCACCCAGTCGGCAACGACCGCCGCCTCCCGTTCCCCATATAATGGGACCAGGCTCGCCCCCAATTCTTTTTGCGCAATAGACCAATCCATCCGGTAAAAATACCCCAATTGAAGCACGGTTAACGCGTCATTCTAAGTAAATTTGCGCCCTTGACCGCTCCGGAAACATATATGCACCGCTGTCTCGAGCTGGCCGCCCTCGGCTCCGGCCACGTCGCCCCCAATCCGATGGTCGGCTCAGTGCTGGTATATGAAGACCGTATCATCGGCGAAGGCTATCACGAGATCCACGGCAAAGCCCACGCGGAAGTGAATTGCATCCATTCTGTCGCCGAAGCAGACCGGCCCTTCATAGAACGGTCCACCCTCTATGTTTCTCTCGAACCCTGCGCCCATCATGGAAAGACACCGCCCTGCGCCGACCTCATCATCGAAAAACGCATCCCCCGCGTGGTCGTCGGCTGCCGCGACCCCTTCCCGCTGGTGAATGGCAAAGGCATCGAAAAGCTCGAAGCCGCCGGCATCGAGGTCACCACCGGCGTCCTTGAAAAGGAGTGCCAACAGCTCAACCGCCGCTTCTTCACGTTCCATACCCGCCATCGGCCCTATATCATCCTGAAATGGGCCCAAAGCGCCAATGGCTTCATCGCCCGCACCACGCCCGGCAGTCTTACGCCCGGACCGATGACCTCCGAACGCACGGCCATCTCCAATGAGTACACCAATCGCCTCGTCCACAAATGGCGCTCCGAAGAAGCCTCCATCCTCGTCGGCCCCAATACCGCCCTGATCGATGACCCGGCCCTCACCAATCGCTTTTGGACCGGCCTCGACCCGATCCGCCTCGTCATCGATAAACAGCTGGAATTGCCGGAGTCGCTCCGCCTCTTCGATAAAAAAGCAAAGACCATCGTCTTTAACACCATCCAACACGACCCCGGATCAAATCCCGGCTACTACCAGATCGCCGAAGACAGCAGCCTCATCAACCAGCTGCTCATCGCCCTCCACCAGCTGAAGATCCAAAGCGTATTGGTGGAAGGCGGAGCCCGTCTCCTGCAATCCTTCATCGACGAGGACGCCTGGGACGAGGCCCGTATCATCATCAACAACGATCTCGATCTGCCCGCCGGCCTGCCGGCGCCACGGTTAACGCATGCGCATCTCCAATCCCATGAAAGCCTATTGTCGGATACCATACGTTATTACCACCATGACTGATCCCGATTTCTATACCACCGTCGCAAAAAGCGGCACGGCCGAGTTCAAGGACAGGGGAAGCAAGTTTATAGGCTACGTCTTCCCGATAGCCTCCGCCGAAGAGTTCAGGGAACGGCTCAACGATGTCAAAAAAGAACATCCAAAAGCCACCCATCATTGTTTCGCCTATCGCCTCGGTCTCGACGGCAATACCTGGCGCGTAAGCGACGACGGCGAACCCTCCGGCAGCGCCGGCCGCCCCATCCTCGGACAGATCGACAGCAAAGCCCTCGTCAATACCCTCGTCGTCGTCGTCCGCTATTTCGGCGGCACCCTGCTGGGCGTGCCAGGCCTGATCAATGCCTATAAGACCGCCGCCTCCCTCGCCCTACAAACGACCCAACTGGTCCAAAAGCCCGTAGAAAAGGAATTCCTCGTCCAATTCGACTATACCCAGGTGGGCGAGATCATGACCCTCGTCAAACAGTACAACTGTCGCGTCGTCCGACAGGAAATGCAGCTTTTTTGTAATATGACTATCGCCGTCCCCCGGAACCGCATTGCTGAGGTGAGCTATAAGTTGCAGGAGATCAGGGACGTAGAACTTTCGCCGGTCGCGGGATAATTTTGGGGGCCACCAGGACGTTATAAGAGGCGCAACAGGCTCCAGCCTCTTGATCACCCATTCAACCCCCATGAAAAAACCGATCGTAACCCTGTCCTTCCTCGCAGCATGCCTCTTGGCCGGCATCTTCGCCTGTAAGAAATACGACTCCACCGCCAACTCCAATACCAGCGGTAATAATATCCCGCCGGATGTAATGGTCAACGCCAGCCTGAAAGGCCGCGTCATCGATCAGGACGGCTTACCCGTGGCAGGTGCCGCAATATCGAGCGGTACGGCTACGACTACCTCAGATGTCAACGGGGTTTTCAGCTTTTCGAATATCAGTATGTCCAGCCGGTTTGGCTATGTGAAGGTAACAAAGACTGGCTTTTTCACCGGTAGCCGCAGCATCGTCACCACTGCCGGCGCATCGAATTTCGTGACTATTCAGCTTGTCAATCGCACCGAAACAGGTTCCTTCCCCGCATCCTCCGGCGGCAAAATAGTGGTTTATTCCGGCGATACCGTCGCCTTCAATCCGGCTAGCATCGTCACAGCCGCTACCAACGCCGCTTATACAGGTACCGTACACGTATTTGCCACTTATCTCAATCCTACAAACGATAATTTGTATAAATACATGCCCGGCGACCTGCGGGGCATCGGCAGCGACGGAAAGGAAACTGCCCTCCAGACCTTCGGTATGGTGAATGTTGAGTTGGAAGACGACGCCGGCAATAAGCTGCAGATCACTTCCGGAAATACAGCCACACTTACTTTCGCCATCCCCTCTGCTCTGCAGGCCTCGGCTCCTGCCACGATCCCTCTCTGGTATTTTAACGACACAACCGGTCGCTGGATAGAGCAGGGAATGGCCACCCGCCTGGGCAATAATTTTGTCGGCAATGTGAATCATTTCACCTTTTGGAATATGGATGCTCCTTACGCTACCATAAATCTCAAGGCGCGTTTTACTGACCAGTCCGGCAATCCTCTTGCCTATTCCTACGTGTTGCTGCGGTCCCAGACATTTGGAACGGGGGTGGGATTCACGGATTCTACCGGTCGCATACAGGGACTGATACCCAAAGGCGCGAGTATGGTTCTTCAGGTCGTGACAGATTGTGGAACCGTCCTTGGCGGGTCAAATGTCGGTCCTGCACTGGCGGATCTTGACCTCGGCACGATAGCCGTTAATATTACCAATGCCAGCCTGGTCATCACCGGAAAAGCAGTAGACTGCTCCAACAACCCTGTCGACAGTGGATTCGTAACGGCCAACGTGGACGGCCTCAACTATTCCGCTGTGGTCACCAAGGGCGCCTTTTCTCTCGCATTGACCCGGTGTTATAGCGGCAACGCCACCATAATCCTCAAAGCCGGCGACTATGCTACCTTGCAAACAGGCAACGCGGTCTCCCTGACGGCAAGTACCGGGACCGTCGACGCCGGCAAGCTTTCCGCATGCGGTAATTGAGATTACACCAGATCAGCTTGCTGACATCGCCTTGAACCGGCTGCTGACTACAAGGTCCTTGCTTCCCGCCGTATAGGCATAGAATCCTTCGCCGCTCTTGACGCCGAGGTACCCGGCCGTCACCATATTCACCAGCAGCGGACAGGGCGCATACTTGGGCTGGCCAAACCCGTCGTGCAGCACGCGAAGAATGGACAGGCAGACATCCAGCCCGATAAAATCCGCCAGTTGCAGCGGCCCCATCGGATGGGCCATCCCCAGCTTCATGATCGTATCGATCTCATTCACCCCCGCCACACCTTCATAAAGGCTGCAAATGGCCTCGTTGATCATCGGCATCAGGATGCGGTTGGCGATAAACCCCGGATAGTCATTGACGATACAGGGTGTCTTGCCCAGCTGCTCCGCCACGGTCACCATCTCCCTGGTGACCGAAGCATCTGTAGCATATCCATTGATGATCTCGACCAGCTTCATCACCGGCACAGGATTCATGAAATGCAGTCCGATGACCGCCGCGGGCCGCTTTGTCACGGCCGCAATTTTGGAGATCGAAATGGAAGAGGTATTGGAAGCCAGGATACAGCCCGCAGGCGCTGCGGCATCCAGCTGCCGGAAGATGTTCAGTTTGATCTCCGTGTTCTCGGTCGCCGCCTCCACCACCAGCTCAGCCTTCGACACCCCCTCGGGGATCGACCCAACCGTCGTGATCCGTTGCTGCACGCCCTTCTTGTCGGCTTCGGTCAGCAAACCCTTGGCGATCTGCCGGTCGAGGTTCGCGCCGATCGTTTTCAGCGCCTTCTCCAGCTGCGCGGCTGAAGTGTCGATCAGGTGGACGGTAAATCCTTTCTGTGCAAAGACATGCGCGATGCCATTGCCCATGGTACCGGCGCCAATTACAGAGACATTTTTCATATGGGAAATCAATTATTTCTAAAGTCTCCCCGCTTCCAGGCCTGGATGAAGTCAGCCCAGGCAATTGGATTGAAGATATTCTGGGGCGGAGCCTGGCCCTGGTAGTAATATTTCTGGGCGCTTTGCCGCAGATAAGTGCTCGCCGCCTCAC
>Ga0310811_10002362_pt1 | contig 23592 bp, 21 predicted proteins | sample YCmetagenome_FD_207642 | JGI IMG/M metagenome (GOLD analysis project Ga0310811, IMG submission 207642) | Soil microbial communities from experimental microcosm in Duke University, North Carolina, United States - YC | ecosystem: Engineered > Artificial ecosystem > Soil microcosm > Unclassified ... | reverse complement strand
CGCGCCACCCGCGCCACCCGCGCCACCCGCGCCACCCGCGCCACCCGCGCCACCCGCGCCACCCGCGCCACCCGCGCCACCCGCGCCACCCGCGCCACCCGCGCCACCCGCGCCACCCGCGCCACCCCCCGCCCGGACTGGCATAATTACGGATTCCCCGTTTTATTTGGACGACCGCCATGTCCGGCAACACGCTCGGTACGCTTTTCACCGTCACCACTTTCGGCGAGTCCCACGGCCCCGCGATCGGCTGCGTGATCGACGGCTGTCCGCCGGGCATGACGCTGTCCGAAGCCGACATCCAGATCGAACTCGATCGCCGCAAGCCCGGCACGTCGCGCCACGTCACGCAGCGTCAGGAAGCCGACCAGGTCGAGATCCTGTCCGGTGTGTTCGAGGGCCGGACCACCGGCACGCCGATCGCGCTCATGATCCGCAACACCGACCAGCGCAGCAAGGACTACGGCAACATCGCCGAGACGTTCCGCCCCGGCCACGCCGACTACACCTACTGGCAGAAGTACGGCATCCGCGACTATCGCGGCGGCGGGCGTTCGTCCGCGCGCCTGACCGCGCCGACCGTCGCCGCGGGCGCGGTCGCGAAGAAGTGGCTGCGCGAGCGGTTCGGCGTCGAGGTGCGCGGCTACATGCGCTCGCTCGGCGAGATCGACGTGCCGTTCGTCGACTGGAAGCACGTGCCGGAGAACCCGTTCTTCGTGCCGAATGCCGATGTCGTCCCGCAGCTCGAAGCGTACATGGACGCGTTGCGCAAGGACGGCGACTCGATCGGCGCGCGCATCAACGTGGTCGCGTCGGGCGTGCCGGTCGGCTGGGGCGAGCCGCTGTTCGACCGGCTCGATGCGGACATCGCGCACGCGATGATGGGCATCAACGCGGTGAAGGGGGTCGAAATCGGCGCGGGGTTCGCGAGCGTCGCGCAGCGCGGCTCGCAGCACGGCGACGAGCTGACCCCGAACGGCTTCCACGGCAATCACGCGGGCGGCGTGCTCGGCGGCATCTCGACGGGGCAGGACATCACGGTGTCGATCGCGATCAAGCCGACGTCGAGCATCCGCACGCCGCGCCGCTCGATCGACAAGGCGGGCGACTCCGCGACCGTCGAGACGTTCGGGCGTCACGATCCGTGCGTCGGCATCCGCGCGACGCCGATCGCCGAGGCGATGCTCGCGCTCGTGCTGATCGACCATGCGCTGCGTCATCGCGCGCAGTGCGCGGACGTCGTCGTCACCACGCCGAAGATCGCCGCGAGCGACGAGTAATCCGCGCAGCGCTCAGTCCAGCCGCAAAAAAACCGCTTGGTCCCGAAGGGCGCAAGCGGTTTTTTATCGGCGAAAGAAACGCGCGGCACGAAACGCGCGGCGGGTCACATGTTCGGATAGTTCGGCCCGCCGCCGCCTTCCGGCGTCACCCACACGATGTTCTGCGTCGGGTCCTTGATGTCGCACGTCTTGCAGTGCACGCAGTTCTGCGCGTTGATCACGAGGCGATCGCTGCCGTCGTCGTTCTTCACGAACTCGTAGACGGCGGCCGGGCAGTAGCGGCTCTCCGGGCCCGCATAGGTGCGCAGGTTCACGTCGACCGGCACGTTCGCGTCCTTCAACGTGAGGTGCGCGGGCTGGTTCTCCTCGTGATTCGTGTTCGAGATGAACACCGACGACAGTCGATCGAACGTCAGCTTGCCATCCGGCTTCGGATAGTCGATCGGCTTGCACTGCGACGCCGGCTTCAGCATTTCGTGGTCGCGATGCGGGTGATGCAGCGTCCACGGCACGTTGCCGCCGAGGAGCTTCTGCTCGATGCCGACCATCAGCGTGCCGAGGTAGAGTCCCTTGCTCATCCACTGCTTGAAGTTGCGCGCGCGATGCAGTTCGCTGTGCAGCCACGACGTCTTGAACGCCGCCGGATAGGCGACGAGTTCGTCGTGCTGGCGGCCGGCCTGCACGGCGTCGAATGCGGCCTCGGCGGCGAGCATGCCCGTCTTGATCGCCGCGTGGCTGCCCTTGATGCGCGATGCATTGAGGAAGCCGGCATCGTCGCCGACGAGCGCGCCGCCCGCGAACACGAGCTTCGGCAGCGACATCAGCCCGCCCGCGGTGATCGCGCGCGCGCCGTACGACACGCGCTTGCCGCCTTCGAGGAACGGGCGGATCGCCGGGTGCGTCTTATAGCGCTGGAACTCCTCGAACGGCGACAGATACGGATTCGAATACCCGAGGCCGACGACGAAGCCGATCATCACCTGGTTGTTGTCGATGTGATACAGGAACGAGCCGCCGTAGGTCTGCGTATCGAGCGGCCAGCCGGCCGTGTGGATCACGAGGCCGGGCCGATGCTTCGCCGGATCGATTTCCCACAGTTCCTTGATGCCGATGCCGTACACCTGCGGATCGGCGTCGCGATTCAGCTTGAACTTGTCCTGCAACTGACGGCCGAGGTGACCGCGCGCGCCTTCGCAGAACAGCGTGTATTTGGCGTGCAGCTCCATGCCGAGCTGGAAATTCCCGGTCGGCTGGCCGTCACGGCCGACGCCCAGGTGGCCGGTCGCGACGCCCTTCACCGAGCCGTCGTCGTGGTACAGCACCTCGGCGGCCGGAAAGCCCGGGAAGATCTCGACGCCGAGCGCCTCGGCCTGTTGGCCGAGCCAGCGCGTGACGTTCGCGAGGCTGATCACGTAGTTGCCGTGGTTCTTGAAATTGTCCGGCAGCGCCCAGTTCGGCACGGCCGTCGCGCCGGTTTCGGACAGGAACAGGAAGCGGTCTTCGGTGACCGGCACGTCGAGCGGCGCCCCTTTTTCCTTCCAGTCCGGGATCAGTTCGTCGATCGCGCGCGGGTCCATCACCGCGCCGGAGAGGATATGCGCCCCGATTTCCGAGCCTTTTTCGAGTACGCACACGCCAATCTCGACGCCTTTTTCCTGCGCGAGCTGCTTCAGGCGGATCGCTGCCGACAGCCCGGCCGGGCCGCCGCCGACGATCACCACGTCGTATTCCATCGATTCGCGTGGGCCGTATTGCTCCAAAAGACTTGCGGGGGTCATCAATCCTCCTCTTCCCATTAGAATGCTTTTTTCGGGATCGTATTGTCCGGGAACCCCTCCCGGCCCGCAACCCGAAACGCCAAGATTAGCACGACCGTTCAGTTCAGTGCGGCGCTCCGGCTGGAGGGCCGCCCAATCGACGTCCGGCTTCGCAATTCGTTGCGGGCACAACCAGGAAAACACCGTAAATGGGTCGTTCGATCAATCTGGAAGGCAAGGTGGCGATGATAACGGGCGCGTCGAGCGGCCTCGGCAAGCGTTTCGCGCAGGTGCTGTCGCAGGCGGGCGCGAAGGTCGTGCTCGCGAGCCGGCGCGTCGAGCGTCTGAAGGAGCTGCGCGCGGAAATCGAGGCGAACGGCGGCGCGGCGCACGTGGTGTCGCTCGACGTGACCGACTACCAGAGCATCCGCTCGGCGGTCGCGCACGCGGAGACCGAGGCGGGCACCATCGACATCCTCGTGAACAACTCGGGCGTCTCGACCACGCAGAAGCTGAGCGACGTGACGCCCGCCGACTTCGAATACGTGTTCGATACGAATACGCGCGGCGCGTTTTTCGTCGCTCAGGAAGTCGCGAAGCGGATGATGATGCGCGGCAACGGCGGCGCGGCGAAGCCGGCGTACCGGATCATCAACATCGCGTCGATGGCGGGGCTGCGCGTGCTGCCGCAGATCGGCCTGTACGCGATGAGCAAGGCCGCCGTCGTGCACATGACGAAGGCGATGGCGCTCGAATGGGGGCGTTACGGGATCAACGTGAACGCGATCTGTCCCGGCTACATCGACACCGAGATCAACCATCACCACTGGACGACCGAGCAGGGCCAGAAGCTGATCGCGATGCTGCCGCGCCACCGCGTCGGCACGCCCGCGGACCTGGACGGACTGTTGCTGCTGCTCGCCGCCGACGAATCGCAATTCATCAACGGCTCGATCATTTCGGCCGACGACGGCTTCGGGCTCTCGTAGGACACGGGACCGAAGCCCGCTTTTTTACCGCAAGAGAAGAAGTGCGATGACTGAGTACCATCCTGTTTTTGAAATGTCGATGCCGATCCGCTGGGGCGACATGGACGCATTCGGCCACGTGAACAACACGGTCTACTTCCGCTACATGGAGCAGACGCGGATTTCGTGGTTCGAGCACATCGGGATCGCGGGCGGCAACGACGAAGGGCAGGGGCCGGTGATCGTGAACGCGTCGATGGAGTTCCTCAAGCAGTTGCACTACCCGGGCGACATCGTGTGCAGGATGAGCGTCGGACAGCCTGGCCGCAGCAGCTTCGATACCGGTTTCGAACTGCGCCGCGCGGACGATCCGCACACCGTGTATGCGCGCGGCACCGCGCGTTGCGTGTGGATCGACCATGCAGCGGGCAAGTCGGTGCCGATGCCCGACGCGCTGCGCACGACGATCGAGCAGGCCGCGACGGTCAAGGCCTGAGTTCGCGCAACGGCCGCTACTGGCCGAGCAGGCGCTGCATCAGCTCGGTCGCGTTGCCGGTGTCGTACTTGCGCATGAGCCGCGCGCGATAGACGTCGACCGTGCGCGAGCTGATGTCGAGGATGCGGCCGATCTGCTTGCTGGTCTTGCCGGTGACGAGCAGCGCGGCGATCTCGCGTTCGCGCGGCGTCAGTTCGACCGCGACGCGGCGCGTCGCCGACAGGTCTTCGAAGGTCCACACGCCGGCCGCGTGCGGATCGTGGCGATCGAGCGAGCGGCCGGTCACGTGGCACCAGAACAGCTCGCCGTCTGCGCGCTTCATGATGCGGTCGTCGGCGTAGGTGCCGTGCGCGGTCATGATCGGCGGAATGCGCATGCCGATGCGCTCGAATTCGTCGGCCGACGGATACAGCACCTGGAACGACTGGCCGATCACCGCGTCGCGCGTGCAGCGGAAGATCGCGGCGAGCTGGTCGTTGCAGTCCTCGATCATGCGCTCGCGCGACAGCACGAGCCCGACGGGCGCGAGATGAAAGGCGGTCTGATAGTCGAGCGGAGCGTGGGCGGCCATGACGGGCGATGCGGGTATGACTTTATGTAGTTTTGCGTATTGTGCCGTATCTGCCGCGAAGCGTACCCTTTGAACCAGCGGAGCCGCGCTGTAACGAACGGCTTCCGACATCCATGCGAGGAAGGAAGGGACACAGATGAACAAGGTCTATGGGAGCGCGGCCGCCGCGCTCGAAGGCATCGTGAAGGACGGACAGACGTTCGCTGTCGGCGGCTTCGGGCTGTGCGGGATTCCCGAAGCGCTGATCGCCGCGCTGCGCGATTCGGGCGTGCAGGGCATCACGTGCATCAGCAACAACGCGGGCGTCGACGGCTTCGGGCTCGGCCAGCTGCTGCAAACGCGGCAGATCAAGAAAATGATTTCGTCGTATGTCGGCGAGAACAAGGAGTTCGAGCGGCAGTATCTCGCCGGCGAACTCGAACTGGAATTCACGCCGCAAGGCACGCTCGCGGAAAAGCTGCGCGCGGGCGGCGCCGGCATTCCGGCGTTCTTCACGAACACCGGCTACGGCACGCTGATCGCCGAGGGCAAGGAAACGCGTCAGTTCGGCGAGAACCACTATGTGCTCGAACACTCGCTGACCGCCGACGTCGCGCTCGTCAAGGCGTGGAAGGCCGACAAGTCGGGCAACCTGATCTATCGCCGCACCGCGCGCAACTTCAACCCGATGTGCGCGATGGCCGGCAGGATCACGGTCGCGGAAGTCGAGGAGATCGTCGAGAACGGCGAACTCGATCCGGACAACATCCACACGCCGGGCATCTTCGTGCAGCGCATCGTGCTGAATGCGCATCCGGAAAAACGCATCGAACAACGTACCGTCCGCGCGAAAGGAGAGTGAAGATGGCCTGGACTCGTGACGAAATGGCCGCGCGCGCGGCGCAGGAACTGCAGGACGGCTTCTACGTGAACCTCGGCATCGGCTTGCCGACGCTGGTCGCGAACCACGTGCCGGCCGGCGTCGAAGTGTGGCTGCAGTCGGAGAACGGCCTGCTCGGCATCGGCCCGTTCCCGACCGACGACGAAGTCGACGCCGACATGATCAACGCCGGCAAGCAGACGGTGACGACGTTGCCGGGCTCGTCGATTTTCTCGTCGGCGGATTCGTTCGCGATGATTCGCGGCGGCCACATCAACCTCGCGATCCTCGGTGCGATGCAGGTGAGCGAAAAGGGCGACCTCGCGAACTGGATGATCCCCGGCAAGATGATCAAGGGGATGGGCGGCGCGATGGATCTGGTCGCGGGCGTCAAGCGCGTAGTCGTGCTGATGGAGCACGTCGCGAAGGGCGACCAGCACAAGATCCTCGAAGGGTGCACGCTGCCGCTGACGGGCGTCGGCGTCGTCGATCTGATCATCACCGATCTCGGCGTGATCGAAGTGACCGACGCGGGCCTGAAGGCGGTCGAACTGGCGCCGGGCGTGACGGTCGACGAGATCAGGGCGAAGACCGGCGCGCCGCTCGACGTGAGCGCGGTGAGCTGAACCGGCGCGCCGGCCGCCGTCGCGGCGGGCGGCGCGTTCGAGCGCGTTCGAAGTTGCGAATGGCGGGTGGCACGCGGTTCGAACGATGCAGCACTGGCGGGTGGGGCGGAGGTCTCGCCCGTTTTGCTTTTTCGGCGGCAACGCAGTATTCAGGCGCGGCTCGCGATCGTCGAGCCGTTCATCCGTACCTCCATTCACGGGACTTCGCGATGACCCTCACTTCCGTTTCGCCGGCCGTCCCCCGCCAGCAGTTCGTCCAGTGCGCGAGCCCGTCCGGGCTGCATCGCATCGCTTATACCGAGTGGGGCGAGCGCGACAACACGCGCGTGCTCGTGTGCGTGCACGGGCTCACGCGCTCGGGCCGCGACTTCGACCGGCTCGCGTCCGCGCTGTCCGATCGCTATCGCGTCGTGTGTCCGGACGTCGTCGGGCGGGGGCTGTCGTCGTGGCTCGCCGATCCGAGGGGCTATGGCATCCCGCAATACGTCGCAGACATGGTCACGCTGATCGCGCGGCTCGATGTCGGGCGCGTCGACTGGTTCGGCACGTCGATGGGCGGGCTGATCGGCATGGCGCTCGCGGGCCTGCCCGATACGCCGATCCGCAAGATGGTCGTGAACGACGTCGGCCCGCACATCGAGCCGGTCGCGCTCGAGCGCATCGGCAGCTATCTCGGCCGCGACGAACTGTTCGCGACGCTGCAGGACGGCATCGACCGCGCGGCGGAACTGGCGAACTCGTTCGGACCGCTGTCGGCGGACGAATGGCGCGCGATCAACACGCCGTTGCTGCACGAGGTCGAAGGCGGGTGGCGCTTCCGTTACGACCCGCGCATCGCGCAGCCGTTTGCCGCCGTCACGCCGGAGCAGAACGCCACCGCCGAGGCCTGGCTGTGGCGCTCGTTCGCGGCGATCGACGCGCCGGTGCTCGTCGTGCGCGGCGCGCAATCGGACCTGCTGTCGCGCGACACGGTCGTGAAGATGGTGGCGACCGGACGGCGCGTGTCGAGCGTCGAGATCGAAGGCGTCGGCCATGCGCCGGCGTTTGTCGACACCCGGCAGATCGACATCGCGAAAGGGTTCTTCGACGGCGCGCCCGGCGCCGCGTCATAATACGAGATTGGCCTCACGCGCAATGTGCGCGCGACGCGGATGCGCCGCGTCCGGTCGGGGCTCAATCTCCAGAGGAACGTTTTCATGGCAGTCATTCGTCACCACGTCGGCCCGCGTCTGTCGGAGACGGCGGTTCACAACGGCACCGTCTATCTGGCGGGCCAGATCGCCGAGGATACGACGCAGGACATCGCCGGCCAGACCCGCGAGGTGCTCGGCCACATCGACCGCCTGCTCGCCGAAGTCGACAGCGACAAGTCGCATCTGCTGTCGGTGCAGATCTATATCGCGGACATGAAGGACTTCGCCGGCATGAACGCGGCGTGGGACGCATGGGTCGCGCAGGGCGCGACGCCGCCGCGCGCGACCGTCGAGGCGAAGCTCGCGAATCCGGCGTGTCTCGTCGAAATCGTCGTGGTCGCCGCCCAGCGCGGCTGACGCGGCTTTCTTCCGTTCATTTCGTTTTCCGGCCGGTCTTCCGGCGCAATCCGTTTCATGAGTAGCGATACCCCTCCGTCCGTTTCCGCCACGCCGGCGGTGCTGCCGTCGATCGACGACGCGCTCGCGTACGTGCGCGAGCACGCCGGCGACGCGCGCGTCGCGAGCGGCGAGCCGCTCGTCGAGCACGCGCAGGGAACCGCGTCGATCATGCAGACGCTGAACGTCGATCCGCCGGCGGTGCTCGCGGCGGCGCTGTTCAATCTGCCGCCGCATCTGGACGATCCGGAGAACGCGATCGCCGCGCGCTTCGGCGACGAGGTCGCGAAGCTCGTGTTCGACGTGCGCAAGCTGCTGCGCCTCGGCACGGTCGGCACGCGCGTCACGCAGAACGCGCCGGAGGAATCGCGCGACGCGCAGTCGGCGCGGCGCGCGCAGGTCGAGGCGCTGCGCAAGATGCTGCTCGCGTTCGCGCAGGACATCCGCGTCGTGCTGATCCGGCTCGCGTCGCGCGTGCGGTCGCTGCGCTGGTACGCGGCGCAGAAGATCACGCCGGCGCCCGAAGTCGCCCGCGAGACGCTCGACATCTACGCGCCGCTCGCGAACCGGCTCGGGATCTGGCAACTGAAGTGGGAGCTGGAAGATCTCGCGTTCCGCTTCGAGGAGCCCGACACCTACAAGCGGATCGCGAAGCTGCTCGACGAAAAGCGCGTCGAGCGCGAGGCGTACGTCACGCAGGCGATCGAGCGGCTGCAGCAGGAACTCGTCGCCGCGAACCTCCCCGCGGAAGTGAGCGGCCGGCCGAAGCACATCTACAGCATCTGGAAGAAGATGCGCGGCAAGGATCTCGACTTCTCGCGGCTTTACGACGTGCGCGCGTTCCGCGTGATCGTGCCGGACATCAAGGATTGCTACACGGTGCTCGGCATCGTGCACAACCTGTGGCAGCCGGTGCCGAAGGAGTTCGACGACTACATCTCGCGGCCGAAGCCGAACGGCTATCGCTCGCTGCACACGGTCGTGATCGGCGACGACGGGCGCGCGTTCGAAGTGCAGATCCGCACGCACGAGATGCATCAGTTCGCCGAATACGGCGTCGCCGCGCACTGGCGCTACAAGGAGGCGGGCACGCGCGGCTACGGCGGCCAGGTGAGCGCGTCGGGCCGTTACGACGAGAAGATTGCGTGGCTGCGCCAGCTGCTCGCGTGGAAGGACGACGTGTCCGACGGCCGCGAGACGTGGGAACAGTTGCGCCACGCGGCGCTCGACGACGACCAGATCTACGTGCTGACCCCTCAGGCGCGCGTGATCGCGCTGCCGCGCGGGTCGACGGCGGTCGATTTCGCGTATCACCTGCATAGCGAACTCGGGCATCGGTGCCGCGGCGCGCGCGTGGACGGCGCGATGGTGCCGCTCAACACGCCGCTGCAAAACGGCCAGACGGTCGAGATCGTCGCGGTGAAGGAAGGCGGGCCGTCGCGCGACTGGCTGAACCCGCAGCTCGGCTATCTGCAGAGTCCGCGCGCGCGGCAGAAGGTGCGCGCGTGGTTCAACGCGATCGACTCGCAGGAGATCGTCGCGAACGGCCGCGCGATGGTCGAAAAGACGTTGCAGCGCGAGGGCCGCACGTCGGTGAACCTCGACCAGCTCGCGACGAAGCTCGGCTTTCGCACGCCGGACGAGCTGTTCGCGGCGGTCGGCAAGGAAGAGTTCAGCCTGCGCCACGTCGAGCAGGCGCTGCACGACGCGCCGGCGCCGGAGCCCGCTGACGAGGCGCCCGAGCATCTCGCGAAGCGCGCGAGCGGTGCGAGCGTCGCGCACGGCGCGTCGACGGGCGTGCTGGTGGTCGGCGTCGATGCGCTGCTGACCCAGCTCGCGCGCTGCTGCCGCCCGGCGCCGCCGGACGACATCAGCGGATTCGTCACGCGGGGCAAGGGGATGTCGATCCATCGCAGCGATTGCCCGACGTTCCTGCGGATGGCGACGCGCGCGCCCGAACGGGTGCTGCACACCACATGGTCGGCTGACGTGCTCGGCGGGCGCGGGCAGTCGGTGTATCCGGTGGATCTGCTGATCGAGGCGACCGACCGGCAGGGTCTGTTGCGCGACATCTCCGAAGTGTTCGCGCGCGAGAAGATGAACGTGACCGGCGTGAAGACGCAGTCGCGCCGAAATGCCGCATACATGCAGTTCACGGTCGAGGTGTCGAGTTCGGCGCAGATCCAGCGCGCGTGCTCGCTGCTCGGCGAGGTGAACGGCGTCGTGCGCGCGTCGCGCAAGGGCTGACCGCGGTGGGGCAGGCGCTCGAACGAGAAGGGGGCTTGCGGGCGCCGCTCGAACTCGCTATACTTTTTATTCTTTAGGCTCGTAGCTCAGCTGGTTAGAGCACCACCTTGACATGGTGGGGGTCGTTGGTTCGAGTCCAATCGAGCCTACCAACGAATTTTGTATTGCTGCGCGTTGACGTAAATGCGCGCAAATACGGGCGAATACGGTTATGACACCGCGAACGTTTACCGAGACTACTTCGGAGCGACGCTAGTCGAGGATCCTGTTCGCCATCGCAGTCTGGTTTGAAATGTGAATGCGGCCCCTCGAAAGCGGGGCCGCATTTTTTTTGTCCCTTATCCGGATCGACCCGCCGGTATCGCCCGGCAGGGCCGGTTTCTGATCTGATGTTTGGACGTGCCGTCGCCGGCACTCTTGGAGAAAGCAATGGTTTCGATACGTCTGCCTGACGGTTCGGTTCGACAGTACGATCATCCGGTGACCGTCGCCGAAGTGGCGGCGTCGATCGGCCCGGGGCTCGCGAAGGCGGCGCTCGGCGGCAAGCTCGACGGCGAGCTGGTCGACACGTCGACGCTGATCGATCGCGACGCGTCGCTGGCGATCGTCACGGACAAGGACGCAGACGGACTCGACATCATTCGCCACTCGACGGCGCACCTGCTCGCGTACGCGGTGAAGGAGCTGTATCCGGAAGCGCAGGTGACGATCGGGCCGGTGATCGACAACGGCTTCTACTACGATTTCGCGTACAGCCGCCCGTTCACGCCCGAGGATCTCGAGAAGATCGAAAAGCGCATGCAGGAACTCGCGAAGCGCGACGAGCCGGTGTCGCGGCGCGTCGTCACGCGCGGCGAGGCGGTCGATTACTTCAAGAGCATCGGCGAGAAGTACAAGGCCGAGATCATCGAATCGATCCCCGGCAGCGAAGAGATCAAGCTGTATTCGCACGGCGGCTTCACGGACCTGTGCCGCGGCCCGCACGTGCCGTCGACGGGCAAGCTGAAGGTCTTCAAGCTGATGAAGGTCGCCGGCGCGTACTGGCGCGGCGACGCGAAGAACGAGCAGCTGCAGCGCATCTACGGTACGGCCTGGACGAAGAAGGAAGACCAGGACGCGTACCTGCACATGCTCGAAGAAGCGGAGAAGCGCGATCACCGCAAGCTCGGCAAGCAACTGGACCTGTTCCACATGCAGGACGAGTCGCCGGGCATGGTGTTCTGGCACCCGCGCGGCTGGACGCTGTGGCAGCAGGTCGAGCAGTACATGCGTCGCCGGATCGCCGAGGCCGGCTATCTGGAGATCAAGACGCCGCAGATCATGGACCGCTCGCTGTGGGAAGCGTCGGGCCACTGGCAGAACTATCGCGAGAACATGTTCACGACGGAGTCGGAGAAGCGCGATTACGCGATCAAGCCGATGAACTGTCCGGGCCACGTGCAGGTGTTCAATCACGGCCTGCGCTCGTATCGCGATCTGCCGCTGCGTTACGCGGAGTTCGGCTCGTGCCACCGCAACGAGGCGTCGGGCGCGCTGCACGGCTTGATGCGCGTGCGCGGCTTCGTGCAGGACGACGCGCACATCTTCTGCACGGAAGACCAGATCATCGCCGAGTCGATCGCGTTCAACACGCTCGCGATGAGCGTCTACAAGGATTTCGGGTTCGATCACATCGACATCAAGCTGTCGCTGCGGCCGGATTCGCGCGCGGGCACGGACGAGATCTGGGACCGCGCCGAGCATGGCCTGCGCGACGCGCTGACCGCCTGCGGCCTGCAGTGGGAAGAGCTGCCGGGCGAGGGCGCGTTCTACGGCCCGAAGGTCGAGTACCACATCAAGGACGCGCTCGGCCGGTCGTGGCAGTGCGGCACGCTGCAGCTCGACATGGTGTTGCCGGAGCGCCTCGACGCCGAATATGTGGCCGAGGACAACAGCCGCCGCCGCCCGATCATGCTGCACCGGGCGATCCTCGGGTCGATGGAGCGTTTCCTCGGCATCCTGATCGAGCACCATGCTGGTGCAATGCCCGCGTGGCTCGCGCCGACGCAGGCCGTGGTGATGAATATCGCCGAAAGTCAGGCGGAATACGCGGCAAGTCTGGCCCAATCGTTGCAAAAACAAGGGCTTAGAGTGGAGGCCGATTTGCGCAACGAGAAAATTAGCTATAAAATACGCGAGCACACGCTCGAAAAGGTCCCGTACCTTCTGGTTGTCGGTGACAAGGAGCGTGACGCGCAAACGGTAGCCGTGCGTGCCCGTGGCGGTGTCGACCAAGGCGTGATGCCGGTCGACGCCTTCGTTGAGCGTCTCGTCGAAGAAGTGCGGACGTTCAAGTGAAGCCACTGCGGCAGCGCGGCTCGTTTTTTTAATCTTTAGAGGAAACGTAACATCGCTACTGATAAGTCGCATCGCATCAACGGTGAAATAACGGCACCCGAGGTGCGTCTCGTCGGAGTCGACAACGAGCCGCTCGGCATCGTGAAGCTCGCCGATGCGTTCCGTATGTCGGAACAACAGGACGTCGATCTGGTTGAAATTGCGCCGCAGGCAGTGCCTCCGGTCTGCCGTCTGATGGACTACGGCAAGTTCAAGTACCAGGAGGCGAAGAAGCAGCACGAGGCAAAGCTCAAGCAGAAGGTCATCCAGGTGAAGGAAGTCAAATTCCGCCCGGGTACCGATGACGGCGATTACAACGTCAAGCTGCGCAACCTCGTTCGCTTCCTCGAAGACGGCGACAAAACGAAGATCACGTTGCGTTTCCGGGGCCGCGAAATGGCTCACCAGGAAATCGGCATGCGCATGCTCGAACGTCTGCGCACCGACCTCGACGAGGTCGGCCAGGTCGAGCAGATGCCGAAGATGGAAGGGCGCCAGATGATCATGGTGCTCGCTCCGAAGAAAAAGAAGTAAGCCGGCGCGGCGTGCCGGCCAGTCAGTGCGACTGGCGGCGCGCAGCCGGTAGTCGTTGTGCTGTAGTGCAGGTTCCGGAAATGGCGCCCGCGCGTCGCACGATCCGTGCGGCAAACGGGCGTTTTTCCTGAAAGCGGCGGCCGGAGATATCGGCTGGCCGCGATACCAAGTGGAGTGGGTTTCGAAGGGCGGGTCGAGGGCAGAGTGGATGGAAGCAGCATCGTCCGCGAAGCCAACCGCACACCCATGTCCATCAAATAAATGGAGTTGTCATGCCCAAGATGAAGACCAAGAAGAGCGCTGCAAAGCGCTTCGTGGTGCGTCCGGGTGGTACCGTCAAGCGCGGTCAAGCCTTCAAGCGTCACATCCTGACCAAGAAGACCACCAAGAACAAGCGTCATCTGCGTGGTGCCACGGCCGTTCACGATTCCGATCTGAACTCCGTGCGCGCAATGCTGCCGTTCGCGTAACTCAACTCACACTCACAGGAGCGAAACATGCCTCGAGTCAAACGTGGGGTTACCGCACGGGCCCGCCACAAGAAGATCATCAACCTGGCCAAGGGTTACCGCGGCCGTCGCAATAACGTCTATCGCATCGCCAAGCAGGCGGTCATGCGCGCGGGCCAGTACGCCTACCGCGATCGCCGCAACAAGAAGCGTGTGTTCCGCGCACTGTGGATCACGCGTATCAACGCGGCGGTGCGTCAGCACGACATGACGTACAGCGTGTTCATCAACGGCCTGAAGAAGGCGTCGATCGAACTCGACCGCAAGGTGCTGGCCGACATGGCGGTGTTCGACAAGGCTGCCTTTGCTGCGATCGTCAAGCAGGTGAAGGCCGCCGTTGCTGCCTGACTCGTTTCACTGAGCCAGGCACTGCGTGGTTCGTTGCAGCGAAGATTCCGGTGGTCTCGGTGACGCTGCAACAAAAACGGGGCTCCTCACCGAGCCCCGTTTTTGTTGGTCGAGCCAATTTGTAGCTGTAGCACTTTCAGACACTGACGTTGGATATGGGATCAATGGATCTGGACCAGATTGTCGCCGACGCGCAAGGCGCCTTCGCGCAAGCCGCTGACGCCAACACGCTCGAAAACGAGAAGGCACGCTTTCTCGGCAAGTCCGGCCTGCTTACCGAACTGCTGAAGGGATTGGGCAAGCTCGATCCCGACGCGCGCAAGACCGAAGGCGCGCGCATCAACGTCGCGAAGCAGCAGGTCGAGGCGGCGTTGAACGCACGCCGCCAGGCGCTCGCCGACGCGCTCCTGAACCAGCGCCTCGCCGCCGAAGCGATCGACGTGACGCTGCCCGGCCGCGGCCTGAACACCGGCAGCCTGCATCCGGTGATGCACACGTGGGAGCGCGTCGAGCAGATCTTCGGCTCGATTGGCTTCGACGTCGCCGATGGTCCCGAGATCGAGACCGACTGGTACAACTTCACCGCGCTGAACAGCCCGGAGAACCATCCGGCGCGTTCGATGCAGGACACGTTCTACGTCGACGGCAAGGACGCCGACGGCCGCCCGCTGCTGTTGCGCACGCACACGAGCCCGATGCAGGTTCGCTATGCGCGCACGCACACGCCGCCGATCAAGGTGATCGTGCCAGGGCGCACGTATCGCGTCGACAGCGACGCCACACACTCGCCGATGTTCAATCAGGTCGAAGGGCTGTGGATCGAGGAGAACATCAGCTTCGCGGACCTGAAGGGTGTCTACACCGACTTCCTGAAGAAGTTCTTCGAACGCGACGATATCCAGGTGCGCTTTCGTCCGTCATATTTCCCGTTCACCGAACCGTCCGCCGAAATCGACATGATGTTCGAGCAGGGCAAGAACGCCGGCAAGTGGCTCGAAATCTCCGGCTCGGGTCAGGTGCATCCGACCGTGATCCGCAACATGGGCCTCGATCCGGAACGCTACATCGGCTTCGCGTTCGGCAGCGGCCTCGAGCGCCTGACGATGCTGCGCTATGGCGTGCAGGACCTGCGTCTGTTCTTCGAGAACGATCTGCGCTTTCTGCGCCAGTTCGCCTGAGCGCCGACGCAACGGTACACGCATCGCGGCAGCACGCGGCGCGCTTTTCGCGCCGCCGCGACGGTCTTAACCTGTCTGGAACGTAAATCGAAATGTTATTCCCTGAATCCTGGCTGAGAACCTTCGTCGACCCGAAGCTGTCGACCGACGAGCTCGCGCACGCGCTGACGATGGCCGGCCTCGAAGTCGAAGGGCTGCGGCCAGTGGCGCCGCCGACGTCGAAGATCGTCGTCGGCAAGGTGCTCGAAGTCGTCAAGCACCCGGATGCCGACAAGCTGCGCGTCTGCCAGGTGGACGCCGGCACGGGCGCCGTGCTGAACATCGTCTGCGGCGCGCCGAACGTCGAGCCGGGCATCAAGGTGCCGGTCGCGCTCGTCGGCGCGGAACTGCCGCCGGCCGAAGAGGGCGGCAAGCCGTTCGCGATCAAGCTGTCGAAGCTGCGCGGCGTCGAGAGCCAGGGGATGCTGTGCTCCGCGCGCGAGCTGAAGCTGTCCGAAGACCACAGCGGCCTGCTGATCCTGCCGGACGACACGCCGATCGGTCAGGATATCCGCGACGCGCTGAATCTCGACGACACGGTTTTCGAAATCAAGCTCACGCCGAACAAGGCGGACTGCCTGTCGGTGTTCGGCGTCGCGCGCGAAACCGCCGCGATCACCGGTGCGCCGCTGACGGCGCCGGTGTTCGCGCCCATCGCGCCGACGCTCGACGAGAAACTGCCGGTCAAGGTGTCCGCGCCGGACCTGTGCGGCCGCTTCTCGGGCCGCGTGATCCGTGGCGTCGATGCGCACGCGAAGACGCCGCACTGGATGGTCGAGCGCCTCGAGCGCTCGGGCCAGCGCAGCATCTCCGCGCTCGTCGATATTTCGAACTATGTGATGCTCGAACTCGGCCGTCCGTCGCACGTGTTCGACCTCGACAAGATCCACGGATCGCTCGACGTGCGCTGGGGCCGTCGCGGCGAAACGCTGAAGCTCCTGAACGGCAATACCGTCGAAGTGGATGAAACCGTCGGCGTGATCGCCGACGAACGCGAGATCGAAAGCCTCGCGGGCATCATGGGCGGCGACAGCACCGCCGTGTCGCTCGACACGAAAAACATCTACGTCGAGGCCGCGTTCTGGTGGCCCGACAGCATTCGCGGCCGCTCGCGCCGCTACAACTTCTCGACCGACGCGGGACACCGCTTCGAGCGCGGCGTCGACTGGTCGACGACCGTCGAGCATTTAGAGCGCATCTCGCAACTGATCGTCGACATCTGCGGCGGACGAGTCGGCCCGATCGACGACCAGACGCTGAACGTGCCGAAGCGCGAGCCGGTGAAGATGCGCGTCGCGCGCGCGAACCGCATCATCGGCATCGCGATTTCCGTCGACGAAATCGCGCAGATCTTCACGCGCCTTGGGCTCTCGTTCGAGCGCAACGTCGGCGACGAAGGCGACACGTTCAGCGTGATGCCGCCGCCGTATCGCTTCGACATCGAGATCGAGGAAGACCTGATAGAGGAAGTCGCGCGTATTCACGGCTTCGAGAAGATTCCCGCGCGTCCGCCGGTCGCGAAGAGCGAAATGCGCGCGACCCACGAGACGAAGCGCTCGATCCACGCGATCCGTCATGCGCTCGCCGCGCGCGACTACGCGGAGACGGTGAATTTCAGCTTCGTCGACGAAGAGTGGGAGCGCGATTTCGCGGGCAACGACAAGCCGGTGCGCCTGCTGAACCCGATCGCGAGCCAGATGTCGGTGATGCGCACGACATTGTTCGGAAGCCTGATCAATGTGCTGCGCTACAACCTGAACCGTCGCGCGGACCGCATCCGCGTATTCGAGGCGGGCAGGGTGTTCCTGCACGATCCGTCGATCAAGGGCGGCGAGATGACCGTCGAGGGCTTCGCGCAGCCGAAGATGATAGGCGCGCTCGCGTACGGCCCCGCGCTCGACGAGCAGTGGGGCGCGCCGACGCGCGCCGTCGATTTCTTCGACGTGAAGGGCGACCTGGAAGCGCTGTTTGCGCCGGCCGTCGCGCGGTTCGTGAAGGCGGAGCATCCGGCGCTGCATCCGGGACGCAGCGCGCGCGTCGAAGTGGGCGGCCGCGCGGTCGGCTGGATCGGCGAGCTGCATCCGCGCTGGATGCAGAAATACGACTTGCCGCATGCGCCGATCGTCTTCGAGGTGGAGGCGGATGCGCTGATCGGCCGTGCGCTGCCGACGCCTTCGGACGTGTCGAAATTCCCGCCGGTGCGGCGCGACATTGCGCTCGTCGTCGACCAGAAAATCGAGGTGCAGGCGCTGCTGGACGAGATCGAAAAGGGCCTTGCAGACGAGGCGAGCCGGATCGGCCAAAAGGTTGCACTTTTCGATGAATTTCGTGCAAAATCAAATACTTCCGGGCTCGGCGCGGACGAGAAAAGCCTTGCCTTCCGGGTGACCTTGCAAGATACTGGCGGAACCCTTCAGGACGAGACGGTCGATGCGGCCATCAAGTCTATGGTGGATCGCCTGGCTCGAGTGTATGGCGCCCGTTTGCGCGGATAACCCCGGGGTCCGACAGCAGCAGTCGGACGGGTTTTTCGCCACCCGCAGTATTCCGGGCAGCGTCCGACGTTGCCCGGAGCGCCGTTTCACAGATAGATGAACGAAATGAACTCGAGTGATTTCGAAGCCCTTCTTGCGGCACAGCGTAGCGCCATGACTCGCGATGTTCCGGCCTCATCGGCGAGCGCCTCAACGGAAACGCCCACGCTCACCAAAGCGGAACTCGCGGAACTGCTGTTCGACAACGTCGGGCTGAACAAGCGGGAGGCGAAGGATATGGTGGAGGCGTTCTTCGAGGTGATTCGCGATGCGCTCGAGGGTGGCGACAGCGTGAAGCTGTCGGGCTTCGGGAATTTCCAGTTGCGCGACAAGCCGCAGCGCCCCGGCCGCAATCCGAAGACCGGCGAGGCGATTCCGATCGCCGCGCGCCGCGTCGTCACGTTTCACGCGAGCCAGAAGCTGAAAGCGCTCGTCGAGAACGGCGCCGACGCAAGCTACGACCGCTGAGCGCCGATGCGGTGGGTTCGGGTTGAAGGCAGCGCCGGCCCGAACGCGCACGCTGACCGGCGGTAGCGCGCTATCCAGCAACCCCACAAGACCACGACCACGACGGCAAACCGGCGATGACAGCGACAATCGAAAAGGTCGTCTTGCCTCCGATTCCCGCGAAGCGCTACTTCACGATCGGTGAAGTCAGCGAGCTATGCGGCGTGAAGCCTCACGTGCTGCGTTACTGGGAGCAGGAGTTCACGCAGTTGAAGCCGGTCAAGCGGCGGGGGAACCGGCGGTATTACCAGCATCACGAGGTGCTGTTGATCCGGCGGATTCGCGAGCTGCTGTACGAGCAGGGGTTCACGATCAACGGCGCGCGCAACCGGCTCGATTCGCACGGGGCGGTGGCGAGCGTGGCCGCGGTGGAAGAGGCGGCGGAAGAACCCGCCGCGCCGGCGACGACCGCGACGGTCGATGTCGATCAGTTGCGCAAGGACCTGCTGCATGTGCTCGACGTGCTCGGGCATTGACGGCGCCGGTTCCGGTTCGCTTACCGCTTTTGTGACGGTGGTGCAGTTCTAAACGACGAGAGGGTCTGTTATACTCTTTCGCTCTTCGGGGCGTAGCGCAGCCTGGTAGCGTACCTGCATGGGGTGCAGGTGGTCGGAGGTTCAAATCCTCTCGCCCCGACCAAAGAAATCAAAGGGTTACGGACGACGGTCCGTAACCCTTTGTTGTTTCTGCGTATTTTACCCCACTTTTTACCCCACCACCCGCGCTTTCATTTTCGCTGGCGTCAACACGGTGCTGCTGGCCATGGGCGAGTCCTTATTGCTCGGCGTTGGTTGCAAGCTAGAATGGTCTCTCGCATGCGGTGCCGCGCCACAGCAGGGTACAAGTTGGGTTTCGCGGTCCGTGCTCGTTCGAATCCCCCTCTGTCTCCGCCAATAGGCGGTTCGAGCAAATCTGCCTGGTTTCTTCTGGGACATTGATCGGGGTTATCTCTGGACCGCCACGATCTTGAATTCGTTTTGGCTTTCCCATGTCACAATAGAGAGGGAAGCGGATCGACCTGATTCCACGGCGTGGTGACGCTCCAGTCAACTGAAACTTAACGGCTCGTATGGAAGCTACGTAGAGAGCAATGACCGAAGACCGACTTTATGCCTTGCTCGATCGCTGGCTCTCGCGGAAGACTCAGGCCAGTAGCATTCGTCGCGTAGGCGATCTCCCGGTTGCCATCGCAACTGACATCGGATTAGTGCGGGATGAAAATCAGGACAGAGTTGCTGTCGCGCGGTTTCGCGGCCGAGATGGATCCGCGATGCTGGCAGTCGTCTTGTGCGATGGCATGGGAGGTATGACTGCTGGTGGCGCCTGCGCGACGATGACTCTGTCCCGGTTCGTCGCGTCGTTGGTGTACGGCGATCAAAAGATCGTCTTGAACGAGCGTGTTTTGCGGGCAGCGCACGCCGCCAATGCGGTTGTGCATGAGCGTTTCCACGCGAGTGGAGGTGCCACGCTTTCGGCCCTTGTGCTTACAAGCGGCGGTCACCTTATCGGAGTAAATGTTGGCGACAGCCGAATCTATGAGTTCAAACGACAGCCTCTTAGCCTAAGTCAAATTACGGTAGATGACACGTTGGCGGCACAACTAGGTCATCGAGGTGAGGCGCATATGGGGCGGAACGAACTTTTGCAATACGTGGGGATTGGCAGCGAAATCGAGCCTCATGTGATAAGCCCCAACGCGAAGTTCGGGGAGGCTGCTTTGCTCCTGACATCTGACGGCGTTCATTTCTTGCCTCACGACGCCATAGCTCGCGTGATGGGACATGCTGCTGACCCAGCGCTGGGCATCCGCCGTCTCGTTGAGCTTTCGAAATGGTGCGGTGGTCATGACAATGCAAGCGCGGCACTTGTCGCGTCATTTCCCTCGTTGCCTCCCTCTGGTCAAGAAGCAGACCGGGTCCTCGAGGTGTGGGATCCATTCGGAGAACTTCAAATTCTCCTCGAGGATACGCCGCAGTCGCCCGTAGAACAGAAGCCTGATGTTGCAAAGCAACAGATACAAGATGGCTCCGAGCTAGCGTCAGTTAAACCGAAAACCGTGCGCCCGAAGCGTAGTCGACCGCCTAAGCGGTCGAAATCTACGAGCGGTAAGGACGATTCAGGAAGCCAAAACGCAAACGGGGAGGGCGAGCAAGAAGCGCCGCAGTTGAGAATCGATTTTCCCGGCAAAACGCCAAGTCAATAACACGATTCGAACATGAGACATATCCCGGCGCGTTATCAACCTGACGGGCGGCATCAAGGGGGCGGCATGGGGTCCGTCGTCTTCTGCGACGACACGCATCTCGATCGCAAGGTCGCCATCAAATTCATCATCGAGCCGCGTAACAAGAGGCGCATGCTCGACGAATTGAGTGCATTATTAAAAATGCGCTCGAAACACGTCGTGCAAGTATACGACATCATCAGTGATGGTGGCGACTTAGGCATCGTCCAAGAATACATAGACGGGGAAGACCTTTCCGAGAGCGATGCTCCGCAGGCATCCAGTGGTGCTTACTTCAAGACGCTGTGGCAGATCGCGTCGGGTATCGCCGATATACACGAGATCGACGTGATTCATCGCGATATCAAACCGAATAACATGCGGGTTGATCGTGAGGGAATCGTCAAAATCTATGATTTTGGGCTAGCACGTGATGTAGGCGTGAATGCCGAAACGAAGGGCTTCGTCGGTACCTTTGCATATGCAGCGCCCGAACTCTACCGGTCGGAAAGGGTCAAGTTCACGAAGGCCGTTGATGTATACGCCTTTGGTGTGACTGCGCGATTCCTTGCGGACAAGACGATGCCGCCCGAACTACGCGCCCTTCCACCAAAGCTTGATGGTGTAAGCTTTTTTACGGACATTCCATTTCGCCTACCGAAGTCCGTACGATCAATTCTCCAGAGGTGTCTGGAGGAAGACCCGCTGGCACGACCGGACATGTCCGACGTGCGAGATGAGCTGACGCGCTATCTATTGAAAGATAAGCACCAAGCGCTGGTTGTGTTCGGCGACAATCCGTCGTTTCTCAATGCCGCGAACCGAGAAGTGATTCTTGATCTACCGGGAATCGGTCGGCTCAAGATTGAATATGATGGGCTCTATTTTCGAGTGGCCGAAGTTTCCGGCGAGGTGTTTATCAACAATCGCCTTGCAAAAGTGGACTCGCCGCTCCCTGGGTCGTGCGTGGTCGCGCTAGGTGCACCCGAAAGACGCAGTAGAAAATTCATCACATTTGACCTATCCAATCCCGAGATCGTGCTATGACGAAACTTGACGAATCCGCACCGCCGGTCGGCGGTAGATATGCAATCGTCAATTTCGTTGGTGAAGGTGGCATGCAAGATGTCTACCTCGCTCACGATATGGTCTTGGATCGTGACGTTGCATTGAAGACGCCGAAAAACAGTGCGGCGACGAAGCGTTTCAAGCGGAGCGCCGTGTTGTCTGCCAGCGTCAATCATCCAAATGTGGCAAAAACGCTGGACTATTTCGAAGCAGGTAACGATCTGTTTTTGATCGAGGAGTTCATTGAGGGCGGCGACCTTGATAAGGCGATCCTCCAGAAAGTGAAGTTCGTTGATCCTTATCTGGGCGCGAAGATTTTTCATCATGTGGCAAAGGGCGTTGCCGCCGCCCATCGTGTCGGCGTCGCGCACCGAGATTTGAAGCCGACGAACATCATGGTGACAGGGGGCTTCCAACTGCGTGCCGTGAAGGTTACCGATTTTGGCATCGCGAAAATGGCGGAAGAGGAACTCATCGAAGCCGCTGAAGGCGGCACGTCCACGCTGACTACTTCGAAGACGGCAATTGGTGCGCTTCCATACATGGCGCCAGAAGCAATCGATACACCACGCGATGTAGGTTTGGCCGCTGATATTTGGTCTGTCGGCGCGATGATGTATCACTTGCTCGCAGGAGAGCCGCCGTATGGCTCGGGTTTGCGTGTCGTCGCAAAGATCTTGGACGCCGTCCCGCCAGTGTTTCCGCCCTTCGTTACCGCTAATCCGCAGTTCGCGCCGCTCTCTAAGGAATTGATAGAGATAATTCTGGCTTGCATGAGGAAGGATCCGTCAGAACGGCCGACGGCGGATGAATTGGTCCAAAGGTGTAGTCGTCTATGCTATCCCGTTGCCGTCAGGATGCGGGGGCGTGTTCGCGAAATCCGGCATAACGCTTGGGGATTCATCAATGGACCGAGAGGGGACGTGTTTTTTCACCTCTCAAGTGCTTACGGGAAGAAACCAGCGACTGGCGATGAAGTGTTGTTTTCGATGTTCGATGGCGGTGGCGCGGATCGGGCACATCCGGTCGTTGTCATCCCTCAGGCAGCGAAGTAGCCTTCGACACTCTCTCATAGGAGTCGGCGCATCAACTTGGCGGCCAGGCTCTGCATGAGGACAGGTGGAAGGAGGTCTAATCTCTCGTCCCGGCTAGGAAAATCAAGGAATTAAGATTAAGGCCGTGAGTCCTTTTTCTATGGCTCATGATTTTGTCTCCCTGTGGCATTCGTACACTATCGTACTGCTCGGGTTCCCAGCCAATGTTCCTTGCTTGACGGGCTCTTGCCACCGATATGGTAGTTAGAGAATACCTCTAGCTACACATCTGGCTACATATTTGAAACAGGCATACGGTCACTGATGGCTGCCCGGAATTCCTTGGCCTCGGCCAGACGCGGATGGATACATAAGCGGGCCCGTCACGCAGGAGTCGCGGGTAGGGTTCCTCCGTCTCCGCCAGCGATGGCGGCGAAACCCCCACAGAGTCGCGGCTCTGTGGGGGTTTTGTTTTTCTGCCCCTGTTCCGACTGCTACACAAATCACGTGGGTGTTACACATGGACCAGTGGAGAGTTCGGATGGCAACACACCTGACGCGTCGCGGCGGCGTTTACTATCTGCGTCGCAGAATTCCCCAAGACTTGATCGATGGCTTCGGTAGGCAGGTGAGATCATTCGCAGTTTGCATACCAAGAACCAGGCTGAAGCAGAGCGTCTGCTGCGGCGTGCATCGGTCGATCTGGATGAACAGTTCGTGCAGATGCGGCACTGCCTTCCGACACATGGGCCTTCCGGCCTGTTCCGCCCACTTCTGCTGACGTCCTCTAGAACGCTGTTTTTTTAAAGCGGTTTGTGGGTGATGACGTGCTTGCGGCTACCGTTGAC
>Ga0310811_10002361_pt1 | contig 23593 bp, 22 predicted proteins | sample YCmetagenome_FD_207642 | JGI IMG/M metagenome (GOLD analysis project Ga0310811, IMG submission 207642) | Soil microbial communities from experimental microcosm in Duke University, North Carolina, United States - YC | ecosystem: Engineered > Artificial ecosystem > Soil microcosm > Unclassified ... | reverse complement strand
CAGCAGCGCCTCGCGCTTCTTCTTGTCCAGCTCGCGCGACTGGCGCACGAACAGGTCCTCGATCTCCGGCACGACGCCCGAGGAGTAGATCCCCGTCTTGAGCACGTAGGTCTCGATGCGCGTGGCGGCGTTGCCGGCCGGCGCGCCGAGCCCCATGATGACGCCCTTGAGCTTCTTGTCGCGCCAGGCCGCAAGGAACGCGGCGCGCTCCATCGAGCGCATCCGCGTGCGGATGCCGACGGCCTGCAGGTAGTTCACCAGCCCTTCGGCCAGGCCGAAGTACGGCGGGAACGGCGTGAGGTCGCCGGCGTCGAAGCCGTTCGGATAGCCGGCCTCGGCGAGGAGCTTCTTCGCCTGGGCCGGGTCGTAGGCCGGGGGATCGAAGCTCTTGGAGAACTCGAGCACGCGGGGGATGAGAGCGCCGGTCGGGCGGGACATGCCGAGCGTCTCGGCCTGGCTGAGCGCCTCGCGATCGAGCGCCGTGCTGGCCGCCATCCGCACGCGCCGATCGTGCCACGGCGACCTCGGATCCCACTGCTCGGGCAGATCGAGATACGGCACGCCGGGCGGCCGGGCCGCGACCAGCTTGAACCCGGCCGTGCGCTTGATCTCCTCGGCCGTCGGACCGCTCAGCAGGTAGACGATGTCGACGTCACCGGCCTTGAGCGCGGCCGCCCGCGTCGTCTCGTCGGGCATGCTGCGGAACACCAGGCGCTTGACGGCGGGCGTCTTGCGCCAGTAGCCGTCGAAGGCCTCCAGCGTGATGTCCACGCCGGGATTGAAGCTCACGACGCGATAGGGTCCGGCGCCGATGGGCGCCTTCAGGAAGCCGGCATCGCCGACCTTGTCGATGTAGCGCTTCGGCACGACCCACGCCGCCCCGGTGGCCGAGGTGCCGTAGAAGGTCATGAAGTCCGGCCACGGCTCCTTGAGCACGAACCGCACGCGGCCGGGATCGACCACCTGGACGTCGCGCACGCGGTCCTTCAGGAGCTTGGCCGCGGCGCCGCGGTAGCGGTCGAACGAGAACTTCACGTCCTCGGCGGTGACCGGATCGCCGTTGTGGAACTTGACGCCCTTGCGCATGAGGAAGTCGTAGGTGGTGCCGTCCTTCGAGATCGTCCACGACTCGGCCAGGCTCGGCGTGTTGTCGCCGGCCGGCATCGGCTTCACCACCGCGTCGTGCACGGCGTACAGCACCATGAACGGGTTGATGAACGCCTCGGTGTCGCCGGGGTCGAGCCACTTCGCGGCGAGCGTGACGTGCAGGCCCCACGTCAGCGTGCCCTCGGGGGCGGCGGCGACGGGCGAGGCCAGGGTGACGAGGAGCAGGAGCGAGACGGTCAGCGTCGATCTCATGGGCGCCTCCCGGCGCCCCGATCCTACCGCCGTTGGGCGGCAGCGTCTGCAGGTTGATCATCTCGCCGACGCGGAGCGGTTGACGAGCGGGGCGCGGCGGACTAGAACGTGGGGCCATGGCCTTGCTGAAGCCGCTGACCCGCGAGGAGGTCGCCGCCGACCTGCTGCCGCTGTGGGATGCGTGCGAGCGCGCGTATCCGGACTTCCACCACCTGTGGGCGACGATGGCGCACTCGCCGATCGTCTTCTCGCACGTGTGGGGCCAGCTCCTGGCGCTCAAGCGCGAGAGTCCGGTCCACGCGCGCCACTTCGAGATTGCGATCCTGGTCGTGTCGAACGCCACGCGCTGCGACTACTGCATCGCCCATCACACGCCCCGCGCGCTCGGCACCGGGCTCAGCGCCGAGCAGGTCGCGTACCTCGCCGAGCTGCCGCGCACGGCGCTCGGTGAGAACGAGCGCTTCGAGGCCGCGCATCCCGGCTTTGGCGCCGACGACAGCCTGGTGATCGACCTGGCGCGCTTCGTCGTGTGGTCGGGGCTGCAGGCGCCGGCCGCCGGCGTGCACCCGCGCGTCGTGCACCGGCTGCGCCGGCGGCTGTTCGATCGCCTCGCCGCCGCCTTCTCGCCGCGCCAGCTCGAGGAGCTGGTGTGGCGCACCACGCAGTGCGCGGCCTTCAACTGGCACAACGAGCTGCTCGAGCTGGACCTCGAGCCCGAGGTCGCGCCGCCCGCCGAGCACCGCTGATGCGTCCAACGGCGCGATGACCGCGCTGGCGACGATCTCCGACGACGCGCCCGGCATCACGAAACCCACGCCCCAGACGGGCTTCCGGGCGGCGGTGGCGCTCTACCCGGGCTGCGGCATGGAGCACGTGCAACGGCGCTTCGTGCCGTACGCGCCGGTGCTGATGCTGATCGCCGCGGCCGACGACGAGGTCTCGCCGGCCGCCTGCCGGAAGCTCGCGGCGCGCAGCCGCGCGCTCGGCGCGCCGGTCGAGATCGCCGTCTACGACGGCGCCCAGCACGACTTCGACGACCCCGGACGCACCAGGCAAGGCGCCGAGGCCAACCGGCGCGCGCCGGCCGATGCCCGCAGGCGGGCGACCGGCCTGTTCGCGACCGCGCTCACGCCGACGCGCTGACGGCCGCCGACACCGAGGCGAAGCGCTCGACCAGGCTCGCCTCGATCGCACGGACCTCGGCCGGCGCGCCGAGTCCCTCGAGCTCGCCGAGCGCGGCCGTCACCTGCCGCACGATGCGCCGGCCCTCGGGTATGCGCCAGCCGAGCGCCGCCAGGGTCTTGTCGCACTGCACGGTGTGCTCGACGATGTGCGCCGCGAAGCGGTGCAGCCGGAAGCGCACGTCGAGCTGGGCGTTCAGCCACACGGTGGGGCGCGCGAGGGCGGCTGCTGGCAGGTCCGCGAGCTGCCGATCGGTCTCGCGGCGCGCGCGGGCCAGGCGGGCCAGCAGGGTCGTCGCGTCGCCCTCGCCCTCCGCGGGCGCGGTCACGGGCATGCGCGCCTCGGGAATGCGTACCGGCTCGGCGTCCCCGCGCTCGACGGCGTAGAGCGTCTGAGCCGCGTAGCGCCGCTCGATGGTCAGCACGTGGCGCAGCACCTCGCGCAGCGGCCACTCGCCCGGCCGCGGCTCGCGATCGAGCAGCGCCTCGGGCAGGCCGAGAAGCAGGCCGCGAAGGTCGCCGAACGCGCGCTGGGCGAAGGCCAGGATCCGGCGTGATTCAGGATGCGGGCGCGCCGTCGCGGCGACCAGCGCCGCCTGGGCGTCCTCGAGCGTGCCATAGAGCGCGTAGCGCGCCTCCATCGTGACGCCGCCCGGCCACGCCCACGGCCGGCCCAGCGCCGCCTCGTCGAGCTCGGCGAATCCGATCAGCGCAGCTTCGACGTCCGCCATCGTGTCCTCCCTCCGGCCTGGCCCCAGGACGGTGCATGATGCCGGGCGCGCCGGCCCTGGCGCAAGGTCGCGGCTGGCGTATGCTAGCCCCTCGCGGGACGGATCACCGCGGGAGGCGGGCCGATGGCGGACTTCGTGCTGGTCGAGAAGACCGAGGGCGTCGCGATCATCACCATGAATCGCCCGGAGCAGCTCAACGCGATGAACCAGCAGCTCAACACCGAGCTGCACGCGGCGGTGATGGAGGCCAACGAGGACCCCGACGTCGGCTGCCTCGTCATCACCGGTGCCGGCAACCGTGCCTTCTCGGCCGGCGGCGACATCCACGAGCAGCGCGAGGACGACAAGCGCTACACGCAGGACGAGCTCGACGCCCGCACCGCCATCCGGGCCCGCGGCAGCTTCGAGATCAGCGCCTCGCCCAAGCCAACGATCGGGATGATGAACGGCCTGGCCTACGGCGGCGCCGGCGTGCTGGCCTCCTCGCTCGACATGCGGGTGGGCTGCGAGCACGCCAGCTTCCGCTTCCTGGCCGCCGCCTACGGGCGCATCAACAGCACGTGGACCCTGCCCAACCAGGTGGGCTGGCCCATCGCCAAGGAGCTGCTCTTCTCCGGCCGCGTCGTCGAGGCCGAGGAGGCCTATCGCATCGGCCTGCTCAACCACCTGGTGCCGTGCGGAGAGCTACGCGACAAGACGATGTGGCTGGCCACGATGATCGCCAGGAACCGGCGCGAGGCCGTGATGGGCGTCAAGGCGCTCCTGCTGGAGGACCTCGGCGCCGACCTCGAGACGCAGTGGGGCAACGAGCGCAACTACACGACGAAGGTGGTCCGGGGCGCCAAGGCCGAGCAGGCGTTCCCCGAATTCATCGCGCGGCGCGGCCGTCCGCAGTCGTGACGGCGCCGGCACGGCGCCGGCGGCTGCGCTACACTGGCCCGACCGCGAACACACGCCAAAGGAGCAACCCATGAAGGCTGCAGTCTTCCACGGTCCCCACCAGCCGCTCACGATCGAGAACGTCGACATCGCCAAGCCCATCGGCCGCGAGGTGCTGGTGCGCACGGTCGCCAGCGGCGTCTGCCACAGCGACCTGCACTTCATCGAGGGCCTGTACCCCTTCGCGGCGCCGGCTATCCTGGGCCACGAGGCGGCCGGCATCGTCGAGGCGGTCGGTCCCCACGTGGACGAGTTCAAGCCGGGCGATCACGTCATCGCCTGCCTGTCGATCTTCTGCGGCCACTGCGAGTACTGCCTGACCGGCCGCACGCACCTCTGCCAGAGCCGGCCGGTGCGCGCGACGAACGAGCCGCCCAAGCTCTCCTGGAAGGGCGCGCTGGTGAACCAGTTCGCAAACCTGTCGAGCTATGCCGAGCAGATGCTCGTGCACGACAGCGGCCTGGTGAAGGTGCGCGACGACATGCCGCTGGACCGCGCCGCGCTCATCGGCTGCGGCGTGACCACGGGCGTGGGCGCCGTGCTGAACACCGCCAAGGTGGAGCCGGGCACGACCGTGGTCGTCTTCGGCGCCGGCGGCGTGGGCCTGGCGGCCATCCAGGGCGCCGTCATCGCCGGCGCGCGCATGATCATCGCGGTCGACGTCGTCGCCACCAAGCTGGAGACTGCGAAGTCGCTGGGCGCCACGCACGCGGTCGATGGGTCCAAGGACGACCCGGTCAAGGCGATCCGCGCGCTGACTGGCCCCGGCGCCGACTACGCGTTCGAGGCCATCGGGCTCAAGAAGGCCGCCGAGCAGGCCTTCGAGTGCCTGCGCCCCGGCGGCACCGCGACGATCGTCGGCATGATCCCGGTCGGGCAGAAGATCGAGCTCGACGGCCCGTCGTTCCTGCGCGAGAAGAAGGTCCAGGGCTGCAGCATGGGCAGCAACCGCTTCAAGGTCGACATGCCGCGCTACGTCGAGCTCTATCGCCAGGGCCGGCTCAAGCTCGACGAGATGATCACCCGCCGCGGCCGCCTGGAGGACGTCAACGAGGCGTTCCGGGCGATGAAGGCCGGCGAGGTCGCGCGCACCGTCCTGATGTTCGATTGATTTACATGGGGGCCACGCGATGGCCCCCAGACCCCCCGGCGGCTCGGAGCGCCCCGGCGGAGCCGTGGCGCTCCTCGACGACCGGGGCTGCACGAGGCTGGGGCGCTCCTCGACAACCGGTAACTGGAAGGATTCATCATGGCGACGATCACGGGGTCGGAGGTTCTCGCGAAGGCGCTGCGCACGCAGGGCGTCGACACGATGTTCTATCTGATGGGCGGGCCGATGCTGGAGACCGAGGCGGCGTGCATCCAGCTCGGCATCCGGGCGATCGATCACCGTCACGAGCAGGCCGCGGCGTTCGCCGCCCACGCCTACACGCGCATCCTGCGCCGTCCGGGCGTGTGCATGGGCGCCTCCGGTCCCGGCGCGACCAACCTGCTGACGGGAGTTGCGACGGCCTTCACGGACTGCGCGCCGCTGGTCGCGATCGGCGGGAGCAGCCCGCGCGTGTACCTCGGAATGGAGGCGTTCCAGGAGATCGACCAGCTCGCCGTCTTCAAGCCGGTGACCAAGTGGGCCGAGCGCTGCTACGACGCCAAGCGCATTCCCGACGTCGTGGCCAGCGCGTTCCGGCAGGCGACCAGTGGGCGCCCCGGGCCGGTGTACATCGACATGCCGGGTGACGTCCTCGGCGAGAAGGTCGAGGAAGACGCCGTCCGCTACGCGCCGGAGTGGAAGCCCTCGCCCCGGACGCTCGGCGACACCGGCGCCGTCAAGGAAGCGATCGCGCTGCTGGCCCGGTGCGAGCGTCCCATCATCGTGGCCGGCAGCGGCGTGTGGTGGTCGGACGGTGGGGCGGCGCTGCGGACCTTCGTCGAGGCCACCGGCATTCCGTTCTGGACCAAGCCGATCTCCCGGGGCCTGATCCCCGAGGACCACGCGCTGTCCTTCCTGAACGCTCGCAGCAAGGCGTTCACCGAGGCTGACGTCATCCTGGCGGTGGGCACGCGCTTCGACTGGATGATCCAGTTCGGGCGGCCGCCGCGCTTCGCCGCCGGCATGAAGGTCATCCACGTCGACATCAACCCGGCCGAGCTCGGTCACAACCGCGAGGTCGACGTGCCGCTCGCCGGCGATGCTCGCGCGGTCCTCGAGCAGCTCACCGCCGAGGCGGCGGGCAAGATCCGCCCGAGCATGTACGCGAGCTGGGTGGGCAAGCTCCGCACCCTCGACGCGGAGAAGGGCGCGGACCAGGACAAGGCGATGAGCAGCGACGAGCTGCCGATGCACCCGCTGCGCCTCTGCAAGGAGGTGCGCGACTTCCTCCGGCGCGACGCGATCCTGGTCGTCGACGGCCAGGAGATCCTGAACTTCGGCCGGCAGGCGATCCCCACCTACACCGCCGGGCATCGCCTCAACTCCGGCGCGTTCGGCACGATGGGCGTCGGCCTGCCCTACGGCGTCGGCGCCAAGGTGGCCAAGCCCGGCGCGCAGGTGCTGGTGCTGCACGGCGATGGCTCGTTCGGCATCAACGCGATGGACATCGACACGGCGGTGCGCCACCAGATCCCCGTCGTGTGCGTCATCAGCAACAACGGGGGCTGGACGGCAGACGCACCGTGGACCCGGCCGCTGCCCAAGCCCGGCCGCAATCTCGGCTACACGCGCTACGATCGCCTGGCGATGGACCTGGGCGCCCACGGCGAGCACGTCGAGAAGCCGCACGACGTCCGTCCCGCCCTGGAGCGCGCCTTCGCCTCCGGCAAGCCGGCCGTGGTCAACGTCATCACTGACCACAAAGCACGCGCGACCACCGTCCGCTTCTCGGCGTACAGCACATAACGCACGGCACATCGCGCGCGGTGGTACAGGAGCGCCACGGCTCCGCCGGGGCGCTCCGAACGTTGGCGGTTTCGGGGGCCATCTCGGGGCCCCCATGTGAAACAGGGGGTTTGGGGGCCATCTCGGGGCCCCCATGACAAACAAATGAAAGCGTTTTGGATCACACCCGGGGCGGCCGGTACCAGGGTCGAGCTGCGCGACACGCCGGCGCCCGAGCCGAAGGCCGGCGAGATCCTGGTGCGCGTGCGCGGTGCGGCGCTGAATCGCGGCGAGCTGCTGGGCGGCAAGGCCGGTGGGCCGGCCAAGGCCGGCGGCGGCGAGTGCGCGGGCGAGATCGTCAAGCTCGGTGACGGCGTCGCCGGGCTGGCGGTGGGCGATCGCGTGATGGGGCGCTGCGGCGGCGGCTTCGCCGAGCTGGCGGTGATGGACGCGCGCGAGGCCATGCGCGTGCCCGCCCGCCTGTCCTGGGAGGAGGCGGCCGCCACGCCGCTGGTGTTTCTCGTCGTCTACGACATGCTGGTCGCCCGGGGCCATCTCAGGACCGGCCAGTGGCTCCTCGTCACCGGCATCTCCTCCGGCGTCGGCGTCGCGGCGCTGCAGACGGCCAAGGCGCTGCAGGCCGGCGTCATCGGCACCTCGCGCTCCCAGGACAAGCTCGATCGGCTCCGCCCGCTGGGCCTCGACGTCGGCATCCGCACCCGCACCGCCGACTTCCACGAGGCCGTGATGAAGGCGACCGACGGCAAGGGCGTGAACCTCGCCGTCAACAACGTCGGCGGTTCCGTCTTCGCGGAATGCCTGCGCTCGCTGGCCTTCGAGGGGCGCGTGGCGATCGTGGGGCACCTCGATCGCGTCATGACCACGCCGCTCGACCTGGAGGCCCTGCACAGCAAGCGGCTCACCGTGTTCGGCGTCAGCAACCGGCTGCGCAACGCCACCCAGCGGGCCGAGACCGTGCGCGGCTTCGTGCGCGACATCATGCCGTTCCTGGAAGATGGCCGGCTCCGGCCGGCGGTCGACAAGGCGCTGTCGTTCGAGGACCTGCCGACGGCGATCGCCTTCATGGAGTCGGACCAGCAGGTCGGCAAGATCGTGGTGCGCGGACCGGCGTGACGCAACCCTTTCGCGGATCGGAGAGAGAGATGGCCAAGGCGCTCGACGGCATTCGCGTGCTCGATCTCACCCAGTACGAGGCCGGTCCCAGCTCCACGCAGATGCTGGCGTGGCTCGGCGCCGAGGTCATCAAGATCGAGCCGCCCACCGGTGAGCCGGGTCGCACCGCGCTCTCCGACAAGCGCGGCGAGGACGCCTGGTTCTTCATGCTGCTGAACTCTTGCAAGAAAGGCGTGACGCTGAATCTCAAGTCGCCTCGGGGCAAGGCGATGTTCGAGTCGCTGGTGAAGCAGAGCGACGTGGTCGTCGAGAACATGGCCCCCGGCGTGATGGACCGTCTGGGCCTCGGCTACGCCCACCTCAAGACCCTGAACCCGCGCCTCATCCACGCCTCGGTGAAGGGCTTCGGCAGCGGCGGCCCCTACCAGGACTACAAGAGCTTCGAGTGGATCGCCCAGGCCATGGCGGGCGCGATGAGCATGACCGGCTCCCCGGACGGCCCGCCGACGAAGGCCATCGGCGGCCTCGCCGACACCGGGGCCGGCCTGCACACGGCCATCGGCATCCTGGCCGCGATCGTCCAGCGTCAGGTGACGGGCCTGGGCCAGCAGGTCGAGGTCGCGCAGCAGGACGCGGTCGTGAACCTGTTGCGCATTCACCTGCGCGAGACCTACGTGAGCGGCAAGCCGGCGGCGCGCCAGGGTAACCGCTCCGCCGTCGCGGCCCCGTCCAACATCTACCGCTGCAGCCCGGGCGGCCCGAACGACTACGTCTTCATCCACTGCGCGACCGGCGAGATGTGGAAGTCGCTGATGAGGATCGTCGGCCGGTCGGATCTGGGCGACGACCCGCGCTACGAGGACCGGCGCGACCGCGTGGCCATCGTCGACGAGCTCGACGCGGCGATCACCGCGTGGACCGAGAAGCGGCCCAAGCACGAGGTGCTGGCCATCGTGGCCGGCGCCGGCGTGCCGTGCGGCGCCGTCCTCGACTCCGCCGAGGTGCTATCGGACCCGCACCTGCGCCAGCGCGGCTTCATCACCGATCTGAAGCATCCCACGCGCGGCACCTATCCGATGCCGGGCAACCCGGTGCTGCTCTCCGACTCGCCGACCGAGATGCGCCGCTCGCCGCTGCTGGGCGAGCACAACGGCGAGGTCTACGGCAAGCTGCTCGGCGTGGCCCCCGAGGACATCGACACGCTCCGTCGCGACGGCGTCATCTGAGGCAGGCGCCCGGGGGTCGGGAGCAGCGCGGCGACGTCGATCACGCCGTCCGGGCGCGCCAGCGGGACGATCGACGCAGTCTCGCGGAGGATCGTGACGTCGCGGTCGCGCCACTCCACAGACGGCTGTGACACCGCCGCCGGGCGACGAGACACCTCGAGAACGCGATCCACGAGGTCGAGGATCCAGTAGTCGGCAAGACGCGCCCGGGCGTACAGCGCCGCCTTCGTGCCGCGATCGGTCGTCGAGCGCGACGGGTAACTGGCAGCGTACTCGGCCCGCGTCCAGCGGCGAATGCGCTCGGGCGTGGTCGCCGTTGACGCCGCGCCATCGGCTCGTGGTCCGGGCGTCAATGCCGCGAGATCGATGCAGCCGCGCGCTACGCCGGCCCCACGAAGCCGATGTACACGCCGCACGCGTCCTGCGGCAGCACCAGCATCGCCTGCTCGCCGGTGTTGCGGACACCGCGCGCCGGCGGCGGCAGGCCGCGCTCGGTCATGTGGCGCGCGGCCGCGTCCATGCTCCGCGTGCGATAGAGGGCCTGGAACGGGCCGGGGCCGCGCCGCGCGAGCGCCTCGGCGGCCGGCCCTGGCTCCATCGGCTGTGCGACGCCCAGGCCCGTCGGACCGATCTCGAACACCGCCATGTCGGCCTTGATGACGTTGCCGCGCACGACCTTCGGCACCGGCATGCCGAGCACCCGGCTGTACGTCGCCGCTTCAGTGGCGACGTCCCGCACGGCGATGTAGGCGCGCTCCAGGTGGCGCACGGTGTTCGGATGCTCACCGGCGCTCGACACCGGGCGCTTGCGCTCGGCCAGTGGGGTCAGATGCTGGAGGAAGAAGATCGGCAGCGGGTTCTTCACGCCGAGCGAGGCCGCGCGCCAGCGCAGCTCCTGGCCCCCGGGCGTGCGCCGGCCGCCGTCGGTGGGATCGCTCACGTCCACGCCGCGCGATCGCATCGCCGCGACGTCACTGACAAGATCGTCGCTCTGGATCGCGATGTAACGAAGGCCCCCGCCCGCCGCGAGGAACGCCGTGAGCCCGGCGCTGGCCTTTGGGGCGTGGCCGGCGCGCACGCCGAGGAGCTCGAGATAGTCGTCCTGCAGGAACGCGATCGCGTTCTCCGTCCCGCCGGACGCGTGCGCGCCGCCGGCATGAACGTCGAAGCCGATGCGACGGTAGGCCTCGATGGCGCCGGCGAGGTCGGGGACGCAGATCATCACGTGGTCGATGCGAGTCAGCACGGCCTAGGCGACGAACCTCGGGAGGATCTCCTCGCCCATCATCTTCAAGTAGTGCCGCTGCGCATCGAGGTCGGCGCCGTTGACGCCGACCCACAGCTTCGTCGCGCCGCGCTGGGCCAGCTGCTCGATCCGCGCGATCCAGTCGCGCGGGGCGCCGGCCAGCGCCCAGCGATCGATGGCATAGTCGGTCAGGCCGAGGTCCGCCATGCGCTTGGGGTTGCGGCCGGCGTGCAGCACGTGATCGTACAGCTCGTAGCCGTCGACGTAGTCCTGGACCTTGGCGCGCAGGTCGGTCGGGACGTGCTTGCCGTCCAGGCCGAAGCGCATCGCGTGATTCAGGATGGAGGACACCGAGGCCTTGACGTTCTGGACGGCCGTGTCGCGGTCCTCGTGCAGCGAGGAGCGCGCGGTGAACCACACCTCGACCTCGGACGGATCGCGCCCGGCCTCGCGCGCGCCGGCGCGGATGCGCGCGATGGTGTCGCTCACCACTTCCGGCAAGAGGCCGGTGCCGGCGATGACGCCGTCGCCGATGCGGCCGCCGAGGTGCAGCATCCTCGGGCCCTCGGCGCAGATGGAGATCGGCACGCGCGGGCGCACGGCCTGCGAGGCCCACCGCACGCGTTGCGGCCGCCCCTGGTAGGTCGACTCGCCGCGGGCCAGCAGGCCGCGCACGCAGGTGACGTAGTCCTCGATGCGCGCACGCGTCGCCGCCGGGTAGCCGATGTTGAACACCGCACTGTCGCCGCTGGCGATGTCCAGGAAGGCGCGTCCGCCGGTGATGGTGTCGATCGAGGCCAGGAACGAGGCCATGATCTGCGGCTCGCGCGTCAGCGGGTTGCTCGGGCGCAGGCCGATCTGCGCGCGCGGGGCGGCCAGCGCCATCAACGTCGCCCGCACGTAGGCGTCGCCGCCGAGGAACGCGGAGTCGTAGGTGCCGATGGCCGTGGCACCGTAGCCATCCGCCATCTTCACCAGATCCATGAACTTCTGGGTGTCGGCCCCACCGAGCAGGCCGACGCTCGAGCCCAGGCTGATGCCGAACTGCACTCTCATGGCGTCACCGGAGATGCTTGCCGAAGAAGGCGAACACCTTCTGCCAGCCGTCGATCGCCGCGGCCTGCCGGTACTGCGGCCGATCCACCGCGAAGAAGGCGTGGCCGGCTGCGTCGTAGGTGTGGAACTCGTAGCTCTTGCCGAACTTCTGCAGCGCCTGCTCGGTCTTCTTCGTGTCCTCCGGCGAGGGCCGGGTGTCCTCGACGCCGAAGAGACCGAGCAGTGGGCAGCCGAGATTCTGGGTGAACTCGATGGGCGCGACCGGCTGGCGCGGCGTGAGCTCCTCGGGCTTGGCGACGACGCCGCCGCCGTAGCAGTCGATCGCCGCATCGATGCCGCGCAGGGTGCACGCGGCCAGGTAGGACTGCCGGCCGCCCGAGCAGTAGCCGATGACGCCGACCTTGCTGTTCAGATACGGCAGGGTGCGCAGATAGTCGATCGCGCCCTGCACGTCGCCCATCGTGCGGTCGTCGGGCATGCCGCCGGCGGCGCGGATGCTGGCGCTGTTCTCCTCGGGCGTGGCCTTGCCCTCGCGGAAGTGCAGGTTCGGCAAGATCGCGGCGTAGCCGTGATGGGCGAAGCGCCGGGCGATCTCCTTCGTCGGCCCATCCCAGCCCGGCATGTGGTGGATCACCACCACGCCGGGGACGGACGGCACGCCGATCGGCCTGGCCAGGTAGGCGTCGATCTGGTCGTTCCGGTGACCGCGCATCAGGACCGTCTCCGCGAAGAGGGCTTCGTAGGCCATCACCTTGATTCCTTCGACGGGTGCTGTGTCCGCTGCCTCGCGCCGGGAGCGACTCAGATGCCGAGCAGGCGCTCGAGGTTCTTCCAGAGGATCGCGTCCTTCTCGCCCTGCGTGAGCGTGGTCATGCCGAGGATCCACGACACTGGCCAGTCGAGCGCCATGTCGTAGGGCCAGTCGGTGCCGAACACCACGCGATCGACGCCGACCGTGTCGATCAGGTAGCGCAGCGCCGGCTCGGTGTAGACGATGCAGTCGTAGTAGAAGCGACGCAGGTAGGCGCTGGGCGGCTGGCTGATGTGCTCGCGTGCCTCGCTGCGCACCTGCCAGCCGTGGTCCATCCGGCCGATGCCGAAGCAGGTGTAGCCGCCGCCGTGGCCGAGCACGATCTTCAGATCGGGATGCGCGTCCATCACGCCGCCGTGGACGAGCGTCGCGAAGGTCACCGCGCGATCGACCAGGTTGCCGATGGAGTTCGGCAGGTGATAGCGCTTGCTCCGCTGGGCGACCAGGGTCTCGCCGGCCTGGTGGAAGAAGATCACCGCGCCCATCTGCTCGACGGCCTTCCAGAACGGCCGGAACTCCGGCTCCTCGAACGTCCGGCCGTTGACGTGATCGTTGATCTCCACGCCCTTGAGCCCGAGCTGGGTCATGCACCGCTCCAGCTCGGCGATCGAGGCCTTCACGTCCTGCATGGGCAAGGTGCCGAGCCCGGCGAACCGCTGGGGCCAGCCCTTGACCATCTGGGCGATCTCGTCGTTCGTCGCGCGCGACGTGGCCAGAGCCACCTTCGCGTCGAGCTGGTAGTTGTAGAAGCCCACGTAGGGCGAGGCGACGTGGACGTCGACGCCGAGCGAGTCCATGTCGGCGAGGCGCTCCTCGGGAGTCCAGCGGGCCCGCGGTGGCAAAGACTGCCGGCCCGCCCCCACGATGGCCACCTCCCCACCCCTCGCGTCCTTCTCACGGCGAAGGGTGTGCCAGTCACCGCCGTTCTCGGTGGCGCGCCAGAAGCACTGCGGAGTCACGTGAGCGTGGATGTCGATCGCGCGCATGGTCTCTCCGGGTCGTTCAGCGAACGACGTCGATCACCGCACGGATCGGTGCGGGGCGTCGCATCGCTCAGCGCCCGCCGGCGAAGGCCGGCCGCAGCTCCCGGGCGAAGCGGCGCAGGCTGGCGATGCCGCCGGCGCTGTTGAGCAGCACGTACTCGGCGCCCACGTCGCGCAGGGCCTGGAGCTTCTCCGCGATCTCGTCGGGGGTGCCGTAGAGGGCGCCGGCCTCGGCGGCCTCCAGCGTGTCGGCGTAGGACATCATGCTCGCCTGGTTGTTGCCATCGGGGCGCTGGGCCAGGCGATCCATCCGCCGGCGCGCGAACAGGCGATTCTCGAGCGCCTGCTGGCGCTCGGCCTCGGTCGAGACCACGTTGATCGAGCGCGTCACGGCCACGCTCATCGGATCGAACACGCGGCCCCGGGCCTCGACGGCAGCCTTGAAGAGCTTGATCCGCTCGCCGATCGTCGCGATGGGCGCGAACTGGTCGAGCAGCAGGTTGTAGCCGTAGTCGGCGACCTTCTTGATGGACGCCGGGCGCCCCGCCCCCATCCACAGCGGCGGGTGCGGCTTCTGGTGGGGCGGCGGCTCCACGACCACCTGGTCGAACTGCCAGTACTTGCCGCGATGCGACCACGGCGTGTCCGACGTCCAGGCCTTGAGGATGACCTCCAGCGCCTCCTCGAAGCGCGCCTCGGCCTCCTCCATCGGAACGCAGAAGCCGGCGAACTCGTTGTGCCGGTAGCCCTGGCCGATGCCGAAGTCGAGCCGGCCGTTCGAGAGCAGGTCGATCGTCGCGGCCTGCTCGGCCAGCAGCACCGGGTTGTGCCAGGGCAAGGTCATGACCGCGGTGCCCAGGCGCAGGGTGGACGTCCGGGCGCCGATCCAGGTCAGGAGGTTGAGCGTTGCCGAGATCTGACCGAACCCGGTGAAGTGATGCTCGACCACGAAGCTGCTGTGGAAGCCGAGGGTCTCCGCCTCGACGTTGTAGTCAACGAAGTCGCGGAACCCCGCGCCGCTGTCGACGTCGGGCCCGCCCCGCCGGGCCTGGGCACTGCCGAAGATGCCAAAGCGCATGGGCCGGATAGTGCCCCGGGCCCGCGGTCTTGACAAGTACGAGGCGCCTGGCGCATTTTCGGGCCCGCCAGTGGATGTCGCGCCCCACGAGCCGTGCGCCCAGGCCCTTCGACCCGTGCGCCCAGATGGAGGTCACATGAGCCGGCAACGACGCCTCACGCTCGGGACGGTCTCGATCGCTCTCATCACCGTGCTGCTCCTCGCCAGCGGCGGCCAGTTCGCCGCGCGCGGCGCCGATCCCATCAGGATCGGCCTGGGCATGGCCCTCACCGGCGGGCTCTCGGCCAACGGCAAGCCGGCGCTGCTGGCGCTGCAGATCTGGAAGGACGACGTCAACAAGAAGGGCGGCCTGCTCGGCCGGCCCGTCGAGCTTGTCTACTACGACGACAAGACGGACCCGGCGACCGTCCCCGGCATCTACGCCAAGCTGCTCGACGTCGACAAGGTCGACCTGGTCATGTCGGGCTACGGCACCAACCTGATCGCCCCGCTGATGCCCATCGCGATGGAGCGCAAGCTCACGATCATGGGCATCTTCGGCCTGGCCAACAACGAGAAGTACCAGTACCCGAACTACTTCCAGATCTCGCCCAACGGGCCGGAGCCGGAGACGAGCACCGCCCTCGGCTTCTTCGAGCTGGCGGCCAAGCAGAACCCCCGGCCCCAGACGGTGGCCATCGTGGGCGCCGACGCCGAGTACCCGCAGAACGCGCTGGTCGGCGCGCGCGAGCTGATCAAGCGCTTCGGCTTCAAGACCGTCTACGACAAGACCTATCCGCCGAGCACGGTGGACTACACGCCGATCGTGCGCTCGATCAAGGCCACCAACCCCGACATCCTCTTCATCGCGTCCTATCCGCCGGACTCGGTCGGGATGCTGCGGGCCATTCACGAGGTCGGGCTTCAGCCCAAGATCGTGGGTGGCGGCATGGTGGGGCTGATGTTCACCAGCGTGATGACGAGCCTGGGCCCGCTGCTCAACGGCGTGGTGAACTACGACTTCTGGGCGCCCGAGCAGACGATGATGTTCCCGGGCATCAAGGAGTTCTTCAAGGAGTACCAGCCGCGCGCCGAGAAGGCCAGCATGGATCCGCTCGGCTACTACCTGCCGCCCTACACGTATGCCGCCGGCCAGGTCCTGGGCCAGGCCGTCGAGAGCACCAAGAGCCTCGATCAGCAGAAGATCGCCGACTACATCCGCAGCCACGAGTTCGACACCATCGTCGGCAAGGTCAAGTTCGGCAAGAACGGCGAGTGGGCCAAGGGCCGCACGCTCATGGTCCAGTACCAGAAGATCACCGGCAACAACGTCGAGCAGTTCCGGGGCCCCGGCAAGAAGGTCGTGCTCTTCCCCGACGAGTTCAAGTCCGGCAGCATCATCTATCCCTACGCCACCGCGAAGAACTAGGCGGACCGGCTGATGAAGCCGGCTGGCTCGGCCGCTTGGCGGCGGCGCGCTCGCTCCTGAGAGAGAAAGAGAGAGACGACATGACCCGGCAACGCGGTCTGAAGCTCGCCGTGATCCTGACCGCCACGGTGATGGTGCTGGTACTGGCCACCGGCGGTCTGTTCTTCGCGCGCGGCGCCGACCCGATCAAGATCGGCTTCGGCATGGCGCTCACCGGCGGGCTCTCGGCCAACGGCAAGCCAGCGCTCCTGGCGCTGCAGATCTGGAAGGACGACGTCAACAAGAAGGGCGGCCTGCTGGGCCGGCCCGTCGAGCTCGTCTACTACGACGACAAGACCGACCCGGCCACGATTCCCGGCATCTATGCCAAGCTGCTCGACGTCGACAAGGTCGACCTCGTCATCTCGGGCTACGGCACGAACCTGATCGCGCCGCTCATGCCGATCGCCATGGAGCGCAAGCTGACGCTCATCGGCATGTTCGGCCTCGCCAACAACGAGAAGTACCAGTATCCGAACTACTTCCAGATCCAGCCGGCCGGGCCCGAGCCCCAGACCAGCACCGCGCTCGGGTTCTTCGAGCTGGCCGCCAGGCAGAATCCCCGGCCCCAGACGGTGGCCATCGTGGGCGCCGACGCCGAGTATCCGCAGAACGCGCTGGTGGGCGCGCGCGAGCTGATCAAGCGCTTCGGCTTCAAGACGGTCTACGACAAGACCTATCCGCCCAGCACCGTGGACTACACCCCCATCGTGCGATCCATCAAGGCCACCAACCCGGACATCCTCTTCATCGCCTCCTACCCGCCGGACTCGGTTGGCATGCTGCGGGCCATCCACGAGGTCGGGCTGCAGCCCAAGATCATCGGCGGCGGCATGGTCGGGCTGATGTTCACCACCGTGATGACCAGCATGGGGCCGCTGCTCAATGGCATCGTGAACTACGACTTCTGGGCGCCCGAGCCCACCATGATGGCGGTGCCCGGCGTGAAGGAGTTCCTCAAGGAGTACCAGGCCCGGGCCGAGAAGGCCGGCGTCGATCCGCTTGGCTACTACCTGCCGCCGTACTCCTACGCGGTCGGGCAGGTGATCGCCCAGTCCGTGACCGCCACCAAGGGCTTCGACCAGCAGAAGCTCGCCGACTACATGCGGGCGACGGAGTTCGACACGGTCGTCGGCAAGGTCAAGTTCGGCAAGAACGGCGAGTGGGCCAAGGGCCGCACGCTGATGGTCCAGTACCAGAAGATCCAGGGCAACGCGATCGACCAGTTCCGCGGGCCCGGCAAGAAGGTCGTGCTCTACCCGGACGAGCTGAAGTCCGGGAGCATCATCTACCCGTACTCGGCCGCGCTGAAGTAGCTTCCGGCTCGTGTTTGCCTGGGACCTGCTGGCCAACGCGGTGGTGGCCGGAGTGCTCATCGGCGGCTTCTACGCGGCGGTGAGCCTCGGCGTGGGGCTCATCTTCGGCCTGCTCGACATCGCCAACATTGCCCAGCCGGCGTTCGTGATCCTGGGCGCCTATGCGGCGTACGTGATGAACAGCGCGTACGGGATGGATCCGATCCTGTCGGGACTGCTGTTCACGCCGGTGTTCTACCTGCTGGGGGCGCTCGTCTATCGCATCTACTACGGCAGCTTCGAGCGCCGTGGCGAGGAGGCCCTGCGGGGTCTCGTCTTCTTCTTCGGCATCCTCTTCATCATGGAGGTCAGCCTCAGCCTGGCCTTCGGCGTGGACTACCGGCTGGTCCAGACCGCCTACACCAGCAAGTCGTACGAGGTCGCGGGCGTCGGCGTCGCCTTCCGCTACCTGGTACCGTGCGTGGTCGGGGTGGGGATGACCCTCGGGCTCTATCTCTTCCTGGGCCGCACGTTCTATGGCCGCGCCATCATGGCCGTCTCGCAGGACCAGCTGGCGCTGCGCCTGATGGGCGCCAACCCGATCCAGATCAAGACCATCGCCTTCGGCATCGGCATCGCCGCGGCCAGCCTGGCCGGCGCGCTGCTGATCAGCATCGCCCCGGTCGTGCCGTCCACCGACCGCGACTACATCGGCCGTATGTTCGCGATCACCGTCCTCGGCGGCATGGGCAGCATCGGCGGCACGCTCGTCGCCGCCATCGTGCTCGGCGTCGCCGAGAGCCTGATGGCCACGTTCTTCGGTCCCTCCTGGTCTCTCGCCGTCTCCTTCGGCATCCTGCTGCTCGCCCTCGCCGTGCGCCCTTCCGGACTCTTCGGCCGGTGAGCACGACGATGCGTGCGCTGCTCGTGGGTCTCGCGGTCGTCGTCGTCGGGATCGGGCTCGCCGCCGTGAAGGTGAACCCGTACCTCTACTTCGCGGGGTACGTGATCTTGCAGTACGTCGTGATCGCGACGGCCTGGAACATCCTCGGGGGGTACGCGGGCTACGTGAACTTCGGGACGTCGGCGTTCTTCGCGATCGGCGCGTACACCGCGGTGTTCCTGATCAAGTCGGTGAAGGCGCCGCTGCCGGTGCTGATCCTGGCCGGCGGGCTCGTCGCCGCCCTGCTCGGCCTCGGCATCGGCTATCTGACCTTGCGGCTGCGCGGGACGTTCTTCTCCATCGCGACCTTGGCGCTGTCGGTCGTGCTGCAGACGATGATCATCAACTGGGAGTACGTCGGCGGCTCGCGGGGACTCAGCGTCATCCGGCCGAGCGGGCCGCCGTTCGGCAGCTACGTCGTGTTCCTGTTCACGGTGATGGTGGGGCTGGCGGTGGCCTCGGTGCTGATCGCGCGGTTCATCGAGCGGTCGTGGATCGGCCGGGGCCTGGCGGCGCTGCGCGACAACGAGGAGGCCGCCGAGTGCATGGGCGTGCCGACCTTGCGCCTCAAGCTCTTCGCCACGACGGTCAGCGGATTCCTGCTCGGCGTCGCCGGCGCACCCTTCCCTTACTACGTGACGTTCGTGGAGCCCAACTCGGCCTTCGCCCTCGACTACGCGGTGAACGCGCTCGCGATGCCGATGATCGGCGGGACGACGAGCTGGATCGGGCCGGTCATCGGCGCGATCCTGCTCGGCAGCGCCTCCCAGCTCGCCACCGTGACGATCTCCTCGGAGATGAACCTGTTCATCGTCGGCGTGGTGCTGGTCGCGTTCGTGGTCCTGGCGCCCGAGGGCCTGCTCGGCCTGGCCCGCCGGCTGCGGGGGCGCTGACGTGGCGCCGCTGCTGGAGGTCGACGGGCTCGTCAAGCGCTTCGGCGGCTTCACCGCGCTCAACCGCGTGAGCCTCGCCGTCCGGGCCGGCGAGCGCTTCGGGCTCATCGGCCCGAACGGCTCGGGCAAGACCACGCTGATCAACTGCGTGTCCGGCGCGCTGCCGGTCGACGGCGGCTCCATCCGCTTCGGCGGGCGCGACATCACGCAGCTGGCCGCGCATCAGCGGACGCGGCTGGGCCTGGTCCGGAGCTTCCAGATCCCCAAACCGTTTTCCAGCATGACCGTCGCCCAGAACCTGGCCATCCCCCTCGAGTACGCGGCGGCGGGACGGAGCGGCGCCTCGGAGGGCGACGACATCGCCGACATCCTGCGCGGCATGGGGCTCGAGCCGAAGGCCCACCTGCGGCCGGCCGGCCTCACGCAGATCGAGATGCGCAAGCTGGAGCTGGCCCGGGCGATGGCGGCGCGGCCCAAGCTGCTGATCTCCGACGAGGCGATGGCGGGGCTGTCGAGCGCCGAGGTGGACGACATCCTGACGATCCTGTTCCGGCTCAACGAGCAGGGCATCACGATCATCATGATCGAGCACATCATGCGGGCGGTGATGCGCTTCTCGGAGCGCATCGTCGTCCTCGACGCCGGCGAGCGCATCGCCGAGGGCTCGCCCGACGAGATCGTGCGCAACCCGGCGGTGGAGAAGGCCTACCTTGGCGAGTAGGATCCTCGTCGACAACGTCGACGCCGGTTACGGCGCGGTGCGCGTCCTGCACGGCGTGTCGATGGAGGTGCGAGAGGGCGAGACCGTCGCGCTGCTCGGCACCAACGGCAACGGCAAGAGCACGCTGATCAAGTGCATCATGGGCATGGTCCGGCCCCAGGCCGGCACCATCGTGCTGGAGACCGACGGCCGTCGCATCGATCTCGCCGGCAAGTCGACCGAGGAGATCGTCGCCCTCGGGATCGCGCTGGTGCCCGAGGGCCGCCGGCTCTTCCCCAAGCTCAGCGTGGAGGAGAACCTCCTGCTCGGTGCCTACCGGAGCGCGGCGCGCCGGGACATCGCGAGCAACATGGCCTTCGCCCTCGAGGCGTTCCCCATCCTGCGCGACCGCCGCCGCCAGCTGGCCGGCAGCATGAGCGGCGGCGAGCAGCAGATGCTGGCGATCGGCCGGGCGCTCATGTCCTCGCCGCGCATCCTGATCGTGGACGAGCCCTCGGTGGGGCTGGCGCCCATCCTGGTCAGCCGGGTGATCGGCAAGATCAAGGAATTGAAGGAGCGCCGTCAGCTCACGGTGCTGATGGCCGAGCAGAACTTCAACCAGGCCACCAAGATCGCCGACCGCGGCTACATCATCGTCCACGGCAAGATCGAGTTCGAGGGCCGCTCCACCGCCGAGCTGCGCGAGAACGAGCTGGTCAAGAAGTACTACCTGGGCGTCTAGCGCGACCGGCTCACCGTCTGGTACTGGAGACACTTGCGTGCGTCTCCGGGTTGGGATACACCCCACCCATGAGCCCCATCGAGTACCAGCAGCTCGCCGAGTTCCTCGGCGAGCGGTTCGAGCAGATCGACCGCCGGTTCGACCAGATCGACCAGCGCTTCGTCGTCGTCGATCGCCGCTTCGCGGAGATGGACGGACGCCTGGGCGATCTGCGCCAGGACCTCGCCGAGCTCCGGGGCGAGATGCTGGGGCACTTCGACCAGGTCTATCGCCGCCTGGAGCGCCTCGAGCAGGAGTACCAGACAATCACGCAGGCACTCCGGCGGATCGAGGCCGGTCTGGCCGACGACCGGGGGCGCCGCGAGATCCTCGAGCGGGATCTCGCCGACCTCAAGCAGCACGTGGCCCTGTTGCAATCCCGCATCGCGGAGATCGAGCAGCGGCTGGCGAACTAGGGCCGCGGCCCTAAAGGAGATCGAGCATGGCGCGTACGTACAACGTCATCGACGCCGACGGTCACGTGCTCGAGCCCGTGGACATCTGGGAGAAGTACCTCGATCCCGCCTATCGCGACCGCGCGCCGCGGCTGATCATCGACACCGACGGCAAGGAGCGGCTGCTCGTCGAGGGTCAGGTGCTGGGCAGCTCGAAAGGCTTCGGCAACATCGGCGCCATCGGCGCCCGGCAGGGCCGCGCCGACGAGACCACCATGAAGTACATGGAGGGCCGGGCCGGCGGCTTCGATCCCCACGCGCGCATCCCCGACATGGACCTCGACGGCATCGACGCCGCCTTCCTCTATCCGAGCGTCGGGCTCTTCTCCGGCGCGGTGAAGGACCCGGGCCTGGCCGCGGCGATGTGCCGGGCCTACAACCGCTGGCTGGCCGACTACTGCCGTCCCTACCCGGACCGGCTCTTCGGCGTGGCCATGCTGCCGATGCAGTCGATCGCGCTCGCCATCGAGGAGATGCGGTTCGCCCGCGCCGAGCTCGGCATGCGCGCCGGCTTCCTGCGCCCCAACCCCTACAACGGGCGGATGCTCCACCATCCCGACTACGAGCCGTTCTGGAACGAGGTGGAAGAGCTCGATTTCGCCATCGGCCTGCACGAGGGCGCCAGTGGCGGCATGCCGCAGGTGGGCGTGGATCGCTTCGCGACGCGCGGGGCGCGCCACATCATCTCCCACACCATGGAGATGATGCTGGCGGCGATGAGCGTCATCTGGGAGGGCGTGTGCGATCGCCACCCGCGCGTGCGCATCGCCTTCCTGGAGTCCGGCGGCGGCTGGATCGCACCGTGGCTGGACCGGATGAACCGGCACTTCGACGACGCCGGGTTCAACGACTCGAGCCTGACCATGCGGCCGAGCGAGCTGTTCGAGCGCAACTGCTGGATCTCGTTCGAGCCGGTCGAGGGCAGCCTTAGCGTCCTCGCGGACTACATCGGCCCGCACAAGATCCTCTGGGCGACCGACTATCCGCACCCCGACGGCTTCTTCCCGGGCGCGCCCAAGCTCATTGCCGACCGCCCCGAGCTCTCGGCGGCGACGAAGCGCGAGATCCTCGCGGGCGGCGCCAAGCGCTTCTACGGCTTGCCGTGATGGGGGCCTGATCGACGCGCGATGCCGGCCGGGTGCTACGGTCCCGGCCAGGCGTCGAGCACGTTGCGCTTGGCCTTGCGCCGATCGCCGACCGGCAGCTTGAAGTCGTGCTTGAACGGCGCGGTCTCGAACGAGCCGTAGCTCGGGTTGGCGAGCATGATCCACTCACGGCCCCAGCGGTCGCGGTTGTCCTCGAAGACCTTCAGGCGCTCGGCCTCGGTGCCGCGGTAGTCGTCGACGAAGTCGCCCAGGTTGTCGCCGAGGTTCAGCAGCACGCGGTAGCTCTTGGCCACGTGGGCGCGCCGCGTGCCCTTGGCCGACGTCCACTCCGGCCGCTCCTTCGTCATCAGCACCGTGTCGAGCTTGTCGTCGATGGGGAAGCCCAGCCGCGCCAGGTTCTTGCGCGTGGGCTCCTCCTCCTCGGCGGTGCGGTTGGAGACGTAGAACACCGTCACGCCCTTGCTCTGGGCGTACGTGATGAACTCCACGGCGCCGACAATGGCGCTGGACGAGACCGTGTTGACGAACGCGTTCCAGGTCTTGGCGTCGAACGTCGTGTCCTTCAGCGCCATCCAGGCCTGGTAGCCCGAGTTGTCGAGAATCGTCTCGTCGATGTCGACGATGATCGCCGGCGGCAGCGACTCGAACGCGTCCGTCTGCTCCTTGGGCGCGGCGGTCCAGCTCCGATCGGCGAGGGCCTGGTCCAGGCGCAGGCGGGCCAGCGCGAAGGCCGTCATCGCCGAGGCCTTGTACTCGACCGACCGCTGCATCCAGAGCACGGCGTTGAGCAGGTCGTTGGCCGGTGGATCCTGGGCGTGGGCAGGCGGGGCCACGGCCAGTCCGGCGATCAGGATCAGGGCGACGGCCCACCGGCGCGATGCGCGGACAGGCGAGGTGATCATGCGCTGCCTCCTCTCAGCGGGGCCAGGGCCGGCGCCAGATCCTGGTAGCGCTCGACGATGGTGCCGCCGCTCTCGCGGATGAAGTACTCCACCTGGAGATTCACCGTGCTGCCCTCGTTGTCGGCGCTCAGCCGGAAATCACCCCGGTAGCCGACGATGAGCTTGCCGCGCCCGAACGCGTAGCCGATCTCGGCGGCGGTACCGCTGTCCACGTCCACCCCGTCGAGCACCGCCACCACGCCGTCGCACCGATCGATCGCCGCCCGGTTGGTGGCGCCGATCTCACCGTCGAGCCGCCGCCAGGCCTCGCGCCGCGCCGTCCCGCAGGGCAGCGCGGCCACCGCGGCGATCTTGCCCAGGTCGGTCAGCGACCACGGGTCGAGCACCTCGTAGCCCAGTCCGTGGACGAACGGGACGAGGACCCCGTCGTAGAAGTGGCGCCCGGCCTCGGA
>Ga0310811_10002359_pt1 | contig 23601 bp, 23 predicted proteins | sample YCmetagenome_FD_207642 | JGI IMG/M metagenome (GOLD analysis project Ga0310811, IMG submission 207642) | Soil microbial communities from experimental microcosm in Duke University, North Carolina, United States - YC | ecosystem: Engineered > Artificial ecosystem > Soil microcosm > Unclassified ... | reverse complement strand
GGCTATTCCGGCCGCAGGCGCCGGCACTGAGGCGGGCGGCAGCGATGGAGCAGATCGCCTTTCGCATGCAGCTTAATGCGGGCCAAGCCGCGGAATACGAGCGCCGGCACGACGCAATCTGGCCGGAACTTGTTTCCCTGCTGAAAGAGGCCGGCATCAGTGACTATTCGATTTTTCTCGATCCGCAGACGTATACTTTGTTCGCAGTGTTGCGCCGGGCGCCCGATCACCGCATGGATGCGCTCCCGGCTGAGCCGGTGATGCAGCGCTGGTGGGCTTTCATGGGGGATATCATGGCGACCAATCCGGATGCCTCGCCGGTCGTGGTGCCGCTCACCCCCGTCTTTCATCTGGATTGAGCGCCATGTCCGGTCTCGTTGCCGTGCTCGACATCGGCAAGACCAATGCCAAGCTGATGCTGGTGGAGGAGGGCGGGGCCACGCTGTGGTCTGCCGAGCGGCCCTCTCCTGCCAGCGAAACGCCGGGCGTGGCGCCGCTCTCGCGCCAGCTCGATGTCGGCGGCATCGAAACCTGGATGATCGGCCAACTCGCCGAGATGCCGGAGAAGCATCGCATCCGTGCCATCGTCCCCGTCGCGCATGGCGCCGCCATGGTGCTGGTCGGTCATGAGGGCGCGGTGCTGCTGGCACCGGATTATGAGGATGGCGCCTATGATGCCGTTCTCGCGGACTATCGCGCGCTGCGGCCGCCCTTCGCGGAAACGCTGTCACCCGCGCTGCCCGCCGGGCTCAATCTCGGCACACAGATCTTCCTCGTGCAAACAAAGCTGCCTGAGATCTTCCTGCGCACCCGGATGATCCTCACCTATCCGCAATACTGGTCCTGGCGGCTGTCCGGGGTTGCGGCGAGCGAGGTCACCTCGCTTGGCTGCCATACCGATCTCTGGAACCCGGCAACCGGCGGCTTTTCCTCGCTCGTCCTGCGCGAGGGCTGGGGACCGCTGCTGCCGCCGGTGCAGGCGGCGCGCGCCCGGCTGGGGCCGCTTGCGCCGGAGATCGCCGAGGCGACCGGCCTGCCGGCCGATTGCGCCGTCATCTGCGGCATTCACGATTCCAATGCCTCCTATCTCTCGCATCGTGTTGCTCGCACGGGTGCAGAAAACTTCTCCGTCATTTCCAGCGGCACCTGGTGCATCATCCTCGCTCGCGGTGCGGGTCTGGGGCAGTTGCGCGAGGCCGAGGATATGCTCGCCAATGTCGATGCGCTGGGCGAGCCGACGGCGACCGCCCGTTTCATGGGCGGGCGGGAATATGCGGCCGTCGCGGGCGAGGGCGGGCGGGCGGCGGCACCCAGCGAAGCGGGCCTCGCGGAAGTTCTGTCGGCCGGCGCCGTGGCGCTGCCGAGTTTCGCGCTTGCCGGCCCTTTCCAAGGACGGGAGGGCAGGCTGATCGCGGCAGATGGCCTGTCGCCCGCGGGGCGCGCGGCGCTCGCCACGCTCTATTGCGCGCTGATGGCTGATTTCATTCTGGATCATCTCGGTGCCGAGGGCGCGATGCTGGTGGATGGTCCCTTCGCCGCCAATCCGCTCTTCCCGCGATTGTTGCAGAGCCTGCGGCCCGGTGCCCCGGTGCAGGCGGGGGGCACGAGGGGCGGCATCATCGCGGGCGTGCTCTGGCTCGCCGGTTTCACGCCGCCCGCGGAAGCGGCGGCAGAGCATCTTGCCCCGCTTGCCGGAACGGAAACGCTCGCCGCCTATCGTGATCGCTGGCGGGGCATGCTAACCGCCTGACCATGGCATCGCTCCCCCTCTGGCATCCTGAAAGCCTCGCCGCCCGTCTGCCCTTTCTCCGCCGGCGCGCGCTGCTGACCCAGGCCACCCGGGCCTTCTTCACCGCGCGCGGCTATACCGAGGTTGAAACCCCCTATGCGGTGACGGCCCCGGGGGAGGAGGTGCATCTCTCGGCGTTCCGTACCGAGCGCATCGGGGTGGATGGCACACGCACCCCGCTGTTCCTCCATACCAGCCCGGAATTCGCCATGAAGCGGCTGCTGGTGGCGGGGTCGGGGCCGATCTTCCAACTCGCGCGTGTGTGGCGGAATGGGGAGGGCAGCCGGCGTCACGCGGCCGAATTCACCATGCTGGAATGGTATCGCCCCGGCGCCAGCATGGCGGATCTGATGGCGGAAACGGCGGATTTCCTGCGCGCCGTACTGCCGCCGGTGGTGACGTCGCAGGGCATCACCACCGATCTGGCGCGCATGGAGCATGTGACGCTGGCGGAAGCCTTCCAGCGGCATCTGGGCGCCGATCTGCTCGGCACGGCCGGGGATGCGGCGGCGCTCGCGGCCGCGGCGGGTGCCAAACTGCGTGCGGGCGAGGACTGGGAGGATCTCTTCTTTCGTCTCCTCCTCGGCCATATCGAGCCCCATCTCGGTCAGGCGCAGCCGACGTTCCTGACCCATTGGCCGGCGGCCCAGGCGGCGCTCGCCCGGCGCGATCCCATCGACCCGCGCGTTGCTGAGCGCTTCGAGCTGTTCGTTTGCGGCATGGAACTCGCCAATGCCTTCGTGGAACTGACCGACGCGGCCGAGCAGCGGGCCCGCTTTCTGGAGGAGCGCGCCCGGCGCCGCGCCCTTTACGGCGATGAGGGCTGGGCGCTGGACGAGGATTTTCTCCAGGCCCTCGAACACGGCATGCCGCCTGCGGCCGGCATCGCCCTCGGTTTCGACCGTCTCGCCATGATCGCGGCGGGCGCGGACCGGATCGACCAGGTCCAGTGGCTGCCGGAGACGCCCGGCTAAGGCCTTTCGCTGAGGGCGAGTTTCAAGCCGAAAGCCAGGAAGACAAAGCCGGTCAGCCGATCCATCGCGGCCACCACGGGCGGTCTTTGCAACAACGGCAGAAGTCTGCCTGCGGCACTGATCAAAAGCGCGAACCAGGCGAGGCCGAGCAGGACATGGATGCAGGCGAGTAAGACAACCATCACCGGCACATCGGCATGCGGCGGGATGAATTGCGGCAGGAAGGATACGTAGAAGATCCCGACTTTGGGATTTAGGATATTGGTGAGGAACCCGCGCATCCATGCGCGCGAGCCCGAAGGGTTTGTTTCCGTGCTCGCTTCAATGCCATGGCGTCTCGGGGTCAGGATCAGTTTTATGCCGAGATAAAGCAGATAGCCCGCGCCGACCCAGTGCAGCACCTCATAAGCGAGATGAGAGGCCGCCAGCACGGCGCCCAGACCGGCCGCTGCGATGATCCCCCAGGCGAGGCAGCCGAGCGCGATTCCGCAGGCGGTCTTGAAGGCCTGGGCAGGTCCGTGGGCCGCCAGCGTGCGCAGCACAAGCGCCGTATCGAGCCCGGGTGTGATCGTGAGCAGCGATGCGGCAAGCGTGAAGGCGATGAGGTCCGCAGCGACGCTCATCGCGGCCGTCAGCGGCTTGTGGCGGTGGCGACGCCGGCCGCGATGAGCACGCCACCACCTGCGCGCTGCGACCAGATGGCGGTTCTCGGCCGCCGCAGCAGATGGGCAGCCTTGGACGCGGCGAGCGCATAGGCGGCGTCGGTGCAGCCGACGACAACACAAAAGGTCGCTCCAAACAGCGCCGCCTGGGCGGCATAGCTCGCATCTTTCGTGATGAACTGAGGCACAAAGGACACGAAAAAGACGATCGTCTTGGGATGGAACGTCCCCAGTGCCACATTGTTCAGGAAGGCGGCGCGAGGCTTAATCGGTTGCGCTGTCACAGCCAGATCGGCAGCTCGCGTGCTCCTGATCAGCGTGAGCAGGCCCAGAACAATGAGATACAGCGCGCCAGCCCATTTGAGGATCGAGAAGGCGAGGGCGGATGCGGCAAGGATGGCGCCCACGCCGCCAAGCGACAGGCTGATCGCAATCACGTTCCCGACCGCCATTCCGCCGACCGAAGACAGGGCGGTCCTGCGGCCGGAGCCCAGGGCATATCCGACAATACTGGTCACGCTGGGCCCCGGGACGAGGCCGATCATTGCCGAGACGACCGCAAATTCCAACCAGACGTGCCAGTGCATGGGGTGCCCTTCCTCAAGCTTGCAGGGACGCACAGCTAAGAGCCGGCATGCGGTCGAGGGCAAGATCCGATGGGCGGATCGCTGGCGGTGGCAGTCCGGCGTCGGAGAGCCAAGGCCGGCCGAGATGGCGAGCCGCCTGCCGCCATGCTAGCAGGCGAAGACCGTAACCCGGTAGGATACCCTGATGCGTCTTCCTCCGATGTCCCGGGCGGGGTCTGCCGCCGTGCTCCTCCTCGGCCTCGCCGCCTGTCAGACGGGCCCGACCCTTTCCGAGCGTCTGCATGCCTATATCGGCCAGCCCGAGCAGGCGATCGTGCAGGGGTTGGGCGTGCCTCAGCGCAGCATCACGACCAACGGCATCACCTATCTCGCCTATGTCTGGCAAAATACCGAGATCATCCCCGGCGGAGCAGTTTGGGGCTGGGGTGGCGATCCCTGGGGGCCCTGGGGCGGCGGCTGGTACGCGCCGCCCTCGGTCATCACCACCGGCTGCGAGGCGACCTTCCAGATGGGCCCGAGCGGGCAGGGAGCGGGCAATGTCGCGGTCGCGGTCGTGCTGCGCGGCAATGCCTGCCAATGACGCTCGCCATCCGCACTGCGCGCGGCACCGGCCTGCTGCCGTATGTTCCGGCACTCGCCCGGCTGCGCATCACCGTCTTCCGGGACTGGCCCTACCTCTATGAGGGTGACCAGGCCTACGAGGAGCAGTATCTCGCCACCTATGCCGAAAGCCCGCGTGCGGCCGTGGTGCTGGCGCTGGACGGCGAGGACGTCGTCGGTGCCTCGACCTGCCTGCCGCTCACGGACGAAACGGACAATGTTCAGGCGCCCTTCCGGCAGGCAGGCATCGCCCCCGATCGTGTCTTCTATTTCGGGGAATCGGTCCTGCTGCGCCGCTATCGCGGGGCGGGGGCAGGGGTCCGTTTCTTCGAGGAGCGCGAAGCCCATGCCCGCGCCGTGTCAGCCTGCGATTTCGCCGCCTTCTGCGCGGTGCAGCGTCCGGCGGACCACCCGATGAAACCCGAGGATGCCGTGCCGCTGGACGGGTTCTGGCGCAAGCGCGGTTTTACGCCCACCCCGCAACTTTCATGCATCATGGACTGGAAGGAGGTGGGCGCCACGGAGGAGACCCCCCATCGCCTTGCCTTTTGGATGAAAAGCCTGACAGGAGTGCCGCTGCCGTGACCCGCCTTCGCCTCGCTTTGGCGCAATACCCGATCGAACGCCTGGTCAGCCTCGAGGATTTCGAGGTCAAGGTCGACGCCATCGTACGGAGCGCGAAGGACGAGGGCGCCGATCTCCTCGTGCTGCCTGAATATGCCGCCATGGAACTCGCTGCCGCCTTCACCGATGCCGGGAATGCGGTTTCCGAACGCGACGCGATCGTGATCCGCGCCGAGGGTATCGTCGAGATCATGCGCCAGGCGGCCATGCGCCACCGGCTCTGGCTGCTTGGCAGTTCGATTCCGATGCTGCGGGACGGGCTTGTGCGCAACCGCGCGCCCTTCATCTCCGCCGATGGGGTGGTGCAGTTCCAGGAGAAGCGGGTCATGACCCGCTTCGAGAATGAGGAATGGCAGGTCGCGGCGGGAAACGAGCCGCGAGTGTTCGAGACGCCCTGGGGCCGGATCGGCATCTCCATCTGCTACGACGTCGAATTCCCCATGCTCACCCGCGCGCAGGTGGAGGCCGGGGCCTGGCTCATCCTGGCCCCCTCCTGCACCGACACGCTTTGGGGTTTTCACCGCGTCCATCTCTCGGCGCGCGCCCGCGCGATCGAAAATCAGTGCTTCGTCGCCATCACGCCGACGGTGGGGGAGGCGCCCTGGTTAGCGACGCTGGATGTCAATCGCGGCTATGCCGGTGTCTTCGGTCCTTGTGACCGTGGCTTTCCGGAGGATGGGGTCATCACCCGCGGCCAGCTCGATGCGCCGGGCCTGGTTTGCGCCGAACTCGACCCCGCTTTGATCGAGGCGGTGCGCGAGAATGGCGGCGTGCGCAATCATCGGGACTGGCCGGCCGCGCCCGGCACTTGCGCCGTGGTGACCTTCTGATGGCCGTCACCCTCGCCCGCGAGCCCGTGCGCGGCCCCGGCATCCGTGCTTTGCTCGAACAATCCTGGGCGCTCTCCGAAAGCCTCTATCCGGCTGAAAGCAATCATCATCTGGATGAAGATGCGCTGGACAGGCCGGAGATCGCCTTCTTCGTCGCAAGACGGGACGGCACGGCACTCGGCTGCGGCGCGCTCAAGCACATCGATGCCACCTACGGCGAGATGAAGAGCGTCTTCGTCAGCCCGGCCGCCCGTGGCCTCGGCATAGCCCGCGGTTTGCTCGCGGCGATCGAGGCGGAGGCGCGGGCGCAAGGTCTGTCCCTCATTCGGCTGGAGACCGGCATCCGCCAGCCCGAGGCAATCGGTCTTTACGAGGCGACGGGCTTCCGCCGCATTCCACCCTTCGGCGAGTACCAGGATGATCCCTTGAGCCTCTTCATGGAAAAGACCCTCGCATGAGCGAGGGCGCCCCGCTCATCTACATCGTGGCGGGGGAGGCGAGCGGTGACGTGCTTGGCGCCCGCCTCATGCGCGCCATCCGCGCGCGGATGCCCGGCGCGCGTTTCGCCGGTATCGGGGGCGCCCGCATGGCCGAACTGGGCTTCGTCAGCCTTTTCCCCATGCACGAACTCGCGCTGATGGGCCTCGCCGAAGTTTTGCCGAAACTGCGGAAACTCAGGCGGCGGATGGAGGAGACGGTGACCGACGTTACCGCCCGACGGCCGGATGCCATCGTCACCATCGACAGTCCAGGCTTTACACTCCGTCTTCTGAAACGTGTCGCGCCACTCGGCATTCCCCGCGCCCATTATGTTGCCCCCCAGGTTTGGGCCTGGCGGGAGCATCGGGTGAAGAAATATCCGGGCCTTTGGGACAAGCTCCTCTGCTTGCTGCCCTTCGAACCGGCTTTTTTCGCGGGCCACGGCCTGGCCGCCGATTTCGTCGGCCACCCGGTTCTGGAATCCGGGGCCGATACCGGGGATGCCGCCCGCTTCCGGCAAACGCACGGCCTGTCGGCGGAGGCCGTGCCGGTCATCCTGATGCCCGGCAGCCGGGTCACGGAAATCTCCCGGCTTCTGCCGGTCTTCGCTGAAACACTGCAGCGTCTGTCGGCACAGTTTCCCCGTCTTGTCCCCATCATGCCGGTGGCGGCCTCCGTCGCGCCGCGTGTGCTGGCGGCTGTAGAGGGCTGGACTGACAAACCGATCCTGGTGACGGAGGTTTCAGACAAGCACGACGCTTTTGCGGCGGCCGCCGTGGCGCTGACCAAGTCCGGCACCTCGACCCTCGAACTTGCGCTTGCTGGGGTGCCGATGGTCGTCACCTACAAGGTGAACCCGATCACCGCCGCCATCGTCCGACGTGTGGTGAAGGTGTCCTACGCGGCCATGGTCAATCTGCTCGCAGGCCGCGAGGTCGTGCCGGAACTGATCCAGCAAACCTGCACACCAGCCCGGCTAGCCGAGGAAATCGCCCGCCTGTTGCGGGATCCGGCGGCGGCTGCGGCGCAGCGCGCTGCCTTCGCTTCCGTCATGGCGAGCCTCAGGCCCGCCGCCGGTCTGCCGTCGGAGGCGGCGGCGGAAGCGGTGCTCTCCCTGTTGCCCGCCTTTGGCTGAGGCTACTCAGACCGCCGGCTTGCGGGTCGCCTGCCATTTGCCGAGCCAATGGTCCCGGTAGGTCACCGCCTCGTATCGGCGAGGGCTCGCCGCATTTTGGCAGGAGGGTAGGACCTCGATCACTGCGTCGTGGTTCGGCTGGTGGAAGAAGACGAGCGAGTGGCGCCGCGCCGCCGCGGCGAGCGCGGCCGGCGGATTGACCACCCGGTGCAGGGTCGAGACCCAGCGGTCATTCGTCCAGCGCTGCATGATGTCGCCGATATTGACGACATAGGTGCCGGGCTCGGGCGTGATGTCTACCCAATAGCCATCGCGATGGCGTGCCTGCAGGCCGCCGGCGGCCCTATCGGAGAGCAGGATCGTCAGCGTGCCGTAATCGGTATGGGCACCGCCGCGCAGCTGGCCGGGCTCGGGCGGGGTCTCCTGCTCGGGATAGCAGATAATGCGGAGCGCACTCATGTTGCGGTCGAGCTTGTCCGTGAAGAAGCCGTCCGGCAGGTCGAGCGCTGTCGCGAAGAGACCCATGAGGTCATCGGCGAGCCGGTTCATGCGCCGGTAATAGGCTTCCATGGTCGGGCGAAAGCCTGCCGGGCGGGCGGGCCAGAGATTGGGGTGGAAGAAGGCACGCGCCTCGGGCTGCTCGTAGTACTCCCCGCCCGGCACGTCGACCGGACCCATGTCGATCATTTCCTTGAGGTCAGCCGGTGCGGCGGCCCCGAGCCCGGCCGAAAGCGTCTCGCCTTTGAAAGGCGTGTAGCCGCGTGCGATGTCGGGCGAGGGTTGCCGGATGGCAAGCTTCTCCGCGGCCGGCAGGCGGAAGAAGCTGGCGGCCGCGGCATAGGTTTGGTCGATCAGCGGCTGCTCCACGCCATGGCCGCGAATGAGGAAAAAGCCGATCTCTGTGCAGGCCCGATTGACGGCTGCGGCGACGCGCAGGCGGCCGTCGGTCGAACCCTCCAGATAAGGGGCGATGTCGATGACGGGAATGGACGCCATGACCATGGATATGCTCCTCCTTGCGCAGAGCATGTCCCAGCATGAAGCGTGCCAGATCCGATTCAGCCAGGCGGGGTGAACAGGCCTGACGCGGTGACGATGGCATTGGAGCGGTCCATCGCCACCTTCACCGCGATGGCGGCTGCCAGCGCGCGTCTGCCCGCGGCGGCGTCCACCAGCACCGGCGCGCCTTCGACGACCGAGGCATAGAAGGCTTTGTGTTCGGCGGCGAGCGAATCGTGGTCTTCCCAGGACATTTCCTTGACCGAGAATTCCGGCATGCCGGGCACCGGAAAGCCGCCTTGATCTTTCCCGATCGCTGTCAGCTTGCGGCCGGCGAAATCGACGGCGATGTAGCCGCTCTGCGCGAAGATGCGCATCCGGCGCTCGGTTTTCAGCGAAATGCGACTCGCTGTGATGGTGGCGACGCAGCCGTTCGTGAAGCGCACCCGGGCATTGGCGATATCCTCATGCGCGCTTGCGACCGCCGCCCCCACGGCGTCCACACTCTCGATCGGCGCATCGACCAGAGCGAGGACGAGGTCGAGGTCGTGGATCATGAGATCGAGGATGACGGAGACATCCGTGCCACGCGGCTTGAAGGGGGCGACGCGCACGGCCTCGATATAAAGCGGCTGGCCCATACGGGCGGAAACCGCGCCATGCGCCGCCGAAAACCGTTCCAAATGGCCGACCTGGAGCACCACATTATGCTCGGCGGCCAGCGCCGCGAGGCTGTCTGCCTCTTCAAGCGTCGAGGCGATGGGCTTCTCGATCAACACATGACGCCCGGCCCGGATGGCCTGCGCCGCCAGCTCGTAATGCGCTTCGGCGGGGGCTGCGATGATGATAGCGTCGGAGGCCGCGATCAGCTCCGCGAAGGGCAGGGGTGGGGCGCCCGCTTCCCAACCCACCGTGCGTGCCCTCTCGGGGTCCCGGTCATAGACGCCGACGAGCTGCGCCTGGGGAGAAGCTGCAGCCTTCAGGGCATGAAACCTCCCGAAATGGCCAACGCCGGCCACGCCCAGCTTCACGGTATCCATCGTCCTGTTCCAATCCTTGGGGGTCGGGGCAGCCCTGGGTGAGCAGGGCGCAAGAGGGTTAGCAGTTGGCGCCGATCCGTCAACCAAACCCCTGTAACGCTGGCTGTTACGCAACGGCTGGCGAGCTGGAAGCCGGGCCGGCTATTGCCATGCAGGCAGAGGGCCGCCATACCTCCGCGCCAAATAGACACGCAACGTGTCAAGCAAAGACGCTTCAAGCTACGGGGGCCTTCCGCCGCTATGCTCTATTTCAGCCGGCTCAAGGCTGCCACTGTGATCGGGGCCTGCCTGATCGGCCTCCTTCTTTGCGTGCCCAATTTCATCGCAGCTCCCATCAAGGGGCTGCCTTGGCAGCAAATCCGTCTTGGCCTCGATCTCCGGGGCGGCAGCTTCCTGCTCATGCAGGTCGACATGAACGCCGTCGCGAAGGAGAAGCTCGGCAGTACCCTGGACGAGGTGCGGCAGGACTTCCGCAAGGCGAGCATCGGCTATACCCGCCTCGCCTCGGACAGCGCCGCGAACCAGGTGCAGATCCAGCTGCTCGACGCGAACCAGCGTCCGGCGGCCCTCACTGCCCTCGGTGACATGCTGACCCCGCCCAACGGTCCAGGCAGTTTGGCCGACTTCACCGCCGGCGGGGACGGCACCAATCTCATCCTCACCCTGTCGCCGCCCGCCATGCAGGCCCGCGCCAAGGCGGCGCTCACGCAGTCGATCGAGATCATCCGCCGCCGCATCGACAGCACCGGCATCGTTGATCCGCAGATCGCTCAGCAGGGCGACAACCGGATCATGGTGCAGCTTCCGGGCATCAGCGATCCGCAGCACATCAAGAAACTTCTGGGCGAAACCGCCCATATGACCTTCCATCTGGTGGACGAGAGTGTGAACCCGAATTCGGGCGAACCGCCGCCGCCGGGGGATGCCTTCCTGCCGATGCAGGGCAATCCGAGCCAGAAAATCGCCATTCAGCAGGCGGTGATGGTGGACGGCGCCGACCTCACCAACGCCCAGGCCGGGCAAGATCCGCAGACCGGCGGCTGGGTTGTGAACATCACTTTCGACAGCCTCGGCTCGCGCCAGTTCGCGGATGTGACGAGCGCCAATGTCGGCCATCCCTTCGCGATCGTGCTCGACAATCAGGTGATCAGCGATCCCGTCATCCGGGAAGCCATCACCGGCGGCCGGGCGCAGATCAGCGGCAGCGCCAATGCCCAGGCCGCGACCGATCTTGCCCTTCTGCTGCGTGCCGGCGCGCTGCCCGCGCCGCTGACGGTCGTGGAGGAGCAAAGCGTGGGTCCCGAACTCGGGGCGGACGCCATCCGCGCCGGCGCCATCTCGCTCGGCGTCGGCTTCCTCCTCGTCATCTTCTTCATGGCCGCCTTCTACGGGCTTTTCGGCTGGTTCGCGAACGTCGCCCTCATCGCCAACCTCGTCATGATGATGGGCGTCCTCTCTCTGCTGGGCGCCACGCTCACGCTGCCCGGTATGGCCGGCATCCTGCTCACCCTCGGCATGGCGGTGGATGCGAACATCCTCATCAACGAGCGTGTGCGGGAAGAGGTGCGCAACGGGCGCACACCGCTGCAGGCACTGGAAGCGGGCTACAAGCGCGCCTACGGCACCATCATCGACAGCAACGTGACGGCGCTTCTCGCCCACGTCATGCTGTTCATCTTCGGTGCCGGCCCGGTGCGCGGCTTCGCCGTGACCATCACCGTCGGCATCGTGACGACCCTCTTCACAGCGACCGTCTTCGCGCGGCTCCTTACCTCGCGCTGGTACGTATCCCGCCGCCCGGCGGCGCTGCCGGTTTAAGGACGAACCCATGCGCTTCTTCTACAAGCCGCTGTTTCGCCTGGTTCCCGATGGCACCCGCATCCACTTCATGCGCGGCCGCTACGCGGGGCTGATCATATCCGCCGTGCTCTCGCTCACCTCGATCGGGCTGTTCTTCTACCCGGGCATGCGCCTCGGGATCGACTTTAAAGGCGGCGTGGTGATGGAAGCCCGCACGCCGACGCCGCCGAGCTTCCCGGCGCTGCGCGCGGCGCTGGCGGCGCATGATCTGCCGGATGCCGGGCTGCAGGCGCTGGGTGCCAAGAACGAAGTCATGATCCGCCTGGAGAGCCGCGCCAATGCGGAAGCGACGGATGCGGCAGTCGCCCGTGTGCATGCGGCACTCGATCAGGTGGCGCCCGGCAGCCAGGTGTTGAGCACCAGCGCCGTCGGCGCGTCAGTCTCGGCGCAGCTCTTCCGCCAGGGGCTGATGGCCCTTGGCCTCTCCCTGCTCATGATCCTCGTCTATATCTGGTTCCGCTTCGAATGGCAGTTCGCGGTCGGCGCCGTTGTTACCCTCATTCTCGACATCACCAAGACGATCGGCTTCCTCGTCATCACCCGTCTGCAGTTCGACCTCGTGATGGTCGCGGCGATTCTGACCATCCTGGGCTACTCCACCAACGACAAGGTGGTGGTCTATGACCGGATGCGCGAAAATCTCCGCAAGTATAAGTCGATGCCGCTGCGCGAGCTGATCGACATGTCGATCAACGAGACCCTGAACCGGACGCTCGGCACCTCGATGACGGTTTTCCTCGCCGCCTTGCCCCTTGCCATTTTCGGTGGTTCCTCGATCCAGGATTTCGCCATCGCGATGCTCTTCGGCATCGTTGTCGGCACCTCCTCCTCCATCTTCATCGCCGCCCCCATCCTCCTGTTCCTGGGGGAAAAGCGGCTGCGGCGGGATACGCGACCCGCCAAGCCCGAATCGGCCAAGAAGGTCCAAGCCCGGCTTTAAGCTCCTGATCAAACCCTAGCGCTGGCGGGCCGGATGTTGTTACATTTTCGTATCAAAATCCCAAAGGCCCGCTGATGTCGCCAGACACGACCGAGCTTTCGCCGCCGCCGGTGGCACCACCCCGCCCGGCGGAGCCCATGGTGCCCATGCCGCTCGGCATGATGCTGCTGCTCGGAACCCAGGCCTTCGACGCCGGGCGTATGAAGGAGGCGGAGGCCATCGCCTCCAACCTCCTGCGTTCCACCCCGAACGATCCGCGCGTGCTGCAGCTCGGCGCCATCGTTGCCTTCCGCACCGCTCGCCGGACGCTCGCCATCCAGTTTCTCGAGAAGGCGATCCGTCTCGACCCGCGCAACGTCCTTTACCATCGCAATATCAGCGAGATGTACCGTCAGGTCGGGCGGCTGGACGATGCGCTGGCGGCCGCCAGCCATGCCGTCTCCCTCCTGCCGGGTGACCCGATTGCCCTGCACAACCTCGCCGTCATTCATCACGAGCGCGGCGAGATCGAGCAGAGCCTCGCGTCTTCCCGCCGTGCCGCCGCCCTCAAGCCGGACATGGCGAGCGCCCATTTCGCGATTGCCGAGGGGCAGCTTCTGCGCGGTGAAATGGCGGAGGGCTGGGAGGAATACGAGTGGCGCTTCCGCATTCAGGGTGTGCCGCCGCTGATGCCGCCCGCCCTCCGCCAGGACCAGCCGCAATGGGGCGGTGGGCGCCTCGGCGCCGGCCGTCGGCTGATGCTGGTGGGGGACCAGGGGTTCGGCGACGTCATCCAGTTCAGCCGCTACATCCCCTGGGCGCGGGCGCAGACGGAAGAGGTCTTCCTCGCCACCAGCCGCGAAATGGCGCCCCTCATCGCGCGCCTTTTTCCCGATCTCGAAATCCAGATGCGCTGGGCCGACTGCCGCGATTTCGCGGCCTTCTCCGCGCTCTCCGGCCTGCCGCGGCTGCATGGCACGCGGGTCGAGACCATTCCGCCGCCGGTCGCCATTCCGGTCGATCCCGCGCGGGCTCAGACTTGGACGGAACGCTTGGCCGAGGTCCTGCCAGCGGGGCTCAGGCGCATTGGCATCGTCTGGGCGGGGCGGCCCACCCATAAGAATGACCGCAACCGTTCCATTGCCTTTGCCAAGCTGTCCGAGGCGCTGGGCGCCGTTCCAGGCATCGCGCTCGTCAGCCTGCAGAAAGGCGCGCGCGAGGCCGATCTGAAAGACTATGCCGGCGCCGCACCGCTGTTCGACGCTGCACCCCATCTGGCCGATTACGAGGACACCGCCGCCGCCATCGCGGCACTCGATCTGGTTGTGACCGTCGATACCTCGGTCGCCCATCTGGCCGGTGCCATGGGCCGCCCCGCCTGGGTGCTGCTGCCCTTCACGCCCGACTGGCGCTGGCTCCGCGCGCGGGAGGACAGTCCCTGGTATCCATCCCTTCGCCTGTTCCGCCAACAGGCCTCGGCGAATTGGGATGCGCCACTAGCGGCGGTCGTTGCCGCGCTCTCCGCCGGTTAGGACCGCGCCTTCTCGGCGCGGTCGAGCACGGCGCTCGAGTCCAGGGACAGGTCACTCGCCAGGAAAGCCGCGGTCTCGGGGATGGCGATGCGGAAATCGTCGAGATGTTCGATGGCGACCTCGATGTCCTCACCGGCCGCACCCAGAACGTGGCCGCCGGCGCGATGGTCGTCGCTCATGAAATGCAGGTGCCAGCCGGCGACGCCCAGGGCCTTGACGTAGCTCGGCGTCCAGAATCCGACCATGGTGCCGCGCACCATGTCGGTATGGAACTCGCCCTGGTGTTCGGCGGCATCCGCCAAGGTCTCATGGGGCCCGACCTTGCAGGCGGCACGGTTGTGGACATGGCGGAACGTGCCGCTGAGACGGGCGGCGAAAAACAGGTTTTCACTCGTCCGCAGTCGGTCGAGCTGCGCGGTCAGTTCCGCGAGGGTGGCGAAGGGCTGCATGTGCGTGACCCGTTCCGGATTGAAATGCGTGACCACCGCGAAGGGCGCCAATTGGTTGTCCTCCGCAATCCGCACCGATCCGTCGCTGCGAATTTGGTAGAACTGGCCGTCCAGCACGATCATCTCGCCGTCGAGATCGACGAAGGTGCCGAGGCCGAAATTGCCGTGTTCGCGCAAGGTGGCGACGGAGACCGCACCGTCCAGTACGCCCTGTACCAAGGCGCCGGAGGTCGAGACCTGGAACAATGTTCCATGCTCGACCTGAAGACTATCGGCGAGCGCGCGGGAGACGGCGTGCGCAATCGTCTCGCCGTTCTCGCGCGCGGCACGGTGCAGCGCATCCCAGAGGGATTGGGAGATATCGCAGGTAAGACGGGGCATGAACCGGTTCCCGGGTCAGGCGATGACGTTGGCATGCATCGCCTGGCCGAGGGCGATGTTATGCGAATAATCCACGGGGATATCGATCAGCACCGGGCCCGGGATCTCCATGGCGCGGCGCAGCGTCGGCAAAAACTCGTCCGGGTGGTTGATGCGGAAGCCGGTGGCGCCGAAGGCTTCGGCGTATTTCACCTTGTCGACCGGCCCGAAATCGACGCCGGCGGTGCGGCCGTATTTCAGCTTCTCCTGGAAGCCGACCATGTCGTAGGTGCCGTCCGTCCAGATCATGTGCACGAAGTTGCATTTGAGACGCACGGCGGTCTCCAGCTCCTGGGCGGAGAACAGGAAGCCGCCATCGCCTGAGACCGACAATACCTTGTCCTTCGGCCGCGCGAGGCAGGCGGCAATGGCCCAGGGCAGCGCCACACCGAGTGTCTGCTGACCGTTGGAGATCAGCAGCTGTTCCGGCCGGAAGCTGTAGAGGTAGCGGGAATGCCAGATGTAGAAGCTGCCGATATCGAGGGCGAGGGTCACGTCCTCCGCCATCACGGTCTGCAGGTCGCTGATGATGCGCAGCGGATGCAGGGGGGTGCCGCCGAGGGCGGCAGCCTGGGCCCGGATTTCGGCCATTTCCCGGCGCACGGTGCCGAGCAGGGGATGCGCCGTCAAATCGGCCCGCGGCGCCAGAACCCGCGCAAGCGCCGTCACGGTGGCGGCGATATCGCCGTACAGCTCGACGGTCGGGCGGTAATCGCGGTCGATGGCGGCCAGGATATGGTCGATATGGATGATCGTCCGGCGGCGGCCCTTGTTCCACAGATACGGGTCGTATTCGATCGGATTGTAGCCCACCGTGATCACCAGATCGGCGGCATCCAGCAGTTCGTCGGAGGGCTGATTGTGGAACAGGCCGACCCGCCCGGCGAAGCAATCGAGCAGATCGTGGGAAATCACCCCCGCCCCCTGATAGGTGCAGACGGTCGGCAGGGCATAGGCGTGCAGTAGCGCGCGCAGCGCCGCCGCATTGGCCGGGCGGCTCGCATCCATGCCGAGCAGCAGCACGGGGATGGCGGCGGATTGGATGAGCTGGGCCGCGGCCGCGATCGCCGCCTCCGGGGCCGCGCCCAGCGGCGGGACACTGACCGGCGTCAGCACGTCATCCGGCGCAGGGCCGTTCATGACATCGAAAGGCAGGCTGACATAGGCCGCGCCCCGCCTGCCGCTTTCTGCTGCGCGGAAGGCATTGGCCACGACCTCGCCGATCGCCTCGGGCGATTCGACCTCCGCCGCATAGCGCGTGACGGGGCGAAACAGGCTGACGGAATCAAGGCTCTGATGGGTCTGCTTGAGCAGTTCCGAACGCGGCACGCTGCCGGCGAAGCCGATCAGCGGCATCCCTTCGGAATTCGCGGTGGCGAAGCCGGTGACGAGGTTGGTCGCACCAGGGCCGGAGGTGACGGCGCAGACCCCCGCCTTGCCGGTCATCTTGCCGATGCCGGCGGCGATGAACGCGGCATTCTGCTCGTGCCGGCAGACGACGGTTTCGATACCGGAACCGGTCAGGCTTTCGAAAACCCGGTCGATCTTGGCGCCGGGAATACCGAAGACGTGCTGCACCCCCTGGGCCTTGAGATTGGCGACAAGAACTTCGGCACCACAAGGCTCGGCCATCACGCGCTCCTTCGTTTCGAAATCAGAGCTTAGCGCGTGGTTGCCGCGGGATGGATGACTTTTGAGTTGTCCGTTCAGCCGCGCCCGACGAAGGGCATGGTCGTCGCCATCACGGTGATGAACTGCACATTCGCCTCGGCCGGCATGCCGGCCATGAACAGGATGGTGCGGCCGACGTCATCCACGTCCATGCGCGGCTCCACGGCCAGACGACCATCCGCCTGGGGCACGCCAGCGGTCATCGACTTGGTCATGGCGGTCGCGGCATTGCCGATGTCGATCTGGCCGCAGGCGATATTGAAGGCGCGGCCGTCGAGCGAGATCGACTTGGTGAGCCCCGTCACCCCATGTTTGCTGGCGGTATAGGGGGCGGAGCCCGGACGCGGCGTATGGGCCGAGATCGAGCCGTTGTTGATGATGCGGCCGCCCTGCGGGCTTTGGTCGCGCATCATGCGGAAGGCAGCGCTCGCGCACAGAAACATGCCGTCGAGATTGACGGCCAGCATGTTCCGCCACTGCGCCCAGGTGAGATCCCCGAAATTGGTTGAGGGGGCGGCCATGCCGGCATTGTTGAACAGCACGTCCAGCCGTCCATGATCGGCCTTGATACGCTCGAAAAGGGCCGCGACGCTGTCCGGGGCGGTCACATCGGTGGAGAGGGGAATCGCCGTGCCCGCGGTCGTCATGCCGGCGGTTTCCTGCAGTGGCTCCAGCCGGCGCCCGACAAGGTAGACGGTGTCACCGTCGCCGAGCAGGGCGAGGGCCGCCGCACGGCCGACGCCGCTTCCAGCACCGGTGACAAGACAGATACGGTTCATAGGGCGAGCTCCACCAAAACGGGCACGTGATCGGACGCCTGGGTCCAGCCGCGTGCTTCTTTAAGGATTTCATGGCGCTTGAGGGCGCCTTTCAGATCATGCGTGACCCAGACATGGTCCAGTCTGCGACCCTTGTCGGCCGCTGCCCAATCCTTGGCGCGGTACGACCACCACGTATAGAGCTTCTGGTCGGCCGGCACGAAATGGCGCAGCGCATCCGTGAAACAGGTCTCCTGCCATTCATTGAGCAGAGCGGTCTCGACGGGGGTGTGGGAGACGATCTTGAGCAGTTGCTTGTGGCTCCAAACATCATGCTCCAAGGGCGCGATATTGAGATCGCCTACCAGGATCGTTCGCTTAAGGTTTGGCGTTCTTGCAAAATGGTCCCGCGCGGCAGCCACGAAATCGAGCTTATGGGCGAATTTCGGGTTCTCATGCGTGTCAGGGATGTCGCCGCCCGCGGGCACATAGAAATCGTGCAGCAGCACGGGGCCGCCGGGGGCGTCGATCTCCACCGCCAGATGGCGGCAATCCTCGCGCCCCACCCAGTCCTGGGTATCCGCATGCCGGTGCATTGCGCGCTTCGAGAAGATGGCGACGCCGTTATAGCCCTTCATGCCGCGATAGAGGGCGTGGTCGAATCCCAGCACCTTGGGCAGTTCCACCGGAAACAGATCGTCCGGGCATTTCGTCTCCTGCAGGCAGACGACGTCGGGATCGAGCTTCTCGACCACGTCCCGGAGCAGCGTCTGTCGCAGCCGGACCGAGTTGATGTTCCAGGTGAGGATTCGCAAGCTTCTGGCCATGGCTCAGCAATACGCAACAGGGCGGGACAAGAAAATCCCCACCAGAACGGTGGGGATATGTTTTGAATTCAGTGTGTTATGAGGTAATCTTAACACTGACTGGGGGCAGGCCGGAGATGAAGCCTTCGAGCGCGTCCCCCGGCTTCACCGCCGCCACCCCTTCCGGCGTGCCCGTGAAGATGAGGTCGCCGGGAGCCAGCGTCACGAAGGTGGAAAGCGTCGCGATGATCTCCGGTATGCTCCAGATCATGTCGGCAAGATCGCCCTCTTGCCGCTCGCTGCCGTTGACATGGAGCAGCACATGCCCGTCCTCGCCGTATTTGCGGCCGATCTCGGCGGCGGGGACCATGTCGCCAATCGGCGCGGAATGATCGAAGCCCTTGCCCATGTCCCAGGGCTTGCCGGCCTTCTTGGCCGCGCCCTGCAGGTCGCGGCGCGTCATGTCGATGCCGGCGGCATAGCCCCAGATATGGCCACGGGCTTCGGCCACGGGGATATTCGCCCCCCCGGTTCCAATTGCCACCACCAGCTCGATCTCGTGATGCAGATCCGCCGTCTGCGGCGGATAGGGCATGTCGGCGCCGCCTGTCAGGAGGGCGTCGGCCGGCTTGGTGAAGAAGAAGGGCGGCTCGCGGTCGGGGTCCGCGCCCATTTCGCGCGCATGGGCCGCGTAATTGCGGCCAACGCAGAAGATACGGCGCACTGGGAACAGCCCGCCGCCGCGCACGGGCACCGCCGCCTGGGGCGGTGCCGGAATCACATAGTCCACCATCAGCCGAGCGCCTTCACACCGGGAAGCGTTTTGCCTTCAAGCCATTCGAGGAAGGCGCCCCCGGCCGAGGAGACATAGCTCAGCTCGTCGATCACGCCGGCCTGACGCAGAGCGGAGACGGTGTCACCACCGCCCGCCACACTGCGCAGCTTCCCTTCCTGGGTGAGGTCCGCGACCGCCTTTGCGACCTTCATGGTCGACGCGTCGAAGGGCTGAATCTCGAAGGCGCCGAGGGGGCCGTTCCAGACCAGGGTCTTCATCTCCTGCAGGCGGGCGATGATGAGGTCCGCGGTTGCCGGACCGACGTCGAGGGCCATGCCATCATGCTCGGCATCGACCGGCAGAACTTTGGTCGGCACATGAGCCTTGAATTCGGCGGCGATCGTGCCGTCCACCGGCAGCAGGATCTCGCAGGAGCCCTGCGCCGCCTGCGCCATGATCTGGCGCGCCGTGTCGTGGAGGTCCTTCTCCTGCAGAGAGCGTCCAACCGGCAGGCCTTTTGCCGCCAGGAAGGTATTCGCCATGGCGCCGACGATCACCAGCACGTCGACCTTGTTCAGAAGATTGCCGAGCAGATCGAGCTTGGTGGAGACCTTGGACCCCCCGACGATCGCCATGACCGGACGCTCCGGCTTGGAAAGGGCCGCTTCCAGCGCCTCCAGCTCCGCCTGCATCAGCCGCCCGGCATAGCTCGGCAGGTGATGGGCGACGCCTTCGGTACTGCCATGGGCGCGGTGCGCGGCGGAAAACGCATCATTCACGTAAATGTCGCCGAGTTTGGCGAGAGCGGCGACAAAGTCCGGATCGTTCTTTTCCTCGCCGGCATGGAAGCGGGTGTTTTCGAGCAGCAACACATCCCCGTCCTGCATGCGCGCCACCGCCGCCTCGGCCTCGGGGCCGATGCAATCATCAGCGAAGGCGACCGGGCGGCGCAGCACCTCGGCAAGGGCGTCCGCCAGGGGAGCGAGCGACATTTCGGGGACGCGCTTGCCCTTCGGGCGCTCGAAATGGGAGAGCACGATGACCCGGCCGCCGCGGTCGGCGATCTGCTGGATCGTCGGCCCGACCCGCTCCACGCGGGTCAGATCGCTGATAAGGCCGTCCCGCATCGGCACGTTGAGGTCCGCGCGCAGCAGCACGCGCTTCCCTCTCACATCGGCCTGATCAAGCGTCTTGAACGTCATTGCGCGTCCCCTGAACGTCGGTTGGTCTTGGTCAGATCACAGCGCGCCGAAGGCGGCGGCGGTATCCGACATGCGGTTCGAGAAGCCCCACTCATTATCGTACCAGGCGAGCACACGCGCCATTTCGCCGTCCACGACCGCGGTCTGGGTCGCGTCGAAGGTGCTGGAGGCCGGGTTGTGGTTGAAGTCGGAGCTGACCAGCGGCTCGGTGTTATAGGCGAGGATGCCCTTCAGCGGGCCGCTTTCCGTTGCCGCCTTCATCACCGCGTTGATCTCCTCCTTCGTGGCCTTCTTCGCCAGGTTCACGTCGAGCGAGACGAGGGAGACGTTCGGCGTCGGCACGCGGATGGCGGTGCCGTCCAGCTTGCCCTTGAGCTCCGGCAGCACGAGGCCGACGGCGCGGGCGGCACCCGTCGAGGTCGGGATCGCGGAAAGGGCGGCGGCGCGGGCGCGGTGCAGGTCCTTGTGCAGCGTGTCCACCGTCTTCTGGTCGCCGGTGTAGCTGTGAATTGTCACCATGTAGCCGCGCAGGATGCCGAAATTATCCTGCAGGACCTTGGCCACCGGCGCCAGGCAGTTGGTGGTGCAGGAGGCGTTGGAGATGACCGTCATCTCGGAGGTTAGCGTCTTGTTGTTGACGCCATAGACGATGGTCGCGTCCACACCATCGGCGGGCGCCGAGATGATGACCTTGCGCGCACCTGCATCGAGCAGCGGCTGGGCCTTCTCCTTGCTGGTGAAGATGCCGGTGCACTCCATCGCGACGTCGACGCCCTTCAGCGGGATCTCGGCCGGATTGCGATGCGCGGTCACCTTGATCGGCGCGTAGGTGCGGCCGTTCATGGAGATGACGAGGCTGTCGCCTTCGACCTTCACCTCGCCCGGGAAGCGACCGTGGACGCTGTCGTAGCGGAACATGTGGGCGTTTGCCTCGACCGAGCCGAGGTCGTTGATCAGCACCGGGGTGAGGTCGGTACGCCCACTCTCGATCATGGCGCGGAGCACAAGCCGCCCGATACGGCCGAAACCGTTGATCGCTACCGTCACTGCCATAGTCAGCTTCTCCTGTTGTTGCGTGCCTCGACCGGCACTCAGAGCTTCTTCTTCACCGCGATCACCAGCGCTTCCGCCGTAACCCTGAAATATTCCCCGGGCCGCGCCGCCATCAAACCAAGGCTCGCCGCTCCGATAAACTGTCCTTCGGCGCCAAGCCAGCGCCCCCAGCCGAAATCCGATCCGGCTTCCACCGCGAGCCGCGGCGCCTCGCCCAGAACGTCTGCGCGATAGGCCTCGTTCTGGCTCGCGAAGAGGGACCAGCAGGGCAGCGAAACCACCGCGACGGAGACGCCGGACTGCGCCAGCATCGCCCGCGCTTCCATCGCCACCGCCAGTTCCGCGCCGCTCGCGATCAAAGTCGCAGCGCGCGCGTCATACAAGCCCGCCGCGACATAGCCGCCCCGCGCACAGGCGTTTTCGATGCTGTCCTGGCGCCAGCGGGCCATCGGGCGGCCAGACAGGACGAGGACGCTCGGCCCATCGTCCCGCTGCAACGCCAACTCCCAGCATTCCGCCGTCTCGATGGCGCAGGCCGGCCGAAAGACGAGCAGGTGCGGGATGGCGCGCAATGAGGCGAGGGGCAGGGCGGCGGCGGCGGCGGGATCGTCCTGCGCTTCGGCCAGGATATGGATCATGCGCCGGCCCTCGCGGGCCAGTGGCCGAAGGGTCTGGGGCAGACAGTCGGCACCGGCGGCCGTCGTCTCGGCGAGGATCGTCAGGCCGCCATGGCTCGTGACGCCGGCCAGCACGCCAGGGAGTGCGGTTTCCGTTCCGCCAAAGGCGATGTGGCGGCCGCCGAAATCACTTCCGTCCACGGGCATCGTGTCGGGGATGGGTGTTTCTGCCGCGGCCGTGGCGAGGCCGCGCGCGGCGCCCGTCAGATCCGGGATGGCGGCCGCCATCGGGCCGATGAAGGTGCGGCTTGCGGCGAGCGGCGACATCGCTTCTTCGATCGCCACAAGCCGGGCTCGCTCGGCGCGGGCGATGTCGCGCCAGCCATCCGGCAAGCGGCCGTTCAGCACGCGCTCGAACTCGCCCGCCTGGGCGTGGCGAGCCAGGCGCTTCAGCCAGCCGCGTCGTGCCGTGGTGGCGCGGGCGCCGGCCGCGCGCCAGGCTTCGCGCAGATCATCCCCGATCTCGCCTTCGGCAATGCGGGGCGGATGGTTCGGCCGCCGGCAGGAGATGAGCAACGGCTTGCGGGCGCGCAAAGCCACCGAAAAGGCGCTTGAAACAGCGGCCGGATCCTGCGCCGCGACACGTTTGGTGGCCCAACCCCAGCTCGCGAAACGCTCCATCACCTCGCCGGCCAGGGCCGCTTCGGGCGATGTCGCCGGAGGCTCCTCTACCAGCAGGGCCAGCTTGCCGAGCTTGAGATCCCCCGCGAGCTTCGCCGCCTCGTAGGTCAGGCCGCCGGTCAGGTCCCCCGGTGCGGTGAAGAGCCAGGTGCGATGGTCGACCAGGCTCTTGCCGTAGCGCGCTGCCATCATGCGCTCGGCCAGCGCTTGGCCGACCGCCGCGGCGAAGGCTTGGCCGGGGACAGAAAATACCGTCTCGACCCCGGGCAGCGCGAAGCTGAGCTCGGCCGGGTCGATGCCGCAGAGTTCCAGCAGGCTGCGCAGGATCTGCGCCTGTTGTCGGCAGGAGACGACGACGCGGTCGCGGTCTGCCCAGGCCGGGGCGGCGGCATCGAACCGCAGCGCGCGGGACCACAGGGTGGTGGCGACCTCGACGACGGGGCTCAGCGCGGTTTCGAGCGTGGGCAGGATTTCGGTGTAATGCGGCGCATGCTCCCCCGCTGCCGACCGCCGCGCGACCATGCTGCGGACCGCATCGGCCATCCGGTGCTGGCGTTCCGGCAGGCGCGCCTGGGCCAGCGGCGCCGGTTCCGCGGCATGCGGGCCCTTGCGGGAGAAGATGTCCGCAAGACGGGTCACCAAACCTCCTCAAAGATGTGTGGGGTCGCGTCGAAGCTGCGTTTTGTGACGGGACGGCGGGCATTGGGCAACCCCCGCCGGATCGGCGGGCTGCCGACGGGGCATCTCACGATCGGGCGACGGCGCCTTTGATCAGTGGGCGCCGCGGCCAATGTAAGCCTCGTTCACGCGTCCAGTCGGACGTGCCGACCGACATTAAAAAGGAGTAACGCCATGAGGAACCGCAACCAAATGCGTAGCCGCTGGCTCCTGTCGACCGTGCTTGGCGCAGGCCTTCTCGTCACTTCGGGAGGGGCCGCGCTGGCGCAGGACGTGCCCGGCGAGAATGCTGCCGCCGCGACCGGACCTGCAAGCGCGGCCGCGACCCAGACGATCACGCTCAAGCCCGGCCAGGTGGCCGGCACCGACACCGTCCTGCCGGCGGATACGGCCGGCAATCCGGCAGCCACGGTGGGGGATGCGCATTTTGTGATGCGGGCCTCCAGCATCAACCAGGCCG
>Ga0310811_10002358_pt1 | contig 23614 bp, 23 predicted proteins | sample YCmetagenome_FD_207642 | JGI IMG/M metagenome (GOLD analysis project Ga0310811, IMG submission 207642) | Soil microbial communities from experimental microcosm in Duke University, North Carolina, United States - YC | ecosystem: Engineered > Artificial ecosystem > Soil microcosm > Unclassified ... | reverse complement strand
TGCTTATCTCACTGATTGCTGCCGTGCTAGTAGAAATCATCGATATTAGCTTTGGTATCACCGTTGGTGTGCTGGCAGGTTTCTATGGTGGCTGGATTGATCAGATTCTGGCACGTTTTACCGACATCATGTTTGCTTTTCCAAGCTTCCTCTTCCTGATGTTGCTTGCGGCTATCTTTGGTCCCTGGGCCGATACACACCTCAATAATATTCCAATTCTCGGTCAAAATGGTAATGCACGTCTGCTGCTGATTTCACTCGCGGTAGCGTTGACCAGTTGGCCTGCAATGGCCCGTTATGTACGTGGTCAAACTTTGCAGATAAAAGAGAGTCAGTACATTGAGGCCGCACGCACATCAGGTACCAACGATTTCAAAATTCTTACTCGCCATATTGTCCCAAACCTCTTCAGTATCGTAATTGTGGCGTCTACCCTGAACATTTCAAATACGATCATCAATGAAGCTGGTATCAGCATGCTAGGCTTAGGTGTGAAAGCCCCTGGTTCAAGTCTGGGTCTAATGATTTCCGACTCATTAGGCTCCATCGAAACACCACATAGCTGGGAAGTCTTGCTTCCTTGTATAGTTCTCGCTATTATTGTTCTCGCATTCTCATTCCTTGGTGATGGATTGCGTGACGCATTTGATCCTCGCTCTAAAGACTAATAAACCTTTAGATAGCTATACTCAGGTTAAGTGGAGATAACAACATATGGCAGCAAATTTGCTGGAAGTAAAAAATCTACAAACCCATTTCATTAGCAGAGGCGGCGTTGTGAAAGCCGTAGATAATGTGTCGTTCACCATGAAACCAGGCGAAACCCTGGGTGTTGTGGGGGAAAGCGGCTCTGGTAAAAGCGTCACAGCCCTCTCTGTAATGCGCTTAATCGCCAGCCCTCCAGGTAAAATCGTCGGTGGCGAAATTAACTTTGAGGGCGAAAACATTCTGGATAAAAGTCTGGATGAACTCACAGAGCTTCGCGGCAGCAAAATCTCCATGATCTTCCAGGATCCAATGACATCACTCAATCCGGTTTTTACTGTCGGATATCAAATCGCTGAAACGGTCAAACGTCACCGGAAAGATGTCAACAGCGACCAGGCATGGCGTCGTGCCGTTGAGATGTTAGATCTGGTCCGTATTCCTGACGCGAAACGGCGTGCGAAAAGTTATCCCCACGAGTTCAGTGGTGGTATGCGCCAACGTGTGATGATCGCGATTGCGCTGGCCTGTAATCCTCAGTTGCTGATCGCGGACGAACCAACAACTGCGCTGGACGTTACCATCCAGGCACAGGTACTGGAACTCATGAAGGGCCTTTCCTCAGAATTTGGCACCGCTGTAATGATGATCACGCACGACCTTGGTGTTGTCGCAGGTACCTGCCAGAACGTCAATGTGATGTACGCCGGACATATTGTTGAGTCAGCACCAGTGAAACAAATCTTCGAAAAGCCAGCCCATCCTTACACACTTGGATTGTTACAATCAATTCCCCGTATGGATCAGGAGCGCGGCTCCAAACTGACACCAATCGCGGGTCAGCCCCCCGATATGATGCACCCACCAAAGGGTTGTCCATATGCGGCTCGTTGTCCAAAAGTCCAATCACGATGTCTTGAAGAGCTTCCACCACTCATTTCAGTCGGTCGTGGTGAACAAGTCGCAGCGTGTTTCTATCCAAACTAATAAGGGGAGAAATCAATGGTACAACAAGTTCAAACGCCCAAAGAGACAGGAACAACCCTGGTTGAAGTCAAAGGTTTAAAAGTCCACTTTCCCGTAAAAGGCGGTTTACTCGGTCGCACCGTCGGCCATGTGAAAGCGGTCGATGGTGTGGATATGTTCATCCGCAAAGGTGAAACATTGGGACTGGTAGGTGAAAGTGGTTGTGGAAAATCAACCACCGGTCGTGCGATCCTGCAATTGATCAAGCCGACATCAGGCAGTGTGAAGCTGGATGGAACAGAGTTGACAAAGGCATCCGCCAATGAAATACGCCGGAAACGCGCTGAGATGCAGATGGTGTTTCAGGATCCCTTCAGTTCACTTGATCCACGCTACACCATTGGTCAGATTATCTCTGAACCACTCCAGAACTTTGGCCGTGGCAACGCGAAGGAAGTACAGGAGCAGGTTTCTCATCTGATGGAAACTGTCGGACTCAATCCATATTATGTCAATCGTTTCGCACATGAATTCAGTGGTGGTCAGAGACAACGTATCGGTATCGCTCGTGCGCTGGCACTGCACCCCTCATTCGTGGTTGCGGACGAACCTGTTTCAGCGCTGGATGTATCCATCCAGGCACAGGTGCTGAACCTGTTGCAAGATCTCCAGTCGAAATTTGGTTTGACCTATCTGTTTGTGGCACACAATCTGTCCGTCGTCAAACACATCAGTGATCGTGTCGCAGTGATGTACCTTGGACGTGTGGTTGAACTGGCGGATAGTGAGAAGCTCTATGAGACACCGCTACACCCATATACACAGGCGCTCTTATCCGCAATTCCAGTTCCTGATCCGGAAGTAGAGTTGCGTCGTCGTCGTATTATTCTCGAAGGTGATGTGCCCAGCCCGGTCAATCCGCCCAGTGGCTGTAACTTCCATCCTCGCTGCTGGAAAGCGCAAGCTGTCTGTCGTGAGGTTATTCCTGCATTAGAAGAGAAACAGCCCAATCATTATGCAGCCTGTCACTTCCCTGGCTAAAGAAAACCCGGCCAGGGAAACCTGGCCTGGGACTTGCCCGGAAAGTCACTATGCTGTTGTACGATGTTCAAGGTGCTTAATACGAGCCAACAGTCTGATGCGTGCCATCAAATGGCGCGCATCAAATGGCTTTACAACATAATCATCCGTCCCCGCATCAAACCCCGCGATCTTATCTTGTAATGTAGCTCGTGAAGTAAGCAACATAATTGGTAAATGGCGCAAAGATGCCATACTACGTACATAGCGGCATAAATCCAAACCACTCTCCTGACCAATAAGAACCTCGGAGATTAAGATATCAGGAAGGGTCGTATTTAAATACGCTCTGGCTGCTGAGATCGATTCTACACACTGTACAACAAAACCATCACTCAACATTTGCTTTATTTTGTTATGTGCTTGTGGATTGCTATCTATAAAAAGAATGTGTAACGTTCGCAATGTTATCGCTCACGAGTGCATGCACCAGAAGGTGCTTCAACAAAAGACAAGAAAAATGCGTATCCTCTTCTTAAATACGAAAAAGATACGCGCTCCATTTTCCCGCAACTGTATTGCGGAGATGACCGTACCTTACAAAGGAACTCGCTTACGTATCTTGCTCATCCTGCGATTGAGACAGAGTGTCTGTGCGTTGTTGCCGTTCAGAGGAGGTAAGTCGCAGAACACGTTCAATAGCCGCGTTTAACGCTGTTGGTTTAAATGGCTTTGTCAGATATTCATCGGCTCCAGACAACAATCCAGTTAGCTGATCTTCTTCACGCGTCATTGCGCTTAATATTATAAGAGGAATCTCTGCGGTCAAAGTGTCTCCTCGTAAACAGCGAACTAATTGATATCCATCCATCTTTGGCATCTTGACGTCAATAATGACACAATCGGGCTGTTCGTCAAATACCCGTTCAAGGCCCTGTTGTCCATCGTAGGCAACGACAACTTGATAGATACCCTGTAGATTCACGGCATACTTGATAAGCTCTACTATCGTCAGGTTGTCGTCGATAACCAATACCTTCTTGTTCGCATTCCTGTTGCTCATATGATTGCTCCTTGCGAAGCATTGCACAATGTACTGGTTACAGATGATCAAATAATAATTACCCTCTCCGCATTGTAACACAGTTACGTGTGCCTGCCAACTTATGCACTCTTCAAATAACACTTCGACAGGTAGAGGCAAGCCTTATCATACGCTCCCCATCCACTTGCATTACCTGTTGAACACTGTTATGTTCTCTATTCAGCATGTCTTTATGGCTGCACTTCTCTATCAGAAAAACGGAAAGCCATGCTGGTTCCTGTTTTCATGAAATCATTCTATACTTACGAGGCATATAATACCATAAAACACCATAAAACACTCATTAAAATATTATCTATATTACATCTTCCCTCAGCCTCGCTATGGCTCACATACTTGCGTATGCGCACTGTTCTCCGCGTAGTACTTGCCATTTCTTCAGCTCTCTTTACGCTCTGCGTTACATACAATACCACAAAAAGACTACTCTTTTCTCTCTACAACTTCGCTTTTCTGCTTTTTTGCTGCTCAGTTGTCGATTACCTTTTTATGCCTGCCACAAAGGAATTTCTATGCAGAGCCAGAAGGCCAACGGCACCTACCATGCCTGATCCTTTTTACTGATGCATAAATCAGGTCCGTCTATTCGTGCTATTGTGCTAAAATACAGAAGATCGGTAGCGTATCTACCTTAACATACCAGAAGGGATGAAGAATTATGCTCGACCGCTATTCACGCCAAACACTGTTTGCACCGATCGGCAAAGCAGGACAGGAACGCTTGCGTGAGGCAACCGTTACTGTGATCGGCTGTGGTGCGCTGGGAACAGTACTAGCAAATAACCTGTGCCGTGCGGGCATCGGCCATCTCATTATCGCTGACCGTGACTACATCGAGCTAAACAATCTTCAACGCCAGATTCTGTTCGATGAAGAGGATGTCACACAACATCTACCAAAAGCCATTGTAGCCGCTGACAAACTACGGCGCATTAATAGTGAGATCGAAATCAAAGCCCTGGTAGAGGATATTAATGTTGACGGTATTGAGTCGCTTGTACGTGAAACAGATCTGGTCATTGATGCCACAGACAATTTTGAAACTCGCTATCTACTTAATGATGCCTGCATTAAATATCAGCGCCCCTGGATCTATAGTGGTGTTATTGCCTCCTACGGCGTCAGCATGAACATCTTGCCCGGAGAGACCGCATGTCTGCGCTGTGCCTTTCCGGAGATACCACAACCGGGCACCACGCCAACCTGCGATACAGCAGGGGTCTTGAATGGTATTGTGGGAGCAATCGCGGGACTCACCTCAACGGAAGCCCTGAAAATCCTGCTCCACAATGAGAAAATCAGCCGTGATATTGTCTGGATGGATCTCTGGGAGAATACCTTTGAACGAATCGAACTGCCACGCCAACCTGATTGCCCGGCTTGTGGACAGCACCAGTATACGTTTCTGGACAGTATGGATGGAGTGAAAAGCGCCAGCCTCTGTGGGAGAAACGCGGTACAGGTTCGCGCCACTATACGCAAAGAACAGACAAAACTCGATTTTGCTGATCTTGCCGCCCGCTTACAGTCTATTGGAACGGTCAATTACAATCAGTTTCTTTTACGCTTTACTATTGATCAATATGATATGACCGTTTTCCCCGATGCTCGTGCCATCATCAAAGGGACAGATGATGAGCAGGTCGCTCGTTCTGTCTACGCACGCTATATCGGTATGTAACCAGGACTGAGCAATAAAACAGGACATATGCCTTGTGCGAAGACGCGGCTATTGATATAATAGCCGTCATAGCCCCTGCATATGGATTCCTGATCCGCTACTTATAAGGGGTTATCACTGGTTCTTCGTCCAGAACCTGACATTCACTTGCTAGTGCGAACCAGTCCTCCCCCACCTGGACAATATTCCGTGGAGAACGTAAGGGAGTTTTTCAATAAAAATGAATGAACATATTCTTGTTTGCGTAGCCTGGCCGTATGCCAAAAGCTCTACGCATGTTGGACAAATCGTCGGAGCATATCTTCCGGCTGACACCTTTGCACGTTACCAGCGTATGGCGGGGAACCATGTCCTGATGGTGTCGGGGAGTGACGAACACGGAACTCCTATTCTTGTTGAATCAGAGCGCCTGGGCATCACTCCACGTGAGTTCGTTGCCAATTATCACGCGCAAATTTGCGAGGTCTGGGAACGTCTGGGGATGTCCTGGGATCTCTATACAGAGACAGGGACAGAAAATCATTATCGCCTCACACAAGAATTCTTCCTGACTTTGTATAAAAACGGCTATATCTTTAAGGATACGATGGAGTCCCCCTATTGTCCGACGGATAAACGTTTCTTACCAGATCGTTATATCGAAGGTACATGCCCGCATTGTGGCTATACAGGCGCTCGTGGTGACCAATGCGATAATTGTGGTCATACCCTTGATCCGGTTGATCTGATCGATGCGAAATGCCGTCTCTGCGGCAGTAAAGACAGCAAGTTGGAGATGCGCCAGACCGATCACTTCTTCCTCGATCTGCCAAAGTTACAGCAACCGCTTGATAATTGGCTGTCACAGGGAAAAGAACACTGGCGACCAAACACACTGGCATTTGCCCGTAACTGGATCAAAGAAGGGTTACGCGCCAGAGCGATTACACGCGATCTGGATTGGGGTGTGCCAATTCCTCTGGAAGGCTATGAGAACAAACGTATTTACGTCTGGTTCGACGCCGTGATTGGCTATTATTCAGCCTCGGTTGAATGGGCGACCAAACAGGGTAATCCTGATGCATGGCAAGAATGGTGGATACCGGGACGCACAGAGACACCCGTGAAACCTTACTACTTTATCGGAAAAGATAATATTCCATTCCATGCGATTATCTGGCCCGCAATGCTCCTTGGCTATGGAGATCGCAATCTGCCTTACGACGTGCCCGCCAATGAGTTTATGACCATGAGTGGCGCGAAAGCATCCAGTAGCCGTGGTAATGTTATCTGGACCCGCGATGTACTGGATCGCTATAGTCCCGATACTTTACGCTATTATCTCTCAGCCACTGCTCCTGAAGGCCGCGACACAGACTTTACCTTTGATGAAATGATTCGTCGTAACAATGACGAATTGGTCGCGGCATACGGCAACGTCGTTCATCGTACCCTGACATTCTTGCAAAGTAAGTTTGGTGGCGTGGTACCAGAACCTCTGGCATTGCGTAACGCGGATAAAGCTATCCTGGCTGAAGTTGAGCGTGGTCTGACAGAGGTGGGACAGAATATCGCCCAATGTCATATCAAAGATGGTTTGAATACTGCTATGAGCATCGCACGCGCAGCTAATCGTTATCTGGATGAACAGGCACCATGGAAACAGATCAAAACAGATCGCGAAGCAGCCGGAACAACCATCTATGTGATGATACAGGTCATCAGCGGCCTGCACATTCTCTTCTGCCCATATCTCCCCTTCTCTGCCCAGAAACTGCATGGTTTGCTTGGCTTTGAGGGAAATGTAAGTGAGCAAAACTGGCAGTTACATACCGTAGCCGCTGGATCACATCTGCCTGTACCTTCACCACTCTTCCCCAAATTAGAAGAGCCAGCAGCCGTTTAATCCTCACTCAGACAAAAAAACAGACGGAATGGAGAAGTATCTCCATTCCGCTTTTCTATGGTAACTGCGCATTTACGTTATGTGCCGTAATCATCACCGGGAACACAGATCAACCGCTTCCCCATAAAAATAGCTACCTCATAGGCGTAGGGGCCAGGAGGATAAAAATGGCGGTGAATACTCCATATCTCCAGACCATTTTGCAGGTAAAACTGGATCGCAGGATAATTAGTATTTTGTGTCTCCAGTAGAATGGCCCGGCAATCATGATTACGTGCCCAATCCAACGCACATCGTAGCAAGAGTGTTCCAACACCATAGCGCCGAAATGGACGCCCTACAATCATAGCTTTAATCTGTGTTACAGAGCGAAATGCATCCATAACCAGAAAGATACCACCAGCCACAACCCCATTCGCCAGCGCCACAAAACCACCATCGCCCTGCTGAATCATAGACTCAATATCAGCAGGGGAACTAGCACATGTACGATAATCCTTATACAGAGGTGGATCGACAGGTGTCTCAACCAGAGAGAAGTCAAATGCAGACGTGTGGGCGGTTTGAGTTGGAGTGGTTTGAATATGCGGCGCCAGTTGATCATGGATTTTCAATGTATACACACGATCTGTTTCAAAATCATAATCAAGCTCATGCAACGCCGGAGCATCATCGACTTGTACAACACGCACTTCGATGTGAGGTGTCTCTTCGTCCATTCATTTTCCCCGCTTTGCTATCTATATGCTCATCCATACAGATTTAATACCCATAAGCACTCAGAAACGCAACCCTTCGTTGTTGCTAGAACTGAGCCTGAACCCGGTTCTTATCTGAGTGCAAGAAAACGTGAGGAAATTAGTTTGAGGAGTTTCCTTACAGCCAGATCATCAGTACAATTAATACTTATAACCTGCCGCAATCGCGCCCAGAGCCGCAGCACCAACTACTCCTGAAAAATCACCCAGTTTTGTACGCAGGATAGGCGTCTTCTTCCCCGGAGCAGATAACGCCGCAATCCGCGCACGCCGAACCGCCGTTTCATAGAGCAGATCAACAGCTTCTATAACCCCACCACCAAGAATAATACTCTCAGGATTATAAAAATTGAGTACCGCAGCCAGACCATAGCCAAGAAAATTAGCTGCTTCGGTGACTGCTTCAATCACTAGCTCATCCTTCTGCTGAATAGCATTGGCGAGCACGCCGGAGCGGATAACCGTATCTCCCTCTTTTAGTACATCCTGTGACAGCACAGAGGAACGACCATGATGAATCTCTGCGAGAATAGCCTTCGTGATCGCAGTCCGTGAAGCATACGCTTCCAGACAGCCACGACTCCCACAGCCACAGATACGTCCATCAGCCTGGATCGCAATATGACCAACTTCACCCGCGGTTCCCGTCAGTCCAGTATACATATGTCCATTCTGGACAATACCAGAGCCAATTCCCGTTCCTACAAAGATGCAAACAAAATTAGTATAATTCTTACCGGCACCATAGATTGACTCACCCATAGCCGCCACTTCGACATCATTCCCAACATAAACCGGCACATCGAACTGCTTCTTCAGAATCGCACCCAGATTCATATTCTGCACGCCAAGATTAGGAGCAGCAGTAATAATGCCTTCTTTCCGATCAACCTGACCAGCCGCACCAACCCCAATAGCCATAAGCTCAGATCCATTGGGGAGTTTCGCATCCTCAAGCGCAGCCGTTGCTAACTCAATAGTGCGCTGTGCTACAAAATCCTGACCACGTTCTGCCCGCGTTCGCTTACGTGCAGAAGATACTACATCACCTGAAAACAGATCAATAACAGCAGCCAGCGTTTTTGTTCCCCCCAGGTCAATACCCAGAGCGTATGATTTTTGCTTTGGCATTACCTTACCCCTGCTTTCTAAACGGCAAGCTTAAACCAGGCTGTACATCCAACTCAGGACCATGCTGTTCACCAAGACAAAGATGGAAAAAAGCAGCGCTGGCAATCATGGCAGCATTATCTGTACAAAACTCAATCGGCGGATAATTCAAACGAATACCAAGTGGCTGTAACTCCTGTTTCAGACGTGCTCGCAAACTCGCGTTCGCCGCTACGCCACCGGCGAGAATCACCTGTTTCACCTGATACTCCTGCGCCGCCATACGTGTCTTCACAGCCAATACATCAACAACAGCCTCTTGAAAACCAGCCGCCAACAACGCCACATCAGGCATCCCATGTTGAGCCGCTTGCTCTCCCATACGTGTATAACGTGTCTGCTGCCTCGTTGGCTTCCCATCATCAGAAAATTCTTTATCCGCAGCTCCTTCCGCCAGATGAAGCATTGCTGTTTTAAGGCCACTAAAGCTAAAATCGTAGGTTCCGCGTATCCAGGCACGTGGTAAGCGATAGACCTTTCGAGCCGCACTGGCGGGTTTCCCTTGCTGTATAAAAGACGCTTCTGCTTGCTGCGCCATACGCTGAATGGCTGGTCCCCCCGGATAACCAAGACCCAACACACGCGAGACTTTATCAAATGCCTCACCCGCCGCATCATCACGTGTGCGACCGAGCAACTCATAATCACCATGCTCACGCACAAGCACCAGTTCGCTATGCGCACCAGAGATAACTAGACACAACAAAGGAAAAGTAGGGTCCCCCTCCCGCTGACGCCAATCCTCATTGCTCACGACAGGAGACTCATCTGAACCGGAATGTAACCAGTTCGCATACATATGCGCCTCTAAGTGATTGACACCCAGAAATGGCAGACCACGTGCCAGCGCAATGGTCTTACCAGCAGTCAACCCCACCAGCAAGGAACCGGCTAACCCTGGACCATACGTCGCCGCCACAGCATCAATATCATCCCAGGAACAACCTGCCTGCTCAAGCGCAGACTCAAGGACCGGGATAATTGCCGCCATCTGGTGACGAGACGCAACTTCAGGCACAACCCCACCATAGCGATTATGGATCTCAATCTGTGATGCCACCACATTAGAAAGGATTGTACGACCATCCTTTACAATCGCTGCGCCTGTCTCATCACATGAGCTTTCAATACCAAGTACAAGCATACACCCTATACCTATTATACAGCAGAGCTGCTTATACCCCTCAGGACTCTGTTTCCAGCCTTTGGAGCAATTTCGTCTTTAATTCTAAATATTTTTGTTTATATTCAGGCGAATTAATCTCATCCGTCCACATAATCAATGCATCTTCTTGATTATCACTGTAGTAGCGATGCCGCACACCAGCTTCACGGAAACCGTATTTACGATACAGATTTTGAGCGACGATATTCGAGACACGGACCTCAAGCGTGACCCATTTAGCCCCGATATCATAGGAGATGCCAATTAAGCTCATCAGCATAAATTCACCCAGGCCCCGACCATGAAATTCAGGATGCATTGCAATGGTCGTAACATGTGCCTCATCCACCATCAGCCATAATCCGGCGAATCCAATAATCGAAGCCAGATCAGGAGACGAAGATAGCAACGTTGACTTATTAGGCAACAGGGATAGCGGGAAGGGACGATTCTTCCGCATCTTCTCTGTATCTTGAGGAATAGCAGTAGCTTGTTCCACCAGTTGTTTATCTCGTAGTACGATGTAATGCGCCCAACGATTATCCTGTAATTCTTTCCGATAGGCGCTCGGCGGCCACGTTGAGGGATAGGCTAAACGCTCAATCTCAACAACACGAGGCACGTCCGACATCGTCATTCTATCAATGACGTAACGCACCCTCTTCCCTTTCTGTTTTCTCTTGACCCATTGGTTGCTGAGACGCCCCGCCCAACAGCGGCTGCTTCCGCGTACTTTTTGTGATAGACGGGCGCCGAAGATATAAGGGTTCTAGCTCAAAGGGACTATCGACCCTGTGTTCCCGCACACGTGGAACCGCGAGCAAAGCCAGCATTTCCGCATGCCTTGCCGCGTCTATAGGGCGCATAAACACACATTGCTCTGGCAACTGCGCTTGCAATGCCTGACGCGAAGCAACATGAATCTCACCACAAAAAAGCACTGGTGGCTGCGTTTCGTGATGATCGGTCGCGAACCAGCTTTCTTCATGCTCACGTAAATAGGTCACAAGCTGCTGTGGTGAAAATAAGAGATAGTCACTCAAGCGTTCCTGTTGAAATAGTAACTCTCCGCCCTGATCACGTACCGTCCCCACTCGATAAAAGGCAGCGTATAATTCAGAACGACCAGCTTCCAGCACAGCGCAACAGAGTCCTTGCCAATGCCTCTGTTGAGCCGCGATCACATCCAGCGTGCTGATCCCCACCAACGGCTTATTCGTCGCGAACGCTAACGACTTTGCCGCAGTCAAAGCGACCCTCACGCCATTAAACGAACCTGGCCCTGTTGCAACAGCCACGACATCCAACTGTTGTAGCGTCAGATGATGCTCGGCGGTCGCACGTTGGACATAGCCAAGCAACTCAGTGCTGTGGTTGTTGCCGGAAAACCACGAATATTCACTAAGCAACTCCGTCTCCGTGCAAAGAGCTACACTGGAATAACGAGTTGAAGTATCAAGAGCTAGTAGTAGCATATGTATTCTTCTGAAACTGCCGCAACAGTTCACAATAGCGCTTCCCCGTTGCGACAAACAACAGGTGACGCTGAGTCTCATCTACCATACTCAGACGAATGTCTAACCGTTCGGCAGGCCAGATACCACCGGCTTTCTCTGCCCACTCAATAATACAAACGCCAGAGCCATAAAAATAGTCCTCAAAACCAAGATCGAGAACTTCTTCGGGATCATCCAGTCGATAAAAATCAAAGTGATAAAGTGCCTCTGGCTGCGCCAGAACAGATTTCGTTACGCCTGGCACAAATGACAATGGATACTCTTTCAGGAGCGTAAATGTAGGACTGTTCACAACATCAGTAATGTTCAATCCCTGCGCCAATCCCTGGGTAAACGTGGTTTTCCCGGCTCCCAGGTTCCCTTCTAACAAAATCAGATCGCCAGCCAGCAAAAGCAAGCCAAGTTGTGTTCCCAGACTCCGAGTTTGCTCAATACTCTGACTGGTAATCGCAAAGGTATAGGTTTCCTGGCGCATCGCCTGTTCATCACGACTTTCTCCCACACCGATCTCCCTACCTAACGTATGTGCTTATGCGAATTCGCACAAGCATTATTGCGGCACCCTTTTCGTAATGGATAAACCAACTACATACATCACAAATACAAACCTATCCCCCTCACTCTACACAACCGTGGAAATGATGCGAACACCTCTCCATAACCAGTGGGGGAATGGTGTAACTCATTATAGCATACGCAAGCTTTACCGGGATATCAAACTGCCATTAATAATATACAGCAGATCATTACAGCTGCATCCATCGTATTTTAAATTGCCTAAGCGATATACTTCCCCATAAGGAAGGGGAGATTACGCGCACAGCATCAATATGAGGTAATGTTCCCCCCATCGGAGAGGGAACATTACCTCATATTGATGCTGTGCTGCGTTTGTGCTCTACAAGATGATCATCTCTACTCAATGTGAGTAGGTGACAGAAGAAGAAGAGAGACTTTCTTCCTCCTTCGTCGGAGGGCTTGTACGCAACTGAAATGGCTTCATGCCTTTCTTCTTTGGTAACAAGGTTGCCTGATATCTTGACACAAAGTAACTTCCAAGCACGACAACAAGCGCTACCAGTTGCATAAGCACAGTCTCTACATTAGGGAAGATAGAGAACCACAAACCTGCCCAATCGGGAATCCATTGCAACCAGCTTATATTTGTCGTACTTATCCAACCAGCCAGTTGCATCTCATTGGCTTCCTCACCTACCATGACAAATAAAACAATTACCAGCAAAATACCTGTATATATCAACATTCTCTTGTAAGGTAAATGTTGATGACCAATAAATGTCAGGATCGCAACAATTCCTGAGAGAATAAGCCCGATCACCGCACCATACAGGACAATCCAGCCTCCCATTTGTAAGCGATAGCTCTGCAAGAAGAGCACGACTTCAAAACCCTCACGATAAAATGACGCAAAACCTAATACACCCAATCCCCATAATAGACGTGACTTTGATGTACCCGGTGTCTTCGCTTCCTGTAAAAGATCGCGTTTCTTACGATTCTGAAAAGAGATCCATCCAGTCCAGTACACCTTGTGGAAAAACCAGTTCATGACGATAAGTAACACCACAATTGCCAGTAGCCCTGTCGCGGCCTGGACAGAAAGTGCTGAAAAATTATCAACCAGACTATTGACAATAACGACCGCAATACACCAGGTAAGCAACGTTGCCAGAAAACCGACACTGGCACCAATGCCGATAGGGCGACGATAAGGCTGGTTACTCCCCATCAAGCTAGCAACAATAGCAGAGAGAACCAATGTACACTCCAACCCTTCACGGAAGACCAGTGCAGCAATATCAAGTACCGCCACAAATGAACTGGTATGTGGAGCTGTGGGATCAGGGCTTCCAGCCGAGGTAATCCCTTGCCAGACTAAAAGAGCGATAACTATCAATGCTCCGATAACCATACCTGCAAGCGCCAGAGGGTGCAATTGACGTTTCGTATGAGAAGTCGTATCAATAGCCATAATGTAAATCCTTTACGGTAAAAATCTCAACACATGCTAGAGTCACATATCAGTGCAAGATACATATTCACTCATGACCTGATGGCTGGACATGCTACCTTCCGACAGTACTCAAATGCAAGCTGTATCTATTACAACAACTGGCATCCAATATCTGCAATATTAGGCCATGCTAATATCCTACCTCACAACTAGGATATTAGCATGGCCTAATACAAAAATCAAGATGTATCACGTCATTATCCAATAATTCACAGAATATATGCATTCTGCTGCACTATCAGCGAATCAATAACGCAATGTATCTATAAGACAAATAATAATGTCATCGAAGGTTCTATTGGGGAAGGGGGAAAACTCTCGCGTGTTGTAGAAACAAAAACGAGCCGCAGACACAAAAATATCCAGCAGTAGTAAGCAAGGAGACAAACAATGCGCCTTCCCTTACCCGCTACCGCTGGATATCTTTTAGTTATGCATATCCAGGTGCGCTGTTACTAGCTCACCTTCGCGCCACAGTTACGGCAATACAAAGAGCCAGGACGTACTGCATTCCCACATTGTGGACAACGAGTTGATGGCTGTGAGCCTGCCGCACTATTTCCGGCGTTATAGTTTGGAATCTGCCCACCAACGGGATGCACCGGGTTCTGTGGTGATGGAGTTGAGGATGAAGATGTCGGCGGCGCATAATTCATCGTTGGGCCGGGAGCAAACTGATCAGCCGGATATGTCTCACCCTTTACTTGTTGTAACTGAGTTTCGCGATTGCGCAAATCATGGTCCAGTTCAAAAATACTGGCACAGAGACGGGATAAATGAGAATCGGTAAGTGCTCCCTGCTGATAGAGATTCATAGCTGTCTGTCCTAACTCATCTACCAGCTTACGACGCTGCTCAACCAATGTATCAATCTCTCCCTGCTTCCCCCGCACACGCATTTGTTTTTGTGCCTCCCAGCTTGTCCGACTGACAGCCGAGTTGACAAAGTTTTTCGCCGACTCAAAAAAGTCGCTCATTATCTGCCTCCAAGTTTTTCTTCTCTATTAATTGCTATCGCAGTGGTGATAGATCGGCAAACGACACCGCATATTTCAAAAAGTATCAATTATAACATGTGGATGAACGCGTATCGTTTCCAGCCCACCGGCAGTACTGAATTGTAAAGCAACAACGTCAACACGCCAGGCTCGCTCACATTCAGAATGTCTATCCAGATAATACAATGCCACACGTATGATGTGTTGCAACTTCTGGCGCGTCACGGCCTCTTCAGGGATACCATAGGTACAACCTCGTCGTGTCTTCACCTCGATAAAGACCAGATCTTGCTCGTGCTCAGCAATAATATCTATCTCTCCATAACGACAACGAAAATTGAGTTCCCGAATACAATAACCCAAATTTTGTAGATGCTCAGCAGCCAGTCGCTCACCAAGTCGTCCTAATGTTATCCGCGCAGACTCAGAGCTGCGATCCATAAAAATCCCCTTCCCCACATCAGTCCTGTACAATTAACTACGCTATTGCAAGCTCTGTGTTGTAACATCAGAGCTATTTCAGTATCTACCTCATCCACTCCTTGACTATACGAAAATCCATTATAAAACAGAGCGCTTGTCTTCTCCCCTCGACGCTCGATAGTCGTTCGTGTTAAAATAGGCCCGACAGCAATTGCAAAAGCACACCAGTAAACGTATGCGCAATGCATATTTTATACATCAATTTGATTGAAAGGACTAAGGGAGCAACAATATGTCAGGTCACTCAAAATGGGCACAGATTCGCCGTTCAAAAGGCGTCAACGACGCACGCCGTGGACAACTGTTTACTCGACTCGGACGAGAAATCGCCGTCGCAGTACGAGAGGGCGGTGGTGGTGATCCTGAGGCCAATTTCCGCCTGCGTATGGCAATTCAACGTGCGCGTGACGCCAATATGCCCCTCGACAACATCGAGCGAACGATTAAACGGGTAGTGGGCGGTGGTGAAGGCAACAACCTTGAAGAGATTACCTATGAGGGGTATGGTCCAGGTGGTACCGCTATGCTGGTCCAAACCCTGACGGATAATCGCAACCGTACAGTTGCCGAAGTTCGTAACGCATTCAACCGTAACGGTGGGAATATGGGTGAAAATGGTTGCGTCGATTGGATGTTCGAATATAAAGGAGTCATTGAAGTCGAACTCAATGGTCGTGATGCTGACGAACTCTCTATCGAGGCGATGGAATGGGGCGCGGATGATATCGAACAGGCTCAAGAAGGCGATGAGACACTGGTCATCTATACTGATCCCTCTAACCTTGAAGAGGTACGCCAGACGCTGGAAAAGAATTCCATTACCATTCTCAGATCCGAAGCTACCATGGTCGCCAAGACGAAGACCGACATCACAGACGAAAAGGTCGCACACCAGACAATCCGCCTGATCGAGAAACTCGAAGATCTGGATGACGTGCAGAACGTCTACACCAGCGCGGAATTCTCGGATGAATTCGCGTCCTCCTATGATGCTTAGATCACAGGGGCAGAAAGGGAGCAACGCATGAATACTCATTCTGCTGCTCCCCCCCCTCCCAATGCACGCATTGCGCTGGGTATTGATCCAGGGACGGCAATTGTTGGTTACGCGGTAGTGATGGCACAGGGCAACAAACTCAGTCTGCTGGCTTGCGATGTCATCACTACGCCAGCGAAAAAGCCGCTGGCACAACGACTACAAATTATCTATGAAGGTTTAAGCAAGCTGATCGCAACCTATAAACCACAGGAAGCGGCAATGGAAGAGCTGTTCTTTTCTAAGAACACTCGAACAGCGATGACGGTGGGACAGGCACGAGGTGTTGCGATGCTCGCGCTGGCAAATGGGGGGCTCTCAGTTGCTGAGTATACACCCAAACAGGTGAAACAAGCGGTTACCGGTTATGGGGGGGCCGATAAGAATCAGGTAGGAGAGATGGTTCGTATGCTGCTGAAGCTTTCAGCGATTCCCCGCCCTGATGATGCCGCTGATGCCGCTGCAGTTGCTATCTGTCATTTGAATACGGCATCATACGGCGTTCGTTTCCCTGAACAATATCGCTGATCCGTCAGAGCGCTACGCTAACACATATTTCTTTATTTCGCTTCCCACTCAGGGAAAACCTGTTTGCCTCAAACATGATCTGGTTTGATCGGGCAAACAGCCAAGAACAGAACAGCTACAGAAGAAGGTGGAGATTAGGAGCAATGATCACAAGCATTCATGGGACATTAGAAGCCACGGGTGTTGACTATGCAATCATTCGCGTTGGTGGTTTTGGCATCCGTGTGTTCGCTCCAGGCTCCACGCTCCATCATCTTACTGAGCCAGGAATCGAAGTTTCACTGCACACGCATTTTCATATGCGTGAAGATGGTATCTCTCTGTATGGCTTCACGACAGCAATGGACCGTGATGCATTTGAACAACTCATCAACATCAGTGGTGTTGGTCCCAAGGTCGCGCTCTCATTGCTTTCAATGATGGATGCTACAACATTCTATAAGGCCATTGCGGATGAAGACCAGCAACGTCTGGGACTGGCAAAAGGCGTAGGCAAAAAACTGGCGGCCCATATTGTGCTGGAACTCAAAGGAAAGTTACCCTCACTGGCTGCGCTGAGCAGCAACAATGCGGCCCCTACGGCAGCGAATGGCAAAGTACAGGCTGAAGTGCTTGAAGCGTTAATCGGTCTTGGTTTCTCAAATGCAGAAGCCCAATCAGCATTGGCTAAAATCCCACAGGATCAGGCTATGACCCTGGAGGAGCAAGTCACCTATGCCCTGCGCACATTTTCCCGTTCTTAAATCCCACTACATACAGTATCATTACTGATAGACACACTTATGCCATATGTTGTAGATGGTCCCAACTCTGTATCGGCAGATCCTCATATTGACCCTGCGCATGATGCATACGTAACCCTGTAGATGCGGTAGTAATCTCGCCAATCACCGTCACGCTGGTGCCAGTCTCCATGCGCACGGCGTCAATCACCTCCTGGCACCGATCAGGAGCCACTGTAAACAGCAATTCATAATCCTCCCCACCATGCAATACCCACGTCAACGGATCACGCTGCATCCAGGTAGCCACAGTCCGAAGCGCGGGAGAGAGAGGAAGACGTTCCACTTCCAACGTTGCTCCCACCACGCTCTGTATACAGAGATGCTGTAGATCACCGCTCAAGCCATCACTGATATCCAGCATTGCCGTCACTACCTGCGGACCCAAACGACTGAGCACACGTCCTTCATGCACGCGTGGTGTAGGAGTCCGATGTCGTGCCTGAACAGTGTGAACCGCTGCGGTTTCACCATCAGCAATGGGCTGTATCAGTGTTGCCAGACCAGCAGCAGAATCCCCTAATGTTCCAGTAACACAGAGCAGATCACCCACCCGTGCCCCGGCACGTGAGATGACACGCCCCCGCTCAATGCTCCCCAACAACGTAATATCAAGCACCAGCCGCTCAGTTTTGCCTGTGCCTGCAATATTACCACCAACGACAGCTACTTGATGTGCTGCTGCTTCCTGCCGCAAACCAGCATAGATACCATCCAACACCTGCAATGGCAGATGTGCCGGTAAAACCAGTGAGATCAGCGCATAGCGTGGTCGTCCTCCCATCGCGGCAATATCACTGATATTAATTGCCAGGGCTTTACGACCAATCTGCTCAGGGAGAGCAGTCTGCAACGAAAAATGCACCTCTTCAATCTGACTATCAGTTGTCGCCAGCAGTAAATCCTCACCACCAGGATCAAGCACCGCACAATCATCCCCCACACCCAGTTCACCAGTTGAGGATATAGCCAGACCCTCGGTAAGGCGAGCAATCAATGCAAACTCACTTAAAGCTGAAATATCCATAGCAATCTCTATCGCCTGCCCCCTCTAAGCATAAGTACAATGAAATGCAGTACTTATGTCAAACAATGCAACTCACAAATCTAATAGGAGTATACATTCTGACACATACATACAAGCACAATATTTATACGCTATTTTGCGAATGCTGACAATTGGATCATTTCACTTGCGCCGTATCTTTTGCTATGCTATGCTATCTAACATATATTTTTCTACTTATTCTTACGTAAAAGCAGGTGGGTGGTATTTGTGCAGCATAATACAGAGCTATTAGTGGTTACTATAATCTATACAGAAGCAAAAGCAGACGCCGATGTCCAGGTCCACATCCGCACGATGATCCAGCGTATGCACAACGCACCAGAACTCACGACACTCCGTACCTATCGCAGTCGCAGTGCTGATCTATACTATATCATGCTCACAACGTGGAAAGATGTCGCAAGTTGGCAGCATGCCCGCGATCACTATGATCCACAACAATTGTTTCAGCCCATCGCACATCTATTGACCTCGGCCCCCCAACAATGGTATCTCGCATATACCTGGGGCTATACGCGCCCTGCTGCCGCGCCCACAATCGCCTCCGTACATCTCACCCATGTAGCGCCACATTATCTCCCGCTGGTACAGAAAGGCTGGTTACAAGGAATCCATCACTATCCACTCCAATTCTCACTGGCATTTGCTTTCATGGCACAGGAACAGATGAAAACACAGTCCACACCTGACCACATAGCCTCTATACAGAACAACGAACAGAGAGATGAGGAACGTAAGCAGAAATTACTCCACTTCAGCTTCTTTAGCTGGGCCGGAGAATCTGAACGAGCAGCCTTTTACGCCACACCAAACTATCAGATGGTCACCAAATTCATCAAAGGTATGGGAACCATCCGAACGCTCTCACTGGAATTATTCTAAATAGAGCCACCGCACGCACCCCCTGAGCACAAGAGAGCAGAGAGAAAATTGAAAACCATCACAACAAAGGAGAGAGCTATTATTAATCAGAGGAGGCTTCAGCGACAGGCCGATCATAATATTTTTTCAGTTCTGACTGTAAGAACATCCGATCAGACCACATCACACTGGTAAATGTATGATATTCACCATCACAGATAGGCATAGGAGCAGCACATTTTCGATGCTCCTGTAAACGGAACAGCAATGTATTTCCGCGCACCTCCACCCACATATGACGCAACGTTGATGGAGTGCCCCATTTGAACAAAACAAAAGAGTCGTATTCTTCAAAATGGCCTCGACCCTTGAGTAGATTGGTGTTGATCGCCTTTAGCATTTCCGCCATACCACTATCACGCAACACTCGTTTTGCATTCTCACGGATCTCTAAACGTCGAGCCTCTTGTTCTGCTTCACCCAAATTATGCACTTGTTCGGATAAGATATCACCGCTATATTCAGAAGCGCTCATCATTGTATCCTTCCCTTACACAGGATAACATCACCGTTGCAACCTAGCATAGCATAAAGCATGGAAAGATACCAGCAAACAACCGCTATAAGAATACCAGTATGAACGCTAAAAAATGTTATTTTGACTCAGCCAGCGCATCCTCTTCTGCCAGATAAAAGGCACCAGAATTAAAACTGTGTACCAGGCTTAAAGGTAACGATACATGCGTACGCTCAGGAACACTCCAGCGCGGAGAAACATGTGAGACATTACTAGAAGAGCGTTTCGCCAGACGTTTCGCCTCCGCAGTCAACGTACTGATCTCATCAGGAGAGTGGTGACTACGCAAACGATCACTGACAACACCAATAGAAAGAGAAACAAGAGGATACTGATACGGCATACCATTGCGATCTATCCCATTAATAGATCCCCGTTGGACATCTTCCGAGCGATAAAACACAAGGCTCTCTTCTTTATAACGGTCCAGAATATGTGCGCACAATAATTGCTCACGGTCAGGAGTGGTCACAATCACAAAATCATCGCCCCCCACATGACCCACAAAATCATCGGCATTCCCATACTCATAGACCACCTGCTGACAAATATGACTGACAAGTAGAATCATATCATTGCCAGCCAGAAAACCATAGGCATCATTGAAAGCCTTAAAATGGTCAAGATCAAGATACAAAACGCTCCACGGATCAGAGCCACGCAGTTTATAGTCGATAGCTCGCTCTAATTGTAAACCACCAGGGAGGCGCGTCAGAGGAGAAAGTGTATTCTGCTGCATGCGCCGTAATTGCCGCCGGACATGAGCTATCAACTCATCACAGCTAAAAGGCGCAGTAATATAGCTATCAATCCCTAATTCATATGCACGAACTTTCTCAACGAGAGAAGTGCAGGGACTAATCAAAATTAAGGGGATATGCATACTCTTGGGATGATCGCGTAGTTGTTGTATCAATTTATAGCAATTTCCATCTGGCAGCGTGCGATAGACAATTGCCAGACAGGGCATTTCACGTAATGTAAAGCGCACAGCATCATCGCCGTTCTCAATCATAACAGCGTTATATCCCTCACATCCCAAACATGCATCAACTATTTTTGTAATTTCCCCTTCGCCTTCAACGACTAAAATGCTGGACATATGTGCTCCTACCTCTACATTCCACTATATGTATCGATTATTCTTAGGAAAACTCACATCAACATATAGCCAATCTTTTTTCATACAACAAAATGAATGCATTTCGTGAGTCATAGTTCTCCGGTTTCCCTATGCATGACGTAATTGAACATCTTCAATAAAAAAACGCAATCGATGCCGTACAGAATGGCTGTTACAAACACAATAGTATTCCTTATACATGAAAATGTAATGAGAACGTTCCGAAATTATATGAGAAACCAGGATCGCTAGAGGGCATGAACCAGAGCGAGATAGCACATCTACCGCATCACTCCCAATTAGTCTGATACCTCGAAGATTACACTTCGTCTATCACGGGCGATGCACAGAATAACTCCACAATTGCTCTTGTTTCTCTCTATACTGTTATGCGCCCCCCCCAACTTGTAATCTCCGGGAATTGAAATAATAGCCAGCCCGCACTTTTGCCATCTTCGTATTGCTATACGTCGATGTTACTATCCCCCATAGTATCAAAAACACAGGTTGCTTCTGAGCATTTCCAGAACAAGGCTACTGTATAAAAAGGTATCCTTACAAAAATAGAGGATTCTATTTCAATTATGAATACCATCTCCATAACGAGATATGCTATATGTTCACCCCGGAATGAAAAAAACAATTAAATATAGGAACAATTGTCCTTGATTGAACACATGATACCAACATGAACAAAAATAAGTATACATATGTCATAGTTAGTATAACATCCTTCAGCCTACATGCAAAGGTTTTGTTGAACAAATCACAACATTTTGTACTATAATACAGGTATTCTTTCTTTATTCTTCAAATCTCAAAACTCATCAGTGTATTGGGATACGTAAAAATCAGTAGACTATTTTTGTGTAATCACACGCTGCAAAATTCACAGTACGAGAAACGTTGACGCTTGAGTCACACTAGGTTAATATTGAGTCACTAAAGCTACAACTCTTAGCAAGGGAAGCAGAAGGATAAGTGATGACCTTATCAGAACAAGCGGCACGACCGCTCACATTTCATAGCAAAGGCCAACCACCACTGCTTTTAGAAGGTACGGTGCATACCCCCTCCAAAGCAGAGAACGCCCCTATCGTTATTCTCTGTCATCCACAACCGGCGAGCAGCGATATGAATGATCCCTTGCTGGTAACTCTTGCCAGAAGTATTGCAGAAGCAGGGATGATTGCATTTCGCTTCAACTTTCGTGGTGTGGGTCATAGCCAGGGACAACAAAGCGATGGACGTCTTGAGCCGTTAGATCTTGCGGGTGCTATCGATGCCGCATTAAAAATTCCTGGTGGCAATCCTACCAAATTATGTATTATTGGTGAGGGATTTGGCGCATACATCACCATGTTGTATGCTCCTTTTGACGTGCGTATACGCACTGTTGTTGCCATCAGTCTACCACTCTTCCGTGCCGCCAGTGGCTTTCCACGGCCATTTGAACGCCCAAAATTATTTGTCACGGGTGAATTTGATGAAATCTGCCCACTTTATAAACTTGAACCGTTTGTTGAACAACTCACTGGTCGCAGGGGAATTAAAGTTATCGTTGGTGCTCGATATCTGATGCGTGGATATGAACAACAAACGACAACAACCATCTTGAAATTCCTGCAAGCCTGGGCCAAAGAGGTAGAGGTATAAGCTAATGGATCTAAGTCGTCCAATCATTGTACAGAGTGACCGTACAATCTTATTGGAAGTTGATAATCCGCTTCATGCAGAGGCACGTGATGCTCTGGCCCAGTTCGCCGAGATTGAAAAATCGCCCGAACATATCCATACGTATCGTCTCTCGCCACTTTCGTTATGGAATGCTGCTTCTGGTGGCATCACCGCTGACAGTATCATTGAGCAGTTAAATACCTATAGTAAATATCCAGTTCCCGCGAATATTGTCAGTGAAATTCATGACTATATTCGCCGCTATGGTCGGGTCAAGCTGTTTCACGAGCAAGATATGCTCCTGCTCCATTCAGATGATACTGCTTTGATTGCTGAAATTACGCACAACAAACATACACAGCCATATATCATCCGCTCAATCAATCCAACCACCTTGCAAGTCGAAGCCTCGCGCCGTGGTCATATTAAACAGGCACTCATTGCAATTGGCTTTCCTGCTGAGGATCTTGCTG
>Ga0310811_10002357_pt1 | contig 23621 bp, 19 predicted proteins | sample YCmetagenome_FD_207642 | JGI IMG/M metagenome (GOLD analysis project Ga0310811, IMG submission 207642) | Soil microbial communities from experimental microcosm in Duke University, North Carolina, United States - YC | ecosystem: Engineered > Artificial ecosystem > Soil microcosm > Unclassified ... | reverse complement strand
CCGCGGTTCAGTTTTCTTTGTTTTTCTGATTTCCGCGAGGTGGCCCGAATCATTTCCCCCTCCAGTGGGAAATTGTGACATTTGCGTCACACGAGGAGGCCTTGCCGCCCCCGGCGCCTTCCGATAGACAGGTGTTGCATGGCTGAGACAGTGCTGTTGATCGAAGACGAGCAGGATGTCGTGGATTTACTCCGATATAACCTGAATCGTGCCGGTTTCACGGTCTCGATCGCCAACAATGGCCTGGAAGGACTCGAGAAGGCCCGCGACGAGCGGCCGGAGATCATCATCCTCGATCTCATGCTTCCAGAGATGCCGGGTGAGAAAGTCTGCAAGGCTCTCAAGGAAGACGCGTCCACGGCGGCGATCCCGATCATCATGCTGACGGCCAAGTCCCAGCCGGAGGAGCGCATCCAGGGCCTGGAACTCGGCGCGGACGATTACGTGCCGAAACCCTTCAGCCCCAAGGAACTCGTGCTGCGGGTGCAGGCACTCCTGCGACGGCTGCGGAAATCCGAGCAGGGCCACAATGTCGAGGTCGACGAATTCCTGATCGACAAGGCCACCTTCGAAGTCCGGCTGAGCGGCGAGCGCCTCGACCTGACCACGACAGAGTTCAAGCTGCTCACCCTGCTGATCGAGCGGCGCGGCCGCGTCCAGTCCCGCGAAACCCTGCTCTACGACGTCTGGGGCTATCGCAACGCGATCGATACCCGCACGGTCGATACTCACATGCGCCGTCTGCGGGAAAAACTCGGCGACCATGCCGGGCGCATCGAAACGGTGCGCGGCGAAGGCTACCGCTTCACCGCTCTCCTGAAGCCTTGATCACGGCGGCGCTCCTCCTCGCCGCGGTACTTCTCCTCACGGGCTGGCTGCTCTGGCGTTCCTGGATCCGCCCGCTCCTCGATCTGCGCGACCTCATCCGCGCCCTGGCCGACGACGAGGCCAGCCAGCCCATCGTTCGGTCCTCGATCCGGCCGTTCACGCAGATTTCCGCCGATCTCGGCCGGATCGCCGATCGCCAGCGCCGCCAGCGCCGCCAGCTCGCGGACGAGGGCTTCAGCCTCCGGGCCATCCTCGGCAGCATGATCGAGGGGGTGGTGATCGTGGATCCCTCCCAGCGCATCCGCCTCGCGAACGATGCGCTCTACGCGATGTTCGACCTCACGCGCTCCCCGATCAATCGCGGGGTGCTCGAGGTCTTTCACCACCCGGAACTGGCGGCGGCGATCGAACGCTCCCTGCGTGAGGTGCGCACGGTGGTCCTCGAGATGCGCGATGAACCGCGCATCGGCGACACGAGGGTCGAGCGCCACTATCGCATCCATCTTTCGCCGCTCGCCCCCGCCGGTGGATCGACTCCCGCCGGCGTCCTCGGGGTCTTCAACGACGTGACCGAGGTGCGGGCACTCGAGACGGTCCGGCGGGAATTCGTGGCCAATGTCTCGCATGAGTTCCGCACTCCGCTCGCGATCATCAAGGGCTACGTCGAGACGCTGCTCGACGGCGCGATGGACGACCGCCCGATGGCGGTGCGGTCCCTCGAGGTCATCCAAAAGCATGGGGACCGGCTGAACCTCCTGATCGACGACCTGCTGACCGTCTCCCGCATGGAGCACCGTGCACCGGACCTGAAATACTGCGTGATCAGCCTCCGGCAACTCCTGGACCGGGTGCTGGAGCAGATCGACTCCCAGATCGTCGCGCGGAAAGCCCGGGTGGAATTCGCGCTCGAGGCCGAGCACCTCGAGGTCGATCCGCCTCGCATGGAGCAGGTTTTTTTCAACCTGTTCACGAACGCGCTCAAGTACGGGAACGACGGCCTGCGGCTCCGCATCAGTTCCCGGCTGCGGGGCGACGAGATCGAGATCGCCGTCGACGACGATGGCCCGGGCATCCCCTACCAGGACCAGCCGCATATTTTCGAGCGGTTCTACCGCGTGCACAAGGATCGCTCCCGCGATGCCGGCGGCACCGGACTGGGGCTCTCGATCGTGAAGCATGTCGTGATGGCCCACGGCGGCCACGTCTCGGTGCGGAGCACGCCCGGAACGGGCGCGACGTTCAAAATCGCGCTTCCCGCACGGCGCCGAAGCGGATAGCCGAAAAGGCGTGACGACGAAAAATCTGAAGGGACTGCGGGGCTTCCTCATCGACGCTCCCGAGCCCGGCCGCCTGCGGGGCATCCGCGATGGCGCGATCCTGATCGAAGACGGAATGATCGCCGCCGCGGGTCCCTTCGACGAGGTCCGCCGCATGCCCGAGGCCGCACTGGTGCGATGGCAGCACTCACCGGAGGCCGTCATCGTCCCCGGTCTGATCGACGTGCACGCGCATCTGCCGCAATACCCTGTCGTCGCCCGCGTGGAGGAGGCCCTCCTGCCCTGGCTCCAGCGCCACGTTTTCCCGGTCGAGAGGCAGTTCAATGCCGCGACCGCGCGCACCGAGGCTCCATTTTTCTTCGAAGCCCTCGCCCGCAACGGCACGACCTGCGCGATGCTCTACACGACGATCTACGAAGAAAGCTGCGACGCGGCCTTCGAAGCGGCCGAGCGCAGCGGAATGCGCGTCATTCTCGGGAAGGTGATGATGGACTCGGGCAGCTACGGCGACCTGCCGGTCGAAAAAATCCTCCCCCTCTCGCTGGAACAAAGCGAACGCCTCTGCCGGAAATGGCATGGCCGCGATGGCGGCCGCCTGGAGTATGCCTTCACCCCGCGATTCGCCGTCTCGTGCACCGAGGAGCTGATGAGCGAAGCCGGCCTGCTGGCGAAAAAATTCGACGCCTACGTGCAGACGCACCTTTCTGAAAATCACCACGAGATCGAGGTCGTGCGATCCCTCTTCCCGAAATACCCGAGCTACACGGCGGTGTATGAAGCCTGCGGCCTGCTGAGCGATCGCACGGTGCTGGGACATTGCATCCATCTCTCCGACGAGGAGATCCAGCTGCTGGTCGAGTCGAAGTCCGTGGTGGCGCACTGCCCGACCTCGAATCTCTTCGTCAACAGCGGCATCATGCCGCTCGACCGGCTCCTCGACGCCGGCCTGCGCATCGGACTGGCCTCGGATGTCGCGGGCGGTCCGGAGCTCGATCTCTGGCGCGTGATGCGGTGCGCGATCGAGTCACAGAAGGCACGCTCGTTTTACCAGCCTGGCACCCGGGTGCCCTCGACGGCGGAGGTTTTCCACCTCGCCACGCAGGGCGGAGCTCGCGCGCTGGGGAAGGAGTCCCTGATCGGGACGCTCGATGTCGGCAAGGAGGCCGACCTCGTGGTGCTGGATCTCGCACATGTGCTGCCCTACGGCGGGCGTGGAAACATGCACAGCGACCTCTCCGCGGAGGAGGTGATCACGCTGCTCGTCTATCGTGGCGGCCCTCAGGCTGTCATCGAGACGTTCGTGCGCGGGACGTCGGTCTATCGCGCCCCGGCCCCACTGCTGTTCTAGCCGTCTACTTGACGACGTCCTTGTAGTCGGAGGTGGCCGTGATCTTGACCTCCTTGACCTTCACACCTTCGTGAAGCATGCGGGTGTAAGGCCCGTTCACGTGGCCATAACCGCAATACATGTCGCGTCGATTTTCCAGCGTGGTGCAGGAAGTGAGACCGACGGCCAGCAACGAAAGACAAAGGAGGGCAACTTTCACGGCGACGAGGTAACACGCTTTCCGCTGCGATTGTCAAATACAAGGCGGTTGAATCGAAAGTTGATGCGTGACGCCCGGGCAGGCAACCTGTCGCGCGCGCATGTTGTTCGCCTACTATCTTCACCATCTCAGTCCATTCCTCATCGAGTTCGGCCACGGGTTCGGCGTGCGATGGTATGGTCTTTCCTATGTCGCGGGATTCCTGGTCGGCATCCTTCTCTATAAAAGGCTGGCACGACAGGGCTATTCCGACCTCAAGCCGGAGGCGGTCACGGACTTCATCGTGGGAGCCGCGATCTTCGGCGTCGTCCTCGGCGGGCGGCTGGGGTACATGCTCTTCTACAACCTGCAGGGGTTCCTGGCTGACCCGGTAATCATTTTCAAACTCTGGGACGGAGGCATGTCCAGCCACGGCGGCATGATCGGGCTGCTCCTCTACACGCTGTGGTATGCGAAGCGGCATCGCTTCGTCTGGCGCAACCTCATCGACAATCTCGTCGTGGTCGGGCCGCTCGGTCTGATGTTTGGCCGCCTCGCGAACTTCATCAACGGCGAGCTCTTCGGCCGCATCACCCACGTGTCGTGGGCGATGCAATTCCCAAAGGAGCTCTATACCGCCCCGGTCGCAGAGCAGGAGGCGGCGATCCAGGCGGCCACCTCGATCAACCCGGGCTGGACGACGATCGAAAGCATCGAGGAGGCCACTCGCTCCTCCGCTCCGCTCCGGGAGGCTCTCTCGCACATTCTGACTCCGCGCCATCCGTCGCAGCTCTATGAAGCGGCACTGGAAGGGGCGTTTCTTTTCCTGCTGCTCTGGACGCTCCGCACCCGGTTCCGCCTGGCGAACGGGGTACTGAGCGGCATTTTCTTCATCGCCTATGCGCTGGTCCGGATCGCGGGAGAGGCCTTCCGCGAGCCCGATGCAGCGCTCACGGGGCCTTTCACCCGCGGGCAATTTCTCTCGTTCTTCCTGATCCTGCTCGGAGGCGCGCTCCTGCTCTGGGCCAGGCTGCGCCCTTCGTGGCCGCCGAAGTTCGCCGCGAGATAACGCCCATCCAGCACCCCGGTGCGGTGCGAATTCCGGGCATGAAGGTGCTCCTGCTCACCATCTTGGTCTCGGTCGGCTTCACCGCTTGCCATGGCCCGGGAGGACCAGCCACACGGGCCGGCCGGACGGTGGATCATGCGGTGTCGAACGTGGGCCACGGCGTCGAAAGGACCGGCGAGGCCATCCAGGATGCGGCGAACTGAGTTCGTTCAGTTGAGAGTATTTGGCTGAAAGCCGATGAGGACCTCGCGCGGTCAGAACGCAGGTCACACTTCGGATTCAAAACATGGGCGACACCGGCCGCCAAATGGCGCGCTAGCCTTCGACCGCAGGCTGAGACCGCTGGGGGCGCTTGCATATCCAGACCAGCGCGGAGGCGACAAGAAGGCCCACCGCGACCACGAGGAAGGCGTCGTTGAAGGCCATGATGAAGGCGTCGCGCTGCACAGTGGTCTTGATCGCCTTGTAGGCCTGGCCGAGGGCGGTCACGGGATCGAAGCCCTCGCCGATGAACCGCTGCTGCTCGCTGGCAATCCGGGCCTGGGTCGCGAGATCCGCGGAGGTGACGCGCTCGCCGATGCGGAAATCATGGAACTGCTCCCGGCGCGTGACGACGGTGGAAAGAATCGCGATGCCGACCGAGCCGCCGACATTGCGGAAGATGTTGAAGATGGCGGAGCCATCGCCAGCCTGCTCGCGCGTGAGCATCGCGGTGGCAAGCGCGGTGATGGGCACGATCGTGAAGGGCTGTCCGAACGCGCGCACGATATTCGCCGTGATCAACTGGTCGCGCGCGGTGTTGTAGTCCATCACGGTATTCATCAGGCAACTGATGGCGAAGAGCAGACACCCGAAGGAAACGAGCAAGCGGAGGTCGATCTTCTTCATCAGCAGCGGGAGCACGGGAAAGATGAGCAACTGCGGGAGGCCGACCCAGACGAGCGTCTCGCCGATCTGCAGGGGGCTGTAGCCCTGCACGGTGCCGAGGTAGAGCGGGATGAGATAGACCGAGCCGTAGAGCCCGAGACCAAGGCCAAAGGCCACGAAGGACGCGGAAGCGAGATTGCGGTTCCCGAGCAGGCGGAGATTCACGAAAGGCCGCGGGACGAGAAACTCGATCGCCACGAACAGCGGCACGAAGATCGCCGCCAGCACGGCGCAGGTCGTAATGAAACCGCTGCCGAACCAGTCCTTCCGCTGCCCCTCCTCGAGCATGGCGATGAGCGAGCCGAGGCCGATCGCCATGCAGGCGATGCCCCACCAGTCGCCATCGGCGAGGCCACGCAGCTTCATGGGCTCACGGTCGATCGCGAACCAGATCGCGACGAACATGAGGAGGCCCGGCAGGAAGTTGATGTAGAAGTTCCATTCCCAGCCGAAGCGATCCGTAAGCCAGCCGCCGAGCGCGGGGCCGATGGCAGGGGCGAGCGTGGCGGTGATGCCAAACATCGCCTGCCCGACCGGCTGAAGATTGCGAGGCATGACGGAGACGATGACGGTGAGCGAGATCGGGATGAAGACGCCGCCGGTGAAGCCCTGGCCGGCGCGAAAGGCGATCATCTCGCCCAGACTCGTGGAAATGCCGCAGAGACCCGAGAACAGGAGGAAAAGGACGATATTCGCGAGCAGATACCACCGGACGGTGAAGATGCGCACCAACCATGCGGTGAGAGGGATGGTGATGATCTCGCCGATCAGATAGGCGGTGGAAATCCACGAGCCCTCGTCCGGCGTGGCGGCGATGCCGCCGGCGATGTCGCGCAGGGAGGAATTCGTGATCTGGATGTCGAGCACGGCCATGAAGGCGCCGAGCATGGTCGCGAAAACGGCGATCCATTTTCGCGTGTCCATCGCGCCGTTCTCCCCGGATGGCGCCGGCGCGTCACTCATTTCCCGGAGTCCGGTTTTTGCTCCTGCTCGCGATTCTGCTGCTCGATCACTCGGTCCCGTTTCGCCTCCCGGCGATCGTCGTGGAGGCTCTCGAGATCGATGCGCGGCTCGCAGGAGAGACCGGGCACGATCTTGTCGTTGAAATCCCGAATGCTGTCCCGGTCGAAGACGATCTTCACGGGGACGCGCTGGACGATCTTCGTGAAATTACCGGTCGCGTTGTCCGGAGGAAGGAGCGAGAAAGTCGCGCCGCTGCCCTCCTGCACGCTGTCTACGGTGCCGATGAAGGTTTTCCCCGGCAGGGTGTCGATGTGGATGTCCACGCGCTGGCCCTTCGCGATCCGGCCGAGCTGGTTCTCCTTGAAGTTCGCCACCACCCAGACCTCCGGCGAGACAACGGAGAGCAGGGCCTGGCCAGGCTGGAGCCGCTGCCCTTTCTCGACCGTTTTCTTCGAGATCTTGCCCGTGACGGGAGCGCGGATCTCACAGTACGAGAGCTGGAGTGCCGCAGCCCGTTCCTTCGCTTGGCTATCGGCGACGTTGGCCTCGCCGACCTTGATCTGGGCCTTCGCCTCGGCGAGGGCGGCAAGCGAGCCTTTCTCCTGGGCCTGGGCCGCCGCAAGGGCGCCCTGCGACTCGAGCAGCGTGGCGCGCTGGGTATCGAGCTCGGCGCGGGAAATCACCTTCCCGGTGAAGAGCTTCTCCGCGCGCTGGTAGTCGAATTGCGCTTTTTCCAGCGCGGCGGCCTGCTGCTTCACGTTGGCAGCCGTGGAGGCGACCTGGGCGCTGGCCTGTCCGACCGAGGTTTGCAACTGTGTGAGTTGGGCAACGGTCTGGCCGGTCGTCGCCTTGGATTGATCGAGCTCGGCCTGCAAATCCCGCGGATCGAGCCGCACGATGACATCGCCCTCATGCACGAGCTGGTTGTCATCCACGAGGACGTCGGTGACGGTGCCATTCACCCGCGAGCTGATCTCGTGGACATGCGCCGTGGTGTAGGCATCGTTCGTACTGACGAAGTGCCGGGCGTGCAGCCAGAAGAGCACAACGACGATCGCGACCACGGCCAGGATCGCCCCGGCGATGAGAAACAACCGTGCGGGTGGCCGATTCGGAGCGGACCCGGACTTTGACTTTTCGTCTTCTGACTTCGGTGAGTCATTTTCCTGAGACCCGGAGGCGCCCATACCTGGAGAATTCGCCCGCCGGGCGACCTTCGGCCGCCTCGATGGCGGGGAACAGGACGCAGGGGGCCATTACTCCCGGAGAATGGCCGTTGGAAGCACATCCTGATTCTACGGATCGGTATGGCGATAATTTTTCAAAGGGCTTAGGCCCGATTGCTGCTACACTGGCCCGACGTAACAGATTCGTATGCCCAAGATCAGACTTTCCGGCACCGTCACCAGCGCCGAAGACCCCAATCGCGCCTCCCGCGCCAAGCTTCTCTATCTCCTCTTTGCGGCGGGATGGGACATCTATAACTCGAACGGCGATCAACGCATCACGCTCTCGAACATCGAGAAGAAGATCATCGAGTCCGACGCCTTCGTCTTCACGCCCGGCGCTACGCTCGAGGACATGTTCAAGGCGATCTCGATCTTCGTCGGCTTCCAGACACTCGACCAGAATCTGACCGGGAAGCCCACCGTCATCCTGAACGAGGACGCCTCGTGGAACCCCTTTTTCGCGGTGCTGTCGCATCTGCACGATCTCGGCGCGGTCGTCCAAAACTATCAGGATTTCCTCCTTGAGGCGAAATCCTCCGAGGCCGTCCTCGAGACGCTCGAGTTCGCAAAGGCGCGGGGCATTCCCGATGCGAAGCGCCACAAGATCGAAGAGACCGAGGCCACCGTCCTCGATACGCCGCTGCCCGATGACTATATCGGCAGCGCCTGTGTGTTTTGCTCCGCGTCGCTGGAAGACCCCGCCTATCTGTCCGATGGCGAAGCGATGGGCCGCATCCTGGCCGAGAACAAGATCGGCTGCGTCTCCGGCGCGGGCCGCTCGGGCATCATGGGCGCGGTCGTGAAGGGCTCCGTGGAAGCAGGCGGCTGGGCGGGAGGCTCGAACGTGCCTCACATCATCCAGCTCGAGGGACTCCCGGACGGGCTCTCCAGCTTCTGGCTGCGGCCGGACATCTACACCCGCATGGAAGTGATGATCGAGAACTCCGATTCCTTCATCATTTTCCCCGGCGGCGCCGGCACGGTGCAGGAGCTGCTCGCGCTGATGATCTTCAAGCACCGCAAGCACCCTCTGATGGAGGGCAAGCCGGTCGTCTTGTTCAACCGTGAGAACTCGAAGGGCCAGAAATTCTGGGATCCGCTCATCGGCCTGCTGGGTAAAATGTGCGCGGCGGCGGATTTCACCGTGGCCAACGAGCTCTCCGAAATCCTGCCCGCAATCAAGGAGGGCATGAAAGGGCCACGCGCGGCGGCTTCGGCCGGCTCGGAACTCGCAGTCTAGTTCTCGAGCGTTTTCTCCGGATCCGGCCAGTCAAAAGGCGTCTCTGCTGATCGTCCAGCGGAGATCACCTAAGGGCGTGGGGGCCGTCTGGTCTGGCGCAGGTCGGCAGCGACCAATTTCCCGTCCGCGACGAGGATGACCTGATCTTCGCGCGACGGGCGAATACTACTCCCGCCGGTGAAACCTCCGAAGGCGGGAAGCACGCACTGGTGCTTCGCGATCCAGAAACAGGGAAGTCGAATCCTCTGCCGTGCCAGGCCGCTTGCCGCCGCCACGGGGTGCAGGTGACCACAAAGGACGTAGCCGCCCGCAGACTTTGCTACGGGATGATGGTGCAGCGCAAAGGGCTCCATCGGATGGCCCTCGTCCACCATCTCGAATCCAAGCTCGCGCGCGATCCCACCCGCCCGCCGGTCATGATTGCCTCGGACCATCAGGACATCGGTGTCGAAGCCTTCCCGCCAATGGTGCAGCGCCTGCAAAGTGGCATCCTCGCGGGCGTGTTCGGAATGGAACGCATCGCCAAGGATCACGAGCTTCGCCGCACGATACCTTTCCACCAGCCGGCTCAGACGCTCCGAGTCCTCCGCTGTCGTCCCGGGCGGAACCCAGCGCAAGGCATTGCGGAAGGTCGCGTCTTTCCCGAAATGAACATCCGCCACGAAAAGCGTGCGCTTCCGCGGCCAAAAGAGGGCGCTCCCGCCCAAGGCAAGGATCTCCTGATCGGCAAGGAGAAGGGGGAGCTCGTCGTCTGGCATGGTCAGGTGGAGGCGCGTGGACGTGACTTTTTCCTCCCGGCCTTCTCGATCGCAACTTCCATTCGTGCGACCCGATCCGCAAGTCGCTCCGAGCTCAACTCCTGGCGAAACCGCTCGACGAAGATCGGAAACGCAAACGGGGACGGCGCTTCGAGTTCCATGAGACGCAGGCGGCTGTCCTTCATCTTCTGCAGTGCGAGGCGGAGGCGGCTTTGCTCGAGCTGATTTTCCAATACCTCACGGGTGGCCTGATGCAGCAACAGATTCGAGGGCTCGTAGCGTTGGAAAACATCGTAGAGCAGCGACGCCGAGACGAGGAGCTGGCGGGCGGACTTGCGAGCGCGGCCGACTCCCTCCTGCGTGAGCCCGGCCACGCGCGCAATCTCACGAAACTGGCGCCGCCCCAGCTCGGCCGCATTGATGCTCGCAAGGATGTCATCCACGAGGTCCTCCCCGTCGAAAAGATGGCCGAACGCCTCCTCGAATGGCGCCGGCGTCGCGGAGAGCAACTCCAGGCCGTGATCGTTGAAGGCGAGAGAAAACGTCGTGGGCTTCAACTTGCCGAGCCGGTAGGCCAGGAGCGCGGCGAGCCCCTCGTGAACGAGCCGGCCCTCGAAGGGATAGAGAAAGAGATGGTGGCCCTCGCGGCTTTTCCAGCGCTCGACCAGCAGCTCGTCCAGCGCGGGAATCGCGGAGATCGACGCCTGGATTTCCAGCACCCCGCGGATGCGATCCATTTCGGGACTGCCGAAGATCCCGCGTCGTGCGGCATCGAGGCGGGCACGCATTCCTTCCGCGAGCTGGGTCGAGAGCGGCAGCCGGCCACCGAGCCAGCGCGGCACGCCGCGCGCCCCTTTTTTCGCGGCACGCACGTAGGCGCGCAGGTCACGTACGCGGACGAGTTCGAGATTGCGTCCGGCGAAGAGAAAGCGATCGCCGGGCTTCATCCTGGCGATGAATGATTCCTCGACCGATCCGAGCCGGGCGCCGCGCAGGAATTGTACCTGAATGGAGGCGTCGCTGACGATCGTGCCGATATTCATGCGATGCTCGCGCGCGGTGCGATCGTCGCGCATTTTTACCAGGCCATCCTCACGGACCAGGCGCGCAAACTGCGGATAAACCTTCAGGGCATCGCCGCCTCGCGTGGCGAAATCGAGCGCCCACGCCCATTCCCGATCCGAGAGATCATGGTAGGCGAGCGTGGTCCTGACCTCCGCGAGCAACTGCGGCTCGTTAAATCCCTCCGGACCACTCATACCCCCGGCTGCCATCGTGGCAATGTGCTGGCAGAGCAGATCGAGCGGGATACGCAGGGAGCGCCGGCGCTCGACGCGGCCAGCCATGGCGAGATCACGCGCGGCGGCGATCTCGACGAGCTCGAGGGTATTGGCGGGCACGCAATAGATGGTGCTCTCGACTCCCGGGCGATGTCCGCTTCGTCCCGCGCGCTGGAGGAGGCGGGATACGCCTTTCGGGCTTCCGACCTGGAGGACGGCGTCCACCGGCGCGAAGTCCACGCCGAGATCGAGACTCGAGGTCGCGACAACTGCGCGCAATCGGCCCGACCGAAGCCCCTCCTCGGCCTCCGCACGCACCTCGTTGGAAAGTGATCCGTGATGGAGACCGATCCGGCCAACCCAGTCCGGCATGGCCTCCTCGAGACCGCCATACCACAGCTCCGCCTGGGAGCGGGTGTTGGTGAACACGATGCTGGTCGCATGCCGGCGCAGGACCTCGGTCACGCCGGGAAGAAGCTGGAGCCCCAAATGACCTCCCCAAGGATAGCCCTCGTCCGCCGGAGGGAGGACCGTCTCGATGCGGGTTCGCTTGATCACTCCTCCCTGCACGATGCGCATGGGACGCGCCGCTCCGTCCGGGTCATAGCCGCCCAGAGCAAGGGCCGCCTCCGGGAGATTGCCCAAGGTCGCGGAGAGTCCCCATACGCACACACCTGGGGCCAGGGCCCGCAGCCTCGCGAGCGCGAGCTCGGCAAGCACACCGCGCTTGGTGGAGAGCAGTTCATGCCACTCATCCATCACGATGAGTTGAAGAGACCGAAAATGCGGAGCGAATCCGGGCTGGCTCAGGAGCAAGGTGACGCTCTCGGGCGTCGTCACCAGGCACTCCGGAGGCCGCTCGAGGATCTTCTTCCGCGTATGAGCCGAGGTATCGCCCGTGCGGCGTGCCACCTTCCAGTCCGGCCAGAGCTCGGCGGCGGTCGTCGCCAGGGCATTCTCGGTATCGGCCGCGAGGGCGCGAAGTGGAGTGATCCAGAGCACGCGCATGCCCCCGCCCCGATCTCCGGCCTCCATGGCCTTCTTCAGAGCCGCGAACCAGACCGCGAATGTCTTGCCCGCGCCGGTCGAGCAGTGGAGCAGGCCGGACTCGCCGCCGGCAACCGCATCCCAGACCTCCCTTTGAAAATCGAAAACCTTCCAACGGCGGGATTCGAACCATCGCCGAATGGAGACATCGGCAACGGAAGGCTTCGAGCTCACCCGGGAAATATGCATCTTTTTCCACCCCCCGCCTTCCTGCATCCCACGATAATCATCAGTAGTTTATCGGACTGCCGCCTCGGCGGGATGTCTGAACCTCGTGGCCGGCGCAAAATATTTCCGACGTTTCCCCAATCGGAGGCGAACTCTCCTCATGAACAATCGACCGAACCGGGACCCTTTGAGGCGGATGCGGTTCGCCTGCGAGATCGTCTTTGCAATCGCGATCCTGCTGACGCTGATCGCCGTACTCTCGAAATGACGCCCGTGAATCCGAGCGTCAGGCCCTGGCTTTTTTCACGAACTCGCGGCGCGGCTCGTGTTTTTCCGCTTCCAGGAGAAGCTGCAAATATGCGCTCCGGCCTACGCCGAAAGCCTCGCACTGCTGGTCCAAAAATTTCGCCAATTCCGCAGGAACGCTCATGCTGATCTTGGCTGCCTTCTGTTCATCGGTCTCGTTTGAATTCACCATGACTAAGGAAGTTGTCGTTAACAGATATCGATTCTACGCCGGCGAGTGATCCCCTCCGATAACCCACAAATCCCACTTTCACAGAAGAACTCTCCCAAAATAGCCGGAGTTTCCTAGGCAAGTCAGAAGGATGAAGGGAGACGGAGGAAAACCGCGGGCGGATTCCGGAAGTCCGGTTGCGAGGTCTTTCGTCGAGCCGGAATTTCGATTTCACATACGCTTGCCTTTTGGAAAACGGAGAGCGTTAAGAGCTCTTTGCGAGAAACCCCCACCGCATTCTTGAACACTGCAAAGCCGGGCATCGGTTCTTCATTCGCATGGCACGACACCTGTGCTCTCCCGGGCAGGATCGTGGTCCTGCTCGGAGTGCTCAGCGCGCTGGCATCCGGCTTTGGCGCCGAGCTGCCGGCAGGGTTTCCAAGCATCGAGTATTCCATTGACGGCGGGAGCTTCCAAAGCGCGGCCAACGGGATCGGAGTACCCGCGGACGCGAAACAAATCGGGATGAAGCTCGGCGACCTTTCCCCGACCAGCCGGGATCCCCTGCGCAACCCAAAGGCGATGCGGTTCCAATACCAGTGGTCCGGGGTCGATCCCGGATGGCGGTTGCGCATCGGCGACATGGGCCTGGTGGTCCGCTTTCACAATGAAGCGGGCAATCTGATCGGGCAGAGGGAATTTTACGCCCGGAAAGAAAGTCCCGGCTGGGATGGGACGCTGGAGCACTCGAGACCCTTGCGGAGGCGAGAGTTCGTCACGGTTCCCAAGGACGTGAAATGGGTCTCCCTGCTCCTCACCTCCGCCGGACCTCCCGACGCGATCGGCACCTATGTCGCGGGAAACATCAATATCTACGGATATACCAGCCAAGGAGACCTGAGCCGGATTTTCAGTTCCGATTCCCCCTCATCCTCGCAGGAGACCTCTCAGGAAGAACCCGAGGGGTGGGTGCGCGATGGTACGAACACCTCGATGGCTCGCACCGCCCGCCTGGACAACCTCGGGCGGGACACGCTGGCGTTCTGCATCGTGGACAACGATCCCGTCGCCCATGCGGAATGGCGATTGAAACCGGAAGCGTATGTGGCCGTCCATCCCGACGAAAAGCTGATGATCGAGTGGGATGAGATGTTCAGCATCGGCCTGTCCGACCTGACCATCGTCTATTACAAATGCCCGCCGCCCGGGAACTACCAGTTCCGGCTGGCCGTCGCCGACGCCATGGGAACCCTCGGAGCGGAGAGATCGGTCCCGGTGACGGTCTTCCGGCCTTACTGGATGCAATTCTGGTTTTGGGGCGGGCTGGCCCTCGTGCTGGCGGTGCCTTCGGGACTCGGCATACGGGCGATCATCCGCTCCCGCGTCCGGCGCCAGCTTCAGCTCATGGAGCAGCAGCATCTGGTCGAGCGCGAGCGGCTGCGCATCGCGCGAAACATCCACGACGACCTCGGTGCGCGACTGACCCATATCTGCCTGGTCGGCGGGAGGGCGGAAGCCGAAGCCCTCTCCATGGAGGAATTGCGCATGGGCTTTCACAAGGTCATCGACATGACATCCGACCTGGTCGGTTCGCTCTATGAGACCGTCTGGTCCGTGAACCCCGAGAACGATCACCTCGACGCGCTGCTCAACCATCTGACGCAAATGACTCAGAATATGTGCGAGCCCGCCTCGATCGCCTGCCGGATTCACGTCCCGGAAGTCCCGGAAAACCATCCAATTCCGAGCGGCATTCGCCATACGATCAGCCTGACGGTGAAGGAAGCCCTGCACAACGCGATCAAACACTCCGAAGCGACCGAAATCTCGGCGCGATTCACCGTCGATGCGCCCGTGCTCCGGATCGACATCGCGGACAACGGCCAGGGATTCCCGGTCAGCGGGGCGGAGCGAGGCCACGGTTTGAAGAACATGCACGACCGGATGGAAGAGATCGGAGGGACGGCCCGGATCGAGAGCTCTCCAGGCAAAGGAACCACCATCATCCTGGAGGCTCGCATCCTCCAAAATACGCCGTGAAGAAAACCGTCGTTGTCGTCGAGGACGATCCTCTGCTGAGAAGTGAACTCGTCGCCATGCTCGCACGGGCACCGGACATCAAGTGCCTCTATGCGGCCAGCAGCGGGGAGGAGGCCCTCCTGAAAATGCCGAAGAACCTTCCCGACGTCGTACTGATGGACATCCGGCTGCCCGGCCTCTCCGGCATCGATTGTGTGAGGATTCTCAAAAAGAACCACCCGCTCCTCGAGATCGTGATGCTGACGATCTACCAGGATACGGAGAGCATCTTTCAGGCCCTCGAGGCCGGGGCCAACGGCTACCTGCTCAAGAAAGCGGCATCGAAGGCCCTTTTCGACGCCATTCGCGACGTGGCGTCCGGAGGCGCTCCCTTTACCAGCGAGATCGCGCGGATGGTCGTTCGCCACTTTCGGAAAGATCAGAAGGCGGTCAAGATCGACCAGCGGCTCTCCGCCCGGGAATCACAGGTGCTCGACTTTCTTTCCGCCGGGTACCGCTACAAGGAAATCGCCGACGAGCTCGGCATCTCCATCGTCACGGTGAAGTTTCACGTGAAGAATATCTGCGAGAAAATGCATGTGAAGACGCGCGTGGAGGCGATCGTCAAACATTGCTCGGAGAATCCCGAGTCGAACTAGCAGCCGGGGCTCACACCCGCACCGGCGGCGACGAATCAGGCGAAACCTATACCTTTATATAGGTCACGCCTTCCGGGGCCGGAGCTACTTTCGAGCTCCCCTCATGAAACGCATCATTCCCCCTTCGTCGCCCCTCTCACCCCGCTTTCCAGGCATCTCGCAAGCAATCCCGATCCTCGGTTCCGTCGCGATTGGCCTTTGCTTCACGACGGCTCTCCGGAGCGCGGTGCCGTCCGGCGACGTGACACTGCAAAACGTCGTCAGCGCCAATCTGCCCGTCGTCGCCACGATCACCGGCTACGGCGACGTGGAATCGGAAATGAAATCGTGGAGCCAGCTGCCGCTCTTCGCTCCCTATGAAGCCATGACCGACGCGTGGTGGGACAATCTCGTCTCGGAGCAATTACAGGCGCGGATGCCGGTCGTCATGCTGAACACCTGCGGGACCTATACGACGGACCCGGCCTGTCTCACCGGCCCTGGAGGGATGAACCCCTATCGCCTGAAAAGCTATATCGATGCCCTGAACCGGGCCAACGCGGCGAACAAGGTGAAGCTGGCATGCTTTATCGAGGGCGGCGTCCAGGCCATCTACACGAACTATTACCACCTGGCCGCGGGCACTCCCGTCGACCTGTCCAACTCCGACTCGTGGAACCAGGTCTGGTGGCTGCGGGTGATCAAGCCGTGGCTGGATACGGTCCCCTCCAGCTATTGGTACACGATCGGAGGCAAGTTCCCGATCGAGTTCTGGGGACTGAATATCCCGAGCATCTACGGCAACACCCAGGGCAACATCAGCCAGCTCTGCAACTTCATCGCCTCGCAAATGGTGGCCACGTACGGGGTGTCTCCCTTCTTCATCATGGGCAGCCAGGGGTGCGATACGACGCTGGCTGGCTGCGCCTCCATGATGGGGGACAACGAATGGTTCGCCCCGCCGGCGAGGGCCTTTACCTCGACCCTTTACAAAAACTTCCGGATCGTCGGCATGGTCCCCGGCTACATCGACAAGGGATTCTACGATCCCACGAGCTCGATGTACGGGAACCAGAATGGCTTCATGCCGCGTAACGGCGTGGACAAGGCGAACCCCGGAGCCTTCGGAGATACCATGCGCCTGGGACTCGACGCGGCCTATGCCCAGGCCGCGCCTCTCGTCGTGATCGAAGGCTTCACCGATGTCTCGGAAAGCTGCGCGATGTATCGGTCGCTGTCGTCAATGTGGGACCGTCCGAACCAATACCTGAACATCCTCCGCTCGTATTGCGACCTCCGCACCGCGACCCTGCGACTCGATGCCGAGGCCTGCGACGAGTTCGGCGACACGACGGCTGGAAATTCCGGAGGATCATTCCTGCGCGGCACCCAGGATCTCGACGTGCGGGCTCTGACCGGAGCACCGGCGACGTCCTGCAGCAGCGAAACCTCCCCGTGGCTCGGGGCGCTGGCCTTCGACGGATCGTTCGCCGTGGGGAGCAAGTGGATGAGCGGCCCCGCAGCGCCAGGATGGCTGCAGTACAACTTCGGCAGCCGCAATTCAGTGGTGGTCACGGCCTACACGCTCACGAGTGCCGACGATCATCCCGAACGGGACCCCGCGGTCTGGCAGTTCCAGGGGTCGAATGACGGAACGAACTGGACCGTCCTGGACACGCAATCCGGCCAGGTTTTCGCCAACCGCATCCAGAGCAACGTCTACCCGATCGCGAACACCACGGCCTACCAGTACTATCGCCTCAATGTCACCGCTCTCGCGGGAGCCGGAAACCACATCCAGCTCACGGAGCTGTCATTCACGAAGGCCGCCAGCACCCAGCCGCGAGGATGGGCGGTGACCAACACCGCCGCCGGAGAATGGCTCCAATTCGACGGTCTCACGCTGAGCGCCGGGAATTACAAATTCCCGATCTGCTACTCGTCGACGGCGGCCCACACGGTGCGGCTCTATGTCGACGGCACCGCGCTGCCCGACGTGGTACTGCCCTCGACCGGCAGCGTGAACACGTTCACGACCGCATATCTGGGCAGCGCGCCGGTGAGCCACGGCGCGCATACGTTGAAGGTTTACTTCGTGGACGGCGGGCTCGATGTGGATTGGATCTTCATCAAGAAATACGACTCGATGATGGCCTTCAAATCGCCGGTCAACAACCTCTACCTGAGCGCTCAAAAAGGCGGCAACAACACGGCCTCGAACGCCGTCCTCGCCAGCGGCACGGGCGCCGGCATCTGGGAGCGCATGAGCGTCAATGACCTGGCGGGAGCCGGCACGGTGACCAGCGGCGATACGATCACGCCGCAGGTCTACAACGGATGCTATCTGACCGCCGTCTCAGGCGGAGGTTCCACGCTCACAACGGGACAAAGGGTGCCGGGCGCCTTTGAAAACTTCACCATCGTGAAGACCGCGGGCTCTGGAACGATCGCAAACGGAGATTTGGTGGCTCTCCGGACCTCCGGGGGAAAATACGTGACCGTGAATAGCGACGGCACGGTCAACGCGACCGCCACGACGATCGGGACCGCGCAAACCTTTACGGTCGCCATCACCACGCAGCAATAGAGCGAGACGAGCGCAGGGAGCCTTCTCTGGCGGCCGATCCCCGGCCGGAGTTCCAGACAGGCTCTCTGCGCCGGACGGCAGCGGCCGGTCACCTTGCCAACCGCTCGAGTCCGGCCTTCCCACGCGGCGGCCATTGCATAGCATTCCGCCAGGATCAGCTTCGCGGCATACGCCTTGCTGTGCCTGCGCTGTGAACGAGACGCTGCCCATTCCCTACTCGAAGCCCCGGATGATCCACGGGCTCGAGGATCGTGTGCCCCCTGGCGCGGCACTCGTCGTCAGCATCCAGCAAGTCGGCGCCATGCTGGTCGGCACGATTACGCCACCGCTGATTCTAGGAAGCATCCTCCATTTTCGACCGGAGGAGACAGCCTACTTCGTGAGTATGGCCCTGCTTGCCTCGGCGCTCGGCACGTTGTTGCAAACGACCCGTCCAGGCTTCGTAGGCTCGGGGCTCCTCAGTGTCACCGGCACGAGCTTCGCGTTCCTCCAGATTCTCATCATCTGCGTGCAGCAGGGCGGGCTGGCACTGGCCTTCGGCATGGCGCTGGCCGCCGCACCGATCAGCCTGATCCTGGCTCCGGCGCTGCCGCGCCTGCGGAAGGTTTTTACCCCACTGGTCTCGGGACTCGTGGTCTTGCTGATCGGGCTGTCGCTCATTCCCACCGGCCTGCAGGGCATCGTCGCGGCTCCGGCTCCCGGCGCACCCGCGTGGGGCGGGGTGGCGGCGGCCCTCCTCGTGATCGCGATCATCTTCATCACTCAGATGGTGGGCCGGAACTGGGCGCGAATCGCGGGACTCCTGCTCAGCGTGGTGGCGGGGTACATCCTCTACGCCTGCCTCGGCTGGCTGCAGGTGCCGTCGTTCGCCGGAGTGGCATTGATCACGATCCCGCATCCGTTTTCCTACGGCCTCGCTTTTCGCTGGGAACTCCTCCTGCCCTTCGCCTTCCTCTACGTGGTGTCGGTCCTGGAGTCCCTGGGCGACATGACGGCGACGTCCCACCTCTCCGGCCTGGAGACCGGCGGGCCGGAGCATTGGTCACGGATGCGTGGCGGCATTCTCGCGGATGGTCTCACCTGCATCGCCTCGGCGATCTTTGGCGCTTTTCCGAGCACCACCTACGCACAGAACAATGGGGTCATCCAGATCACTGGGGTGGCCAGCCGCCGACTCGGCCCGCTCATGGCGCTGATCCTCGCTTTGCTGGGGCTTTTCCCTCCGGTCGCGCGTTGGATCACGGCCATGCCGTCCGCGGTCCTGGGCGCTCTCGCGATCCTGCTCTTCGGCATGGTGGCCGTGTCCGGCCTGCGACTCATGATGCTCTCCGGCATGAATCAACGGGACGCGCTTATCGCGGCGCTGACGCTGGCGGTCGGCATTGGTTTCCCCAGCCAGCACGACTGGCTCGCCACGCTGCCATCCGGGCTGAAGATCTTCCTCGAATCCGGCGTCACCTGCGGCGGGCTCACGGCCCTGATGCTCAATCTGATCCTGCCTCGGGCGAAGAAATCTAACGCCAGCTCGACCCTGCCGCCGAGCTGATCCCGCCGGCTCATTTCACTTTCGGCTTCGCTCCAGCAACTTCCCGAGAGTGGAGACGGCGGCCTCGATCCGCGGGCTCCACGGATGCCCGCAACTGATCCGAATGAAGTTTTTGAACTCGGCCGAGGGCGCAAAGAGATGACCTGGGGCGATGCTGATCCCGGCATCCCGGGCCAGGTAAAAAAGCCGCAGGGCATCGACCCCACGGGGCAACTCCACCCACAGGACAAAACCGCCCAGGGGAGCACTGATCTTCACTTCGCCGGGAAACGCGGCGGCGATCGCCTCGCGCATTCGAGAAACCTGATCCCGGAAAGTGTGACGCAACGTCCGCAGATGGTGGCCATAGCCTCCATTGCGCAGGAACTCCGCGACGGTCAGCGCAGGGAGCGGAGCGCCTCCGAAATTCAGCGCCATTTTTGCCTGCGCGAGCTGGTCCTGATAAGGTCCCGCCGCGAGATAGCCGATGCGATATCCGGGTGCGAGGGTCTTGGAGAACGATCCACAAAGGATCACGGATCCATCCGCGTCCAGGGCTTTCATCGCCCGGGGCCGATCTCCCTCATGGCTGAGATCGCCATAGATATCGTCCTCGATGATCGGCACCCCGCGCCCGGCCGCGAGCGCGATGAGACGGCGTCGATTCTCCTCCGGCATGAGGCTCCCGAGCGGATTGCTGAAGTTCGGCACGACGATCATGGCGGCCACCCGCTGGAGCTCGAGGGCGCTCTCCACCGCATCGAGGTCGATGCCGGTTTGCGCATGGGAGGGGATCGCGATGACGTTCAGATGCAGGAAACTGAGCAGACTGAGCAGCCCATAGTAGGTGGGCGACTCGACCAGCACGGTGTCTCCCGGCCTGGCCACCGCGTGCAGGGCCAGATGCAGCGCCTCGGTGGCTCCGTTCGTAATGAGGAATTGATCGGACTGCAGATAGCACCCCCATTCCAGTGAGCGGCGGCTCAATTCCTCCCGGAGTCTCGCACAGCCCGGAGCCGGATCGTAGTTGATCACGGCCTTCGGGTTCAGCCGGGAGACCGTGGCGCTGATCCTCGCCAATTTACGCGCCGGCAGCAGATCACCGCTCGGATTGGCGCCGCCGAGTGGGACCAGTTCCGGATTCCCGAGATCGCTGACCATCGCCATGAGGGGTGGGAATTTGGCGAGGCTTCGCGCCAGGGGCTTCCGGTTCGAAAAGGTGGGCAGCTTCAGCGGGTCGATCGGCTGCGCCCGCACGTAGAAGCCGGAGCGCGGCCGGGCCTCGATGATCCCGCGATTTTCCAGAGCCAGATAGGCCTGAACCACGGTCGGGGGACTGACCTTGTGCTGACGGCTCATGCGCCGCACCGAGGGAACCCGATCTCCCGGCCGCAATGTCCCGGAGGCAATCAACCGCTCCACATTATCCGCCAGGGCCAGATAGAGCGGGGGATGGGACGTCCGGGGCATATGAAAAAATCATCATTGCGGAAAGCGGGGAACGATACAGACGCGCCCGTCCGGCGCTATCTATCCTGCACAGATTGGATGTCGCCGCAATCTGTATAGGTTATTTTTCGTCGACGGTGCATCTGTTCGGCATCGGGAGCAGTGCTACCATGTCCGAGAACGCCGGGAGTTTTTCCGGCGGATCATCCGATCCATGAATACAACGACCTATTACACGAAAGGGAATGCGCCCCGTCGCTGGCAGGACTATCTCACCTATCCCCGGGTGCTTTTCACGATCATCCTCTGCACCCTTTCCACGATTCTCCACATTGCCTTCGGCCTCTACATCTGGCTCTGGCAGAAGTAGGGCGATTCGCTTTTTCAGCGGGAGATTGAGTTTTTCATCCCGCCACGACGTATCGACTTCCTGACGTCTGCGTGGCGAAATTTTTGTGGAAAGAGGGTCGGAATTTTGTTTGCCCTGTCGGAAACTCGATCCTAATATCTCCCTCCCTTGCGAAGGTAGAGGTTTTCGAAATTCGCATGGCAGAGCATCCCTAGCTCAATGGTAGAGCAGTTGACTCTTAATCAATTGGTTCCCGGTTCGAGCCCGGGGGGGTGCACCACTTTCTCGATTTCTTCGAGTAAAGTTTCGGAGCTTGGAAGCATCCTGCAAGCGTGCTCCAGCTCTCGTCCACGTAGAGCAGCCCCGACCTCGTCGGGGTTGGTTCCCGGTTCGAGCCCGGGGGGGGTGCACCACTTTCTTGTGAGTGCTGTCGTTTACATGCTCAGAGGTTCGAGCGGCAGGCACTATATCGGGAGCACTTCGAACCTTCCTCAACGCATCGAAGGACATAATCGCGGCAACACCTCCACGACCAAGCGACTCGGTCATCCGTTACTCGTTATTGCTTCGAAGGAGTTTACTGAATCATCGGAAGCCCGACGCGTCGAACGGATGCTCAAAGCTTGGAAAAATCCTGCTAAAGCTCTCGAGTACCTGTCGGCGTAGAGCAGCCCCGACCTTGTCGGGGTTGGTTCCCGGTTCGAGCCCCGGAATATCTCACGCTTGCCGCCGAGGCTCATGCCGGACCGCGGGTAATCCTTGGCGAGATTGAGATTGAGGCGGCAATTCGTGCCGCCCCCAAAACCGCTGCTTTAATTTCCGCGAAACCCAACGCGTGGGAGCTGGACGGGAGGATCGCCCTTCCGGGGGCCTGCATTCGCCAAATCATCGGGAAGGGCACCTTCGCCAGGGAGACTAGAGCAAATTATTTTCCGTAGGGAAAATGCCCTAGAAGAAAAACGAGAGACCTAGATGAGCGCGTCGCAAATCGATCTCTCAGGCAGCTAATTCAAGCGAGAAGCAGGGTTTTACGCTCGCCATGGCGCGTTTTCGCCCGATGTTCCCGCCCACATGCGTCCTATTTTTGCCGTGATTGCCGCGGAAACCCTGCTTCCTGCCACCCGCTCACCATTCCGAGGCAGTTCCTTTTTCCATCGGTAAACTCGGACTTTCCCTCATCCTCACCGCCGTCATCTTCGTCCCTCTCCAGGTCGCCGGAGCGGCTAACACCCAGGATCTCTACACCGGCGCCGCTGCCGGGGACGTAACCGTGGCGAGCAATTGGAACCTCGGCACCGTTCCAACGATCGCCAACGACGTCATCTTTTCGGTCGCGGGAACTCCGAATTTCGGCTCCGGGCCGACTCCCGGCCCGAATCTAACCGTCGGCTCCGTCAACGTGACGGCGCCGGTCACGTTGACGCTGCGCAATGATACCTCGGGCTCGGATCCCGCAACCGTGACCCTGGGCGGAGCGGGCAACTTGGGTAACAGCGTCTCCGGCACGGCGGCCGATCTGCTTTACGTCGCCTCCGGCGCCACGTTCAACCTGAATAATACCTCGGCCACCACGCGCGACCGGGTGAACACCGTCTTGGGACAGAGCGGTAATTTCAACGTCGCCGGCACTGCGACGATCACCTCGGCAATCAGCGATGGCGGCGCGGGATACGGGATCACGAAAACCGGCGCGGGCACCCTGACCCTCGCTGCGGCGAATACCTTCTCGGGTGGCATCGTGCTGAATGAGGGCACCCTCGTTATCACGGGGGATGGAACCCTCGGCTCGAACACGGTCACCTTCAACGGCGGGACGCTGAACTACAACCTGGGCTCGGCCATCACCGGCAACCTCTCGAACGCCGCGAATCAGGACTACCGGATCGCCGCCGGTCAGGGCTTCTTTATAACGACCGCTCTGACGAGCAGCGGCGGCACATTCACGAAACTCGGCGGGGCGGCGATTTCCTTGACGGCGGCGAACACTTACTCGGGCGCCACTACGGTCGGCGGCGGCACTCTCGGCCTCAGCGGCGCAGATGGCGCGATCGCTTCGGCCACGATCAACCTGCAGGGAGGAAGCTTCCTTATCACGAACACGGGAGCGGGCGGCATCAATAACGATCGCCTCAGCGATGCCGCGACGATCAATCTCAATGGCGGCACTTTCACTCTTGGCGGGTCCGATCAACCGGGCACGTCGGTCGCGGAAACCGTCGGGGGATTTGTCATGGGACGGACCGGCGGAGCGCTGGCCACGGGAATCCAGCTTAGAAATTCCCTCG
>Ga0310811_10002356_pt1 | contig 23623 bp, 30 predicted proteins | sample YCmetagenome_FD_207642 | JGI IMG/M metagenome (GOLD analysis project Ga0310811, IMG submission 207642) | Soil microbial communities from experimental microcosm in Duke University, North Carolina, United States - YC | ecosystem: Engineered > Artificial ecosystem > Soil microcosm > Unclassified ... | reverse complement strand
ACGAGCCGAGATCGCTAGCTAATTCTGGAAGCTGGACACTTTTGTGAGCTTGTTTACTTGAGTTGGCTGGTAGTTCAAGTACTAACATTACTTCCCTACGTAGCAACTGCCATCACGGCCTGGGCAATTGTCATACGGTTCAGTGACATTACACCAAAATCCGTGACTGTGTTGAAAGCTTGTTTCACGTTCAACCTCGTTATCACTATCTGTATCACGTTTGGGATCGCCTATCGTCTTTGGCGCGCGGGAAAAGATACGTTTGGTATGACTGGTTATAATGCTTATAAACCAGCCATACACACTATCATTCAGTGCGGTGGGATTTATACCGCCAGCATCGTGGTAGTGTACGCTCTAGTTTTCTCCAAGAGCAGCGCTGCTGTCATGGCAGAAATCGTTGGCATTCAGTTTGCAGTCAGCACTTTATGTTTCTGCTTTCTACGTAATCTCACATCCTTCCAGACCTTGACACCTCTTCTTCTCATCGCCAATCTTAGCCTTGGCGCGACGCACGGACAACGTAATGAGACACCAGACATTGCGGAACCCACCTTTGCCCACCCAGTCCAGGCCAATATCTCCGAGGAGATCCATATCCACCCTGACGACGCCATGGATCCACTACCTACCCGGAGCAATCAGAGTTTTCCGATATATGGTGATACTGTGAAAAAGGACATTAGCTAGGAGCATCTCCTTCTAATGAGAGAGAGGAAATGTGGACGTAGCAATAAGTATGGATCTTGCAGCGCTCGGTGTTGAGCAGAGGTTTGAAGCGCGAACTCGAGGAATGAATTGAAGATGATCACTCCAGGAAAACCTGACAACGTTGGACGCACGCAACGACTGTAACATTTGGCCTAGCCCAGCACAAAGAACAGTGCGATCAATGATAGTTCTATTGGCAAGTTCAGAAGACAATATCCGGAAATGTTAATGCATATCAGCAGTTGTCAGATATTCAAAGATTTAGGATATCCACCTATAAATCACAGATTGGCATCAAGTTTTTATACTTTTTAAGGAATCGACGATTCCTTAGAGAGTACTATGGATCAAAGACCGAGCACGCTATATACTTAAACATCAAGGCTAGGGATGCAGACAGCGTACGTAACTGCTGAAGTTATGTGTTAAAGTCACATATAAAGAGCGAAACATGAAGAGGAAGCTACGAAGAATTAAAGCGCGATGAAATTACTTGATTTTACAAAAGTCTGGTCCTTCACTCGGGGAATTGACTTTGTGCCTGAAGAAAAGTATCAATAAGTAGCGGATCTAGGCCGTTTGGAAAAATGCTTATTACTTGACTTTGATGTGCTGCTTGACACCTTCCAGCATGAAAGGTCGGCTTAACCCATTGCAATGTTGACAGAGATATATCAACTCGGTGGAAGGTTTAGATTTCCGAGTCGTGCCTGACTTTGAGGGCTTTTGAGGGGTAATGAAGAACTTCGTCGCTGGAGGCGGTCTCTCAACAATGCCTTGGTCATAGCTAAAGTCAATCCCTTCAGTCGGAATGGTGATTCCATGCCTACTGCACGTCAAAAAAAGGTAAAGTGTAACGTAAAAGGTGATGGCTTACATTTGCATATGTTTAATCACGGTAACCTTTGTAGCTGGATCTTCATCGCACTTGTTACAACGCCACACCCGCTGAGTAGTCCCAGGATATTCGGGCACACGCCAACTTTGCATGACTTGAAGTTGTTCAGCACTCAAAAACTCCCAACGAGGTTCTTCGTGCGATGAACCTTGTTGGTTGATGTAATGGAAGACCTAGAAGACAGTAAGTACAGTGTCAAAGTCACAAACACAGGACGAACGCCCTGACGCCAGTTCATCGCCATCCGGAAGGATCCTCCATTCTCCAGTTTCGGTAGACAGTTGGAGCAGAAAAAGCGACACTGGAGGTCATCCATTGCAGTTGCAGTCGTAGTTTGGGCATTGAGACCGACCAAGCCTAACAAAGAACGTGCAGCGACAACCCCACGGTGGGAAATCGAAAATGTGCAGGGTGATTCCGACGCTGGTCTTGCGTAATGTCGGGACAGGCCTTGATGGTGAGAAGTCCATCCGTGATACTGCAGCTTGTCCCACGCGATCAGTGGGGAGGAGCCCGGGCGAGTGCATTGGAAAACGGAGGTCGCCAGCTGCAATAACACATCATCAGGTGTATCGATTCCTTGGCTTCGTAGTGTCGTGGTATCTTGCACTACATCAGTGGAGAGTGCGAGCAGTCGTGTCAGCTCGAGCTTCCTTTTACGCATATATTCAGCACAAAACTCGGGCAATCTTTCCGCGAAAGGTTGAATATCTTCTCTGTCTCCAGTTGGCGGGCTTTTGATAAATTCCGCAACGTCGCATAGCTTCAAGAAATCTTTGGAAGGAGGTATGATAGCCTGTGGCAATGGCCGCACGAAATTCTGGTACACTTTCAACAGGTCAAACTCCCGAGCAGACGATACTTTTCTTTGGTCCTCGAGGCGCCATTCTTCCTGCAACTTAGCAAGCTTACGCTCGACTTTTGGGATCAAACGCTTCCAACCTGAAAATGGACAATGTAAGGACAAATCTTTTCAAATGTAGCCGATCACTGACGTGCATCGGTAAGCTCCTTATCTAGTACGCCATAGTGGTGACGGTCAAACATGCGCTCCACATCTTCAGTATTATGGCCAAGGTCGACCAGTCTAGCTTGGAACCTAAGACAGAGGATCAACACAGGATTAGATGACAAGTCAATTAAATTTACTTACAGCTCTGTATTTTGGCTACGAAGCTCACGGGCACGCGACAATTGACGACTACCGTCCTCGTCGGCCCAAGCGCTACAGACCGCCATATGCTTCGAAGCTGTTAGATTTAGTAAAACCATTTGTAGGAACCTTACAGCGATATCGGGATCAGTATATTTCTTGCGTGATTGCTTGAAGTCTTCTAGTGCTTGCTCAGCACCTGGTTTGAGGTACACTTCCAGCTCTTTTGCCATTCTCAGTACGTCATCTGACCAAAACAACTTGCAGTCAGTGGTATGATTATGATCATCTGTACCAACTGCGCAGGAAGATCAGATACAGATAAGCCATAGTAAGACAGTACTCACTGCTACTGAATGGGATTAAATCCATGATGATCGGATCGTATCCAGAAAATTCGTGTGGAAAGGCGCCATTACAGACTAGGCTTGACGAATTGTTGGCCAGATAAGAGCATGATAATAAAGTAGCACTCACTTCTCATTGAGACATGGGGGACATACTCTGCGCCTGATACCGAAGTCTATCTCCCAAATTCCCTTCTTGCCACATTCCTGAGCGTGCGGTCATGAAAGCACAAAAGATGTAAACGGAGACCAGACATACTTGACAGCGAGAACCGCCAAATAATAGGTCAGCCCATTCCACCTCAGACATGGGAGGTAGGCAGTCAGGAACACCGCCACGGTTGACGCGAGCAGCTTTCCAGACTGAGGCTGCATTGTTAGATGATAGAACCTTACGGAAAAACTTGTGGGTGCCAAACAGATGTAAAAGGTCTACCGGATCCAAGAAGGCAAAAATCTGTTTGGAAATGACTCACCCTGAGAAGAATATCGGTTGGTACAGTGACAATGAGACCAGGAGTTTTCTTTTTTCTGCCAGAACCTTTTGCTGCTGGTGCCGTTCCCGTATCTGTTCCTTTGTCTACCCTAGCACGCTTTGTCGCGGGTTGTTTATCTGAAACTTCGACGTGAACAGTGGTTACTATGTCTCCGCACCATAGTCACCTGGACTGTCTTCACTGGGTGCCTCGCCCGGGCTGCTAATTTCGCCACATTGGCTACTACTATCTTCCGAATCTGTGTCCAGGTCCGTTAAATCGGAGTCCGAGGCATAGTCGCTGCCGCATTCCCAACACATGCCGTCGAGAGGGCTACAAACAATAGTAGGTACCAGAGACGACGGGCTGAGCAGCACAAAGCGAAAATAAAGAAGTTGCGCGCAATTTAAAGGGTTCAGTCATTGATGCCAAAGGTGACGAGAGGTCACTACTAAAATTTAAATCAGATGGATGAAGAAACAAAATGTAGTAATCGTGTAACGTATTGACCCGGGAGTGGTGGAGATCGAGAGCGCTCGAAGCTCGATGGTAGATGCTAAAACGCTTTAAAGTTAAGCGTATCAGTCACAGAAAACATGGTGGAAGGTGTCGAGTGGTTCTTGTTTAGTGTAAGTACTACTCGCCTGTAAGCTAGTTGTCGTAGTTGCGCGCATGATCGAGAGCTTATATCACGGACTTTGAAAAACACAGGCAGCATATCGACCAAAAGCAGCGACTCAGCTGCAAGCCCATGGACATCTGCATCAAACTATGATACAGCAGCACCAGGAAATGGCTCAATTCACTACAACCACCGTTACTTATCCGCTAGCAAAATATTCGCGATCATATCCTACCAACTCATCATCCTCTCAGAACCCTGCTACAGATGCAGAATGGCAACATTTCATCCACCCCGTTCTTAACCTCTACTTGGACGTGAAGAAATCTTCCACAGGAAATCTTGTCTCTGTCCACCTTCGAATCGTATGGAATTTTGATAGTAGCACTAATAGCAAGGACGTCGATCAAAGAGAAATTACTCTCGTAGGCTCTTCAATTACTGAGTAATGACGAATCACACTGAATTTAAACATAACCCTCCAGGAGGATCTTGATTTACTCTCCTTCTCGTCAATCCCAAACCCGCGGCCAAATTCTGGGCAACCCGATCATGGTCTTCCTCTCAAGGCAGTCTATCGAGATGCTGTGGTTGGTATCCGTTATCTGCACCCGAGAACAGCAGACTCGACCTGTCAACCAGTACATATGTGCCGTTCGCTCTAAACATTTTACCAAGTTTCTTTTTAGGTATATCGGCGCTTTCAGATCACATTTACCACTGCAACGAGCGTAACTCAGTTTATCGATACCGTCCGACCTGTTTGTCCTTGTAGATTAAATCCACAGCCCCAGCCTCCGGTCGCCCGCATCCCTACTCTAGCTACGACAGGCCTTCTCGACGACATTTCCCGCCGAGGTACTATACTCCAAGATGTTTCACAAGCTCGGCCGTCAACTGGCGGAACCCCCCTCAGACCAGCGCCGACTACACTTCTTTCAGAAAATCCATCATCTGAATCCGATTTACCGTCATTTGCACCATCGACGCCGGTTAGTTTCACACCTGTGGCTCTGAGCAGCAGTTCTACGAAAACGACATCCGTGTCTACACTCTCTCACGACAGTACTTTCTTTACACCTCCAGATACACCTCGGATGACCGTCCCAAAGTCCAGCCAATGCCAGGCACCGTCTGGCTCTATCACCTCTACCAAAGGCTCTTTACCCGATTCTTCCCAGCCATCCTCGTCTACTCGTAGTAGTTCAAACACGATGCCCCCGCCTCCACTGCCTTCGAGCGTTACGCGATCTCTTCAACCGGAAAGTCGACCATCAGAAGGTCATAATTCAGCTCGGGCCCAGCTTATTACATCACTGCATGACACTCCGGCTCTTCACAAGCTATCTCATGCAGAGCTAGAATCCATCGTAGCGCAAGTCATCAGAGAGGAAGGTTTTGCCCAGTTGGTAAGCGTCATCGAAGGATTCAATAAAGGAACCATAACCTCAGGTGGCGCTGCTAATCGGATCCCTCAGCTTGCGTCGTTGGACACCATGTGGAGAGTGAAGGGTTTTCTCGGTCAATGATGCCTGATAGTCTTGAACGTCTCCATTTCTTGCTATCCTTCAATTAAAAACTTTGCCAAATATTGCCTTGTACATGTATGAAGTCTCTAAAATTGCAGATGTCACTATGAAGTACCTGTCTCATCCATTGCTTCCATCGATGTACCAGCAACTTGCAAGTCATGAACACTTCCCACACCGACACCTCTAAGTACCGTTCCAATCTTCTCTTGCTCTAATGCCTGGCGTTCGGACTCGCTTTTCACCATCAGCATGCCAGCAAACCCAAGCGAGTTGATGGAAAGGGTCGCCCCCGACTCTCTTAGGGTATAAGTTTCCCAGCGTCGTGGGATCAAGTGCATGTGTTCCAAGGTTAGAATCACATTATAGGAGGGGGTACCAGGCGGGTAATCCGGGGCATGTCGTACGGTCGAAATCACAAGATCCAAGAGGGATAGGAATGGAAGGAACAATACTTGTTCGAGCTGCTCCGGAGACGCACCATTCGATAGAGTCGGAAGCCGATATACATGGTTAGCGTATGGCACGGATGACAGCGAAAATGGTTTGCCTGAGGATCAGTCAGGGTGAGCTCGGTGCGAATATCTAGTAGAGAAGTAGGAGCATAGAGTACCTGAGACTTCAAGGTTTGCAGCTTTGGCTAATCTTTCGATCGGAGGTCCATTATCCTCAACTTCAATGAACTGGATATGTTTGTGATTTTGACTGGCTCCGCTGTTGGATCCGCCTTTGACGAATGTTCAGTATAAGCTTGCCATCAGATCATCATGCCACGAGAGATCCTCACAATTGTAGAAAGCGAAATAGTTTTTACGCGCTTTCCGAGCTGCAAGAAGCAGCAGATAAGTTTGAACAAGATCATGAGGCATCAGCGGTGAAGTTTGCGGCATAAATTCTGTAGATCATGTGCATCAGCGCGCGATCGTGGAGTTTAGGTAGCTGGTAGGGAACCTTTGGTCACAAGAAGGAAATGGTGGGGGACGACCGAGTACTTGTTTAGCTGGATGCACTTGAGCTAATACTCAGATTCCCGGAGAGAAAATTGAGCGTACTAGCACACCATATTCCGCTCCGGATGATTCGTCGCGTAGATCACCGACGTGAAGATTTGGGACATATGGAGGTGCAAATGGATCAGAGTTCTTGAAAGTCTTGTCCGAGTCTGACTGATTAGATGGTGCGATTGCTGCTTCCCCAGCAGGTAGGGGCACGACCGGTTTCTTTTGAAGCGCTTCACATAGGCGAATCTCCCACTGTAAATTGATCACTCGTATGAACTGTCATTGTGTCGCTGAAAGCAGACGAAAACGCACCTCTATCTCGATCTCCTCATGCTTGCTCACTTCCGACGAGTAGAAAAACAGATCCCCTGAAGATTGCGCAGCTTCGAAGCGACTGGGTAGTGCAGATATGATATCAGAGGCCTTCATGACTGAAGTGACTGCACGTCAATATTTTGTCACCAGTGTGTGACGTTTACCGTGACTGCAATAACTTATGTAGTAAAGGCAAACGTGTAGCAAACAAGAAATCGGATCTATTGGTCAGCCATGATATCTGATTTGTACAATTGAGAGGCTCAAACCCAGGTCTAGGGGCTTTGCGACCCGCATAATGAATCAAGAAAGGGAGGTAGTAATTAATCTGGAGGGCGTACAAAGGCTAACAGCGTGATGTGAAATGATGCGACATAGAGAAAAGGAAACAAGAAGCGGCACATACAATTGTCATACATGAGATGGGCGACAAGGCCGAGAACATAACATGGTCGGAATCCATGAAGAAACGAGCCATTCAATGGGTTGCACCAAGAAGTACAGGTCCAATCTCTCCTCTATAGCCTTTTAGGTGATCTTTCGGCATTAGTGAAATCCACCTTCTCTGTTGAACTTCCAGACCATTGGTGCCAAAGTACCTCCCGCTCTCGAAACACCAGTCATAGTTGCCACGCACCCAGTTTCCTACGCCATCACAGTACTCCATAACCTGCGAGTCGATGCGCTCTCCCCATTTCGGAATAGCTGCCATGGCCTTGAAGTACTTCTCTTCAAGTTTTGCATGGCGATCCGCAACCCATAACATTGCACCATTGACATCTGTATCAAGCTCGTGCATAACAATTGTTACTATATTGTGGCTGTCATATCCACGCGCTTGCTCTAGATTGTAGGATGTGATGTCCTGTAACATTATACAAATTTGATGAGTGTCATTTACGATATCTCCGTAGAAAGACACTGACATTAGCGAGAATGACCATGTCCATGGATGCCACCACCATATCCTCAATTGCTGGGTGAGCAATTACTTCATCTGGGATATCGAGACCCAGCTCCAAGAGGGCGTACGAAGGGCGTATGCCGACCGTTTTGCGGCGCAAGTCGAAATAACTTTGAATGTCACGAATAAGATGTCCGCTTCGGTCAGCGGCCTGCTGCACTACGCCCTCTAGATATTCATCCATTGTTGTGATGAACCGCTTCTGCGATTGACCACTAGCATTACATATAGTACGCTCCCAAAATCTGACGTTGTAGCAGTCAGGTCCCGACGTTGAATGTCAGACTATTAGCAAATCACCCACTGGCGAGCAACTTCTCCACCGACCCATTCCCCTTTGGGACGTGGTTTATAAGGGTGGCGCAGAGCATCCATTATGGCGTCCTTTTGTTGACGGACCTCGTCCACTTCCGAGACATCTGTATATTCATCTATTACATACACAAAATACATGAAGTCGCAAGTGCTGCGAAGGTATTCTGTGTGAATCCGATTCAGTGAGTCGTTTACTGATACACTTCTAGGGATCACCTTCACACGCGTTTGGGTAGGTCAAACATGCAAGGAGACCTGACAAAAGCGTGAATACGTCAACAGGTTTATTATGAGCCATGTCTTACTGAGCTCGCAGCGTTCAAGGGCGTGTTGTGCTCTGGGATTGAAGGCTTTAAAGCTTTTGCACCAAGCAGACGATTCAGCACAGACTTTGGAGGGGCAATGATTGTGACGACGGGGAAATGGCCATCTTGCGAGTAAGTCGGGTATGAATATTTTCTTTGGAGGTTGATCGCATCCATCGCTAGAATTGGAATTGACGGTCACCAATTCCCCAGCAATGGGATAATCGAAGGCAACCATATTGTGCTGGTCCATGGCCAACTGTAAGGCTGGAGGATCGAGTCCAATGGAAATGATCGAGAAAGATGATAAGGATGAAAATGATAGTCAGTAGCTATAACGAATAGAGACGAATGATCAGGACTTGGTGCTTCTGTGGACGAACTTAAAGTGGGGAATTCACGTATGCAATTCTGCTAGGTAGTACGTGTACACGCGCCGTATAAATATGTTCGAAAGAGCTCGCTAGACTGAAAGGAGCGTGAAGACCGTATGGTATGATAAAAGCGGTGTCTGGTAACCTGTTATCATTCGGACCTTTCTCGGTTCCTTCCAACGACTTCAAACCCTGAGCAAACAAAGTTCGGCCACCCTCACGTCATTCACAATGAAAAGACCCCTGACTCTGCTCAACGTCTTCGCTTCAAGTTAATATTAATGTTACTGCCGCATCATCGACGATCGCGCAGTATATAATGATCTACCCTCACTCCTCTGCATACTTCGCTCCCCCTATTTTTAACTTTAGCTTTGTTGATTCGACAGACGACTTTTTGCATTTTTGGTTAGCATGTATTAACTCTCCTTTATTAAAATTTTGTAACAAATGCAGACTCGTTAATATATATTTGACTTCAACTCTCTGAGCAGATTGGGATATGGGCCCGCAACGCACTCGCTGCAAACGTCCGCTGACAGCTTCCGCACGATTCCAGTAACCCCATACCGTCATACTGGGTGATAGCGTGGTTGAAGGACAAGGTTGAAACTAATAAATTTGCGCTGTCAGCACTATACCATCCTGCAAGCTTAATACCCGAAGATATATGGCGTGCATGCCCAGCCACCACAAACGGCAATGAGCATGCTCACCGCAATGTCAACCGTGACGGTGTAAACTTGACGCTTCTAGGTGGCATCATGAGAGGACGTGCTTTTGATGACCGAGCGGCACAGAGCATTGATGTTCACGCGTCACTGGGCATTGACACTTGTGATCGTGATTCCACTCATACCTACCGTGCATCGAGAAGCATCACTCGTCAAGGTATGCATCTTCACTCATGCTATCCAAATTCTGACAGTGATCTAGCCCTATCGCAGCGTTGCCACGTCACGCAAAATCCAGTGGTACGACCTGGCGCAGACAATGGACACCAGGATGCACCGCAGCAACCAGCTCCCCGAAGAATCACACCAGTACCATCCTGCACACTTGCTAATGCTCTTCGCCCAGATATAAGAGGAGTACTGGAGCCGTGTCTATGGCCAGCACAGCATACTATACACATTTATATCTCTGCACGTTGAGTTGTGACTAGCGAGTTCGACGACTCGCTAGTTCCACTCCACCTCACCCATATTCCCACCTCGCAGTTCAGTACTCTTGATGGTGTACTGTGTGGGTGATGATATATCGTCAAGGCACTACCTAAAACTCAGTCTGCTCAACCTACAACAAGACACACTTATTCATTTCATGGCCATGCATAGGTTTCGCGGCTGCCAGCTCTTCATTTTATCACATATGCACTTCATCGTACCAAACTCCTTTCTTCTGTAACTTTCGCTGCTCTCGTACTGCTCCAGGACTCAAGGCAGCTCTGTTTTACAATAGTTGGACACACTTTTGTATAATACTTTCCATCATATAATTGTATTAGTTAACATACACGCTAGGATACAAATAATACAACATTGTAACGAAGTTTGTCAAGTAACAAAGGAGATATTGACGAAGAAAAGACATAGCGGGGGTAAGGGAAGGCGGGACTCGCGGGAGCCGGCGTACAACATTAACTCGAAGCGAAGACGTTGAGCAGAGTCAGGGGTCTTTTCATTGTGAATGACGTGAGGGTGGCCGAACTTTGTTTGCTCAGAGTTTGAAGTCGTTGGAAGGAACCGAGAAAGGTCCGAATGATAACAGGTTACCATGAACTCCGTTGGAAGGAACCGAGAAAGGTCCGAATGATAACAGGTTACCAGACACCGTGCTCCGAGTCGAATCCCTTTCTACGTAAAAGGCTTGGGAGTAGTGATAACTAAACACAAACAGAAGTAAGGCGGTCGGGTAAGCCCCCTGACAAGACCTTTCGCACGGCCGAAACCGCTTTTTGTTCTCTCCCGCCTTACTAGCCGTTCCCTCATCCCCAATTGCATCTTATCTTCGGAGACGGTGGACAGCAGGGATGGTGTAAATCAGTGATCAGCCTGAGCCCTGACGAGGACTACGATCTTGGCCCCTATCACAGGGGCCTGGCGCCTAGATATACCAACTATCACTTTCGTTATTCAGCGCTCGCATGACCTTTATCTCATGACTACAACATTCCCACTCGAGTGCCATTCAGTCCCATTCCGTCTCATAACTCTCGAAAATGTGGCACCAGCAACTTGGATTTCGTAAATGCATCTGCAATATTACATAATGTTCTCGTTGGTAGGCTTGTATTAATACCTGTCCCTGTAGATTTGATATATGCCTCCCTACAATTCCCGCTACCTTTAGAGTAGTGGGTCTTGTAATCCACTTTCTGCGGTAGATCCGTCCGATTTTGCACCCCCTTTTTCTTCGTTGATTGAACGTTGATTGAACGCTGATCGAACTTTCATCGATCGATCAAGACCGTCCTCACATCTGCAGACTTCGAAGCTTCAAGCTTCAGTAATGCAACCGTTCCCCTCGCAAGCCAATTTCTGTACACCAACCACCATGACTTTGTTTATAGGCCGTGTACCTGTTTCTGTGGCTTTTGACCTTCTATCCCGTCGTTCTCTCGTTTCCCCTCCGATCGCTCAGTTGTTAGTACACGACTAGCAAATATATTAATTATAATAAATGTATCTTGCATTCTGGAGTAACTCGTCCAGCTCGCAAAGATTCCCAGCAGCCTTTAAGTCGTCAACTGTTCCAGAAGTCGCAGGTCCAGATATTGTGTAGTCCCGCTCGTCAGCTACCAGGTTCTCTGTAAAATTGAGGCGGTCTGACTTGTAAGTAAACTCCAGGGCTTGTTGTGCTTCAAGTCTGGTCTGAGATAAGTTGCAGCGCCCTAGAGTGCAAGTCTCCTTGCGCTATGAAAATATGCGCTCTGAAGGCACAGACGAAGCTTGAACAGGCAGGACGTCCATAGCGACGCGGAATAGAAACGGAAATGTACATTCTTGTCGCCAACATGATACCTGTCAATCTGATCAATTACAGACAGAAATATATCACACACCTTCCGGAAACGAATGATATCTGTTGTACGGTCAGTTGTTTCAAGTAGCATACCTGTGTCTTCGTAACGAGAAGACTCGCGTTTGGCATCCTTCCTATCCAGTTCGGTTCCGGCGACGCACCATTCGAAAGAGTCAGAAGCCGAAATGCATGGTTGGCGTATGGCACGGATGATAGTGAAAGTGGTTTTCCTGAGGATCAGTCAGGGTGAGCTTGGTTCGAATATCTAGCTAGGAGGTAGGAGCATGGAGTACCTGAGACTTCCAGGTTTGCAATCAGATCGTCATGCCACGTACGAGAGATCCTCACAATTGTAGAAAGCGAAATAATTTTTACGCGCTTTCCGGGCTGCAAGGAGCAGCATATAAGTTTGAACAAGATCATGAGGCATCATTGGTGAAGTTTGCGGCATAAATTCTGTCGATCATGTGCATCAGCGCGCGATCGTAGAGTTTAGGTAGCTGGTAGGGAACCTTTGGTCACAAGAAGGAAATGGTGGGGGACGACCGAGTACTTGTTTAGCTGGATGCACTTGAGCTGATACTCAGATTCCCGGAGAGAAAATTGAGCGTACTAGCACACCATATTCCGCTCCGGATGATTCGTCGCGTAGATCACCGACGTGAAGATTTGGGACATATGGAGGTGCAAAGGGATCAGAGCTCTTAGAAGTCTTGTCCGAGTCTGACTGATCAGATGGTGCGATTGCTGCTTCCCCAGCAGGTAGGGGCACGACCGGTTTCTTTTGAAGCGCTTCACATAGGCGAATCTCCCACTGTGAATCATTATGCATGATCACTCGTATGAACTACCATTGTGTTGATGGAAACACACCTCTATCTCAATCTCCTCATGCTTGTTAACTTCCGACGGGTAGAAAAACAGATCCCCTGAAGATTGTGCAGCTTCAAATCGACTGGGTAGTGCAGATATGATATCAGAGGCCTCAGTCATGGCTAAACTGCACAGTCACCAGCGTGTGAGCACAAATCGAGCCGTGGTACCGTGACTGTACTAACTTAGCAATCGTGTCCGTCGATCGATTTACAGCTGTTTGCGTATACATATGGTCGCGTCGTTCAAATAGGAAGTGTGTCCATTTTCCACTTCAGTTCGCTTCGTGGCAACACTAATTCTCACTGCCTTTCTGTTTCACAGCCCTATAAATCTTACTTGTGAACGCCATTAATAAGTAAATATTAAATGTTATATCACTCAGATTCAAAGAATTCACACGCTGTTACCCTTCCTCCATCATGGATCCTTCCGAGTTAAGAAAGAAAATGAAAATCAAACGTTTCCGAATCCTCATCATAGGAAGAGCGAATGCAGGAAAAACCACCATCCTCCAGAGGGTTTGCAAGACACAGGAGAACCCAGAAATATATAACAGCGCTGGGGAAAAGGTGCAGGTCATGATACCAGTAGTGACTAGGATGATAATGGTTAACTGATGCACATTGGAAATCAGATCGATCTTGCTGTGTTGATGGCATCCAGAGAGGTCAGGCATGTTCTTGAAGGTTGGTAACATCACTTAAGGAGTCCTCAGCGCGGAGTGCACGATATTGAGAGTGAGATGGTGTTTCGGAACAACCCAGGATTCGTCTTTCATGATTCACGCGGGTTTGAGGCAGGAGGAAAATCCGAATTTGACAAGGTGAAGGCTTTTATCGCAAGCCGTTCTAAGGAGAGAAGTTTGAGTGATCGAATTCATATCATATGGTACTTGGTCATTTTTTGGCGTGCACTACTTCACATCTCTGGCATAGGTACTGCATTCCGATGGATGAAGACAGCAGGTCTTTCACGGAAGCGGAAGTCAAGTTTTTCTCTCAGTGTGACACTGGAAGCAGTAAGTGTTTGATCTGTCATTGTTTATTATCGACTGATTTACAATTCTCAGTTCCAGTGATAGCGTTGTTCACTAAATTCGACGCTCTCTATGACGATGAATTTGCAGAGCTAATAAGTAGGGGAGTATCGAGAAAAGATGCTAAAGCACTGGCCCCCCAGTATGCCAAGGAAGCATTTGCCAATGGGCCACAGCTTGAGCTTTTGTACAACCGCAAAGGTAACCAACGTCCTCCAAGATGTCACATATGCCTGCCTAGTAAGTCAACTAATTCTCGAGCTGCTAATCAATTTGCTGCTTATCCTTACTTTGGTTCATTTAGATATGGACAAGGATGGTGCAGACTGCGGGCCACTTATCGAACGCACGGCTGAAACCTTGAATGATGACACACTCAAACAACTGTTTATCTCAACTCAGCAGACGACCTTGGAGTTATGCATGAGATATGCAGTCGAAAAGTGACTCCTCAAACCTTACTCATCTATGACAAGAGATGACTCACCGTGTATCAAGATCACTTGCACTGCATCTTGACTCCATCCAGGCAATCTCATCGCGGATATCTGGGAAATCCAATAGTCAGATCGTACACGATTTGGGTGAATGGTTTCCACGAACTACAGTGAGCTCGTTGGAATTTTTGAAACCTGCTCTCATTTATATTTGACGGTTACTGTTAGATAGTACGTCTGATCATCTCTGCCAGCAAACTGACCTAAGGCATTGTTGACATATTGATAGACAGTGAGCGTTGATGCTCTATTGAGCTCGAGCCTTGCTCACCGAACGCATCCCTGATCCCTTGACAGGCTGTGAGTGTGTTGATGATCTGTCGAGCTCGAGCCTCGCTGACCGAACCCATCCCTGATCCCTCGACAGGATGTGAGTGTGTTGATGCTCTGTCAAGCTCAAGCCTCGCTGACCGAACCCGTCCCTGATCCCTTGACAGGGAGTGAGTGTGTTGATGTTTTGTTGAGCTTGAGCCTTGCTGATCGAACCCGTCCCTGATTCCTTGACAGGGAGTGAGTGTGTTGATGTTCTGTCGAGCTCGAGCCTCACTGACCGAACCCGTCCCTGATCCCTTGACAGTATGTGAGTGTGTTGATGCTCTGTCGAGCTCGAGCCTCGCTGATCGAAGCCGTCCCTGATCCCTTGACAGGAAGTGAGCGTGTTGATGCTCCGTCGAGCTCGAGCCTCGCTGATTGAACCTGTCCCTGATCCCTTGACAGGGAGTGAGTGTGTTGATGCTCTGTCGAACTCGAGCCTCGCTGACCGAACCCGTCCCTGATCCCTTGACAGAGAGTGAGTGTGTCGATGCTCTGTCGAACTCGAGCCTTGTTGACCGAACGCGTCCCTGATCCCCTGACAGTATGTGAGTGTGTTGATGATCTGTCGAGCTCGAGCCACGCTGACTGAACCCGTCCCTGACCCCTTGACAGAGAGTGAGTGTGTTGATGCTCTGTTGAGCTCGAGCCTCGTTGACCGAACCCGTCCCTGATCCTTTGACAGAGAGTGAGTGTGCTCTGTCGAGCTCGAGCCTCGCTGACCGAACCCGTCCCTGATCCCTTGACAGGGAGTGAGTGTGTTGAAGCTCTGTCAGACTTGAGCCTCGCTGACAGAACCCGTCCCTGATCCCTTGACAGAGAGTGAGTGTGTTGATGCTCTGTCGAGCTTGAGCCTTGCTGACCGAACCCCTCCCTGATCCCTTGACAGTGTGTGAGTGTGTTAATGCTATGTCGAGCTCGAACTTCGCTGACCGTACGCGTCCTTGATCCCTTGACAGTACGTGAGTGTGTTGATGATCTGTCGAGCTCGATCCTCGCTGACTGAACCCGTCGCTGATCCGTTGACAGAGAGTGAGTGTATCGATGCTCTGTCGAGCTCGAGCCACACTGACCGAACCCGTCCTTGATCCCTTGACAGGAAGTGGGTGTGTTGACGCTCTGTCGAGCTCGAGCCTTGCTGACTGAACCCGTCCCTGACCCCTTGACAGGAAGTGAGTGTGTTGATGCTCTGTCGAGCTCGAGCTTCGCTGACCGTACGCGTCTCTGATCCCTTGACAGTATGTGAGTGTGTTGATGCTATGTCGAGCTCGAGCCTCGCTGACCGAACCCGTCCCTGATCCCTTGACAGGGAGTGAGTGTGATGATGCTCTGTCAAGCTTGAGCCTCGCTGACCGAACCCGTCCCTGATCCCTTGACAGAGAGTGAGTGTGTTGATGCTCTGTTGAGCTCGAGCTTCGCTGACCGAACCCATCCGTGATCCCTTGACAGTATGTGAGTGTGTTGATGCTCTGTCAAACTTGAGCCTCGCTGACCGAACCCGTCCCTGATCCCTTGACAGTTTGTGAGTGTGTTGATGCTCTGTCAAGCTCAGACCTCGCTGACCGAACACGTCCCTGACCCCTTGATAGTATGTGAGTGTGTTGATGCTCTGTCGAGCTCGAACTTCGCTGACCACACGCGTCCTTGATCCCTTGACAGTATGTGAGTGTGTTGATGCTCTGTCGAGCTCAAGCCTCGCTGACCGAACGCGTCCCTGATCCCTTGACAGGATGTGAGTGTGTTGATTCTCTGTCGAGCTCAAGCACTGATATGTTGATGATGATAGTATGCAAGTAGACTTATCTTCAAGCATTTGTATCTTTTGATTATCATTTATCAGGCTTACCGCTCCGAAGATGAGGAGATGTGGTCCACGTTACGACTTTTGGCATGTCCCATTGCTCACAGCTCGTCCACATAATTCTCATCCCACAGGTTTGCTAGTCCTCTGAGTCGTCAACATTGGAGAAAACCATGCAGCTTGGTTCTGGTGAGATCTCAAGCCATATCACAATGAGTCTACTAATTGTTAATCGTAAGCTGTTGTTATTATCTTTGAAAACACTTTCCATCTTCTGGAACAGCGGCGCTATCTTGAACGGCGGTGCTATATTGAGCAGGAGCCCGTTCGCCCTCTTCGTGTTGCTCTACAGCAGTTCATGGCGTCTCCCAATGCAGCTGCTGTCAGGGAAGCTCTGAGCTCTGCCATCCGCACATATGAAGCAGGCTTCTCTCGGTGGATACCAGGGTCGGTCAAACGCTCTCAGAAGAAGGCAGATTTGATCAAGGCAATTACTGAAGTTGTTTTAAAGCACCGCCTGCGTATGTGATATCTGGTGCAGTTGTCGCAACCCCGCTTATGTATTCGTATTCAGCAATACCTGAAATCCAAGTAATATGAAGATATAGCGAATTGCGGTTTCTTGATTGGTTGATGGCATGTCCATGGAGGTGGCAAAGGAGGTGGAACTGTATGAAACGTTGTATGGTTAAGCAATTGGCGATTTTGGTAGACGCGCGTGTGATGCACAATGTCCAGTGTTGTTAGCAAAATGGGATATTTCTGCTAGTGGCAATTGCCGGCAGTAGGTCGAAGGGCCGGTGGTTGGCAGAACTAATCGACTTAATTTATTATTAGCCAAGCTGTGGGCCACCCACTCACTGGCGAGCAGCGTGACAGGACAGAAACTTGCTATAATATTAATATTTGATTTAAACATTAACAGATAGCTACTCACGTGCGCTTGGGTAATTAGTACGACGAACAAAATTGACCAGACCTATATCTCCTTTACAGGGTCTTCGCAAAACCACACAACTTAAATCAATTTTTATATGTATTTGTGCTTATTGCCCGTTGGGGCGTAGCCCTATAGTAGACAAAACCTACAGTAAGTATCTGAATGTACGTGTTTGAGTAACATATGTCCTAGTGTCTGTCCTAATGGTTCACTTAAATCAATATCAAGACGAAAGTGAGACTGGATAGAACCGAATTCTCCTGCTGCTCTCAGCAGAGCATTGGACAAACATTAGCTCCACCGAGCATCTCCCGTGCTATACATCATTGCCACTCAATATGTGCACGTTCTCCTGGAAAGCGATTGAGGTCATGGCAGTTGCTGTATCAGAACCGGCCAAGAGCTTAGCGTGGAATTTTCGAACGCCAAGGATCAGGCGTGGTCCTAGCACAAACATCTGCACGACCGCCAAAATCTCAAGGAAGCCATAATAAATTTGAATGTCTGGGGAAATTTGGTTCTATAGAAATGATTTATCGTGGTCACATGCAGGGGTCAGTAAAAGGTTAACATACCGTTGAGAGTGCTGAAGACCGCAACAAAATGAGATGGAAGCAACAAATAGCAGCAAAGCTGGCGTGGCAGATTCTTTAGCAGAAACGGGGACCATGTTTACAGTGTGAGCTCACCTCGCAAAGTAAAGCATATGAGTTTCGATCAACACCGTGAAACAGTTGCGTATTATCCCTCCTATCGAATTTTGTCGGAGTTCACGGAAATGTTTGACAGCAATCCAAACTGCGAGATATAGTGTGAGGACCTCCCACACAATGGTGAGTATCCAAGCAATGGAATCCAGAAGTACTATATCTTCCGCGTAGCCAACCGAGCATTGATACGTGCCGGAGAGTATGAGTTCCTCTGGTATTCATCAATGAATCCCATGTACGTTTTTGTCATCCACAGTTAAGCATACCTCCTGAAGCATTCGTCGTTATCATTATGGCTCCCAGGGTCACTACATTGAAAATGTCGAAAGGAAGGAAGGTGACAATGAGAAATATCAGGATCTTTCTGGATCGTTGATACATGGCATACAATCGAGTGATCATGATGACTTGCAGCATGTTTCAGTCAAGTCAATATCACTGAGGTCTTACAAGTGCCAAGCTCACCCAACAGCATTGTATATGCCAACATACCCATCCAATTCCATACGACGTACACAATCCAGCCTGACGAATGCCGTTAGTGATCAGGCTCAGGTAGCACACACTCCAAGCAGACTCACATCTGTGGCGGTATGATGTGGCAGTCATTGGTGAACCAAGAAGGACCACACCTACCCCTACAGGGCACCATGGTTAATTGGAGAGAAATAGCAGGCGTCTGGGCAGAATACTCACTGTATCTGTCAGCGAGATGGTCGGAACACTCACTGTTGCCGTTTGGTCAGAAGAAGTAAAGACAGCGAATGACCAAGAAGACATACTCAGTATGTACAGGCTGGTTATGAGAGACTGACGATTAGCACAATACCAATTATTTAGCCCTTCCAAACATACCCAGCATATAAGATTCCAATGTAGCGCACCTAGGATACCTTCAAGTCAGTACAACATGACAACCGTGACAGGCACGCTGCATACACTGAGATACAGAACTGTCATCAGGGACCAACGTTGCCTCTGGAATTAAGTGTATTTTCATGTGCTCTTCTGCCATGGGACCATGGGAGTCGAACTCTACTCACCCAGACCAATTCGACCTAGAAAACCATTCTGAGCAAGCTGGCTGCTCTACTACAGCATTGACATACCTCTTGTCCGAATGTAAGTGCTGAAGATACTTGTAGGACATTGGCAGTTCTTTAATCTTATCATGCTCACCCCAGTCATACGCAGATACAACAAAGGCAGCGACTGCGAAACCGCAGCCAAGGTTAGATTTAGATATCAGCATCAACATCCGGCTGCTCTCCACGAACCTACAAAATAGCTGGAAAAACGATATGCATTGATGTTCGGCCACCAAGTGGGATCATCTGAGACCATGGTCATATTGGTAGAGAATGGGGGTGTGGGTGAGAGGTAAACTTGATAGACGTATGGCGATTTCATATATACCACTGTCCAGTGCTTGAATCACCAACATGAGATCAAGAAATGATGTCCGTTGCTGCCTTGATTGATCTAAGGTAAAATCGAGATTCAACGATACCAAGGCCAAACCAAAAATACACAGGGGAGATCCACGCAAAGCAAACAGATGACCTGTGTGCGAGCACATATCTCAATCTCTACTATCGCTGTTCCTAGGCCTCATCCTTGGGCGATCTGTCGCTTCTTGCGCAACTTCTCTCTCTCTGCCTCAGTTATTGAGCCTTCGTATCATAAGGATGCCAATAATGATGAGTGCAGAATCTTCATGAATCAATCTGGATCGTGGAGTTGGGGCGGTGCTGAAAGCGCATCAGTGCACGACCAGAGAAAGCCTAGTTGAGATTCCCTGATCGATATACAGTGAAAATACAGTGTCACCCCTAGACCCAAACAGTCCTGAAAATAGGAATTAAGCGGGCGGCGGGCGTGCTGATGCGACCGCATGACGCCTGATTTGTTACTCCCCAAACTGTACAGGCTGATTTCATCAAATTTGATTGACGAACCTTAGTAGCGTCCATATCCTAGGGCTGTTGATTGTATAAGAAGGACCGAAGGCGGTATTATTATGTTGGCACCTCATCAGAAAAGAACGAGTTGTCAGAGTAGCTCACCTGTGCCATACAGCTAGGGTGTGACACAGGTGGACGCCAGTACCCGGATATCCACCCGCAGACGGAACGTAGCTTGCTAAACTTGGGTATCCGCAGCCTCAGGCCTCAGGCCCGGGTATCCGCGGGTGTAGGACACATGAGGAGAAAATACGACAATTAAGACTACTGCCAACAGATAAAAGAGCGCGTGTTAGTTATACAGATCCATGACTAGTTACAATGAATTCCTCCCCCAATACCGTGGGAGTCGGAAATGAGGTTGGTTACATAAACGGATTTTGGATTCCAGGGTTAAGCAGGTACCAAGAGGAGCACGAACTGGTTGACCTATTCATTTATAACTCGGGCTATATGGTGTGGTCGGACGTCCATCTTAACCTGTGTTAGCCAAGCGGCCAACAGAATCTAAATCTGTCTCTCCTGGAGTCGGTTCGAAACCTGCTGACAACATTTTTGCGGTGTAAAGCTCCTCTTAATTTAATAGGCCCAGTCATATTACCCTTCTTATGTGATAGTCTATCCATGAGAAGGAATTCACCTTCACGCCCCACGAGGGTCGAGATGTGTACGTGCCAATCCATTCTCAACTGCAGACTGACCAAAGCTGCCGAGATTCACCACTGAATGACAAATGACTGGGACAGAGTGAGTCTGACAGTCAGGAAATGATATACCCTTCCAGCCGCGCTGAAACCTTGGACAGCCCTTCGCTCGTTGGCTCTTCCAACGACGTTGACCTGGCTGATTGATGCTTCCCAAATCAAGATATCTTTCGTTTCCACCCATCTGCCATATATAACTTCTTCACAACGAGTATTTAATTGTACCCACGTAAGTTCACGTGTCACCATGCGTCGTTTGAAACCCGATGCTTGATATCTTGATACAACGTACATACAACAGGGAGCGAATGATATCGAAAAGGGAAACTGGTACGCTGTAGTCGCAGACTAACAGTATACAATTGAAGAAATTTGGGAATCACAACGTTATGCCTCACCCACTCGGCCTTTGTCTCTTATTGCGGCCTCCATTTTCTCTCTCAGTGCTAATGCGCGGATATAGAACATTGCGGCAATTAACGACCACAATGCCGCATTTGTACCCTATTGTGTTGCATGAGAAAGCTGGTAATACAAGATGTACGGAAACTCACTTGGTAGAACAAAACCGTTCCCGCTGCTTGAAATATCAATAACACCACTCTAAGAGCGATGCTCCTATGTATGGCAGTTCCCTTGAGCACAGGAATGGGATATTCCAGCGCAACCATGGTAAACCCGAGGACCATTGTGAGTATCTGCACAATAGGGAATTTGACAATAACGGTAATGAATATAGCAAACTTGGGTGACGGTCTATGCAAGAGAAAATGAATATAAAATTAGTACACAAAGTCTTCCGGCACTTACTGCAGACCACCTGGAGAACGCAAGACGCCACCAATGAAGTCCCAAAAGAATTTCCGGAAGAAGAAGCCCCAGAAACTAGCCCATACTGCATCTGGTAACGTCAGGAAAAATGGTTTCCGACATATAGAGGGATGCGACGTACAAACACTCGCCGTGAGGGAGATGTAGCGACTTAATTCGTGCCAGATGAGCTTTCCCATTGGTTGAAGAGGGTGGTTGACAAAGGGGTGGATAGCCGAAGAAGTGAGTGATTCGAGCGCTGCTCGGAGTCGGCTCAAAAGACGATTGTTGTTGTGTCGAAAGAAAGGGAACGTAAATGTGCGTTAGTGCACAAGGAGGAGACCAGCTCAACCAAATGTAATGAAAGAAAGTTAATGGAAAGATAACTTGAAATCGGAAGCTAATGATACAAAGATGAGGACTTTATATGAAACAAATACACTCGGGAGGAAGCATGTGACGCCGGGACTTGGCACTGCTACGAACCCACTGCACATGGGTCTCTAAGGCATTGCTAAGGCAATTTCCGGCTATTGACTATTTTTACAAGGGGCATGCATTGTTTGGGTATTACATAAAGAAAAAAATGGAAACTCAACATCTCTTCAGACGAAGCTCCGCAAAGTAATTCATTGTATTAATATTATAATATTTAATTAAGAGCAGTAAAAGCGACAACGACCAACGAGCTCAAGTACTACTTAATGGTGTCATTGCACATAAGAAAATTCCGGTATATCAATCACTCTGTGAATCCTCTGTGTCCTAGGATATGACTATCTCACCACCTGTGACAACCGGTACACGGCGGCCTGATACACTGCACCACATCGCCAAATCTCGTTCCTCCAGTCGCGCGCATGCACACCGCCGAATGACAGGTTGTCATGAAGAGGCAGTATCCAAGGATCAAACTATCTTTAGGCTTGGTAGGAACTTACCTGAAGACCGTTATCAAGCCAGAGCGCCCTAGTTATCATGAGACAAACATGGAAAACACAGAGTGACAATATAGACAAAATCCTATTGGTGCACGGCGCCCGCCACCATCGCTTATCCGAGTCTATTCAGGCTTTAGCTGTGCTTCTTGAATTAATCCGTGAGAGTCAGACCAAAATACCAAGTCCCCGAAGATATATCATAAGAAGAAGATTTGTCGACGACAATTGCTTGAATACTGGTGATTACTGTACTAGTATGGGCTGTTAACTTGATGCGAGTAGAACCTACTACGTAAACAAAGACAAAGCGGAGGATTCTCACGATCTTGTAGAGCGCCCTTAGCATCTATCGTCCATGGCGTCCAAGAAAAAACCTGCGAAAGTGCCGCCTGTTCTTTCTACCTCAAGAGACCTCGTGCCAGTAGGGCCACGACATGTTCAAGTCTCAAAACATGGAGGCAAACGAGATGAAAATGGTCTCAAACCTACCACTTCTCGAGCCCTGGTCTTGCGAAATGGTAAATTTGGAGCAAGAGGCACTGGGGAGGTTATGCTTTCAAGTAAAATGAGCGGTAGGGAAAAACTTGACTTACTTGCAGGCAAGTTGTCCATCTTGTCGATTGGCATGCAATCGGCTCATTTGAGGTACGATGATGGCAGAGGACCTTGTCAATGAGCATGCACGAACTGCTGTAATGTCACCTCTGAAACTGGCGAAATGTATCAAGATCGCAGATTCTCAGTTTAATGGTATGCGACCGCATGCCTAAGCTATACATTCGTCTCATGTGGTCTAGCATATTTGGATGATATCACTAATTTGCAAGACCCGGAATCTTTCCACCGTAAGATAACCGAGGAGCTCAATGCTCGCACACCATATGGAACGACGAAGAATGGCAGGGAGGTACGATCAGACCCCTCCTATGTGGCGTCCATCATCGCAATCAGGTACGTCGTCTGATGCTCCATTTTTATCGGCTCGATCATTATATGTC
>Ga0310811_10002355_pt1 | contig 23627 bp, 20 predicted proteins | sample YCmetagenome_FD_207642 | JGI IMG/M metagenome (GOLD analysis project Ga0310811, IMG submission 207642) | Soil microbial communities from experimental microcosm in Duke University, North Carolina, United States - YC | ecosystem: Engineered > Artificial ecosystem > Soil microcosm > Unclassified ... | reverse complement strand
CTCTTGCGGCCTGAATTAATCACGCGTACAGCACAGGTACGATTATCCAATCCCCAGGCGGTATTCAAAGGCGTCCAGGTACCCGGCGCATAGCGCTTATAGGAATTGATCGTAGGAGCATAGATCGCCATGAAATCTGGTAACTTCGCCAGAACGCCTGCCAGGAAATGACGCATCACATCCGACATATGACCTTCGGCCTGCTCATCCCAGAACATATTGCGCTCAAGATTCCGATCCCACAAACTCAGATGGGAATGTCCGCTACTCCCATCCTCTTGCTCATTCCACTTCGCCATAAAGGACACCAGATAATCGGAACGTAAACAGATCTCTTTCACGCCAGACTTAAATAACATCGTCCGATCGGCGGCACTTAACGCATCGCTGTAGTGCATGTTGATCTCATACATACCGGGGCCATGCTCACGGTTATAGCCCTCAATCTCAATCCCATACTCAGACATCATACGCACAACAGCACCGATTAAATGATCATCCACGCTGGCATGACTGATAACGTAACAATTGGTACCAGGATTCAGCGGTGTTAAAACAGGACCATAATCTTTCTCACGCAACGTATTTTGATTCTCGCGGAAAAAGCGCATCTCCAATTCAGATGCCGCCATCGGCTCAAAGCCAAGTGTGCGAGCACGCTGAATAAGCTGTTGTAACACATAACGCGGAGCAACGGTAATCGACTCATGCTGTTCCGTCCGCACATCACAGACACACGAAGCGACATGTTCCTCCCAGGGGACCGGCATAAACGTCGTCAGGTCCGGTTCCATAATGAAATCCCCAAACCCACGATCAGCATTGCTTACCTTTGAGCCAGGTAAGATATTTTCCGCAATATCCCACCCAAAAATAACATCGGATTGCGCAAACCCATCTTCCAGCGACGAAAGAAAATACTTCGCCACCACACGCTTGCCTCGAAACACCCCATCAATATCAGGCAACCCGATTTTGATATACTCAATCTTCCCATCCTTGATGAGACGCTTTACATCGGCGAGATCCATAGGAACGGTTTGTCCTTTCTCAGCGGTATAGGATCAACACATGCGCATATGCTCCCGCCTCTCCTCTATCTATAGAGACATCAAGAGGGACGACAGCCAGCCATTGTCACAAGCTGAACATTCCAATTCATGGGAAACAGACAATTTATCGTCCGCAGAGTAGCATGCGTTCCAATTCTCGTCAAGTGGACTGTGCTGCCAACACCACTCAATAAAAAACCTTATGACTTTAATTTCGAGCCGACATATGGCATCAGTTCAGCACGCAGATAGGGTCGAGCACGTTGAAAGTAGGTCTTCGCCGTATTTTCTGGCATATTCAAGATGCGACCAATCTCAACAAAACTCAATTCCCGTGTATAACGCAAAAGGACAACAGGACGCAGACGAGGAGGAAGTTTGTTGATCGCCCGACGAAGAATAAGTTCTAATTCACGGTTTTCCGCCACGGCATCAGGTAAAGGCTGGTCATCTGGAATACCATCAAACATGGATATTTCATCTTCTTCTTTCCTTGACTCAACCTCGGAAAAGAGTAACATACGCTGCCGACGCAATTCATCCATACAGCGATTCCAGGCCACCTGAAAAAGCCAGGATTTCAGCGGTACTGTCGTGCGGGTAGAGCGCAAATTGTCTTTCAAGTTAGAAAGAGACATATATAATTTCATAAAGACAAATTGCAACGTATCGTGCGCCAGTTCTTCATTCTTCACGCAACGGCGAATAAAATTAAATAATGGGAGATGATAGCGCCAGACCAGAGCGTCAAAAGCCTGATCATTCCCCAGCAGCGCTAATGAGATTAATGTATTATCACTTTGTTCTATATATGTATCACAATCTAATTCTTGTATAGCCATTGATATTTCCTTTAATGCATGTAATCTACTGTATCCCTTTCCCACACTAGCAACAAACTACTTTCTGCCACCTTAATTGTTTATCTCCATCAGCCATACAACTCGATGCACAACGAACCCGCTTCATAAGCCGATTACGCCTTCGCATCTACCTCGATAACGCCCTTAGTAATATCGTCCCGGGTAGACAAAACACAACAATCGCCAACAGCAGTACTATGGGCAAGTACCGCAAAGGGCAAAAAAATCGATGACCATGCATTCTGGCTGAGATATACTGATAATAGAAAGCGAATTTCAGTATCCATTGCTCTATTGAGAGAACTCTAGCATAGAGGAGTCAGAAAATATTCAGAAATTTGTAAAAAAACTTTGAAACTTAAAATTCAGCCTTATCTACACCTCATCATCAGAAATAACTTCAAACGTCGATTATATCAGGTAACTCGATTCCTATACCCAACCAACCATCCCGATTTTCATGCGAAAGTTGACAAAAAAGCTATTACCTCAGTAAGATAGATGAGAAGATGTATCACAAAAGATGCACATACAACAATACGTACCGTTCAAGGTATCGTACACCTGGCCTTCGGATAGAACAGAGAGGATTTGGCGGATGAGCAGAACGCCACAAAGCGAAGACGAAAACAATAGTGACGGTTCTCAAACAACCCATAAACGTCGTATGTATGGCGCAAGTCGTTATCAACGCCCATTCTATATGGATGAGCACCCGGAAGTACCACAGATAAGACGAGCTTCACGCTATGATACGCAACATCCTCAATCTCGTCCTCAATCAACATCATCTCGTACATCCAGGCGCGTACCAGGACCAGAAGAGTTCGATCAGACAGTCCGTGAAATAGAACCGTTCGTTACAACTGAGACAGCATATGAAGAAGATGAACTGCCAAATACAACAGGTCGTATGCCTGCGACACGCCGTCGTCGTCCGGTAGTCGAAGAAGAACCAGAAGCAGAGACATATACCAGATCACGTCGTCGTCCGATAGTTGAAGAGGAAGCCGAAGCTGAAACGATTACCACATCACGCCGCCATGCGATGCCAATCCCTGAAGAACTCTTCAGAGACACACAGGCAGCACGGCGCATTCGGACGCCTATTCGCACACGACCATTCAGGAAACAACGCAAGGCCCAACAACGTACCTATGGACGCTGGCAACAGCTCAGCCATAACCGGGTGCTGGTTATCCTCTGTATTACTGCCGCAGTATTGCTTATCGCGATCCCTGTTTTGCATAGTGTCACGCAGAATAACGCGACCATCATGCCGAACATGACCACCTCCACGACTGATAATCAGGCGAATTCTGGAAATTCCCTTAGCAATGCCAATGAAATCGTCATCACCCCACCACAAACAGCACATCCCGCGCCACCGGTCAATGCGACAGCCGCATATTTGATCAACGCGAACACGGGAGCTACGTTGTATGCTCATAATCCGTTTATGCATCTGCCAATTATGAGCACAACCAAATTAATGACCGCCACCATTGCCGTCGAACATGGCAATATGAATCAGGAAATCACCATTAATAGCAAGATTGAGCATGACCTGCAAACACAACTCTCACCAGATAGCTCACTCATGGGTATCAAAGCTGGTGAAACCTATACTCTCCACGATCTGATGGAAGGTCTGCTCCTTGTCTCCGGGAATGACGCAGCCATTGTAATCGCAGACGCTATCTCTGGTAGCGTGCCACAGTTTGTGACACTCATGAATCAAAAAGCGCAACAACTCCATATGGATAATACTCATTTTGAGAATCCAGATGGCTTGCTGGCTGCCGGACATTATTCATGCGCACATGATCTCGCAATTATCGCGCAATATAGTTTCAACATCACACAGATTCATCAAATAGTAAATACGCGTACCTACACAATCCCCGCCACGAAACAACACACCCTGCACACCATGTACAATAGCGATCAATTTCTCTGGTGGTATCCAGGGGCCGACGCCGGGAAAACCGGTTGGGACGCAGCCTCAAACTTTGTGCAGATCAGCGAGGTCACACGTGGCAATCAAAAACTCATCGGTGTGCTTATTCATACCAACGACTGGTGGACTGATATGCGCGATCTAATGGATTACGGCTTTAATGACTATACCTGGATTACACCACGCACGCTGTATCTAAAAGAGTTAATCCCGTACGCAGCCGACTGGAGCTACTTTATTTCAGATAAACAAACCAATACCATTCCGATTGGCAATCAGGGGCGATACTACATTTTCACAGGTTATAGCATTTCAGGCGCAATCATGACCTTTTACGATAAAAATGGTGGCCTGAACAAAATCGGCTATCCACGTTCCCAACCACAATCTGAAGCGAACAATAGCGAAAGTCAGCGTTTTGATCATGGGACAATTCAATGTAATCTGAACACCAATCAATGTCATCTTGCCTGAAGGAGCAGTTTGCTCCTTCAGTTGCAACAAACGTTTATCCTATCCAATGTGCCTAATTCGCTTGCCCCTGTACAGTGGGTTTGCTATACTGCAAACGGCGTACCTGTAGGAGCTAGTATCCTCAGGGAATCTCCTGCATATCTGCCCAGAGCTACGTCAATTGACTATCTCTACACACTGCAATGTAAACAGGCGCGGCGGTATATAATGAGCAAGGAACGTCGCAACTCAAAGCAAGCCGCACTGTTCAAGCGTGTTGCACATTCGTCAAGTCAAGGGCATAAGTGCTCATTGTTCTCTATCTGCGCTCAGCAGGTACCTTTTTGTCGGTACGCTATGTAGCATTTTTATTCAGGGTACGGGTTTCTATGCAAACAGACAACACATTCAACGATAGCACAGCGCCAACAGGATTGGACAAAGCCCGTCTGGCTTTTGCCATCTCAGCCGGAAAACTTGCCGGAGTCTCAGGGCGCTTATTCCATATAGGTGGAGGCACGAGCCTCCCTGGAATGATTGCGCGCCGCATTGATCCCAATGTATTAAAATCTATTGTTGGCGCGAGTAAAGCAAAAAAAATTGTCATTACCGGCAGTAATGGGAAAACCACAACTGCGCGTATGACGGCCGCGATTGCAGATGCCAGTGGACGCCGTGTTTCTCAGAACCGTACCGGGTCCAACCTGTTGCAAGGCGTCACCTCTGTCGCTGTCAATTTCGCTGACCTGTTCGGGCGTCTCGACAGCGATGTGCTGCTTTTCGAGATCGACGAGGGCACCATCCCTTCGGCTGTACCAGAAATTCAGCCGGACGTCGTTGTGATTACAAATATTTTCCGCGACCAGCTTGATCGTTATGGCGAACTCTATTCAGTGGCCGCAGCCCTGAATAAGATGCTGGAAGAACTCCCTGAGACAGCCACCATTCTCCTGAATGGCAATGATCCACAGGTAGCGAATTTCGGCGTCAACGCGAAAGCCAAACGTGTGTTCTTCGGTCTGGAAACCAAAGATGTCGGGACACCAGTACCGGAACAATCAGCAGACATTATTCGTTGTATTCACTGCGGCAGTGACTTTGTTTACGAGGTTGCCTACCTGTCTCACCTCGGACTCTATCGCTGTCCAGAGTGCGGCTACACACTGCCAAAGCTCGACCTCGCAGTCACAGCGGCTCAGCTCGCGGAAAATGGTGAAGGACCCAGCCATATCACACTGCGTACACCACAGGGTGAGATGAAGCTCGATATCCCATTACCCGGTTTGCACAATGTCTATAATGCCGCCGCCGCAATTGGCGCGACGATGGCACTTGGCTTTGCCAAAGAGCAGATGCAGCCCGCCTTTAGCGAACTTCGTCCAGCCTTTGGTCGTATGGAAAAGATTCAGGCCGACGATAACAAAACAATCTATCTGTCATTCGTAAAAAATCCTACCTCGTTTAACCTGATTTTACGCCTGATCAAACAACATCCAGGGAAGAAACACCTGCTGCTCGCAATGAGTCATACGGTTGTCGACGGTGAAGATTTTGCCTGGCTCTGGGATGTGGATATTGAGGAGATTTCACCTGACATTCTCGACGCCATCTGTAGTGGAAATAAGCCAGAAGAACTGGCGATGCGTCTGAAATACGCAGAAATCCCCACGGATCGGATCGCAGTCATTCAAGACCGTGAGGCTGCATTGGAGGCTGCTATGCGCCGCGTTGAGCCAGGTGGCACCCTCTATGTCATGAGTGGCTATACCCCAACGCAGGAACTACGCCGTTTGATGCAAAAACGTGGCTGGGTTAAACATTTCTGGGAGGAATAATACTGTCGGGTTGTCCTTCTTGCCTATAAAAAGTTTATGTCTCGTGAATTGGCTTCTCTGGCCTGCTCACGAGACATTTTTTATTATCGCTAGACTGCTTATTATGGGCCTTTTTCTCGTTTTATTTTGATTAGGGTGAAACATTCCTTTGATTTTTCATTGTTGAGCTTTTTTTCTTGGTAAGAATACTGTGTTTTCAGAGTTCTTTTACCAGATTGTAGTTAATGCGCAGTCTGGTTGTTGTTTTTTCTTGTATACATAGTGTATGGTGTAGTCGGTCTGGTACTGTTGTTTTGTCTGCCAGAAAGGGGATGTGCTATGTATGATCCATCGCGCAAATATACCCTGGATGAGTATTGGGAAGTGGTTGAAACATCGCCTGAACAAAAATATGAGTATATTGATGGGGATGTTCGGTTGATGACTGGTGGATCTCTATCACATGCTCAAATTATTGCTAATATAACTTATGCATTGCAATCTGTTTTGCGTCATACTGAATGCAATGTGTATAGTGGTGATGGGGCAGTAAAGTTATGGGATAGCCGCATTTATTATCCTGATTTGTCAGTTTCTTGTGATCCTAGAGATTGGACACGAAAGAAAGCTTTAGAGTCCCCTACCGTCGTCGTCGAGGTGCATTCTCCATCGACGGAAAGAATTGATAGAAGTGAAAAACTTATTGCGCATCAACAATACCCGACTATTCAGGAGATTTTGTTTGTCGATTCTCGCAAGCACTATGTCGATCATCATCACCGTATCGGTGTCTCAAAGTGGGAACATTCTATATACACACAAGATGAGGAAATTATTGAACTTGCTAGCATTGATGTATCTTTGACAGTGGAAGATGTTTATCTTAAAGTGTATTTAGAATTGGAAGAGTAGGCAGAGAGAAAGCACCCGGATAGTTCTCTGTGTCCAGGTGCTTTCTTATAATGATAATCATTGGTTCAGATGTATGCTAAACATACCCTGGCTTTCTATCATTGATTGGAACAAGAGGAAAGGATAGAAAATCTATTTCGACTCGTTTCAAGGTAGCGCATATGGAGAAACTGTTTATTCCTACGCTTGTACCATCTGATGTTGACAAATTATTGAAGGCATGTGAATATGGTGATGATAGGCAGCCTTTATTGAAAAAGGCGCTATCTGCTCGCAACCGAGCATGAGTATTACGTTCAATTGATGCTGGTCCTGGAGAAAAAGAGTTAGCTGAATTGCGACATTGTAACATTGATCGCAATTTGTGTTTACTGAATTATTCACCGCAAAGGGAACACCTGGCAGCAAGTACCAGTATCACGTGAAGCTTTTAAAGCCCTCCATAAATATATTAAAAAAACATCGTTCTTTCCTGGCTAGTCGTGCAGGTACAACAGTAGTAAGAAAAGAGGATGCGGTGATAGCAACGAGACGTAGTCCTCTTGAAGTGCAGAGACAGATAGGACAGACGACACTTGCAATGACTAATCATCAGGCTGCACTAACCGTAGAACATCGCAAGAAAAGTTTTCGCTGCTGCGTGCAAAGGATGTGCCCGGAGAGAGTGACGATAGTGGTACTTATTGGGATAAATAACCAATAAGTGGTTAATGGGTGAAACAATTCTTCGTTATTTAAAGTAGTGTTTGGTCCTCTGTGAGTGCGCTCCAGAGGCCGATTTATAAGCCTCTGGTAAAACATTTTTGGGAGGAATAAGAAAAGCATGAGCGAGAGCACAAAAAATACTGGCATGATTCTAAAAATTGGTCACCTTTACCCGACGCTGATGAGTGTCGCAGCAGACCGTGGCAACCTTTTCTCGATTGAAAAACGCTGTAAATGGCGTGGTATCGCGACTGAAGTTGAGCCAATCTATGTTAAACAGACGCCTGATTTTACGAAATTCGACCTTATTCTGTTCCATGGCGGCGCTGACCGCGAGATGGAAATCGCGTCGAAAGATATCCAGAACAAAGCGTCATCATTGCGTGAAGCCGCAGATGCTGGTGTCACATTCCTGAGCGTCTGCGCTGGCTATCAACTGCTGGGACATTTCTACAAGCCCTACCAGGGACCAGAATTAAAGGGAGCCAGTGTACTTGACTTGCATACAGAAGGTGGCGGTACACGCTTCATGACCCATATGGCACTGGAATGCGAATTTCCAGAGACAGGAAAGAAAATCCTGGTCGGCTACGAAAATCACAGTGGTCGTACCTATCTGGGTTCAAAAGCAAAACCCCTGGGCAAAGTGCTTGCCGGTTGGGGGAATAATGGTAAAGACAGCGTTGAAGGAGCAGTCTACAACAACGTCTTTGGCACCTACACCCACGGTCCAGTACTTCCTAAAAACCCGTGGTTAACAGATCTGTTAATCCAGCGAGCACTTGGGCGTCGCTATGGTCAGGTAAAGCTGTTACCGCTCGAAGACAGTACTGAAATGGCAGCTCATGATGCTGCACTGAAACTTGCAATGGAATTCAAAGGCACTGTATCAGCTATCGAGGCTACACCCTGGTCAAAATAAATGTATGATCAGTGATCCTTATACATTTCCTTTGCAGCTAACAAGGATAATTAAATAATGCCAGCAAAACACGCCTTGAAAATTTGTTTATTGTTATGTCTGCTGGTCGGTTCTTTGTTGGCCTGTAATGTAGCTGTTCCAAACATCTCAATCAGTGGCACCCAGGTAATTACCCCACCGGGTGTCACTGGCACTCAACTTCCGCTCGGTCAATGGAAACAGGCCAAACCAGGAGTTGAGGTCCAATATGCAAATTGGAAAGCTCCTTCGGGACACCAAGATACCGTAATTATTACCCGCTTTAATCTCCATCAAGTCCATCTCTATGTTGGCTATCAACCCAATAATCCGCTTACCTTGAGTGACTGGATGAAACAGACAGGAGCCACTGCCATCATCAATGGTGGCTATTTCGATACGAATAATCAAGCAACTGGACTTATCGTAAGCAATGGGCAAGCCTCTGGAACATCATATACGGATCAGGGGGGCATGCTCTCAGTCAACACGCAGGGAGCCGTAGCCATAACATCGTTAATCCAACATCCATTTGATGGTGATACTAACCAGCTTGAACAGGCCACTCAATGTGCGCCAATGCTAATGGTCAATGGTAAAGAAACCCAATTCGACGATAATGCCGCACAGAGACGACGTACCGTGGTCGCGATGGATAAAGATGGCAATCTCCTGTTTATTGTCAGTCCATCCGATGCGTTCACGGTCACGGATATGGCAGATTTACTCGCCAGTCATACTGAGCTTAACATTCAGACAGCACTGAATCTTGATGGTGGCTCATCCACTGGCATCTACCTCAACGGTGGAAACACAAAAGTCGCGTTAGATCCTATATCATCACTCCCAATCGTGGTTTATGTAAAATAAAACTCCACCCTATTTCTCATGAAGCGGAGAACACATACCTGCATGTTCTCCGCTTTTTCTTTTTATAGCCATATAACCAGCATCAAAATCAAACATCCAGATGTTCCACCGAAAGGCGTCGTTCAAAATACCGCGCCAGCACCGAAAGTGGATAACAGATGACCAGATAACATAATGCTCCCAGCACAAACACAAAAAGTTTGCTGTTAGGATTTGTCTGTGGCAACGCGAAGCCAATCGTTACATACTCCAATTCGATCACAGCCATCACTGAAAGAAAGGCACTATCTTGAATTAACGTAATAAAATTATTCGTAAATGGTGGAATAATGATGCGTATTGCCTGAGGCAACACCACATGTCTCATGGTCTGCCGCGCATCCAGTCCCAGACTGAGTGATGCTTCTGTTTGACCTTTATCTACAGCCAGAATACCCGCACGGAAAACTTCCGTCATATAGGCACCATAGTTAAAACTCAGGCCGATGATACCGTAAAAGAAACCGTTAAACGCATCTGGAACCAGACTATTATTCTGCAACACTGTCATGAATTCGAAAGCAATGCTATGTGGATTAAAGCCTGCCACCGCCAGCACCTGACCGATACCATAATACCAGAGCAAGAGCTGTACCAGCAATGGTGTACCACGAACCACCTCAACATAAATAGTAGAGAGCCAGCGAATGAGGCGAAAGCGCGAAAGCCGCCCCAGCGCTCCCATCAGACCAAATAACAACGCAAAGAGCGTACTGATCAGAGAAACAACCAGCGAAACCAACGCGCCTTGCAATAACGCAGGCAGGTACACAAGCCCTTCCTGCCGATACTGATACAGATAATAGGCAAACGCTCCCAGCGCCACGACAACTAATACATAATAAAAATAATCACTTCCAGCACGGCGAGGCCATAATCCCTGTCCCAAACGTACAGATGTCTCGCGAGTCGAAGGTCCAGCAAGCATATTCAGACTTCTTTCCAGAGCATATATACTATCTATTCGTTGATACGGGCTACAGCGCCGCCCGTACGCGCCGTTCAAAGTAACGCGCAACATACGCAATCGGCAGACTGAGGATCAAATAGAGTACAATTGCAATCAGATAGAATGGGAGAGGATCGCTGGCATTTCTTCGTACCCAGAACATCAATACAGCCGTTAATTCCGTACCAGCAATGATGCTGACCACCGCAGAATCCTTCAGCATATAGATGAAATCATTCACAAATGGCGGAATCAATACGGGTATGGCCTGCGGCAAAAGGACGCGAAAAAAGCTTTGCAGCGGTGAAAAACCAAGCGACAAAGCCGCCTCCGTCTGTCCCTTATCAATTGACGAAAAGCCTGCACGATAGACTTCCGCCTCATAGGCCGTATAGTTCAGCGCCAGAGTCAGGATGCCTGCTGACCAGCTCGTAATCAGTTGGGCCAGAAAACTATTATGTGTATTTACCAGCAGTGCGCCCAGACCATAATAGACAATAAAGATCTGCGCCACAATTGGTGTACCACGCACAACCTCAATAAAAATGCGCGCAGGGCCGCGCAACCAGAGAATACGCGAACCTGCCATCAACGCAAATAACAGCCCGAATAGAAGGGCCAGGGGAAAGGACACAACACAGAGAATGATTGTGTTCTTTAACCCCACCAAAAAGTCTGGAAGAACGGACCAGACAAGATTCATCAGCGTTTTACTCCTGCTACTTCACGCCAATCTGCGATTGCACGCTATTCCAGAGGCCCCATTTTTTATAGATATTTTGCAACGTACCATTATTTTTTAAGATGGTAATCGCCTGATTAATTTCATTCTGCAACGTCTTCGCACTTGAACTGCTCTTATTAAAAGCAACTACATAATCGCTATATTCGAATGGCTTGCCAATAATCTTCAGACTCTTATTCACGGTTGCCCCGGCCCCATAACCCAGTACATAGTAGGTGACCGTTGAATAATCGATCAGTACCGCATCAATACGTCCCAGTGCCAGATCATTAAATGGCAGATCTGGATCATAGGTTCTCAATTTAATCTTGGGATCAGAGGCCAGAATATCCTCAGCCTGATAACCGGCCCCGGTCCCAACAGTCAATCCTTGTAGATTTAGCAGCGATAGATCATCGTTCGCGGTATATTTTGAGAAGCGGGGATCATTGGCGCGTACCACAATCTGCTGCCCGTTGCGATAATATGGCTGTGAAAACAACTCTACCTTCTGACGATCAGGAGTAATCTCCCAACCATTCATAATCATATCAAAGCTATTCGTCTGCAACGCCTGCTCTAACTGAGCATAATCTGTCTCAATCTGCTTCTGCGTGATCCCCATCAGAGCCGCCAGCGCATTGGCAATCTCTAATTCAAAACCGATCAACTTGCCTGTTGACGGATCTTTATACACATATGGCGCACCATCATCTGACGTTGCTCCCCACTGTAACACCCCCGGAAGCATCAAGCCCTTACTCTGGACTGTCACCGTTCCCTGAGTCTTTCCCGTAGAAGGAGTCGAAATATTTCCACCACACGCTGCCAGCAACGCATCAAGAGCACCACCAGCAAAAACAAGAGCACCAGCCTGCCCCGCCCGTTTGATAAATGTACGACGATTCAACTCATAAACCATTTTTGTATCATGCCTTTCTTACAGCCCAGAATAAAAAAAATCACAGTGGATGGAAATACTACGGCAACACAGAGAGAACACGCTCCAAAAACATCTGTGTGCGCTTTTCTTTCGGATTGCGGAAGAGATCATCAGGATCTCCCTGTTCAACAATTGCCCCATCGGACATAAATACAACGCGATCAGAGACATCACGCGCAAACTGCATTTCATGAGTAACGACAATCATGGTACTGCCCTCGTACGCAAGATCTCGCATGACCTTCAGAACTTCACCAACCAGCTCTGGATCAAGTGCAGAGGTTGGTTCATCGAAGAGGAGAGCACGTGGTTGCATCGCCAATGCTCTTGCGATGGCAACTCTCTGCTTCTGCCCACCGGAGAGGTGAGCAGGATAGGCATCTTTACGCTCCCGTAAACCAACTTTCGCAAGCAAACCTTCCCCTAACGCGACTGCTTGCTCTTTGGGCATTTTACGCACCAGTAATGGTGCCTGGATGACATTTTGAAGCACAGTCATATGTGGAAAAAGATTAAAGTTCTGGAAAACCATGCCAAGCTCACGACGTATGGGGCTGAGCTTTTTCGCTGGCAAATGCGGATTGAGCTTTTCTCCGTAGATATAGATGTCTCCATTGGATGCCGCCTCTAACGCGTTCAAGCAACGGATAAGGGTGCTTTTCCCTGCACCACTGGGGCCAATCAGAGCTACGACTTCGCGACGCCGTACCTCAAAATCAATATCCTTTAAAACATGCTTCTCGCCAAAATATTTATTTAGCTTGTGTGTACGAATGAGAATTTCACTCTCAACAGGACTCACATCCTGTTCTGACCTGCTATCTATGCCGGGGATGGTTTCGCGTTCGGCGCGTTGCTCCCCCTTATCTGTGTATCCGTTGTACAATTCAGCACAAACCCTCACTTATTTTCTTTCAGAGCTACATGTTGCTCATCTTCATGATGAACTGGCATTGCCAACAACACCTCATACAACTCCGTAGACTCTTTATAGATAGAAAAAACCTCTATAATCAATTTACCCATGTGTAATACGAATAAGGTACCACTATCATCACATCGCAATGCAACGAATCAAATTATACACGATCAACACAGCCTGATGAAAATATTTTTATTCCTTTTATGGGGCAATTTCAGCCAGATTGGGACAAGCACAAACAGGCACAAAAAATCAGTGATGGAGATAGGACATATATGGTGTATATACTCTCTCTATCACTGAAATCTTTACTAAGCATCCATTACAGGCATAGTCAACATACGGTGCGCAAGAGACTTACTATCAACGGTATACGTCCGGGCCTCAACCTCGCCCCGCAGCCGTTCAATCCGAGCCGCACGTCTCTGCCTGTGTATCCACGCCAACGGCAGCACCTCTGAACGAACGCTACCTTCCCTCCGCGCCAAAGCAACCTCTGCCACAGACGAGAATTCGGTTTGATAGTGTGTCGCCTCATGAGATACAGCACTCAAGTGTTCCAGTACCGGAACAGTTTTTCTCTGTGCCTTCATACGTAACAATTGCATCCTCCCCACCAACTACACACCATGTCGATGATAGACATAAGACAAACAAACCACAGGACATCTCCCCTCTAAAGCCGCAGGCTAGCATGAAATAAATCCCGCGCCTCACATCCTGCAGCCTCAGCCCTCACATGATACGTCTTACACAGAGAGCATAGCTGAATCTCTTCCGTATCTATAGTGATATTTGTCCCGGTTCAGCGGACAAAAAGTCCCATAATACCATCAACTACTTTTTTCTTGGCTTATAAATATTGAGTCCAATTTTCACTTCATCATTACCGGGGAGTGAAACATTGCCCTCTGTGCTCGCAATAGTTATCGATTTACCGCTAGCTGAAGGTCCAAACTCCTGACTTAAATCAACAGTAATGATCAACTTATTATCTTCGACAGACATCTCTACATTTTTCATCGTAATGCTCCTTTATATTCATTTATATCCATACAGCAACAACATGCTCACGCTCAGTAGCTTGCGCCACATCCCTGATCAATTTCAGCAAACTACCAGCCATCGGATCTTCTCCATGGAAAGGATCTATAGAAACAACTATAACGAGTCAGAGAGCATCCCATCAATACTTATTTTTTCCCATATTATCCTTACGTACACATGGGTAAGATCATGAATAATTCATTATGCACACAAAAACAAGAATTCTCTACCTGTTTTAGAGTACAAAAAAAGAAGAGAAAACCAATGATCAAGATACTGGTTTCCTCTTCCTTTATTTTTGAAGGTAGTTATGCCTGTACATTATACTTTGAACGTCGGCGGCTGATAGAGCCACCCTTGCGTCCAGCTGCTTGAGCCTCTTCACTCGTCCATTTGTGTGCAGTTCCCAAAGCGTGGGCTGCTTTACCGCCCTTGCTAGCAATTTCTCTTTTCTTCTCAGGACTCATAGAAGCAAATCCACGACCACGTCCTTTTTGTGTCTGCATATCTTTCTCCTCCTAAGAACGCCGTATTAAGCGCTCTTAATTCATTTAGGACGTAAGAGTACGAGATCATCCTTCCTGTACTCTCTCCTTACACATGCCTTATCCCTGGTAATTATTTGCCATCATGGTTGTTTCTCCCTCAACCATCTATCCTCTACATACAACACGACTCATCTTGTAGTTTGGATACACATGAGACGATGCTTTTTTCCACAAACATTGAATTCATAAGGTTTCACCAACTTCTTATCTTCATCAATGCTGGTGAATCACGATATTACATCATCCACCGATAATTACCAGATAAGGATATCTTCCTAATTACTCCTTAAAATACCTTGAAGCGAAAAATCCCCAGCCATACCGCAATGTTCTGATATTGTTTGTTTGCTATACAAATGTGATTACCCCATCTGAAACCACACCTATACCCATTGAAACGACGTCTCTGCATTTAGCCTTTGGCTCATCTTCTTTAGAAGATATATTCAGCGCATCACGGAAAATTTTACCTTCAACAAGTACAAGCATAACAGGAGTCATACACAAGGACAACCCTTCCATAAAAAGTTTCAGGATTCTCTAAGGTAGACTCATCTTTTTCTAAGGAAACGAAGAGCTTACTTCTTTTTTTTGAGCGTAATTTACCAGAATCATACTCAGCAGTTTCTAAGGAAAGCTCTTGTAGAGAGCTTTTTTTACAGTCTAAAGGTACTTTCTACTGAAAAAAAGTACTATTTGAAAAGCATCGATACTTCCCGCATCGGCTCTTTCAATACAGGGAAACAATAGCTCTGTATAAAAAAAGAAATCGGAGATACAACCAAAGAGGCATTAAAAAGCATCAAAAAAAACAAAAACAAACCCACAAAGAAGATGTGCGCAAGCAAACAAAACTATCTACCAGTGCACATGTTACTAACTATGGGTTAATTGTTTTATTAAAGCAATCATATCATCTACTGAAAATGGTTTCTCCATAAAGGAGACATGGAGATCCTGTAACGCTTCAGTATCTGAAAATGCTGCTGCTGTAGTTAAAATGATTGGCAACTGCTGTAAATGCGCCTGACTACGAATCTGTTGAATCACGTCAGTTCCATTCATTGACTCATTCAGACGCCAATCAATGATCATTAAATCCACAGTCACGGGATCTTGCTGTGGCACCGTTATACCTAATGCCACCAGACATGCATCCGCACCGGGGAAGTTTACCACTTCATACCCTTCATCCTGAAGCACCAGAAGCAGCATCTCTTGAATAGCAACATCGTCTTCAAGCAGACCAACGCGCATAGCTCTTACCTTTACCTGCTCTGCATGCATATGCTTATATACCCATGTGCATACATGTTTAGATATGTACACTATAACAAACTGTGCTATATTTCGCAAGAGAATTTATTCTGGCTACACCAGCCTGCTATCTATGCGGAAGGATAAGACGAAACATACAATTCTCAATCGATAATTATCTATTTATCTACATCTCTTGACCCATTGAAAAAAGAGCAGGTACAATAGCTATAACTTTAAACACAGCACTTTCTCAGCAATACTCATTACCGGATACCGAGTCCAACTTGAATCTTTCCCCGACTGTAACTAATGAACGTTGTTAGAAAGCAGATAGCTACCAAAATAGAGAGGGCCACGGTGTATGTCTGACAGAAACGAAGAACAGACACAACAACCAGTTGCTATGCCAGAGGGTAACGCCCAGGAGCCAGGTTTCTGGCAGGTTGAAGAGGCAGTTGCAGATCCAGGCCAAACCCAGCAGGAAGTTTCGCGTAAGCAACAGATCAAGCCGAGCACGCCACTTCCTGCGCAGGCATATGAACGTCCAGGAACAACCGAACATCTTGCAGCACAACGTCCCGTACCCGAAATCAATGAAAATGATGCCACTATCAAAGAGCGCCTGAGATTGCTGCGTACAGAAGTTACACGACTTCTCACCAGTCAACGGTGGGAAAACCAATCTATCACAGTCACAGCACAACGCCTCATTCCTCTCCTCAATGTTGGCCCTGTCCAACAGTGGAAGGATGTGCTTATCCCATTTCTATATGAGATTGATCGCGCAGGAGCACTTATCCCGACCTGGATTACGATCATTGAGCAAGGAGACACGGAAAATCTGCCATCTGATGCCAATCCCGCTGATACCACACAGGGACGCGCCAGACGTTTCGCAATCCTGATGCTGGGCAAATACCGCATGATGGGCATCTCGAACATTGGTAATGCCCCTCAATTAACACAACGTTCTTCAGATGGCGGTTCGTCCTCTTTCGATATTGCCGCGTTCCTGGGACAACTTGCCACGGACCCAAATACATCACTCTATGCCACGCAGGCTCTTGTACAACATGCAACCGTACCAGCCATGCAAGCTTTGATTAAAGCCTTAGAGCAGGCAAAAGGCTGGGCCAGAGTGGATGTCATCACAGCCTGTCTCTCATTACATCAAGAACACTTTTATGATCTTGTCCTCGCAGGTGGCTTGAATGACGCCCCAGGGCTAGAGAATTACATAGCACTTGCTATCTATCGTGAGATTCCCTTAGAACATTTCTTGCAACGTTCAAAAGAAATTACACCACCATTACGCGCCCATACCGCTCAGATTGTTGGACAGGTGCTGCTCGATAGCAGTAATCCACCACTGGCACTGAACGCGAATAACAACACGAGCAGTGAACTCCCCCCCATTTTTACCCGTCACCTTCCTACGGTTGCGCAAGCCCTGTTCGCCGATGCGCAGCAAGATCCAACCTGGCAACACGCTATTGCTATCCATTACCTTGGAACCTTCATGGGCCGTTACTGGAACGAGGTCAACAAGGGTACACTAAAAGATGGGCGGATCATTGAACAAATCTATCAGCTCGCGCCAATGATGAACGATGTTGAACGCTGGATTCGCACAGAAGGACGTGATGTTATGCTCAACACACTCTCCTTCTCCGATGATCTGAAAGCGATCAGCCAGACAGCCAGCATATTGGGAGAACTACAAGATCCACGCACTGTTACACCTATTCTGACACGCATTGAAACAACAACGACCATCACAGATCGTTCACATGCGCTGATGATCGATACACTCTGTAATATCCTGGGCAAACTGGACGATCAACGAGCGGCCTCGGCACTGTTTCAGATGGCAAATCGTACGCTGAATATTCCACAGCGCACAAGTCAGGGCAAGCAAAGTAATAATCTCGCACAGGGAGATGCGAATATTCCAGGGAGCATTGTATATGCAGCCGTAATACGTACCGGTGGCATACTGGGCGATACCGCTATACTACAGAACGTGATCCAGGCCAGTCATGATCTGGACCCCTATGTACGTACCCAGGCCGTGGAGGCAGTGAAACGGCTCGATGCCAGTGGCAACAATCCTCAGAGCCGCCAGCTTGTGCATGAAGCCTTGCATGATCCAAATGATAAGGTTGTTCGTGCGGCCTGTCAGACAGCGATACAATACAAGGATAACGACGCAATCCCATACCTTGAGCAACTGACAACCCGGCGTCCAGAACTCTCCTATCTTGCTCAAGATGCACTACAACGAATTCGTCGGTAGCCCCAAACAATATCTTCAGGGAGCAGGGAATAATAAGCCCTGCTCCCTTATTTATATGACCATCCTCCCTGGAAAAATCATTTCAATATATCATTGGCCATACACATATTGAATTAAATAAACTATAAATGCATTCAAATTTTCAGTTTATATTATTCAAAAAACGATCATGCGTAGCAAGATTTTCTTATGATTTTATGCTGTTTTTCTATAATAACGTTATACTATGAATAGGGAAGAATATTATGAAATGGTTGAGAGCAGATATGTTGCTACTATGCGTGCTCTCACCGCTTTAAATGGTTATGAGGGTATTTTCTATGAACATGTTGGTGGGGAAGACTCTTGGTGGTTACCGTTTGTTACGGCTCATCGAGAGTGGTGGAATGGGTGATATTTATCTGGCTCAACATGCACGCATAGGACGCAAAGTTGCGATAAAGGTTGTCTGTGGAGACCTTCGTGCAGTTCCCAACACCCCGGAAGGAAAACAGGCTGCCGTCCGCTTCGAGCGAGAGGCGAAAGCAGTTGCAGAATTAGAGCATGAATATATTTTACCTCTCTATCATTTCGGTGAAGAAATCATCGAACATAATGGTGGACCAATTACATTTCTGGTGATGCCATATCTATCCGAAGGCTCGCTCTGGAACTGGTTACAACGACGCACACAGCAATTTGGCTTCGGCTGGCCCATCTCGGCTGAGGAGTCCGGTTACTATCTCATGCAAGCCGCTGCTGCGCTGCAATACGCGCACGATCATGGCATTATTCATCGTGATATCAAGCCAACCAACTTTTTAATTCGTGTTGAACGTGGACCAGTCAAAGGTGAACAACGTCCCTATCTGGCAAATATTTTCCCACATGGTCGCCCCCATCTCCTACTGGCAGATTTTGGTCTGGCCGCCTTTTATCGGAATGGGCGCTCTTTGCATCGCTCGGTTGGCACACCGCTTTATATGGCTCCAGAACAGTTTGATGATCCAAGTCAGGCCAATTCTGTCCATGTAGGACCATCAGCGGATCAATATGCGCTAGCAGTGATGATGTACCAGCTTATGACCGGACGTGCGGTATTTGAGGGTACAGCGGCACAACTCTTGCACCACCACCACCATACACCACCTGATCCACCAAGTGAGTACAACGCAAATCTGCCAACAGAACTTGATGAAGTATTCTTACGAGCGCTGGCGAAAAAACCAGAACAGCGATATCCAAACATCATGGCGTTCGCACAAGCGTATGACACCGCTTTACAATCAGCATTGCACGCACGGCACGCTCGTAGCACCGCCAATCCACGAGAAGCACACAAGGAGGACACAACAACCGCTAGCAGCAAACAACGAGAGGCGCCAACCATGCCACTCCAACCTGTAAAAAAAATGGCACTCAATACCGTCAGGCAGGAAACCACCTACGCCCGGCCTACTACAGCATCTGTAGCCATGCTCGAGGAGGAAACACACGTACCGCATCGGCAACCAGTTATCGCAGCGCCAACCAAAGAACGGATTGCCACTGACCATCCGACACTGCTGGCTGCTATCCCAACCTTTACAAACTTGCATAAAACCATCCCATTGCGTCTGGTACGTCTGTCACCCTGGCTCACAGTACTCATCATTGTGCTGCTGATTCTCCTCCTTTTCGCAATTGGAGCATTAACCATACTACTATTTATATGGCATGGGCATTAAGAGATCTATACGCATAAACAGCAATGAACGGCACAAAAACGCTGGTCCCCCCGCCAGGAAACTGCGCAAGTTTTGATATTGCGACATGGTGCGTCCTGTAGCTTCTCAAGCACAAGGGCGGATCAGGGCAATAACAGCATACCTTGACACAGGTTTATTTCATTCGTTATACTCAGTCCAACAACCCTGGAGAAATCCATCCAAGTTGTTAAGAGCACAGAACATTGAAAAGTATGTCATGAAGTGGAGTCATATGCCACAGGAACAAACAACAGGGGCTTACCTGGTTATTCAGACGAGTTCGCTGGCGGGGAAACGGATAGAACTCTGGAAAGATTGCACAACTATTGGTCGTAGTCGGGATAGCGATATTTTTCTGGAAGACATCGCGGTCCACCGCAAACAGGCACGCATCCTCTATATCGACCACGGCTATGTTTTACGTGATGATCATGGAAGTGAAGATAGCTTCGTTAACGGTCAACCTGTTCGAGAACAACTATTAAATAACGGTGATCAACTACACTTTGGCAATACCCAAATCACGTTCTATGCTCACGAAGGAACGCGGCCATTTCAATTACCATCCTCGCGTGGTCGCGAACTCCACATTGGTAAAGCTATCGAGACACAAAGCGTCGTTGTTGCCCATCTCAAACTAATCAATGCCAAGAGCAATGTAAATAGCATTGAACTTTTACCGGGCATGACAATCGGTCGCAGTCGCGAATGTGATATTTTTTTAGAAGATTTAACCGTCAGCCGCCATCATGCAACGATCAATGAGGTTGCCCCTGGTCAGTTTGAAATTACAGATCATCACTCCGCGACAGGGACGTTTGTCAATAACCAACCGATTGTGCGCTATATGCTACAAGAGGGTGATGAACTCCAGATCGGCAAGAATACCTTTACATTCCATTGCACAGAGTCGTCATAATCAGACCAGTGGGCCAAGCAATTGCTCTAACGCCTGTACTCTTTGCTGATAGACATCAACGCTTGTCCCATCATGACGTTGCATTGGAGGCGCATAGGCACGGGTCATGCGCATAAAGCGGCGCACTTCCTGTGGCACTTCAGCGTCACTGGCATTCCCGCCCTGACGTACCTGTGTCGATGAGACATAGCGATAATCAGTCCGAAATGGGATACCGTGGATATACTGCGCAAAGCGCTGATTCTGAGGCAGAGCTAACAATTGCGCTAATTCAGCGACACCATCATTTCCTCTTGGTACAACCAACAGTTCAGCCTGTGAAAAAAGTTCCTCCAGGGAAGCATCACGATCATCATAGTAGCGAGGATCAAGGATTTGCACTATTTTATCAAATCCGATCAAAAAGTGGATCCGCTGGATATGGCGAAATGAAGCACGCAGCGCCTGTGCCTGTTCAACATACAGACCGCGATTAAACAACATAATACCAGCAGTCGGCAGACGCCTACGCAGAAGGCGCTGCAAGAGCAACAAACGATCGAGCAACAGCGGGCGCTCAACAGCCTCTTTATTAATAGTTTGTTTCGTAAAGGCCGCGTAAATATGCATATCACCATGCTCTCGCGCATATTCATGCGCTCGCTTCAACATGGCAAGATGAGCCATCGTGGGAGGATTAAATGATCCGGTGAAAATGATGAGATGCCCATGCGGTTCAGGCGAACCAGGAACAAGCACAGCCTGAGCTGGTCCCTGTGGATGAAGTTGCGTCAGCAACTGTTGTGTCCGTTTCATCCGCTGTAATGCTGCTGGAGCAATATATACCATAAGTCAACACTACTCTTTACTAAATTTCTCTATCAGATACATCATAATTGTATCACGTGTTGACCAGACTTCTCCTGACAGGGCAGCTTTACGCAATTAGTGGATCAGCATATCAGGTATTCGTGCTGTTATTCCGCAAAGCACAAAGCCAGAGCGGGCATCGATAGTACGTACATAACCAGTTGGGCAGGTAGCTGCTTCTCCCAGCGCGACAATCGCACCATTCTCAATCACAACCCACCCATTCTCAATACTGGAATCAGAAAATATCAGATTGGCATTATAAATTAATGTTTGCATCAATCACGCTCCTATAAAAACTAACACATTACTAGAAACTCTAGCATCACTCTATGACTATAAATTACACCATCGAAGTTAAAAAACAATCAGATAGTCTTTAAAAAAAAGTAAAATATTTGCGATGTTGCTCTATCCAGATAAAAAGAGTGTTAGAAAAACGTAAAAAAGAGAGTCGATGTATATGATCGACCCTCTTTGCTGAAAAACGCGGCTATGCTTTCATCAAACGGCGGAGAACCGCCGATAGAATACCACCATTCTCATAGTAGGTAACATCGACAGCGCTATCCAGGCGAGCAATCGTCTGGATGGTAAAGCTAGAACCATCCTCACGCGTCACCTTCACAGTGACTTCCTGGCGTGGTTTCAGACCCTGTTCGATGCCAAGAATATCATACGTCTCGCGTCCGGTCAGACCGAGCGACTCTTTACTCTCGCCAGACTGAAACTGCAAGGGCAGGATGCCCATACCAACCAGATTACTACGGTGAATACGCTCAAAACTCTCCGCGATCGCTGCTTTTACACCTAACAGCATTGGCCCTTTCGCCGCCCAGTCACGAGAGCTACCAGAGCCATATTCCTTACCAGCAATCACGACTAATGGAGTGCCCTCTTGCTGATAGCGCATCGAGGCATCATAGATAGTCATCTCTTCACCATCCGGCAAGTGAACAGTATAGTAGCCTTCTTTGCCATTCACCAGTTTGTTACGCAGGCGAATATTGCCAAAGGTACCACGAATCATCACTTCATGATTACCGCGACGCGCTCCATACGTATTGAAATCACGTCGGCTCACTCCATGCTCAACCAGATATTGACCAGCCGGACTCTGTTCCGCGAAACTGCCCGCAGGTGATATATGGTCGGTCGTGATCGAATCATCAAGCATGAGCAGGACACGAGCACTATGAATATCCTTCACAGGCTCTGGCTCTGGAGACATATCTTTGAAGAATGGCGGCTCCTGAATATAGGTTGAATCAGCATCCCAGTTAAAGAGCGCTCCAGTCGAATTGTCTGAAAGAGCCTGCCAGCGCTCATCGCCATCAAAAACATGCGCATAGCTGCGTGCAAAAACTTCAGATGTCACTGATTTAGCAACCAGGCTCTGTATCTCTTCCTGTGTCGGCCAGATATCACGCAAATAGACAGGCTCACCATTGCTATCCTCACCAAGCGGCTCACTGGTCAGATCAATATCAACGGTGCCTGCCAGCGCATACGCGACCACCATCGGCGGCGATGCCAGGAAACTTGCCCGCACCTGTGGGTGAATACGCCCTTCAAAGTTACGATTACCACTTAATACTGCCGCGACGACCAGATCATTTTCCTGCACCGCTGCGGCGACTGGCTCAGATAACGGTCCACTATTTCCAATACAGGTTGTACAACCAAAACCGACCAGATGGAAACGCAATGCCTCCAGATAAGGCACCAGATCAGCATTTTCCAGATAATCGATCACAGCACGGGAACCGGGAGCCAGACTTGTCTTCACAGCGGGATTCACCGTCAGGCCACGCTCTACTGCATGTTTGGCAACC